>Ga0302276_10000021_pt1 | contig 153275 bp, 127 predicted proteins | sample III_Bog_N2_3_FD_198768 | JGI IMG/M metagenome (GOLD analysis project Ga0302276, IMG submission 198768) | Peat permafrost microbial communities from Stordalen Mire near Abisko, Sweden - III_Bog_N2_3 | ecosystem: Environmental > Terrestrial > Soil > Wetlands > Peat | place: Sweden: Abisko...
TGAGGCGTGCCTCGCGGTCGTGCTCGGGGGCGGCTGCGATCGCGAGGACGGTGCGGTCGCGCACGCGGACCGACGCCTCACCCGGAAAGAGCGACGCGGTATGCCCGTCGTCTCCGATGCCGAGCACCGCGACGTCGATCACGGGGACTCCGTTCGCCGAGACGAGGTGCTGCTGCAGCACGGCCGCGTAGTCGCGCGCGGCCTGCTCGAGATCGCTGGCGTCGCCGAGCATGCGGTGCACCTGCGCCGGAGGGATCGGGGCGCGGTCGAGGAGAGACTCCTTCGCGAGACGGTAGTTGCTGCGCGCGTGGGTCGGAGCGACCGCGCGCTCGTCGATCCAGAGGATCGTCACCTTCGTCCAGTCGATGCCCTCCTGCGCGGCGAGCAGCTCGTACGCGGGCCGCGGAGTGTTCCCCCCCGAGAGCGCGAGCGATGCCGTCCCGCGCGCAGCGATGGCGTCCCGCAGGGCCTGGCCGAGGAGCTTCGCTGCCTGGGCGGCGACCGCCGCCGAGTCTGGCGCGGTGATGACGTGCCCGGGGAGTCCGCTGAGTGCCGTCGACATCGTGTACCTCGTCTCTCTGGTGGCGTGAGCTGCCGTTGCCTGTGACCCGTCAGGTGCAGATGAGGCCGTCCTCGAACACCTGCTCCGCGAACGCGACCGCGTCGCTCAGGGTCGGGTCGCTCACCGGGCGATGGAGGGTGCGTACGAGGAGCTTTCCCCCCTTGTTGTCGCGGAGCCGGACCCGCTGCTCCGTGGCGACCGGGAACGGCACGTCGAGCTGCCAGCGCACCATGTCCGCGTCGGGCGATTGCCCCTCGATGCCGCTCGCCAGGTCTCGAACGACGCTGCCGGTCGCCTTCACGCCGCCGGCCTCCGCCTCGAGCTTTATCCCTGCGAGCGCGGCGGGCGCGACCTCGCTCGGGCGCGCGACGGAGTTGAGAGTCACCGTCACGTGGCCGCCGTCGGGTCTGCGGAACCGCATCGCTCCGCCGAGACGCTGCAGCTTCCATCCGAGCCGCGTGGCGAGCCAGCCGAGGAGCAGCGCGCCTTCCGACCCGAGCCGCGCGCCCGCCTCGGAGGCCTGGATGAGCGTCAGCTTCGTGATGCCGTACGCATGGTCGCGCATCTTCGGGTCGTCGAAGAAGCGCGCGCAGAGCTCCTGCCACACGGCCAGGCGTGTCCAGGCCAGGTCGGCGACGGCCGGACGCTCACGCTCGGCGCGCGCCCACGCGGCGAGCTTCATGAGGCTGGCGAGCGAGGTGTACTCGGTGTCGAGGATGACGCGCTCTGCCTGGTTCGCGATGGTGAGGAACACGGGGTCGTCGACGTGAACGCGACCGAGCCAGACGAGCGTGGTGGGGATCTCGGGGACGCACAGCGCTTCGACCGCGCTCGCGACCCGGGCGCACGTGCTGCCCGTCGCGCTCAGGCGTACGCGCTCCGAGCAGACGGTCTGGGACTCGCCTCCCACGGCGCACACCGCGGTGGCTTCGCCCTCGAGCGTGGCCGCGGGCGCATCTGGCTCGAGCGAGACGACGATCGCTCGCGCGGGGATCGACGCGGTCACCTCGTCGACCACCGACGTGTACCGCTCCGCGATCTCGCGTGACCCTGCGATGACCACGAGGTTCATCGTGCACACGCGCGTCTTGGGCGTGTCGCCTGGAGCAGTCGGTGAGGTCCAGATGTCGCGCAGCTCGCGCTCGATGCGCGCGATGACCGGGCTCATCGGGGCGCTCGCGAGCGCAGCCGGAGAGACGCTCCAGGCAGCGGCGTCGACGTCCGGTCTCCCTCCGCCAGCTCCCACTACGGCTTCCTCCAGCGTCGCCCGTCACGCGCGATGAGGTCCTCGGCTTGCTCCGGCCCCCACGACCCTGCGGGGTACAGCGGCGGCGGCGTGTTCCCCTGGTGCGCCCACGCGTCGAACACGTTGTCGATGAACTCCCACTGCGCCTCGACCTCGTCGCGTCGAGTGAAGAGGGTCGCGTCGCCACGCACGGCGTCGAGCAGCAGCCGCTCGTATGCCTCCGGGGTGTTCGACCCGAACGAGGCGCCGTAGCGGAAGTCCATGGCGACGTCCCGGAGGATCGTGGCCTGACCCGGCTCCTTGGAGATGAAGCGGAGCGCGATGCCCTCGTCGGGCTGGATGCGCATCGCCAGGACGTTCGGGCGGATGCCGCCGTCCGGAGCGTGGAAGAGCGTGTGCGGGACCTTCTTGAACTGGATGGAGATCTCCGTGACGCGCCGAGCGAGTCGCTTGCCCGCGCGTACGTAGAACGGCACGCCGCCCCAGCGCCAGTTGTCGATGAGGACCTTCATCGCGACGAACGTCTCGACGGCCGAGTGCGGCGCGACGTCGGGCTCCTCGCGATAGGCGGGCACCTCGTCGGCGCGCACGAAGCCGCGGCCGTACTGTCCGCGCACGACGCTCTCGTGCACCGTCCGAGGCTCCATCGTCCGCAGCGACCTGAGCACCTTGACCTTCTCCCCGCGCACGGCATCGGCCGACAGGGATATGGGGGGCTCCATCGCGGTCAGACACAGGAGCTGCATCAGGTGGTTCTCGACGATGTCGCGCGTGATGCCGGTCTGCTCGTAGAACTTGCCGCGCCCCTCGACGCCGATGTCCTCGGCCACGGTGATCTGCACGTGGTCGATGTGCTCGCGGTTCCACACCGGCTCCCAGAGAGAGTTCGCGAAGCGGAACACGAGGAGGTTCTGGACGGTCTCCTTGCCGAGGTAGTGGTCGATGCGGAAGACCTGCGACTCGTCGAACACCTCGGCGATCGTGTCGTTCAGCTTCTTGGCGGATGGGAGGTCGTGACCGAACGGCTTCTCGAAGACGATCCGCGTCCACGGCCCGTCCGCGGCGGACTCCCGCGGGGGCTCGACGAGACCTGCGGCCTCCAGCCCCTTGACGATGGTCCCGTGCTCGGACGGCGCCACGGCGAGGTAGTAGAGGCGGTTCTTCGCCGTCCCGCGCTCCTCGTCGAGCTTCTCGAGGTGCGTGCGGAGGCTCTCGTAGGTCTTCGGATCCTCGAACGTGCCCGCGACGTAGGAGATGCCGCGCTCGAAGTCGGACCAGACCGACGGGTCGAGCGGCTTCCGGCGAGAGAACTGCGCCACGGCTTCCCTCATCTCGGTGCGGAAGCCGTCGTCCCCCTTGTCGCGCCGCGCGACGCCGACGACCGCGAACGCGCCCGGGAGGCCACGCCCGACGGCGAGGTTGTACAGCGCGGGCATCAGCTTGCGCCGCGTCAGGTCTCCAGACGCGCCGAAGATGACCACGGCGCACGCGTCCCCCGCGCGATCCTCGACGAGCCCCTCGCGCAGCGGATTGGACCTACGTCCGTTACCCACGCCTCTGCCGCTCCCCGTGCCGGGCTCGCTCATGGCCGACGTTAGAAGCGATGAGCGGAGGTGCGTCAAGCCTGCCCGTTACACCCACGACCGAAGCCACCAGCCGCTCTGCCGTCGCTTCATGAAGGCCGGCAGCTGCGTGAACGTACGACGCGCCTCCTGGCTCGCTGCGTCGGCGCCCGCCGTGTCGCCTTTTCGCCTCCGGACGCGCGCCAGACGGACGAACGGTTCCAGGATCGAGGTGTTGTACGTCGAGGCGCTCTCGAGCGCCTGCTCGGCCTGGTCGAACCGCTCCAGACCCTCTAGCGCCTGCGCGGCGCCCAGGAGAGCCTCTCCGTAGCGGCGGAACGTCCCGGCGTTGCCGCGCGCCGACTGGCTCGAGAGCGGCTCGGCGGAGTCGGGGTCGATGCCTAGCGCGGCGCCGAACGACCGGAGCGCGGGCTCGAGCTCGTTCGTGCGCAGGAGCGCCGTCCCTCGCAGGTAGGCCAGCTCCTGGTTGCGCGGATCACGCACGAGGGCCTCGTCGATGTAGCGGAGCGCCGTCCGCGGCTGTCGCAGCTCGAGGTACGCGATCGCGAGGTCACGCCGCACGATGACGTTGGCCGCGTTCACGTGCGCCTGTCGCTTCAAGCTCCCGATGCGCGAGAGGTTCCGCATCAGGATGACCGGGTCCGGCAGCCACGGACGGAGCGCCACGAAGACGAGCACACCGAGGGCCAGCGCGGGGTTTCGCTGGGCGAACGCGAGGGTCACCGGCACCAGATAGTAGAGCCAGTAGTACGGCATCGATTCGGGATAGATCCGCGAGGCGCTCGAGGCAAGCGTCCGAACGGGTGACACCGTGCGTCAGCGTGGCGGCATCCCCGGTCCGTTCGAGAGGGCATCGAGCTTGGTGACGAGCGCCCGCACGGCGCGGACGTCATGCCGGCCCGCGGCTCCCTCGAGCTCCCTCGCGAGCTCCCCCAGCTCTGCGAACCGGAGGATGAGGGCGGCCGACGGCTGGGCGGCGGGCGGCCCGACCACAGGGGGCGGGTGCGAGCGGCGCCGGGGAGCATGCACGCTCGGCGGGGCCATGCGCTGCTCCGGGCGTCGATACACCGCGCCCCGCTGGATAGCGTCGAGCGCAAGCTCGAGCTCGAGGCGATCGAACCAGGTGCCGTGCGCGACGCACACGTCCACGACGACCGGACATCCGTGGCAGAAGTAGCCCGTCTTCATCGGCTCGCCGCAGCTGACGCACTCGAGCACGCGGTCCTCGACGCTCGGCGGCCCGTGGTGAAGCGCCGGCGCCGCGTCGCCCTTCCGACGTCGGCGACCCTCCGCGAGCTGCGCCATGGTGTCGTGCGCGACGAGGTGTCCGTGGCAACGTCGACACGTTTGCACGAGCGCGCCCTCGAGCGCGGTCTGTTCCAGCACTCCGCGGCATGCAGGACAATCGCCGACCTCCACGCTCGGCGCTTGTGCGTCGGGGGCCACCGTCGGCGGCGAACCGGTGCGGTACGGGCCGAGCGTCATCGCTGGCCTTCTGCGCCTCTCGCGACCTCTGCGACGGCTGCCGGCGACAGGCGGCCTTCCGCGCGCTCGGGCCTTCCCCCGCCGCGGCCGCCGTGGGCTGCTGCGACCGCCTTGAGCCATGCTCCACAATCGAACGTCGAGGACGCCCCCCGCTGCACGACGACGGAGAAGTCGCCGCCGTCGGCCTTCGCGAGACAGATCGCGACCACGTCGGCTCTCGCCGAGAGCCGCCCTGCGAGGACGCGGAGCGTAGGCACGTCGTCGTCGTCGCGCACGATCACCACGCGCGTCTCCGCCCCGTCAGGCAGCACGGGGTGCCGCGCGAGGGCCTCGTCCGCCACGAGGTGGGCGAGCTCCGCGCGCGACTGGCCGAGCGACTCGCGGCTCTGTCGTAGCTCCGTCCTCAGCTTCGCGATGGCGGCCATCACGTCGGCGGCGCCGCACGTGAGCTCGCCCGAGAGCGCAGCGAGGATCTGCTCCTTCTCGCGCATGTCGACGAGCACACGCGCGGCCGCGTGAAACGACACGCGCATCTTCCCCTTGTACTTCTCGCTGCCGACGACGCGGATGACGCCGACCTGGCCCGTGCGCGTGCAGTGCGTGCCGCCGCACGGTGACTGATCGAACCCTTCGATGTCGATGACGCGGATCCCCTGCGTCACCTTGGGCGCGCGCCGAAGCTTGAGGGTCGCGAGCTCGGCGTCGGTCGGGAAGAACGCGCGGATCGCGACGTCGTCGCGGACCACCGCGTTGACGAGGTCTTCGGCGCGGGCGAGGACACGGTCGGGCGTCGCGCTCGCGTCGAGGTCGATGGTGCAGCTGTCGCGACCGAGGCGCGCAGACACGGTCTCGGCGCGCGCGACCTGGGCGAGGGCGCTCGAGAGCATGTGCTGCGCGGTGTGGTGAGCCATGTGATCGATGCGTCGGTCGCGGTCGACGGCTCCGCGGACGACGGCATCGAGCGCGCCGGAGGCCGGCGCGTCGGGAAGAGCGGCGGCGAGCAGGTGATGCACCGTCCCGTCGTCCGTGATCTGCGTATCGACCACCGCCGCTCGCACGCCCCCCACCTCGAGCCAGCCGGTGTCCCCGAGCTGACCACCCGCTTCCGGGTAGAAGCGAGTGGCCGCCATCACGATCGACGGACGGCTCTCCCACGTGGATACCGTCGCGCCGGTCGTCTCGAACGTGAGCGCGAACGGGTCGTCCCAGTAGAGCTTCGCGGTAGGCATCGCATCTCTCTAGCGACCCGGCGCGAGATTGGGTAGCGCCCGACTCGACCCGCTCACCAGTCGAAGACGAGCGAGAGCCCCTTGGCCGGCTTCGGCGGGGGAATGTCGGCGGGTCGCGCGACGCGGATGCTCGTGAACAGCGCGACTCGCGGCGCGGGCGACGGCCCGAACGGCATCAGCTTGGCGGGGGTCGTCGGCAGCGCGGGCGCGGGGGCTTCCAGCGGCAGGAAGAAGTTGACGATCGTCGCATCGGCACGCGCGGCAGGCGAGCACGCGAGGACCGCGACGACTGCACCCATCTTCCCCATGCGACGGAGCATCTACGCTTCAGCTTTGCGGACGATTGCCCCGCCGTCAAGAAGCTTCAGCTCCCGCAGCCGAAGCTCATGGTCGAGGCGGCCGTGCCAGGCGTCCCGCCGCAGTGGCTCGTGAGCAGGTTCTGGCCTCCGTCGACGAAGTCCGAGATCACGGTCCCGCCGCACACTCCCGCGTTCGTGCAGAACACGTTCACCGCGGGCGGGATGCAGCCGTTGCACTCGTTCTGGCAGGACGGCCACGCGGCGGCGGCGGCGGTCTCGTTCGCGGCGCTCACGATCTGCGCGGTGTTCGTGCAGTCGTTGACGATGACGCAGCAGTCCGAGTCCTGCGTGCACTTGATCGGGCCGCTCGTGAGCGAGGTGAACGTCGCCTGGTCGCCGGTGCAGCCCGACCCGGACATCGTCGTGCTCGACGTGCTCGTCGTGCTGCTCCCCGACGTGCTTGTGCCGGTCGCGCTGCTGCCGGTGCTCGAGTGGTGCTCGCCGGCATCCGAGCCCGCGTCGGTGTCGGTCCCCACTGGCGAGGAGCCCGAGCTGCATCCAGCGAGAGCAAAGGCGACGGCGGCAGCGAACGAAGCAGAGAGTGGGAAGTGTTTCATGACGAGCTCCAGGAAGGGGTCGACCGGGCGCGGGTCGCGACCGGGGTCAGGCGGGAGTGGCCGCGCGCCGCAGCGATTTGCAAAGAATCGTGCGCGCTCACCGCCCGCACGAAGAACGCACCCTCGCCGCGAGCGGGCCCGCGGGGTGCGCGGCGAGGAACAGCGCTGCGTCGTGGCGCGCGTCGGCGACCCGTCCGAGGCTGCACATCGCGAGCACGCGGTCTGCGGAGCGCTCGGGCTCGAGCTCGCTCGCGGGGAAGCGCCGCGCGTGGTCGTCGAGCAGACGGAGCGCGGTCGCCGCATCGCCCGTCTCGAGCGCGTGGTTCGCCTCGAGGAGGAGCTGCGCTTCCGCGGCGAGGGACGCAGCCGTCCGTGGGGCGGGCGCCGGGGGTTCCGCGTGCGCCGGCGCGGTCGCGACGTCTGCCGACGGGTCCATCGGAGAGAACGTGATGGCGACGCCCGGCAGCACCGGCGACGTGGGCGGCGGCGCAGACACCGGTGACGTCGTCGCGGCGCTCGCGGGAGCCTGCGCAGTCGCCGCAACGAGCGGAGGCGCGGAGGACGGGGCCGCGAGGCCGCGACCTGCGCGAGCAGGGTCCTGGGAGGGTGGCGAGGCTGGAGGCGGGAGCGCGCGCGTGGTCGCAGCCGGCGGAGGCGCAGGCGTATCCCGCGTCGCGATCACCGTGCTCGCACGCCGGACGGCAGGACGACGCGCGGTCGCCTGATAGACGACCCCTCCCACGAGCGCCACGACGACCACGCTCGCGACGACCTTCGCGGTCAGGGTCGTCCACGCCGCAGCGCTCGTCGTCGCCGTCAGACCCACGCCCCCCGCGGCGACCTGCGCGAGCACCGTCCTCCTGAGCGCGCGGCGATGCGGGACGGAGAGCTCGTGACCGCGACGCCCTCGCGTCAGCAGCGCGCGGGTCTCCGGGCTCAGGTCCGGGTCATGGTCGCTCATCGGTGGCTCCTTTCGTCGCGAAGTACCGTTCGACGCATCCGGGCCGCGGCGCGCTCGAAGTCGGTCCGTGCCGCGCGCAGCCGCGAGTAGACGGCCTGCCGGTCGAGGCCGGTCACCTGTCCTATCTCGTCGGCCGTCATCTCCTCGAGCTCGGCCATCACGAAGACGACGCGCTTGTCGCCGTCGAGCGACTCGAGGAGCAGATCGATCGTCCGCGACGCCTCTGCACGCTCCAGCGCCTCGTGCGGGTTGGAGCCTGCGGCGCCGTCGGCGACGAGGTCAGGGTCCACCGGCGCGTGCAGCGTGTGCGGGCTCTTGCGACGGAGGGTGCGCCGGTGGTCCTGCACGACTCTGAGGAGGATCGAGAAGATCCACGTCTTGACGGACGAGCGCCCCTCGAACTCCCCGAGCCGACGATGCACGATGAGGAACGTCTGCTGGACGACGTCGTCGGCCCCGAGCTCGTCCACTCCCAGCCGCCTCGCGCTGCGCCAGGCGAAATCGACGTGCGCGTCATACAGCTCCTCGAACGTCCCGACCGACGCCGCGGGCAGGCCGATCGCCGCGTTCACGGGCACATCGAGAGGCTCAGGGGTGAGGGCGGAGGGCACGGGGACGCTCGGGGACTCGTGCGCTGTGGCCGGAGGCGCCGCGCGTTTGCATCAAAAGCGCAGGTCGACGCCCAGCGTACCGCGGCCGGCGATGCTGGAGGTCTGGTAGACCCTGCCGCCGCTGTCCGTGACGTTGTCGATGACGAACGTCGGGTGGGTGAAGGGCACGACCGCCTCGCCGCCGAGTTGCAGGCTCAGGTGCGGTGTGAGGCGGACGCCGAGCCGCACGCCGAGCGAGGCGACGGTGATGCTGTCCGTGGATGACGCGTCCTTGCTCGTGCCGAAGCCGTCGGCGACCAGCCACTCGACGCCGCCCCCGACGCACGGGGCGAGCGAGACGCGCGCGCCGAGGAGGTCGTAGCAGGCGCGGGCGCGGAGCTCGCCCATGGTGATGTTCGCCCCCTGCCCCGCGAGACCGGGGAGAGGCGCCTTCTGCGTCGCGAGCCACGACCCGACGAGCTGAAGCTCGAGCCGCGGGAAGGCCCAGCCGACGGTCGCCTGAGCGCCTGCTGCCAGCGAGGGAAGCGTCCCCGCGTCGACGAGGAACGAGGCCCCCACGACGAGCGCGCCGCTCTCCTTCGCTGCACGAGGGCTCGCAGGCGGCGGAGGCACGGGTGGCGGAAGCGGCCTCGCGACCGATCCCCCCGCGGCGAGCGCGACGATGACCACCGCCGCGTCCGCGACCGCTCTGCAGGTCTCCCCTTCCACGTGGCGCACGCTGCTCTGCGCACCCACAGTGACCTCGACGTCCGCATGCCACTGATCGTCGTGCCCGTCGGCCGTCGCGCGAGCCGTCACGCGCTGGGTCGGCGACACCTGACCGAGGGCCCCTTGCACCCTCGCGGAGAGCTCGGCCTGGCTCGCGCACCCGGCAGGAGCCGTCCAGACGACGGTCAGCGATCGGTCACCACCGGCCTCCTGCGCGCGAGCCTCACCGGACCCGAGAGCGGTCGTCACCGTCGCAAGGCCGAGCAGCAGCCGCCGGATGCGATGGGCGCGCGGGCGCATGGCGAGCGGCACGGTACCGGCTCGGGCACCGTCCGGGGAAGCGATGACGTGCACGGTTGCAGAGCGGCCTCCCCGCATGGTAAACGCGCGCCATGTCCACCCCGCAAGATCCCGCTCGCCGCTTGAAGCAGAAGCGTCGCCGTACGACCCAGCTCGAAGCCTGGCGCGCCAAGCAGATCCTCGAGCCCGTCGAGACCGCCAAGCCCGCGACCGCGCCCGCCAAGGCCTGACGTTGAGCGCTCCGGTTCCGCCGGGCAGCGCCAGCGTCCAGGAGACGTACGCCCCTCACAACGAGTGCTTCGGCTGCGGCCCGGCGAATGCCAAGGGGCTGAGGCTGCGGAGCATGCTCACGGAGGAGGGGCTCGTCTGCGACTGGACGCCGTCACCCGAGCACCTGGCGTTCCCCGGGGTGCTCAACGGAGGGATCTGCGGCGCGTTGCTCGACTGCCACTCGAACTGGGCGGCGGCGATGCATCTCATGAAGGCAGGCGGGCTCGAGACGCCCCCCTGCACGGTCACCGCCGAGTTCGCGGTGAAGCTGAAACGGCCGACCCCGCTCGCCCCGCTGCATCTGACGGCGCGCGTCGTGGAGGCCACGGGCGACCGGGCGACGGTCGAGGCGACGATAGAGTCCGGTGGCAAGGTCACGGCGACCTGTCGAGGCGTCTTCGTCGCGGTCCGCGAAGGGCACCCGGCGTATCACCGCTGGTAAATCGCGGGGTGATTCGACTCCGGGTCGAATCGAACCGGGTCCAGGTCGATTCCAGTCGACTCCGGGTCGAATCGAACCGGGTCCAGGTCGATTCCAGTCGACTTCGAGTCGAATCGAACCGAGTCCAGGTCGATTCCAGTCGACTTCGAGTCGAATCGAACCGGGTCCAGGTCGATTCCAGTCGACTTCGAGTCGAATCGAACCGGGTCCAGGTCGATTCCAGTCGACTCCGGGTCGAATGCGACCGCCCGCGACGTCGCCTCGTTACGGGCTGTGGAAGTGGATCTGCGCCGCCATCACGCTCGCGTGGCCGGCGTGGGCCAGCTCGGGGACGCAGTCGGAGTCGCGGTCGCGCACGTGCTGGCCTTCGAGGTTGATGCCGGTCTCTCCCGTGAGCGCCTGCTCCGCCTGCTGGAGGCCGCCGTTGACGCCGCCGTCCGTGGTCAGGATGCACTCGCTCGGGTAGTCGCCCGCGTCGGCGGAGAGGGTCCCGTTGCCGTTGAGGTCGTCCCACCCGTTCAGGAACAGCTTGTTCGCGCGCATGATGCGGTCGGAGAGGACCGACCGGTCGAGCGCGGGGTCTCCCGGCACGTACATCGACTTGTAGGTCTCGCGGAGGCCGCTCTGGAGGAAGCCGAACATCTCCGGGGTCATGTCGACCTCGTCGGCGCCCCCCTCGACGCCGCGGAACATCCGCGCCGGCGCGCTGTAGAAGCCCGAGCCCATCAGGTGCCTCGCCACGGCCTGCGCGCGCACCTGGTACGTCGCGTCGCCCGTCAGGAGGAAGGCCTCGATGAGCGCTCGAAGCGCGGCGGTCTGGTTCTGGAGCGTCGTGGCCGTCGTGAGCGACGTCGCGACGCCGTTCGTGATCGTGACGCCGTTGACGACGGAGCCGTCGGGCTGCGTGAGGGTGGTCATGAAGAACTGCGCGTTCGTCGTGAACACGTCGCGCACGCGCTGGCTGAACGAGAGGCCGCTGCCGCCGTCGTCGCCCGAGGTCGGGTGAATCGAGAGGCCGAGCTGCTCGAAGATGCAGTTCGCGTCGAGGTTGGGGTCGGGGTCGGCCGCGCCGTACTGGGTGATCGCGCCGTTGACCGAGAGGAGCGTCTGACGGAGGCCGATGAGGACGTGGGAGAGCACGCTGGTCGTCACGGCGGGCGCGCGGGTCACGACGCCGCTCGTGACGGTGGCCGAGTCGACGACGACGCCGAGGGTCGGGTCGGCGTGCATGCGATCGAGGTCGACGAACGCGAGCTTGATGATCTCGAGTGAGCGGTCGTGGAGCGTGGCCTGCCCGAGCGCCGACCCGACGTTGGACGGGAACGGGTCGCCGTCGAAGGTCGCCTGCAGCCCGATGCGCTGGCCGACGCCGGCGTTGCGCGGGTCCGCCATGCCGAAGAGCATCGAGTGGCCGAGGAGCAGCGCGGCAAGCCCCTCGGAAAGGCTCGTGGCGTCCGTCAGCGCGAGCGTCGTGACGGGCGGGAACGGCTGGACCGCATCGTTCTCCGTGACCGCGATCGTCGCAGGGAACCACTCGAGCGGCGACGCGTAGTCGTACGCCATCGCCGCCGCGCCGGACATGCCGCCGAGCGTGGAGCCGTCGCCCGTGAGCAGGGCGCTGCGTAGCCACTCGCACTCGTTGTCCATGCCCGTCAGCATGGTCAGACCCCACATCCCCTCGACCGGAGACGAGCCGATGTACGTCCCGACCGCAGCGCCGGCCGGGGACGTGGCCTGGATCGTGTTGTTGAGCGTGCCGACGAGCGGCAGGTCGCCGGCGAGGACCGTGTTGACCTGGTTGCCCGACGTGTCGTGGATGCGCCCGGCGAAGTCGATGGCCCAGAGCGCCTGCTTCCACGCCGAGTAGCCGAACGTCGTGGGCGTGAGGACGCGGTTCACCTGCGTGATGGGGTTGGTCAGGTGGGTCGTGTTGTAGTTGCACTCGTAGACCGGCGAGGTGCTCCCGATCGTGAGCGTCTGGTACCCGCCCGTGTACACGCAGCCCGTGGTGACCGCGAGCGACGCGGCCATCGTCGGATCCCAGTCCGCGAACGGCGCGAACGACGGCCAGAGGCCCGGCCAGCCGAGGTAGTTCTGCGGGTTGTTCGCGGGCGGGGGGACGGTCGCGTACCCCTCCTCGGACGTCCCGGCGGAGTTCAAGAGGCTGGCCATCTGCGCCTGGAGCTGCGCGAACGGAGTCGCCCCGGGGAGGGTCGCGACGATGGGGCCGTTGGCGAGCGAGACGCCGGCCGTCGACTCCTCGACGACCATGTTCATGTACATCTTCGAGTACTCGTACGACTCGACGGCGGTGCTGAAGCCGAACAGATCGAGGATCGGGTCGACGTTCACGGTGCCGAGGTTGAGGATGTACTCGTTGGGCGGCAGCCAGTTCCGGTCGTAGTCGCCGAGGTTGCGGCCGGCGAAGCCCGACGCGAACGGCTCGCCGCTGATCTGCATCTCGCCGCCGGCGAAGAGCAGGTGGTCGACGTAGACGCGATTGGAGACGAGCTCGGCGTGGACCGGGACGCGCGCGGGGCCGGCTTCGGGCGCGAGGCCGTCGTACGGGGTGGCCTTGTAGTCGACCGACGCGTCGTGGACGCGGTCGCTGTCACGTTGCCCGGCGTCCTTCGCGGTCGCGTCGACCGTCACGTCGTGCCCGGCGTCGTGCGGCCTGGTGACCGAGGCGTCACCGGCATCGACGGAGGGAGGCGCGGACGGCTGCGAGGAGCTGCACGCAGGGCTCGACGCGGCGAGCAGCAGCGCGACGAGGGCGATGCGACGGGCGCGCGACAGACGGGCAAGCTTCATCGCGAGGGCGAGTATGCACCGCGCGCGCAGGGCATGCCAGACATGCCGGCAGCGCGATCGAGAGCTGGAGCGGCTGCCAATCCTCTCGACACGCCGGCCGCGCTCTCTCAGAGTGTGCGGCGCATGCGACCTTTGACGATGGCCATGCTCGCGAGCGTCGTCGCCGCGGGCGCCGTGGAGGGATGCAGCTCGGGCTCGCCTGGGTCTCCGGGCGACGCGGGCCGCACCGACGCCGCAGCGCGGGACGCGCGCGCCGACACTGGCGTGCGCGACGCGGGCACGCGCGACGCCTCTTCGAGCGATTCCTCGACCGCCGACGCGGACGCCGGCCCCCTCCCTCCGCTGGAGACCGCGCCTCCGAAGCCGATCCCCGCGGCCAAGCAGGTCGACGCGACCTCGACCCCCATCGTCTACGACCCGGTGCGCGGCCTCGTCTGGACGGCGAACGGCGACATCGGCACGGTCAGCTACGTCGGCATCGACCACGGCGCCCAGCGCGTCGTGCAGGAGATCGCGATCGGGAAGGACATCCGCAGCGTCGCCCTGAGCCCCGACGGCGTGTGGCTCGCCGCGGTCGACCGTCAGGCCGGGACGGTGGCGCTCGTCGATGCCGCCACGCGCGTCGTGAGGCGAACCATCCCCGTGGGCACACACCCGCGCAGCGCGGTGTGGAACGCGGCCGACCCGCGGTGGCTCTACGTCACGCTCGAGGACGCCGGCGCCGTCGCCGTCATCGACCGGACGGCGGGCGTCCTCTCCCAGACCGTGCCCGTGGGCCGGATCCCGGGCGGCCTCGCGGTATCGCGCTTGCGGCCGGATCTGTATGTCACGCACCGCATCGATCAGCAGGTGACGACCGTGTCGCTCACGTCGATGTCGGTGCTCGGCAACGTCACCCTCGCCGACCAGCCCGCGGCCACTCCCCTCACCGTGCCGCAGGGGAGGCCGTTCGCGTTCGACAGCGTCGCCTGGACGGTCGACGGCAACACGATGTGGGTGCCTCACGAGCTCCTCGCGCCGACGCACCCGTTCCAGTTCACGATGACGCTGTTCCCCGCCATCAGCGTCATCGACTACTCCGGTCAGGGCCAGGAGGTACAGACCGACCCGAACGATCAGGGCGGCGTCATCGCAGGGAGGAAGCTCCTCTTCGGCGCGATCAACCTGCTCGATCAGACGTCGAACGTCGCGATCGTCTCCCAGCCGTGCTCGGTGACCATGCACCCGAACGCGCAGGTGGCCTACGCGCTCGCGTGCGCGAGCGACGACTTCCTCACGTTCGATCTCACGCAGGGCATCGCCGTCTCGCTGCTACGGAACCTGCCGGGCTCACACCCGGTCGGCATGGCGCTCGACACCGCCGGCGCCCGCGCGTTCGTGCTGTCGGACGAGTCGCAGACGCTCGTGACGCTCGATCTCGCGGGCGGCAGCCTCCTCGGAGAGGCCACGATCATCGACGGCCCGCTCAAGCTCGTCGCGAACGACCCGGTCGACCCGCAGCTGCGCGCCGGGCTGACGGCCTTCTTCAGCGCCGACTCGAGCCAGGGCTCGCTCACGACGACGGGCAACAACTGGATCTCGTGCGGGGGCTGCCACCTCGACGGCTTCGGCTCGCCGACGCTCAGGCTGTTCGAGTCGTCGCTCGTCGTCGACGAGACGGTCAACGCGCAGATCGGGCACAGCGGCCTCACGGACCTCTTCTCGACGGCCCCGACGCCGACCTCTCCCGCCTTCGATCCACACGACATCCTCGTCGCGCTCGAGGAGCAGGGGGGCCTCTCGCCAGACCGCACGGGCGCCAACCGCGCGGGCGCCATCGACGCGTCCGCGCCGACCGACGCGGCGGCCACGATGGCGAGCCAGATGGCGCGCGTGATCCAGCGCGACCTCCCGATCGGTCCGAGCTGGCTCCTGCCGAAGAGCGACGCGGGCCCGGTCGAAGCCAACGACACAGCCTACTGCGGCAAGTGCCACGCGAAGGAGTACGCGGCCTGGCAGACGAGCGTCCACGCGAACGCGGCGAACGACTCGATGGTGAGCTTCTGCAGAACGACCGAGCAGAGCATCGTCGGGCCGCAGGTCTCGCGGCTTTGCGCGGGTTGCCATGACCCGGTCAACGCGCGGGCGCTGGACACGACGTTCACCTCACCGAAGGGCGTCACCTGCCTCGGCTGTCACGAGGTGACGCGGCCGATTCGCGCAGGGGGGAACGCGGATCTCGAGGCCGTGAGCCAGGACTGGACGGTCGATCACGCGACGAGCGCGCACGCCGCCCTCGCGACGCTGCGCACGCCGGAGTTCTGCGCCGGGTGCCACGAGCAGTTCGTGCCTGGCAACGGCCTGTCGTCCATCACGACGTACAACGAGTGGTCGGCCGGTCCGTTCGCGAACGCCGCGACGCCGACGACGTGCGTCGGTTGCCACATGACGACCACCAACGGCGTCGCCGACCACAGCATGCCGGGCGGCAACGTCTACCTGAGCACGCTCGTCGGAGACACGACCCTCAGTCACGCGCAGAACGCGAACCTGCAGGCCGTGATGAGGCTCACGCCCGTCAAGAACGCCGACGGCACCGTGACCGTCACGCTGCACAACAGCGGGTCCGCGCATGCGTTCCCGACAGGCGTCACCGACATCGTCGAGGCGTGGGTCGAGCTCGACGCCGTCACCGCGAGCGGGACGGTCGTCATGTCGTACGGCGGCCCGGACCCGACCACCGGCATCCTCCCGTCGACCGCCGCGCGCCTCGGCACCGACATCGCCGACGTGCAGGGGAACCTCCTCTACAGGCACGAGCTGAGCGAGGCGTTCAGCGTCCCGTTCGATCGTCGCGTGCCGCCCGGTGGCTCCGTCGACGTCACGCTCACCGCGCCAGCTAGCCTCCCCGCCGGAGCGACGCAGCTCGAGGCCGTGCTCTTCTATCGCAACGTGCGCACCACGTACTATCAGCGGGCGACCGGCTCGACGACGGCGTCGGTCACGCCCGTCGAGATGGCCCACGCCGTGGTGCCGTAGAGGGTGTCCGGCAATGGCGACCGGGCGCCCTACGCCTTGGCGGCCTTCTTCAGGCGCTTGGCGTCGGCGAACATGTCGACGTTCGTGAACACGTAGGTCGCATCCTTGTTCTTCGACTTGCGCGCGAGCTCGCCCAGCTTCTCGATGGCGGGGTCTTCGTACCGACTCTTGTGGCCAGCGGGGCCAGGGAGCCGGTAGTAGGCGACCGGGAGCGTGGTCATGCCGTGCGTGAGCGGGTCGCGCGCGGCGAGCGCACCCGCCTCCGCGGCGAGAGCGTCGGCGTCGTCAGGGTCCCACGTCGCAGGCGGCTCCCACACGACCATCTCGAACTTCCGCTTCACCGAGGTGAGGAACTCCTTGAGCGCGGCCTTGTTCGCGCGGTTCGCGGCGAACTCCGGCGGCGCGACGAAGACGGCGATGGTCGCCTGCAGCTCCTTGCCGACCTCGATGAGGCTCGAGAGCGCGTTCTCCACGACCTTCCCCTCGCGGAACCCTTCCTGACCGATCTCCTTCGGGGCGAGCATCGAGAAGTGGAACCCCTCCGGCGCTTCGCGTCGCCAGCGTCGGATCGTCCCCGTCCCCGGTGCAGCGACGTGCGTCTCCTGCACCTCGACGAAGAGGAACTCCTTGAAGTAGCGCGTAGCCGGCACCGGAAAACCGGCGCACCCGATGGTTATCATCCGCGCCGGAAGGTAGCACGGAATCGAGGGGCAAGCCGGTTCGCCCCCCCGCGTTCGACCGCCTCAGCGCTCGCGACCGATGGCCTCGTCGGTCGCACCCGCCTCGCCGAGGATGCGACGCGCGAGGCGTTCGCCAAGCCGCTTGCCGGCTCCGCGCATCGCGTCGCGATGGTGGAACGCGTCGGACGCGAGCTCGGGTGACCCGGACGCGCCGAGGTCGCTCGCCACGAGATCCATCGCGCGAACGTCGCCAGTGTCGCGTTCGCACGGGCCGCCGCGCATGCGCACGAGGCACGCTCGTGCCACCAGACCCACCTCGGTCGCCCGCGCACGAGGCCCCGTAGCTCCTGCCGGGCTGCTCGGGCCCGAGGACGACACGCTCCCCCCGAGCGCCACGCTCGGTGCGGCCACTCCGTCGCTCGCCTCGTCGGCGCGCAACACCTCGACCTCGACGCGCGGGTAGCCCTCCCCAGAGGCGAGGCCCCCTTCCCTCGCGAGCGTCTCGCGGACGCCGCTGAGCACCTCGTCGGTCGCGACCGCGTCCGGCACGAGCGTCCGCACCAGCACGACGCGCAGGCGCTCGGTCTCGCCTCCGTAGACCGTGCGATACCCGCAGCCCACGAGGACGACGAGCCACGCGCAAAGAGCGGCCGCGGCAGCTGCCTGCGCGCGCGTCACGGCGCGATGATGTTCAGGATCTTCCCCGCGACGTAGACGACCTTCTTCACGGTCTTCCCTTCGAGGTGGCTCGCGACGTTGGCGGATGCGTGCGCGGCGGCGAGCGCCGTCTCCTGCGACGCGTCGACCGCGAGCTCGACGACTCCGCGCAGCTTGCCGTTCACCTGCACGCCGATCTCGACGACGTCGTCCTTCACGAGCGCCGGGTCGAACGAAGGCCACGGCTCGTGCGCGAGAGACGCCGTGCCGCCGAGCCGGCTCCAGAGCTCCTCACCCAGATGAGGAGCGAACGGCGAGACCAGCAGCGCAAGCGTGCGCGCGGCCTGGCGCGGGACGGCGGGGAGACCGCCGAGGTGCTTCACGAGGATCATCATCGCGCTGATGGCCGTGTTGAAGCGCATCCCCTCGATGTCCTCCCCCACCTTCTTGACCGCCTTGTGCACCACGCGTGCGGTCGCGCTGTCGGGAGCGTCGTCGGTCAGCGCGCCCGTGGACACGTTCCAGACACGGTCGAGGAAGCGCCACGAGCCCTCGATGTTCGCGGTCTGCCACGGCTTGGTGCTCTCGAGCGGCCCCATGAACATCTCGTAGACGCGCAGCGTGTCGGCGCCGTGCGACTTCACGACGTCGTCCGGGTTGACGACGTTGCCGCGCGACTTGCTCATCTTCTCGTTGTTCTCGCCGAGGATCGTCCCCTGGTGGACGAGCTTCAGGAACGGCTCGCTGTCCTTCACCACGCCGAGGTCCTTCAGCACCTTGTGCCAGAAGCGCGCGTAGAGGAGGTGCAGCACCGCGTGCTCCGAGCCGCCGACGTAGAGGTCGACCGGCATCCACGCGTCGTACGCCGCCTGGCTGAAGGGAGCCTCGGCGTTCTTCGGGTCGAGAAAGCGCAGGTAGTACCAGCACGAGCCCGCCCACTGCGGCATCGTGTTGGTCTCGCGGGCGTACCAGCGTGCGTCGCCCGGCTTCTGGAAGAAGCGCCACTCGGGGACGCGAGCAAGCGGACCGGCAGGGTCGTCCCCGGGCGTGTAGTCGTCGAGCTCGGGAAGCTTCAGCGGGAGCTCGCTCTCCTCGACCGCGATGGGCTGGTCGTAGAGGACGGTGAACGCCGTGCCTGCCACGCGTGGATCGGCCCCCGCGGCAGTGTCGACCGGGAAGTAGATCGGGATGGGCTCTCCCCAGTAGCGCTGCCGCGAGAAGACCCAGTCGCGAAGGCGGTACGTGACGCGCGCGTTGCCGAGCTTCCGGTCCGACAGCCAGGTGGTCGTGAGGCGCCTCACCTCGCCGCTCGCCGTCCCGTCGGCGATGGCAAGCTCACCCTTCACTGCATGCGCGACGCCGTCCTCGGTGAACGCCGTCGTCTGCACGTCGATCGCGCTGCCCGACGTGGGCGCGACCACCTGCACGATGGGGAGCCCGTAGGTCTTCGCGAACGCATGGTCGCGATCGTCGTGGGCAGGGACCGCCATCACAGCGCCCGTCCCGTACGTGCCGATGACGTAGTCGGCGACCCAGATCGGCACGGCCTCCCCGTTGATCGGGTTCACCGCGCGCGCGCCGGTGTCGACGCCGGTCTTCGTCTTCGTCACGTCGGTGCGATCGATCTCGCTCTTCTTGCGCGCCGCCGCGATGTACGCGACGACGGCCTCGCGCTGCGCGGCATTCGCCTGGCTCGCCAGGCTCTCGGCGAGCGGGTGCTCGGGCGCCACGACGACGTAGGTCGCCCCCGACAGCGTATCGACGCGCGTCGTGAAGACGCGAATCCGGTCGCTTCGCCCTTCGACCGCGAACTCGACCTCCGCCCCCTCGCTGCGGCCGATCCAGTGGTGCTGCTTCGCCTTCGTGTCCGGCCAGTCGAGCGCGTCGAGGTCCGCGTCGAGGCGGTCCGCGTACGCGGTGATCTTGAGCATCCACTGCCGCAGCGGCAGGCGCTCGACGGGGTGACCGCCTCGCTCGCTCTTGCCGTCGACGATCTCCTCGTTGGCGAGCACCGTCCCGAGGGCGGCGCACCAGTTGACGGGGATGCGGCTCTGGAACGCGAGCCCCTTCTTGAACAGCTGGAGGAAGATCCACTGCGTCCACTTCACGTACCCGGGGTCGGTCGTGTCGACCTCGCGCGTCCAGTCGTAGGAGAAGCCGAGCATCTTCAGCTGGCGCTTGAACGTCGCGATGTTCTTCTGCGTCGTGTCGCGCGGGTGCGTGCCGGTCTGGATGGCGTGCTGCTCGGCGGGGAGCCCGAACGCGTCCCAGCCCATCGGGTGGAGCACGTCGAAGCCGCGCATGCGCGAGTAGCGCGCCACGATGTCGGTCGCCGTGTAGCCCTCGGGGTGCCCGACGTGGAGCCCCGAGCCCGACGGGTACGGGAACATGTCGAGGATGTACTTCTTGCCCCGGCCGGCGTGGCGCGTCGTGAGGAACGTCTGATGCTCGTCCCAGTACGCCTGCCACTTCGGCTCGATGGCGGCGGGGTCGTAGCGCAGGCGGTCGGGGGTCGTCGTCGTCGTAGAGCTGCTGGCGTCGGAGGAAGACATCGCGCCGTCTTCTACCACGCGGCCTCGCTGTGTTCAGCGCCGTCGCCTGGCTGTCACGCGCGGTCCGAAGAGGCTCGCCTGCGTGGCCGCCGTCTCCGCAGCCGCCCGCTCCACCTTCGCCGTCAGCCTGCGGTGGCGCTTGCTTGCGCCTTCGGCCGACTCTCCCGTCCCGCGCCCGGCGACCGCGAGCGCCTTCGCCGGCTCCTTCACGTAGTGCTCGTAGAGCTTCGCGAGCTCCAGCCGCACCGACGGGTCATCGACTGCGCTTGCCAGGCTCTCGAAGTCGGCCATCGCCCTCGCGCGATCGCCCCGTGCCTTCGAGATCTCGGCGCGCGCGCGGAGGGCGTGAGAGTGCGTCTCGGTACCTTCACGCAGGGCTGCGGCGGCGCCTGCGACCACGCGGGACGCGATCTCGACCGCCCTCTCCGAGTCGCCCGCGCGCGCGAGCGTCCGCGCCACGCCCACCAGATCCTCGGGCGACAGCAGCGAGCCCTCTAGCGGCTCGCCGTACAGCCCGACGAGCGCCGCCATCGCGACCACGTCCCACGCGTTGTGCTCCACCACCCCCATCATCGCCGACGTGTCGCCGCTCCTCAGGTAGTGCAGGTAACAGGCGCTCACCTCGCTTCCGGCGACATCCCCCACCCGCTCGAAGCCGAGCACCTCGCGCTCGAGCGTCGTCAGGCGGCACTCGATGCCTCGGACCTTGTGGAGGCGTCGCGCGACGTGGACGAGGTCGAGGTGCGGCGGCTCGGTCGGCCACGCGAGCCGCGCCATCGTGAAGCGCGTCCGGAGCAGCGGGAGGTCGAACGACTTGCCGTTGAAGGTCACGACCATCGACGCCGCGCTCAGCCGCTCCGCGACGCGCGCGAGCATCGGGGCCTCTTCGCCGAGGTTCTTGACGAGGAGCTGCTCGACGATGAGGTCTCCGCCACCGTACGTCCCGGGCTCGTCGGCGTTGCTCCAGAACGCGAGGCCGACGAGGAACGCGACCGTCCCGGTGCCGCCGTGGAGCCCGGTCGTCTCCGTGTCCAGGTAGAGCGCACCGCGCGCGGGACACGCGGCGAGGGTCGGGTCGAGCGCGAGGAGCGACAGCAGAGCGGAGCTCGCGTCGCGGGCCGGAAGGACTCGTGCCCGCCCGGTGCGGTGGGCCGCGGAGAGCCTCACGGTGCGGACGTGGAGGACGCCGAGCGGCGTGTCCTCCGCGGCGAACGGGAGCTCGGAGGCGTCGAGCGCCGGTCTCGAGCGCTCGGGGCGCGGCGCCGTCGTGCGCGTAAGTACGGCATCGATGCGGCGTCGAAGGTCGTCGAGCGTGGGGGGCCCTTCGACCGCTGCCGGGACAGGCTCTCCTGGCCGTGAATCGTGCGGCGGGGCCAGGCGTGAGCCGTCGAGGCGCTGGAGCTTGCTGCGGAGGGACACGCCCCGACACTGTACATCCGTCTCGTCCCTCTACAATCTCGACGTCAACGTCCCCGCGTCCGACGCGCGCGGCAAGACCACGTGGAAGGTCGTTCCGTCGCCGTCGGGTGACTTGACCTCGATGGCGCCACCGTGGGCCACGACGATCTCCTTGGTGATGTAGAGCCCGAGACCGAGCCCCGAGGTGTGCGCCGTCGCGGAAGGGCGCTCGCTGCGGCGGAACGGCTCGAAGAGGGTCCCCTTCTCCTCTTCGGGGATCGGGCTGCCCGCGCTCTGGACATCCACCTCCACCGTGTCGTCGAAGCCGTGGACGCTCACCCGCACGCCGCCATCGGGCGCGCCGTGGACCATCGCATTCCCGACCAGGTTCGACACGACCTGCGCGAGACGATCCGAGTCCCACTCACCCTCGAGATCCCCGACCGCCTCGACCACCAGCTTGTGACCGGGGTGCGCCGCCGACGCCTCCTCGGCGACGTCCGTGACGAGCTTGCCGAGGTTCATCGGCGCGGGCGTGACCGCGATGCCTCCGCCGAGCCGGCAGCGCGTGAGGTCGAGGAGCTGGTCGATCATGCGCGACATGCGCGCGGCGCTCGAGGCCATCCTGTCGAGCGTCCGCTGCTGCTGCCCGGGGGGCCGGTAAGACTGCAGCACCTGCACTCCCATCGCCACGGAGGAGAGCGGGTTGCGGAGGTCGTGCCCGAGAATCGCCGCGAATCGCTCCTGCAGGTCGGCGGTGCGCTCGTGCTCCTGGAGCACCTCGTTCTCGGACCGCAGCCGCGCCTCCTCGGACTCCATCGACCGCCTGCGAAGCTCTGCGGATCGGCTCCACAGCAAGATGAGCGCGGCGCTCAGCCCGAAGAGGACGCTCGTGACGACGAGCGAGCCGAGAAGAAGCGACGCGTAGCGCTCGCGACGCACTCGACACTGGGCGAGGTGCGTGTCCTCGATGGTCTCCATCGCGTCGAGCTTGCCCTGCAGCGCGGTCATCGTGTGCAGACCGAGGTCCGTATCGATGCTGGCCGTCGCCGCCGAGCGCCCTTGCTGGTCGCGCAGCGCGATGACCCGGTCGAGCTCGTCGAGCTTGACGGTCGTCAACCGCGCGACGTCCGCGATCAGGGGGCGCTCGGCCTGGCTCTCCAGCGTGAGGATGCGGAGCTGATCGACCCGCGCGTTCGCGAAGGATCGTGCGCGTCGATACGGGTCGAGGTAGTCGGGCCGTCCGGTGAGGACATAGCCGCGTGCCCCGCTCTCCGCCGCCCTGAGCGTGCCGACCAGCTCGCCCACCGCGAGCTTCACGAGCATCGTCTTGTCGACGATGGCGCTCTCCGAAGCAAACCGTCGCGACGTGACGAGCGCGAGCGCGAGGGTCGCGACGAGCAGCAAGCCCGCGACGGTGGAAACCACGACGAGCGCAAAGGACCGCTCCCGAATCACCATGGGGGGACCTCCTGTAATGAAACGTGCGGCTCTCGGTCAGGGCCAGCAACGAGTCACCGCAAGACGCAGTCCAGCGCGAACGGTCGACCCGCGGACAATGTTCGGCGCGTTTACGCCGAGGGGCCTCGAAGACTGAGCGGCGACGACACACGGCGGCCGTGGCGAGGCGTCATTTCGAGACATCGCCTGATGCCTGACCCTCGCTCACACGCACCGGCGTCTGCGCCTCGCGGCGTCTCGTCCTCCCACACTGTCCACGCGGGGCTTCAGAGCGGTGGCGTCGAGGCGGGGCGCCACCGGAACGAGTCGATCAGGACCGCCGCGCTGCCTCGCACGGGGTCGACCTGGCCTATCGCGAAGGCGTCGATCGTCGTCTTGCCCGTCGCGTCCTCGCGAATACGCAGGCGGAGGAAGTTCTTGTACCCGGGCTCGCCCAGCGCCGCGTACGGCTGCGCGTGATTGAGGCCGAGCGAGGCGATGAGCTGGAGCAAGCCACCGAAGGCAAAGCCGCTCGTCCAGGTCGCGAGGGTCCACGCCGCCACCCAGGTGAGCGTCTCGCGCACGTTGCCGTGGCCGAGCTCGCGCACGCCCGCCGCGTCGAGCCCGAGCCCCAGCACGACCGGCAGTGCGCCGACGACCAGGCCGAGGAGCAGCGAGAAGGCCACGACCCGACCCAGCCGGTGCCGCCGCCACCCGACGAGCAACCCTGCTCCCACCGCTACAGACACGCCGATCGCCGCCGCGAGCTCGAGCGACATCGGGCGAATGCCGAGCCCTGCCGGAAGAAGCGCCACCGCGTCGGCGACGCCGAACACCGCGGTCACGACCCATCCGGCGCCGCCACGCGCGACGACCCACGGGAGCCTCGCGAGGAGCGCGCGAGAGACCACGGGGCCGGGGAACTCGGCGGCCGCCTCGTAGCGAGCACCTCGCCTCGCGACGCGCGCGCCGTGCAGGAACGCGCCGCCGCCGCCGGCGACGACGTGGACGCTCGGTCCTTCGTGCGAGCGCTCGTAGTGGTGGACGTCCCCGGTGAGCACGAACGACGGGTCGCGCGACGGGTCGATGCCCAGCGCGGCGAGGGAAGCGACGCCGTCCAGACGGTGCTCTCCCCACGCGCGCACCGGGTCGGGGAGCACGACGAGGCGCGCGCACATCGGCGGCTCTCCCTGCGCGTGGTCTCGCGGGACGCCGAAGTACGCCTTCTGTCGCGGGTCGACGTGTCGAAGCTGCCGGTCGACGGAGAGGAGCTCGAGCTCGCTCGTCAGCGGCAGACGGAAGTAGCTCGCGCGCTGCACCGGGACGTAGCCTGCGAACGCCATCGCGCCTGGCTTCCTGACGGCCTCCCCGCGCGCGAACGCCTCGGCCCACGCCCACACCGGGTTCGCGTTCGGAGACGGGTAGAGCGCGTCGGGAGCGGGCTCTTCGAAGCCGCACGGCGCCTGGCACAGCCGAGCGAAGCCGTCGAGACCGTCGTACCAGTCGTGATTCCCCGGAACCGCGAGCAGCACTCGCGGAGCCGCGCGCCCCTCGTCCGAGCGCGGCACGAGCACGCGGTTCCACGGATCGACGAGGCGACGCGTCATCTCGAGCGCCGTCGCGACCGGATAGGCGAGATCGCCGCCGTGAAAGAGGATGTGGCCGCGTGGCAGCAAGAGCGTCTGCCCGGGGTCGTCCGGATCGGGCGCCTCGTACTCTTCCGCGAGCAAGCGAGCGACCGCTTCGCTCACCGCCGCGTCATCCCCCGTGTCCGCGACAAAGTCGATCCACACCTCCCCGCCGAGGGCGGCCGCGACGGTCGGCGCGTCCTTCGCGCCTCTCGCCGACAGCACCGCCACCACCGACTCGAGCAGCGCGGCGGGCGCGTCCGGGATCATCCACGTGCGGGAGTCGATGTTCTCGGTCGCGATCGCCGAGGCGAGCAGGTGGCGGAGGTGCCCCCAGAACGCCGTGAACCCGAACCAGGCGATGGCCCGAGGGTAGGTCTCGCCGCGGGCGCAGTGGACGCGAGCGGACTCGGCCGTGTCCGCCGGGCAAGGCGCGAGAGGGATCGGCAAGGAGGGAATCGAGCGAAGGCGTGCGGGACGAAGGGAACCGTAGTGGACGCGGTCGCGGAGGTCTACCGCGCTCCGGCTTCGCTGACGGAGGCGCTGACCTCGGGGGCAGCGGCGCTGCAAGAGGTTCGACCCATCCGAACCTTATGCACAGCGTCTGTGCGAAAGGTTCGAGCCATCCGAGCCTTTTGCACAGCGTCCGTGCGAAAGGTTCGAGCCATCCGAGCCTCTTGCACAGCGGCGCTGGGAAGGGTTCGACGACCCCGAACCTCTTCCCGCGCTCCTCCGATGACTTGCCGGGCTTCTACCCGAAGCCGGCGCGCCGCACCGGCCCGTTCGTGGTCCCCTCGAGGGCGACCGCGAACACGTCCGCGACCTCGATCATGTACGTCTCGCGCTTCGCCGTGCGCGCCGTCAGGAGATTGGTCTCGATCTTCACCCCTTCGACGCGCGAGATCGTCAGCCCGACGCCACCGTGCGCCGCGTGGATCGTCGCCGTCGTCCCCTCGGGGAGGGTCATGAAACCCTCCTTGTCCGCCTTCGCCTGCGCGTTCTTGAAAATCGCTTGAAGCTGCTCGCCGACCATGACCACAGCGTCTACCCTCCGCGCGTGGTCTCGGCAAGCGGCAAGGATTCATCGCCATCGAAGGCGGCGTCGTCGCGCCGTGGCCCGCCGCCCGACGACATCGTCGTCCTGAAGGACATTCGCAAGAGCTACGGCAAGGCCGAGGTGCTGCGCGGCATCAACCTCGTGGCCCGGCGCGGCGAGACGACCGTCATCATCGGCGGCTCCGGAGCCGGCAAGACGACGCTGCTGCGGCTCATCGTCGCGCTCGAGCAGCCGACCAGCGGCGAGCTGCTCATCGAGGGGAACAACATCGTCGGCCTCTCGGAGCGCGAGCTGAACACGGTGCGGCAGAAGTTCGGGATGGTCTACCAGTACGCGGCGCTGCTCGACTCCTTCAACGTGTACGACAACGTGGCGTTCCCGCTGGTCGAGCACACGAAGATGAAGAAGAGCGAGATGCGCGAGCGCGTCGTCCACATGCTCAAGGAGCTGGGGCTCGACGAGACGGTCTGCGCCAAGTTCCCGAGCGAGCTCTCGGGAGGCATGCGGAAGAGGGTCGGCATGGCGCGCGCGCTGATGCTCGAGCCGCACATCCTGATCTACGACGAGCCGACGAGCGGGCTCGACCCGCTGACGAGCCGCATGGTCGACGACCTGATCGACGAGACGCGGCAGAAGTTCGGGGTGACGAGCGTCGTCATCTCGCACGACATCGCGAGCTGCTTCCGCATCGCGCACCAGGCGATCCTGCTCATCAAGGGCCAGATCGTCGCGCGAGGCACGCCGGACGAGCTGGTGAACGGAGACAATGCGGACGCGCGCAACTTCATCGAGATGTCAGGTGTCGACATCAAGCACGTGAGCCGTGTCGGCAAGGTCGAGCCCGCGCAGGGCGAAGGGGGCAAGAGCGGCGAGGTCGGCAAGCGCGAAGGCGCAGGGCGCGAGGGTCAGCCGCAGCCTCAGTGAAGGGTCTTGCTCGCCTGCTCCGCGGCCTCCCGCATCGTCACGAACGCGTACCCCTCCTTGCGGAGCAGCTCGTAGACCGCGTGGAGCGCGGCGAGCTTCTCGTCCTTCGTGACTCGCACGTCCCGCTGGTACGGGCGAAGCGCTTCGAGCCCGTCCGATGCGTCGAGGACGTCGATGCCGTGCAGCTCGAGGTTGATGAGCGGCGCCCCGAGGCACATGCGCGTCAGCCACCGCGCGCCAGACACCCCTGCGAGCGTGACGTACGTGCCGATGAACGGGAGGCGGAGACCGCGCGTCACCTGGATGGGGAGCTCGAGCATGCCGTCGCCCCCCCTCGCCTTCTTCCAGTACGGGCGACCCGCGCGGTACGGCTCGGTCGGCGCGAGCAGGATGGCAGGGCTGTCGACGATGGACCGGCTCGGGCGACCGACGAGGGACATCCCGCCGATGACGGTGGTCTTCGCGCCGTAGTAGGCCGGGCACGGGAAGACCGAAGAGTCGTACTGCACGCCCAGCTCGGCCAGCACGTCGAAGACCGCGTCGGTGATCGTGTAGCCCGGCGCGCGGAACCCGACCGGCCGCTCCCCCGTCGCCCGCTCGATTGCCTCGATGCCACCCACGATCTCGCTCCGGATGGTGCTGGGATCCAGGCGCGTCAGGTCGTAGCGATGCCCGAGCGTGTGGTTCGCGATCTCGTGCCCCTTCGAACGCGACGCAGCAAGACCAACGGCCGCCGACGGCCGAGAGAGATCACTCCCCACGGCGAAGAGCGTCAAGGGGATGGACGCGTCCCGGGCCATCGCATCGAGCCGCTCGAGCGCCACGTCATAGACCGCGGTGCTGGCGGGGCCCGCCGGCTCGGCGAGGCCATGAATCTTGAAGTAGTTCGGGATCTCGTCGAGGTCGACGCTTACGGCGCAAAGCTTCATCTACGAAATCTCCCGCTCGGCCGCGAGCCTCCCTGCCAGCGCATTGCGGCTGGGGTCCGGGGAGCGGCCGCGCTCCCCGTGAATTCTCCCGGGAGGAAGGAGGGAGGCTTGGCGACCGACGCTGGGAGAATTCGTGACAGGCCTAGTTGGACGGGCCTGTGAGCTTCGCGACTTCGTCGGCGAGGTTGTCGGTCTTCTTCTCGATGCCCTCGCCGAGCGCGAGACGGACGAAGCCGTGGAGCTTCACCTCGCCGCCGAGCTGCTTGCCCAGGTCCTGGCGGAGCTTGTCGATCGTGCCCTTGCCCTGGTCCCAGACGTTGTCCTGACCGTGGAGCGTGATCTCGCTGAACCACTTGGCGAGCTTCCCCTCGATGATCTTCACCCACGACTGCTCGGGCTTCCCCTCCTCCTTGAGCTGGGCGGCGAAGATCTCCTTCTGCTTGTCGATGTGGTGACCCGGGACCTCGTCCTTGTGGACGACCTGCGGGCTCATCGCGGCGATCTGCATCGCGCAGTTCTCGACGAACGCCTTGAACGCAGGCGCGTTGACGGCTTCGGCTGTCGGAGCCTCGGCGCTGATGAGCACGGCGAGCTTGCCGCCCATGTGCACGTACGCGTGGACGATCCCGCCCGCGCCCTTGGCCTCGAGCCGGTCCCAGCGACGGACGACGGTGTTCTCGCCGGTCTTGGCGACCATCTCCTGCCGCGCGAAATCGACCGTCTTGTCGGTGCCGGGCCAGGGGAGCGTGTTGAGGTCGGTGCCGGGCTTCGCGGTGGTCGCGATCTCGGTGACCTTCCCGACGAAGCTCTTGAACTCTTCGCCGCGCGCGACGAAGTCGGTCTGGCAGTTGACCTCGACGACGACGCCGAACTTCGCGTCCGGCGAGACGTAGGTGCGGACCTCGCCCTCCGTCGCCACGCGACCCGCGCGCGACGCAGCCTTGACGATCCCCTTCTTCAGGATCACCTCGACCGCCTTCTCCATGTCGCCCATCGCCTCGACGAGCGCGTTCTTGCAGTCGGCCATGCCGGCCTGCGTGCGCTCCCGGAGCTCCTTGACCATCGATGCCGTGATGTCAGCCATGTCCGTCCTGCCTTTGCTGTCCTGTGAGAGTCGATGCGGGAGAGAGAATTGGAACAGGGAGAAGAGGAGTCAAGGAGACGGCACGCTCTGGCCGCATCCTTCCCTCCTGTCCTCCCTGCGAGCTCTCTCTACTAGTTGGTGGTCGGGGGGGTGCCGCCGCCGGTGCTGCCTGCGCCGCCGTCGCGCGGACCGCCGCTGTCACGGCCACGACCACGGTCTCCGCCGCCACGGCTGCGCGGACCCTGGTAGACGTCGGCCGCCGGCCCACGCCCGGGGCGATCGCCGCCGCCGCTGTCGTCGCGATCGCGACCCTGCGTCTCCTTGCGACGGAGCGCGCCGTCGACCACTGCGTCGGCGAGCCGCGACGTGATCAGCTTGATCGAGCGGATCGCGTCGTCGTTGCCCGGGATCGGGTAGTCGATGAGGTCCGGATCGCAGTTGGTGTCGGTGATGGCGATGATGGGGATGCCGAGCTTCTTGGCCTCCTGCACCGCGATGACCTCTTTCGCCGGGTCGATGATGAAGACCGCGTGCGGGAGCGAGCCCATGGCCTTGAGCCCGCCGACGTACTTCTCGAAGCGCTCGCGCTCCTTCTCGAGCTGGCTGACTTCCTTCTTCGGGAGCTGGTTGTACGTCCCGTCTTCCTTCATCCGCTCGAGCTGGCGCATGCGCTCCAGGCCCTGCTTGATGGTGCGGAAGTTGGTGAGCGTGCCGCCGAGCCAGCGGTTGATGACGTAGAAGCTGTTGGAGCGCGTCGCCTCCTCCTTCACGATCTCCTGCGCCTGGCGCTTGGTGCCGATCATCAGGAGGTGGCCGCCGCGACCGACCATCTCTTCGACGAACCGGTACGCCTTGGCGAACAGCCGCGTCGTCTGGTCGAGGTCGATGATGTGGATGCCGTTGCGCGCGCCGTAGATGAAGGGCTTCATCTTCGGGTTCCACCGCTTGGTCTGGTGACCGAAGTGGACGCCGGCGTCGAGGAGGGACTTGAGCGGGAGCGGGAGGTCGCCGCGGAGCTGCGGGACGCCTTGTGCTGTCTGCGGTGTGGATACGACTTCGGACTGTGTCATGAGAGCGCGATCCTTTCGGTTGAGCCGCCGCCCCCCCTCCGCACCAGTCCGGCGGCTCGCGAGTGAGGCGAGTGAGTTCCGGGCACCGGGTGACGAAGATTGCGCTGGGGAGCGTGTGGAATGAGATGGGCCCTTGCGAGCACACCCCGGTTTTCAAGAGTGGGGCAACGTACGCGGGCACGGCTCAATGTCAAGCGGGCCAGCGGCGACCCGCGGGATTCAGGGCGTCAGGCGACGTTGCATGACGGTGAGGGGGCAGGATGGTGCCCGTTCGCACGCTTGAAGTCCGACATTGACCTCGGCCGCGCTCCGAACAACGATCGGCCTGTGATCGACGCACTCGAAGGCAACGAGCAGCTCCCTCCCATCGGCCCCGGCGGACGCATCGCGGACGCGGAAGGGACGATGGAGCACGCGCCCCTCGTCTATGCGCTGGTACACGCCCTCGACAGGGCCATCACCGGGGACATCGTGTTCCGGACCGTGGGCGGGGCCGTCCACTCGGTCACGTTCTTCGAGGGCGCTCCCGTGCGGGTGGAGAGCTCGGCGGGCGCCATCGAGGGCGACTGGATCGGCGAGGACCTCGTCGCGATGGAGCACCTGCGCGAGGACGCGCTCGCCGAGGCGCTCGTGACCGCGCAGAGCTCGCGACGGCGGCTCGGCGAGCTGCTCGTCCAGGCTGGCGCCATCGAGCCTTCGGCCCTCACGCACACGCTCACGCTCCAGACGGCGCGACGGCTCGCGCTGCTCGCGAACCTCCCGTCGGAGACGAGCTTCTCCCTCTACTTCTCTGCGCGCGCCGAGCCCGAGCCGCACGCGCCCTGGGCGCCGATCGACACGCTCCTCGCGACGGTCCGCGCGTGGACGGACCGCTCACGCCTTCACGGCACGCTCCGCTGGCTCGCCGGGAAGAAGCTCACGCTCGTCCCGGACTCGACGATCGCCGGCGTGATGCTCACGTCGCGGGAGCGCGACGCCGTGTCGATGATGCAGAAGGACGCTCCGTCCCTCAAGACGCTCTACGCAGCGGTCGGAAAGGGGCTGAGCTCGCTCCTCTACGTGCTCGCCGTCACGCGGCAGTTCACGTTCACCGCGGCGAAGGGTGCGCCCATGGGGCGGCGCAAGGAGTCGGACCTCGTCCGGGACATCGTTCAGATCGCGGTGCCGATCGCGCCCGTCATCGCTCCGGCGGAGCCGTCCGCCGACGACCTCGAGGAGCGACCCGAGAAGCTCTCCGTACCGCCGCCTCCGGAGGAGGTCGCAGCAGCTCCGCGCGCTCGCGTCTCCGTCGCCGCAGGGCCGCTCGTCGACGGGCCCATGCTCGCTCCGGTCCGCGTCGCCGCTCCGCCAGCGTCGGTCCCGCCGCCGCCGGTCGCCGCGGCCTCGCCGCCCGCTGCGGCAGCGCGATCCGTCGTCCCTCGGCCGCCGCCCGCGGCAACCGCTCCTCCGGCGTACGTTGCACGCCCTACTCCCGCGCCGATGCCCGCCGCATCCCGGCCGTCGGCGTCACCCCCGAAGTTCGTCGACCCGGGAAAGCCGCAGTCGCGCATCGTCGACACCGGCGCGCACTTCGCGGCCGAGATGTCGGACGAGTTCCGTCGCGCGGAGGAAGCGGCAAAGAGGCAGGACTACGACACCGCGGATCGAATCCTGCGCGAGCGCTGCACCGAGCAAGACGCCGCGGAGGCCGACTTCCAGGCGCTGACGGCGTGGGTGAAGGCGAACCTGAACGCGGGCGACCTGAGCTCCGGTCTCAACGATCTCACGTTCCTCCTGATGTCGCACAACCAGCTGGAGAGCGCGCTCTACTACCGAGGGCTCCTGCTGAAGCGAAGCGGCAAAGAGAAGGCAGCGCTGCGTGACTTCGTCATCCTCGCGAAGAAGAACCCCAACCACATGGGGGCGCTCGCCGAGATCAAGCTCCTGCGCGAAGCGACGGGCAAGAAGTAGCGGCGCGTTCGCGCGCCAGCGACCGGTACACGTCGAGCGCCCGGCGCCCAATCACGTCCCATGCGAGGGCGGTCTCGAAGTGCGCTCGCACGGCGGGGCGGCGCGCGGCGAGGTCCGAGCCTGCGACCCGCACGAGGGCGCGAGCGAGAGCGTCGGCGTCGCCGGGCGCGAACAGCTCTCCGAGGCGACCGCCGTCGGTCAGCTTGCGGAACGAGGGGATATCGGTGACGACGGGCGTGACGCCGAAGGAGAGCGCCTCGATGAGCGCGTATCCCGACCCCTCGCTGTGGCTGCCGAGCACGAACAGATCCGCGGCCGCGTAGAGCGACGGCAAGGCGTCGTGCGGGATCGTCCCGCGCAGGTGAACGCGGCCGCGAAGGAGCTCCGAGCGCGCGATGAACGCTCGCACCTCGTCGATGAGGTCGTCCTCCCGGAACACGAGCGTGAGGGCGGAGGCAGGCAGCGCGCGAGCGGCACCCTCGAAGCCGCGGAGCACGGTGAGCGGATCCTTGTTCGCGTTGAGTCGACCCACCCAGAGGAGCGCAGGGCGCCCGGGGAGAGCAGCCTCGAGCGACGATGATCCGTGGGTCGGCGCGGCGAGATCGGTGCTCCCTTCGGCCACCTCGTCGATGCGCGCTCCCTTGCCGAGAATGCCGGCGCTGCGCCAGGGCTCGGCCTGGTCGCGTGAGGTGAAGAGGAAGCCGTCGGCGGCGCGGAGCCCTGCGGCGTAGAAGAGTCGCTTCGGCCAGCTGCGCGCGCCGGGGGAACGCTCGGAGCCGCCGTGGTCCTGCACGACGATCGCGGTGCGACGTGGCAGCGCGAGACGCAAGTGCGCGACCATCGCGGGGAAGACGAGCCCGTCGACGTGAACCACGTCGGGAGCGAGACCCCGGACGGCACGCACCATCCTCGCGCCCCAGAAGCGAGCGGACGGCCCGGGCGGTCCGTCGTCGGCGACCATGTGGAACTCGACTTGCCCCCGGCGGACGACGGCGTTTCGATGGAAGCGCTGCACGACGACGACCTTCGCCCCGGCCTTCGCCACCGCGTCCCACCAGCAGTTCAGCACGCGGTAGCGGTCGAGGAGCTCGTCGGCATCGGCGACTCCACCGTCATACGCGCACGCCACGTCTGCGACGACGAAGGGGCCCGGCTCGCTGACTCTCACGGCTGAAACGCTCCTATCACAGCGGTGACGGGTTCCGCCCGCGTGGTCCCCGTGCGCGCAACGGCAGGTCGCCGTGTCGTTTCATCCGCGCTCGGCCTCGACAACGGCTACGAAAACGGGACCGCATGCGCGCACCGTCCCCTGACTGGATCGTCCGTCCTGCGGCACCGACGGACCTCGATGGCCTCCTCGCGCTGCATCAGCGAGTGTTCGGACGCGCCCTCTCGCGCGAGCAATGGGAGTGGAAGCTGCGGCTGCCCGGACCGACGCCCAACGTGTGGGTCGCAGCGCTCGGCACGCGCATTCTCGCCCAGTACGCCGCCATCCCCACGCGGTTCCGCCACCGCGGCGCCGACCGGACCGCGATGGTCTCGGTCGACACGATGACCGACCCCGAGCTCCGTCGCCGTGGCCTGCTCGGCAGCCTCGCGACGGCGGCGTACGCGCAGTGGCGGAGCGCGGGGGTCCCGTTCGTCGTCGGGCTTCCGAACGAGCAGTGGGGGTCGCGGACGCACGCGCTCGGCTGGGCGCCGGTGAGCGAGCTGCGCTGGTGGGTGCGATGGCTCGTGCCGTTCGGAGGATCGCGCTCGCGCGACGCGTTCCACGGAGACAGGCTGGTCGAAGACAGCGCCGGCCTCGATGACCTCTGGCCGCGCATCGCCGACGAGGGGGTCGTGCGCGACGCCGCGTGGTTCTCGTGGCGCTATTCGAGGGCAGTCCCGGCCTGGAGCGTGGTGACCGCGCGGCGCGGCGATGCCGCCGTGGGGGCCGCAGCGTTTCATGTCGACGCCAACCCGTCGCGTCCGTCCGGACTCCTGGGCGAGGTCGTCGGTGTCGATCGCAACGCACGGCGGGCCCTCCTCGCGGGCATCGACGCGCGACTTCGTCAGCGAGGCGCGGTGCGAGCGGCGATCCTTCTCCAGACCGGAAGCGAGCTGGAGCCCGACGCGCTGGCCAGCGGATACCTCCCCCGCCCTTCGACGTTCGTCGTCCAGGCGGTCGACCTCGGCGGCGGCGTGCCCCGGGCTGCGCGCTTCCAGGGCGGTGACTTCGATGTCGTCTGAATGGCTTCGCGCAGCGAGGGCCTTGCTCCGCGCCGCGAACGGCATCGGATCGGGTGCAGCGCAGGATCTATGGGCGAGCCTCGCGTCGTCCAGCGCCGCTCTTTCGCGGGGAACGCCGAGACGCTGGAGCAGCGCAGGCGACGAGGTCGTCCTGTGGGTCGCGCCCCACCCCGACGACGAGGCGATGGGGGGCGCGGGCACGCTGATGCGGCACGCACGCCTCGGCGATCGCGTGTGCATCGCGGTCGTGATCGACGGCTCGAGGTCGCGCGCGCTCGGGCTCGACGCCGCGTCGATGTCCGCGATGCGTGCGCAGGAAGCTGGGCGCGCAGCAGCACGAATCGGCGCCGAGCTTCGCTGGCTGGACCTCTCCGAGGGCGACTGGGCGGATCGCGCCGGTGAGACCGCGCTGACGGCGCTGCTCACCGAGCTCCGACCCACCGTCGTCTACGCCCCGTCGAGCATCGACTTCCACCCCGAGCACCGGCGCGTCGCGCGAGCTCTCGCCTCGGCGCTCGACGCGACGGCCAGCACCGCGGAGGTTCGCATCTACGCGACGCAGGTCCCGCTCACGCCGGTGCTCGTCAACGTGGTCCACGACGTCTCGGATCTGGAGGACGCCATCCGCGACGTGCTCCTCGCGTACCCGTCGCAGCGAGGAAGCGTCGAGCGGACGCTGCGCTTGCGCCGATACGGAGCGCGCTTCTACGGAGGCCGGTCGCAGGCGGAGGGGTTCTGTGCGCTCCCCGTGGAGACGTTCCTCGAGCTGCATCGCCGCCCGGACGCCGCGTTCCGCGCGCTCCGGATCCACGCGTGGTCCGACCCGCTCGCCCTCGCGATCGGCGCGCGCGAGCGCTGGGCCTGGAGCCGCAGGCTCGCGCGGTCAGACCGAGGTGCTCGATGAGCGTGCGCGCGCGTACAGAGTGACGAAGGTCGACGCCGTCCACCTGGCATCGTGGAGCTGCGCGTAGCGCTGCGCCGCGGCGCCGAGCCTGGCGCGTCGCGGGCCGTCACCGAGCAGGTCGGCAACTGCGGTCGCGAGCGCGCTCGCGTCGCCGACGGCGACGGCGACGGCGGCGTCGGGCGCGAGATCGGCGACGAGGCCGACGCGAGTCCCGACGGTCGGCAGCTGTGCGAACGCCGCCTCGAGCACGGCGACGCACTGGCTCTCGTGAAGCGAGGAGAGGACGTGGACATGGGCGGTCTTCAGCGCGCGCGCCACCTCCGCCGACGTCTGCTCGCCGCGAAAGTCGACCCTCGCGTCGAGGTTCCACGCGCGCGCTCTCTCCTCGACGGCGCCGGCGAGCGTGTCCTTGCCGAACCAGTCGAGGTGCACGTCGAGGCCAGCGGCGACGAGCTCGCGCAGCGCGGCGAGCAGTGTCCACGGGTCCTTCACCTCGTTCCGGTTCGCGACGTGCACCAGCCTCCAGGGCGGACCGTCGGGGCGCTCGCCGCTCGCTTCGAACACCGCGCGACAGGCCCCGAGCGGCACGACCTCGACCTCTCCGTGCGGCACCGCGCGCCGGGCCTCGTTGCTCCCCACCGTGACCACTCGCGCGCTCGCGAGCACGGCTCGGGTGGCGATGCGCCCGCGCAGCGTCCGGGCGCCACCGTAGCGAGCGGAAGGGATCCAGCTGCACTCTCCTCCACCGACGCTGGCGACGAGCGGTACGCCCACGCTACGCGCGGCGAGAGAGGCGACGACGCCGTTCCCGTCCACCCAGAACGCGTGCACGACGTCGAAGGGAACCGTCTCCGACGCGCGACGCAGCGCCCGAACCATCCGCCACGTGCGCTCGGTGATGCGCTCCATCGGGAGCACGCGCGACGAGACGCGCCCGGGGTCATGCACAGTCGCGTCGCCGAACGGCCAGGTGCCGCCGCGCTCGTCGAAGTCGCTGCAGAAGACGTGCACCTCGTGCTCTCTCGCGAGCTCCGCCACGAGCGCGTGAAGCGCCGGGATCCTGCGCGGAGGCACGGGGCCGTCGGGCCGCTCGAACCCGCCGGGCACGACGAGCGCGATCTTCACAGCCGCGGAGTCTACGGGGTCTCGCCGTTCCCGCAAACGTCCAGCGTGGACTGGCTCTCGGTCCACGGCGACATTCGCAGCGTCCACGCGGAGCGCGCCTTCCTAGGCGGTGACGTCCGCATGGTCGACGCAGAGTCCGCGCGCCTCGACGGCGACGCTCGCGAGGTTCTGGACTACCGGGCGTTCCTTGGCGGCGAGCTCCGGCGCGTCCGTACGCAGGGTGCGTTCCTCGACGTCGACGTTCGTCACGCTCGCAGGGAACGAGCGCTCCTCGGCCGTGACCTTCGCGACCTCCGCACCGACGGTGCGTTCGTCGACGGCGATCGTCGCAAGGTTCGCGACGACGGAGTCTCGCTCCATGCCGACCGCGGCGAGGCTCGCGAGGAGTGAGCGATCCTCGACCGGGACTCTCGCGACCTTCGCGAGGAGTGAGCGATCCTCGACCGGGACTCTCGCGACCTTCGCGAGGAGTCAGCGAGCGTCGACGGCGACCCGCGCAACGTCCGGGACGAGTGAGCGTTCGTCCGCCGGGGACCTTCGCAAGGTCGGTCGGGAGTGTGCTTTCGTCGACGCTGACCTTCGCGAGGTCGGCGCGGAGGAGCCTTCCTCGACGGCGACCTCTGCCCGCTCCGCCGGGAGTGAGCGCTCGTCCGAACGGGACTTTCGCTCGGTGCGCGCGGAGGGAGCGATCGTCCGCCGCCACCTTCGCTCGGTGCGCGCGGAGGGAGCGATCGTCGCCAGCGACCTTTGCTCGGTGCGCGCGGAAGGAGCGATCGTCGGTGGCGACCTTTGCTCGGTGCGCGCGGAGGGAGCCTCCCTCGGTGGCGACCTTCGCTCCGTGCGCGCGGAGGGAGCCTCCCTCGGTGGCGACCTTCGCTCGGTACGGAGCGTGTCAACGAGTCTGAGAAGGTCGAATTCGAAATTTACTGAGCAGCGTCGCTGTAGAGCGCGGCGCCTGTCACGCCGCTCGCATCGCGAGATCGATCGCTACGCGTCTCACCCACGACCGGCGCGCCAGGCGCCACGCTGGGCTTGTTGATCCAGACCTCGCGCGCAGGGCGAGGCGTGATCGGGCGGCCGTGAGGGAAGCGTTCTGGGTGAACGGCGTACGCGGTATCGAGCACCGCCTGGCGCTCGGCCACGCGCTGCTCTACCAGGCCATCGTGCACGTCGGCCGGCGTGAGCATGCCCAGCGCGACGTGGTGATGTTCCTCGTTGTACCAGCCGAAGAAGTCGGCGCAGTGTGCACGTGCGTCCTCGATCTCGCCGAACCGCTCGGGGAAGTCGGGCCGGTACTTCAGCGTCTTGAAGTGCGACTCGCTGAAGGGATTGTCATCCGAGACATGGGGCCGCGAGTGGGTCTTGGTGACGCCGAGATCCGCGAGCAGGAACGCGACGGGCTTGGACTTCATCGACGACCCGCGGTCAGCGTGGATCGTCAACTGGCCGGGCTCGATGCCTTGGCGTGCGCACGTCCCGGCGATGAGCTTCTTCGCAAGCGTGGCGGACTCGCGGTGCGCCACCATCCAGCCGACGACGTAGCGGCTGAACACGTCGAGAATCACGTACAGGTGGTAGTAGGTCCACTTGGCCGGGCCGCGCAGCTTCGTGATGTCCCAGCTCCAAAGCTGGTTCGGTGCCGTGGCCAGCAGCTCAGGCTTCGCGTACGCGGGGTGACGAAGCTGATCGCGCCGCTCGCGAAGCTCGGCGTTCTCCGCGAGGATGCGGTGCATCGTGCGGATAGAGCAGAGGTAGCGCCCCTCCTCGAGCAGCGTGGCGAACACCTCCGCGGGGGCGAGATCGGCGAAGCGCGGCTCGTGCAGCACGTCGAGCACGGCCTTGCGCTCAGGTTCGACGAGTCGCCGTGCTGGTGACGGCCGCGGCAGACGCGGGCCGCACACGGGCGCCAGGTGCCGGTAGTAGGTCGCGAGCGCCACGCCGAACGCGGCGCACGTCGCGAGCACACCGAGCATCGGCGCGTTCGTCAGCACCACGTCCATCAGCTCTCCTCCTCGAGCGTCGGCAGCGCGATCCCCAGGAGCTCCGAGAGTTTTTTTTGGAGGGCCACGAGCGCCTCGGCCCGCTCCGCCCGCCGCGTGAGCTTCGCGATCTCGCGCGCCATCTCGGCCACCTGCTTGTCGCGCGCGTCGAGCTCCTTCGGCTTCGGCCCTCGCTTCTTCGGTGCCAGCGCCGCGAGTTCACCGCGCCTGGCCTGCGCCCGCCACGTCACCAGGTGCGACGAGTACAGCCCCTCACGCCGCAGCAACGCGCTGATCTCTCCGACCTGCTTGCAGGCGTCGGCCTCGTGCAGGACGCGGACCTTGTACTCGGCGCCGAACCTCCGACGCTTCGCCTTCTCGCTCACTTCGGTCTCCCGCCTCTCGGCAGGCAACGACATCACGTTCGCCATGGGTCATGCCAGTCTCGCCCTGCTCGGTTCAGACACTAATCTTAGAGGGGAGACCTTCTCAGGCACGTTGGCACAGAGGGTGCGTCGTCTGCTCGCGCGCGGGGCTCTTGCTTGCGCGAACGGAGGAAGCCAGTCGATTCACACGCGTTCCCCTATTAGAAGGTCGTCGAAAAGACTGGGATGCTGAGCAGCGGGACGGGCGGAGTGCTTGTCTCCGCCGAGCGCCACACCGGGAGCCTGACCGAGCCAGCCCCAGCAGAAGCTGCCGGCGCGGACACAAGAGCGAAAGGGAGATCGCGGACCCGCGTCGATGGAGTGAGCCCAGCCCTCGGCGTGTGCGTGACGCTCGACTGGGAGAGCCCGGTCGGCTGCTGCAGGATGTACCCGCTGATGGTGAAGGCGATCGCGGCGGCGGCGGCGCCTACTCCTCCCCAGAGCAGGACCGGCTGCGCGTTCGAGCTCGAATCGATCGAGAGGGCCGTGACCTCGAGCCCGAGCCCGACCGCGGCGGCGACGTAGCTGGAGATGATGAGCCGCTCGCCGGTGCGGTGATCGTCGTTCGTCTTCACCGTGACGTCGAGGTCGACGCTGTCTCCCGGGGTCGCTTCGAGCTCGAGGGTGCGTGACGGGACGACGCCGTGGGCGCTCACGCGATAGAGACCCTCGAGCGGCACCTCGATGTCGCAGGGCGTCTCGCACACGTGTCGCCAGAAGGTGGCCTCGGGAGAGAGCACGTCGAGCGTCATGGTGCGGCTCGCCTGGACGTGGACCCAGACGGCAGGCCCCGTCGGTCGGACGTTCGGGGGGGTCGGCGGCGGACGGGCGTCGCGCTCCGGGAGGATGGGGAGCTCCTGGGAGTACGCGCGCGCGGGGGCAAGGACTGCGAGGCACGCGGCGAGGACGGTGAGCGAGGGTCTCATCACCCCTGCATGATAGCCTCTCCGGGATGATCTACGGCGCCCACGTCATCCTCTACAGCAAGGACTCGGACAGAGACCGGGCCTTCTTTCGTGACGTCCTGAAGTACCCCTCCGCGGATGCAGGGCACGGCTGGCTCATCTTCGCGCTCCCTCCTGCAGAGCTCGCGGTGCATCCGTCCGACACGAACGACGTCCACCAGCTCTACCTGATGTGCGACGACGTCCACGCCTTCATCGCGGAAATGAAGGGGCACGACGTGACGTGCACGCCCGTGCAAGAGGAGCGCTGGGGGTCGCTCACGAGTATGGTGCTGCCCGGTGGCGGGAAGCTCGGCGTGTACCAGCCGAAGCACGCGTCGCCGCTGAAGGGGCCGACGCAGTCACCGTAGGAGGCTACGGCTTGTCCCAGACCTGCAGCTCGGCGTGGAAGCCTCCCATGTCGACCGACCTGCGGAGAGAGACGCGGAGGCCGTTCGCTTCTGCGCGAGCGGCGGTACGACCCCCGAGAGGGGAGAGCCAGGTGACCCTTCCTCCGCTCACGAGGACCCTCGCGGCGTTGTCCGTGAAGGCATCGAGCAGGGTGGCGAGCGATCCGTCGCGCGCGACGCGCCGCCCCATCGGAGGGTTGGTGATGATGCTGTTCACTCCGGCCGGAGCGTGGCTCGTTGCGTCGGCTTGTTCGAGCAGCACACCCTCCACGCTCGCCGCGGCCACGTTCTCGCGCGCCGCTTCCAGCGCGGCGGGATCCGCGTCGCTTCCGATGAGCCTCGTGTACGAGCCCGCGCGCGCCCTCTCGACGAGCTCGCTCCCCGAGCCGGCGAAGGGATCCCACACGACGTCGTCGGCTCGCGGACGGGACGCGCGAACGAGCGCCGCGGCGAGGGTCGGGTGCGAGGAAGCGGGGACATCGCGCAGCCGGTAGACGAAGCGCGGGTCGGCGAGCTTTCTCGGGCAAAGGAGAACCCGGACCTGACCGGCCGATGCCGTGACCGCGAGCTCCCACGTGCTCTCGGTGGGGTCGTTCACCCAGGTCGGGTACCTGCTGGCGAGCGCATCGACGAGACTCCAGGTCGCCGCGCGCTTGTGCCCCTTGCCTTCCCAGTCGATGCGATAGCGCACGGTGCCGGAGGTCCACGTTTCGAGGATGCGGCGGGCGGTCTCCGAGCCGAGCGCTCGCACGCAGGCGGCCTCGATGTCGGACTCCTTCGCGAAGGGCTCGGGCGGGAGCGCGAAGCCGAAGCCGAGCATCGTGCGAATCGACCACAGGTCCTCGGGCGCGCCGCGCCAGACCGCACGTACGAGGCCCGCGTCCCCCTGCCCGACGCGCGCCGTGGGATCACGCTGGGCGAGCTCTTCGCGCAGGAGCGACTCCAGCCCCTCCCTGCAGAAGAGCACGAGATCGACCTCGAAGTCGGACGCCTGGTCGCCCTTGATCTCGCTCGCGTCCCCCCTCGAGCCGTCTCGTCGCAGCATCGCCACGGCCTTGCCTGCGACTCGTGCGAGCTCCGCGTCGCCTTCGCGCACCGAGTCGAGGCGATCGCGTGCTTCGACGACGCCGAGCTTGCCGAGCGCCTCCGCGATCGCGCGCGCCAGCGGGAGCTCGGGCGTCTCGTCCCAGGCAGCGAGCAGCGCGGCGGCGATTTCAGTGCGCGCCTCCGACCCTTCGAGCCTGCCCAGCGCGTTCGCGGCCGCTCGCGCGACCCGTGTGTCGGCATCGGTGAGGAGCGACAGGACGGCGTTTCCGGCCTGCGCGTCCTTCGGTGCCAGACCACCGATGACACGAAGGGCATGCACGCGCCCCCGAGCCTCGAGCCCACTCAGTCGAGCGAGCAGCCGGGGAACCACGCCCCCTCCGCCTGCGCCTGCCCGACCGAGAGCGCGCTCGCTCGCCTTCACGACGTCTTCGTCCGCATCGCCTAGCAGATCGATCACCGCGTCGAGGTCGCGCATCGCAGGGGTGAAGCTGCTCGACCTGACTGCGTCGCGCAGCGTCGCGATGTCCCTTTGCTTCGCCATGCGCGGGACTGTAGCCTCTGCAGCATGGCGACGAAGGCCTCTCTTCTGTCGGGGCTCCGCTGATGTCCGAGCTTGACGCGCAGATCTTCCGCATCTTCTACGACGGCTGGGGTGGTCAGCTCACGTGGCTCGCGCTCGTCCTGACCACGATCGGCGGGGGCTGGGCGATGCTCCTGCTCCTCCCGATGTACGCCGTCGAGAAGTGGCGAGCGCTCGCGGTCACGCTGACGGCGACGGTCGTCGCGAGCGCCGGCGCGGTCTTCGTCCTCAAGCACATCGTCAAGCGCGTACGGCCGTGCAATCTGCTCGATGGAGTGCACGCGCTGTGTGCGACCCCGACGGACGCGTCTTTCCCGAGCGGGCACTCCTGCGGGAGCTTCACGCTCGTCGCCTTCGCGGTGGTCGTGCTGAACGGCAGCGAATCGCACGGACTCTCGCGCGTACAGCGCGTCCTCATCTCTTCCGCGCTCATCTTGCTGGCGGTGTCGGTGGCCTGGTCGCGCGTGTACCTGGGGGTGCACTTCCCGGGCGACGTGACCGCGGGTGCGACGCTCGGGACGGTCGCGGGGGGTCTTGGCGGCTGGGTGTACCTGAACAAGGTGCGTGGTCGATACGAAGCTCCTGTCGCCGATGCGGTGGCTGATCCGTAGAGCTTGCTCGGACCGGGGGGTCCGATCCACACTCCACGCGATGTCGCTCTGGGTCCGACGCTGCCTGACCTTCGCCTGCCTGCTCGTGGCATGGCTGGTCGCGCGTCCGGCCGAAGCCGCGGCGCCGCTCTGCGACGACCGCGGCGCGAGCGCGCTCGCTCCGATTCCCATTCTCGACATCCCGAACGCGTCCTTGAACGTGGGTGACCACTCGGACTGCGATAGCGAAGGGGCGAGAGACAAGACGTACCAGCGGGGGCAGAACCCGCATCGCTGCGCGTGCGCTGCACACGTCGACGGCGCGCTGCCGACCACGATGCCGCGCGTGCCTGTGGTGTCGCGCGAGCTGACCGTTGCGCCCGAGGTATGCGGCGTCGAGCGGGCAGGGGTTCGAGGCTCCCTCGAGCGACCGCCGCGAGCGCGCTCGTAGGTCACGCTCTCCTCTTCGCTCGCCCCCTAACCCTGCCTTTCCCCCGAAATCCGGGGAAAGGGGTGTTCGAGGCCTGCGATCTCCCTTGCCTCCGATTCGGCAGAAAGGGCCGGGGTTGGGGGGCGGGCGACACAGATCGCGTCGCACTCCGAACGCGCACACCATTTCACGACGTCGATCGCTGTTGCCGGAGTCGCCACTACCGCGACCCTGCGCGACGCGCTCGACCGGTCTCTCGTAGCTCTACGTTTCTCACGATTCGATTCAGGTGAATTCCATGGCGAAAGACAAAACTCCGCACGGCGAACCGCGCGGCGACGACTCCGAAGGAGGCGGCATCAACATCGGTGTCGCCGTCGTCGGCTTCATTCTCTGCTTCCTCTCCGGTGCCGGCATCATGTGGGGCATCGACTCGAGACATCCCAACGCCGCGGGCACGACCGCGGACAACTCGACCGGCGCGCCGGGGTCATGGAGCGACGAGGACTCGCCCGTCCCCGTCTCGAGCAAAGATCCGATGTGGGGGAACCGCAACGCCCCCGTCACCATCGTCCAGTTCTCCGACTTCCAGTGCCCGTACTGCTCGAAGGTCGAGCCCTCGATCGACCAGCTGAAGACGACATACGGCCCGGACAAGATCCGTGTCATCTGGAAGAACAAGCCGCTCCCGTTCCACCCGAACGCCAAGCCCGCCGCCGAAGCTGCCGCGGGGGTCTTCGCGCTCGCCGGGAGCGACGGGTTCTGGAAGTTCCACGACACGGCGTTCAAGAACCAGTCTTCGCTCTCGCCGGCGTCGTACGAGACCTGGGCGCAGGCTGCGGGCGCCGACATGGCGAAGTTCAAGGCCGGGATCGCCGCCCACACCTGGGCCGACAAGGTCGAGAAGGATGACGCCATCGCGGGTCAGCTCAACGTCCAGGGAACGCCCGCTGCGTTCATCAACGGCGTGCTCCTCTCGGGCGCGCAGCCGTACGACAAGTTCAAGGCCGTCGTCGACCAGGAGCTCGCGAAGGCCCAGGCGAAGATCCAGGCGGGTACCGCGCGGGACCACGTCTACGTGGTGATGTCGAAGGAGAACAAGGCGAACGCGCCTGCGGCCGCCAAGGAAGAGCCGGCCGAGAAGAAGGAAGACACGACGACCGTCTTCAAGGTCCCCGTCGGCGACAGCCCCGTGAAGGGGACGCCCACCGCGCAGGTGACCATCGTCGAGTTCTCCGACTTCCAGTGCCCGTACTGCAGCCGCGTCGAGCCGACCCTCAAGGCGATCCACGACAAGTACGGCGACAAGGTTCGCTTCGTCTGGAAGAACGAGCCGCTCCCGTTCCACCCGCGCGCAGAGCCGGCGGCCGAGGTGGCCCTCGAGGGGCGCGCGGAGAAGGGGGACAAGGGCTTCTGGGACGTCCACGACAAGCTCTTCGCCTCGCAGCCGAAGCTCGAGGACGCAGACCTGGAGAAGGTCGCGATCGACGCCGGGCTGAACATCGACAAGGTCCGCGACGCGATGAAGACCCACAAGTACAAGTCGATCATCGACAGCGACGCCGACCTCGGCGACGACATGGCCGCGAGCGGGACTCCGCACTTCTTCGTCAACGGCCGCCGGCTCGTCGGCGCGCAGCCGATCGAGAAGTTCTCGGAGATCATCGACGACGAGCTGACGAAGACCACGGCGCTGCTCGCCAAGGGCACGCCCGCGACGCAGATCTATGCGGCCGTCATCGCGAACGGGAAGGGCGCTCCCGAGATCGAGAAGAAGAACATGGTCGTCCCCTCGAACGCTCCGTCGCGCGGCAACCCGCACGCGAAGGTGACCATCGTCGAGTACTCGGACTTCCAGTGCCCCTTCTGCAAGAAGTCGGAGGACGCGGTAAACGAGATCATGAAGACCTACGGCGACCGCATCAACTTCATCTGGCGCAACATGCCGCTCCCGATGCACCCTGACGCGCCGCTCGCGGCCCAGGCGTCGATGGAGGCCTTCAAGCAGAAGGGCTCCGACGGCTTCTGGAAGATGCACGATCTCCTCTACGCAAACCAGCCGAGCCAGCAGAAGTCGGACGGCCTGAAGCGAGAGGCCCTCGACAGCTACGCGCAGCAGCTCGGCCTCGACATGGCCAGGTGGAAGGCCGCGCTCGACAGCGGCAGTCACAAGGCCGAGGTCGACGCCGACGCGAAGGCCGGCAACGACGTCGGGATCCAGGGCACGCCCGCGTTCCTCATCAACGGTTACTTCATCAACGGCGCGCAGCCGTTCCCGAAGTTCCGCAAGGTGATCGATCGCGCGCTCGCCGAAGCGAAGTAAGCCGGACACCACGGCAGTCGAACGACCGGCGTCTCTCGCGAGAGGGGCGCCGGTCGTCTTTTGTGCGACGGAACGAACTGCCGAGTAACGTGGCTCCGACAAATGTCCTTCGTTGCGCTCGTCACCTGCAAGAACATCCCGGAGCCCGACGTCGACGAGCCTCTGCTCGTGGCAGCGCTCGAAGCCGCGGGCGTCCCCGTCCGCGTCCTCGCGTGGGACGACGACGCGATCGACTGGACCGCCCCTCGGCTCATCGTCCTCAGATCCACGTGGAACTACTACCGCCACGCCGACAGCTTCATCGCGTGGGCGAAGCGCCACGGAGAGCGCCTCCAGAACCCGCCCAACATCGTCGAGTGGAATCATCACAAGCGATACCTGCGCGAGCTCGAACGCGACGGGCTCCCGGTCGTCCCTACTCTCTGGTTCACGCAAGGCTCGCCGCCTTCGTCCGGGTCGCTGTCGTCGCTCTTCGCAGACCGCGGCTGGACCGACGTGGTGGTGAAGCCGGCGGTCTCGGCGGGCTCCTACAAGACGTCGCGCGTGAAGGGGCCGCCGTTCGACGCGGAGGTCGTGCGCGAGCTCGTCACTGCGGGTGATGCGATGGCGCAGCCGTACATCGCGTCGGTCGAGTCGTACGGGGAGCGCTCGATCGTCTGGATCGACGGCGAGATCACCCACGCGATCCGCAAGAGCCCGCGCTTCGTCGGGGAGAGCGAGGTCGTCTCGGACGTGATGCCGATCGCCGACGACGAGCGCCAGCTCGCGACCGACGTGCTGGCTCGCGCGCGCCTCCTCGGATCCCCGCTCTACGCTCGGGTGGACATGGTGCGCGACGACGCCGGTCGCCCGATGCTGAGCGAGGTGGAGCTTATCGAGCCGTCGCTGTTCCTGCGGCAGAGCGCGCACGCGATGGATCGCCTGGTCGCCGCGATCGCACGGCGCTTCCGCGCGCCGAGAGCCTGACGACACATCACTCCGTCACGTCGGCAGTGCCACCGGGCCGAAACGGACTGACTAGAGCCCCGTCGACACGGGATCACCAGAATAGACCGCCTCGAAGTCCGCACCGCTCAGGTGTCGGAAGTCTCCGACGACCTCGTCGATGAGGGTGTCCTGCCCGTCGGGCGCCATCGCCGTCCAGCCGTCGTCGCTGTCGCCCTGGAAGTACCAGTCCGATCCGTTGTCGGCCACGATGAGGCCGTACTTCTTCAGCCCCGCCATGATGACCTGAGACGCCTTGGTGTAACTCGCGGTCGAGACGCTCGCCTTGAGGCGCAGGCGCAGTCCCATCGGGGGGTACGCGCTGCCGAGTGGGTTGCTGCTCGCGGCGTGCGTTGCGGGAGCGATGTACCCGTTCTGCGTCGCGTTGAAGGTGACACGCGCCGCGTGGGTCACCTCGCCGGCCTCCACCTCCGAGAGCCGCACGAGGCCCGCGAGGATGGAGAGCCCGGCAGCGTCGGCCGACGTGAATCCGGCGGGCCGGAGCGCGTTGGAGGTCAGATCGAACACGGCCCCGTTCGCGCACTCGAAGGGCGGAGCCGAGACGACGACGCAGTTCCACGCCTCGTAGGACGTGCAGCCGCTCGTGGCGCCGGCTCCGGGCTGGAGGACGAGTCCGTGCTGGTCGCCCGGGAGGTTGCCCGCGGTCCCGCCTGCAGGTGGGTCGCCTTCGATCTTCATGCCGACGAAGAATGGATAGGCCGTCGTGCCCATCGCGGCGCCTGTGGTCACCGGGTTTGCCCCGACCCATCCACCGGGGCCAGGGTCGCTGTTGCTCGCGTAGAGCGTGAAGACCGTGGGCAGCTCCGGTGCGCTCGAAGCGACGCTGTTGAAGGGGATGCCGCCGTTGTCCGTCGTGTACCCTCCGAAGTCCGGGTGGATCTCCGTCCCCTGCGGCAGGTGGGCGTCGTAGGTGTGAATCACCTGTACGCCGGGGCCGTCGACCGCCACGTTCCACGCGTTGTCGGGCGGAAAGATCATGCAGCCAGCCAGCGTCGTGCCTACCCCGGCCACTCCGCCCGGGACGCCGCCGACGGACCCGCTGCTCGTGGTGGCGGAGTCCGGCGTTTGCCCGGACGCGTGGCTGACTCCGGTATCGTGTGCGGTCTCGTGGGTCGCGCCGTCCCCCCCTGCGTCTGCCTTCGCACCCGAGCTGCTCGAGCACGCGAACGTGGCGGCGAGAGCCGCGAGCGTGAGCGCGTGGCTCATCGAAATCGAGCGGTGCGACGTGGGCATGCCATCGATTGTAGCGGCCCACGCCGCCGACCTCACTGCTTGTCTGCGTGAATCGTCAGCTTGATCTGGACGTCGTCCTTGATGAGATCGTCGGGCTTCCCCGGGTAGGCGAGCCCGAAGTCCTTGCGGTTGATCGTGAAGGTCGCGGCCGCGTCGACCTTGGCGGCCGACGCGGCGATGGTCGCCGGGAAGGAGATCGGCTTCGAGACCCCGTGGAGCGTGAGCGTGCCGCCGACGGTGTAGTTGGCCGCACCACCGCCGGCGCTGGGCGCGATCGAGGACGAGACGAACGTCGCCTTGGGGAACTTGGCGACATCGAAGAAGTCCGGAGACTTGAGGTGGCCGGCGAGCTTGTCGACCATCGGGCCGAGCGCGGGATCTGCGGCGATGGTGAGTGACGGAGTGTCGATGTCGATGCTGACGCTCCCGCGCTCGATCGCGCCGGGGAGGTCGATCTTGCCGGTGAAGCTCGTGAACGAGCCGTCGTGATGGGCGCTGGTCTTCGACCCGGTCCAGTCGATCTTCGAGTTCTGCGCGGTGATGGCGAAGGAACCGCTGACCGCGGCGCCCGGCGCAGGCGCTTCGACTGCGGGAGCGGGGGCGATCGCGGGGGCGGCGCTCGCGCCTCCGCAGGCAGCGAGAGCGAGGAGCGTGAGAGTGAATCCGACAGAGGTCTTGTTCATGGGACGGTTCGTATGGTCGCGGGTTCGCACCCGCAAGAACGCACCTTCCGGAGACCAGGTATCCTCCCGCCCACCGAGGGACCTCGCAACGCACGGCCGCCGGCCGGCATCGGACGGTTACCCATGGTTCCGCTCGCGCGCTCGGCCACCGAGGTGTGCCCCACCGAACAAGCCCTCGACGTCGTCGCGTGCAAGTGGACGGTGCGCATCATCTACCTGCTCGCCGCGGCGAGAGTCCTCCGTTTCAGCGAGCTGCGTCGCGGGCTCGGGCTGATCACGCACAAGGAGCTCACCAAGCAGCTCCGTCGTCTCGAGCAGCATGGGCTCGTGACGCGCGAGGTGTTCGCGGAGGTGCCGCCGCGGGTCGAGTACCGACTGAGCTCGCTCGGGATGACGCTGGTGGAGCCGCTCCAGGGCCTATCGAGGTGGGCCGTCGAGCACGCCGCGGTCGTCGCCGAGCACCGCGCCTCCTTCGCGGCGCGCGCGGCGGAGGGTGTGATTCAGCTCCCGCAGAAGCACGCCTCGTAGCAGCTCCCTGTCCTGACCGTCCGCGTCTCGTGGCAAACACGCGCGGCGATTCCGCGCTGACGCCTCCGGCTCAAAATTCCCCGGTCAGGACGAATCCGCTTCTGCCCCGTCCCAGGTCGATTCCCAGGCGCGGCGATGCCGCGGAGGTCGTGGGCTCCGAGCGCGGCCGGCGAAGCACGAGGTAGAGTCCACCGGCGGCTGCGGCGAGGCCTGCACCGATCGCGATCGTGGACACGGCGCCCGACGCTTTCATGGTCGCGATGTCGCTCGACCCGGCCGGATAGCAGTACTGCGCGCTGCAGTGGGTTTCCGCGGCCTTCTGTTCCGCGATGGCGACCGCGCCGAAGGCGATGCCGCACGACGCGCACGACGCCGCGACACGCGATTCCTCGGAAGGCGACGCGACGGTCGTGCACGAGGCCGCCTCTCTCCACGACGGCGGCGCCGACGCGGGTGGTCACGACGCGCACGGCGAGATCGACGCGCGCGGTGACGCCGGCATGAGCCCGGAGGACGCGAACGCTCCTGGCTTCTGCGCGACGTGGGCCCTCACCGCGCCGGTAGCATCGACGTTCCTGTGCGACGACTTCGACGAGCCCGGGTCGATGCTTCGTCGCTCGGCGGCTTCAGCACCGTCGGGTCGACGCCGGGCCAGACGGTGATGATTATCGATCACTCCAGTTCGACGCGCGGATCTTCCACCTCGATCCTGGGCAGACCAACGGCTTTGCGGGCTTCGCCGCCGGACCGTTCAACAGCGGCACCCAATCGTCGCTCTACATCTACTTCACGTCGACCGGGGACGGCGGTCTGAGCGGCGTCTACGTCGCAGAGCACGACCCGGGGAGTGGCGATGGGACCTACCTCAACCACAAGGTGGCTTCGCCTCCCATCAGCGAGTGGAACCGCTTCGTCCTGCACATCGAGCAGCAGGTTGGGGCATACGTCGACACCCTCACCGTGAACGGCGTGCCTGTCGACCCGCCCGACGACCCGGTCGCGCTCGGTTCGACATTCTCCATGGCGAGCCCGCTCGCCGTCATCGGTATCTCGGAGATCCAGGGGCCCGCCGCGACGTCCTCGATCGCGATCGACAACGTCGTCGTCGTGACCGAGTAGCGGGGCGTTCCAGGCGATCACAATCATCCCGCGACGTACCCCTGCCTCCTCCCACGTGACCTTCGCGAGGCTCCGCGAGAGCAAGACGTCCAGGGACGGGGGGCCCTCGAGGTCCGCCATGGCAAGGTCCGCGCGGAGTCGCCATTCCACGGCGCCGACTGTCTTGCAGTCCGCGCGGAGTGACCCTTCCTCGGGAGGAAGCTTCGCCGAGTCCCCGCAGGCGGCGCGTCGCTCGTTCGAGACGATCGAGCGGTCCGCCCGAAGTGTTCAGCAGCTGCGATGCCCCACGGTCGGGAAGATCTTCCCGGGGTTCAGCAAGTCCTTCGGATCGAACACTCGCTTCACGTCTCGCTGGAGCTGGATGAGGCCCTCGCTCTGCTCGAGCGGAAGGAACGCCGCCTTCGTGACGCCGATGCCGTGCTCACCGCTCAGGGTGCCGCCGAGCGCGATCGTCTCGCGCATGAGCCTCAGAGTCGCCTCCTCGACACGCGGGAGGTGCTCGTCGTCGTCCCAGAGGAAGTTCACGTGCAGGTTGCCGTCGCCCGCGTGACCGTAGGTGAGGTGCCGGACACGGGTCTCCTCTCCGATCCTGTCGACGCGCGTGAGCAGCTCGGGGACTCGAGAGCGCGGGACGACGACGTCCTCCGACAGCTTGTGCTTCGCCATCTTGCGCGTGACGAGCGACAGCGCCTTTCGCGCGCTCCAGAGGCGCGCGCGCTGGGCCGCGTCCTGCGCCGCGACGACGTCGACCACGCCGGGCACCGCCATCACGACCTCGCCGAGGCGTTCGAGCTGCGCGTCGAGGCCTTCACCCTCTCCGTCGACCTCGAGGAGCAGCATCGCGCCGGCGCGCGGGTCGATCGGAAGCTCCTTGCGAACGGCGTCGAGCGTCGCGCGATCGAGGAGCTCGAGACACCGCGGGACGAGCTTCGCCGCAATGATGCGCGAGACCGCGATCGCGGCGGCGTGGACGTCGTCGAACAGCGCGAGGACGGTCGCGACGGCCGGGGGGTTCGGGATCAGGCGAAGAGTGACCTCCGTGAAGACGCCGAGCGTCCCCTCGCTGCCCACGAGGAGCGAGGTCACGTCGTAGCCGGTCACCCCTTTGACCGTCCGCTTTCCCGTCCGGAGCGTCCTCCCGCCCATCAGGACGACCTCCAGCCCGAGCACGTACTCGCGAGTGACGCCGTACTTGAAGGCGCGAGGGCCGCCCGCGTTCTCGGCGACGTTCCCGCCGATCATGCACATGTCGGCCGAGTTCGGATCGGGAGGAAAAAAGAGCCCTTCGGCCTCGCACGCCTTGTGGAAGTGGCCTGTGACCACGCCCGGTTGGACGACGGCGATGAGGTCCTCGCGATTGATGTCCTTGATCTGCGCCATGCCGTGCGTCGCCAGGACGATCCCCCCGGCGACGCACATCGCGCCGCCCGTGCGCCCGGTCCCCGCCGCGCGCGGGGTCACAGGGACCTCGTAGCGCTCCGCGAGCGCGAGCGTGGTCGCGATGTCTTCCGCAGTCTCCGCGATCACGACCACGTCGGGCGTGCGCCCTTCGAGCAGGCTCTCGTCGTTCGTGTACGAGGCGCAGGCAGACTCCCCGACGAGGACCTTCGAGCCACCGAGCGCGCGGTCGAGGGCTATCTTCACCTGCTCGAGCGAGCTCGGCGACGCGAGGCGGGCGAAACGAATCTGGGGGAGCTCTGTGTTCACGAACGCAAGGTAGCCCAGCCGACGGGCGCTTGCTGCGCGCGCGTGATACGCGTGACAGATGAAAACCCCGCGGTCGCTCGTCGCCGCGCTGTTCGGCCTCGCCGCAAGCATCCTCGCGCTCGAGGCGCGCGCCGATACGTGCCCCGCCCCCCCTGACGTGCCCGACGTCGACCGTATCGCCGCGATCGACGCCGGGCGACGGCTCGATTACCTCGCGCAGGCCTTCGACCGCGAAGTGCGTGACGTGGACATCTGGTCGTGGACCTGGGGGAGCGTTTACGCGGGCGCAGTGGCTGTGGAGGGGGTCGCGCTCGGCCTCACGACGAACTATCCCAAGCGGATCCCTCTCGAGGTCGGAATCGCTTCGACAGCCTTCGGCGCTGCCTCCCTCTACGGATTGCCTCTGAAGCTGACGCTCCCGCTACGCAGCGCACGAGCTCACTGGGGCGACCCCGACCGCTGCGCGGTGCTCGCGAGAGCGGAGCGCACGCTGGTCAGCGTCGAGAAGGACCAGGCCCTTGCCACCGGCATCCTCGGCCACATCGGCAATGTCCTGGTGAATGTCGGCATCGGCCTCATCCTCGGGCTCGGCTACGATCAGTGGGAGTCTGCCGGGATCAGCTTCGGCGTGGGGGTCGCCATCGGCGAAGCGAACGCGTTCACGCAGCCGCATCACCTCCGTGACGTGCTCGCACGGTACCGCTCGGGCCAGCTCGACGCGCCGGCACCGGCGCCGAGCGTGACGTGGTCGATCCTCCCGATCCGGACACGGGAGATGTCGGGGGCGGCGCTCACAGTCGTCTGGTGACCAGCTCCCTGCACCGCCGGCCGCGAGCGCCGACCGTGATAGCGTCCCTCGTCCATGACCCGTGAAAGCACCGCCGCGGCGCTGCTCGCCGACCTTGGCACCTCTTCCGCCAACCCCGCCGTCGTCTCGTGGATCGCTCGCACAGTGACGAGCGGCACCGACTTCGACGGTTACAAGATCAACCCGTTCCGTGTCGCACGTGACGTTGGCGTCTCGCGGCTCGATGCGACGCGCGCGTTCCTCTTTGCCACGCGCCTCGGCATCACGGATCTCACGTGGGACGTCCACTGCCCGATGTGCCTGAGCATCCCGACGTACCACCGCCACCTCATGGACCTGCCGGAGCGAGCGCACTGTGGGTTCTGCACTCTGCGGTGGGATCTCGACATCGAGGACCAGACCGAGGCGACGTTCACGGTCAACCCGAACGTGAAGGCGATCGATCAGGCGCAGTTTGCCGAGCGCACCTACGCGGACGACAAGGCGGTGCTCTTCCGTCGCCTCGGCCGCGAAGGGCGCCAGCCGCTCACCGGGGTGCACTTCGGCGAGGCAGGCGAAGGGAGTGCGTCGCTCGTGCTCGCTCCCGGCGAGTACAAGATCTGTATGCCCGGCGACGATCAAGGCCCCGTGCGCCTCGTGGCGTCTGGAGCGCCGTCGGCGGGAGAGCAGCGCATCGACCTGCGCGTCTCCGAGTCCGCCCACCTGACGCCGCGGGACATCCACGTCGCCCCTGGTCCGGTCCGCATCGAGGTGACGAGCGCGTATCCGAACCCGGACTGGGGGTTGCACATCGAGCACGCCGGCGCGCCGAAGAACTGGGTCAGCGCGGCCTACATCACCAGCTTGCAAGACTTCCGCGATCTCTTCACGGGCGAGTTCCTCGCGGCCGACCGCACCTTCGCGATCCGCAACATCACCCTCATGTTCACCGACATCACGGGATCCACCGAGATGTACGAGCGGCTCGGTGACGCCCGCGCGTTCGCGCTCGTGCAGCAGCACTTCGAGCTCATGACAGGTGTGATCCGCCGCCGCGAAGGGGGCATCGTGAAGACGATCGGCGACGCGGTCATGGCCGCGTTCCCGGTGAACGCGAACGCGCTCATGGCGGCGATGGAGATCCAGCGCGGCTTTGCCGAGGTAAGCCCGCCGCTCAATCAGATCGCGGTCAAGATCGGGCTGCACCGCGGGGCGACGATCGCCGTCACCAGCAACCGCATGCTCGATTACTTCGGGCGGACCGTGAACATCGCGGCGCGCGTCCAGTCCGCGAGCGAGTCCGGCGAGGTTCTGGCGACCGACGCCGTGACGAGCGACCCGAGCGCCGCAGCGTGGCTGACGACGAGCGGTATCGAGAGCCGCGTGCGAGCCGTCCAGATGAAGGGGATCGCCGGCGAGGTCCGCGTCGCTTCGCTCAAGGCGACGCGCTGATGCGTGCACACGCTCCCCGGTCGCGTGATCCGCGAGGAGCGCCTTCGCCTCGTGTGTCGCGACTACCTCGCGGCCCCTGCCGTCCATGGTGCTTCACGATGACGACGCGGCTCCGCTTCGCGAGCGTCGCGACTCTTGTCGTCGCCGGCTGCGGGCAGACGATCGCCGATGGCCCCCCGGCGGGAGCGGACGCGACCCCCGACTCCGCGAATCGTCGAGGTGTGGATGCCACGGCTGGCGGCGATTCCGGCCGGAACGATGCCGCTCGAGCCGATGCGAGCAAGGACTCCGGGCGTGCCGACGCCGGGGCATCGGACGCCCGAGCCCACCCGGTCACCGACGCGACGAGCGACGCGCGTGGCACCGACGCGGCAGCGAAGGACGGCGCCACACCGGTGTGCGATCACACGGGCGCCGCCACGGGGACCGTCGTCAGCGTGATCACCGGGAGCGCCGGCACCCTGGTCGACTTCGACGTCGACTGCGCTGGGGTCGTCTACGTCGAGAGCAGCGGCGCCGTCCTGTCATGCCCCGTCACCGGATGCGTCGGTGGACCGGTCGTCATCGCCCCGGCGGGGACGGCCGCCCTCGCAGCGCGCATCGCCCCGTCCGGGCTGTTCATCTTCGCCGACCCGCTGCCCGACGGTGGCGGGCGTCCGCCGTTCGATATCTTTGGCTCCGGCAGGACGCCGAGCGCGAGCTTGACGCCCGTCAGCTCTGTCGACCTCGTGGGCTCGGAGTCCATCTCGGGCGACGGCGTCGCAGGCGCTCAACCGTTCTACTTCGTCCACTCGTCCGGGGGAGGCGGGTCGGGCACCACGCTCACCGTCGTCTCGCCGGGCACGGGGGGCTCCGCAGCGACGCTCTCCACCTACGGAGCTGGCGGAGCGGGGGGTTCGGGCGCGACCACGTGCGCGACCGCGATCGATGGCGCCGTCTACTTTGCGGCGTGCCTCACGCAGACGTCGACGACCCAGTCGTCGCGAATCACGCGGACGAACCTTGTCGGGGCATCGGACGGCGAAACGGACTACTTCAGCCCGACGGCGCCGGTCGCGTTCAATCAGATCGCGGCTTCGGACCTCTTCGCCGTCTGGAACGTTTCGCCGGATGGGGACGGCGGCGCATCCGGAAACTACGCGTGCGCGGCCGGAGCCTCGTGTGCCGGGCCGGTGCGCGTCACGGGGATCGACGGCTGGACGTTCGCCGGGACGCGGCACGACACGCTCTTTCTCGTCGACACCGCCCGCGATCTCGCGACATGCACGGTCAGCGAGCTCCTCGCAGGCGCCTGCACGCCGACACCGCTCGCGACGGGGCTCGCGAAGTGGTCGCGCTTCCTGGCAGACGACGACAACGTGTACCTCCTCCTCGCCGACGGGACGGCCGTCCTGCGCGTCGCTCGCTAGCTCAGCGGACCGCGAGGCTCGCGACCGAACAAAGAAGTGAAGGGTTTCCGGCCACGCCGCTCTAACCGGACGAAAGAGGCCAGGTCGGCGCATGCAAGACTGCGAAAGCTACGAGATAGCCATCGGGATGCGGACGCACGGCGCGCTCGCTCGCCGCGAAGACGAGGCGCTCGAAGCGCATCTCCAGGGCTGCGTAGCGTGCCGTGCCTTCCAGGACCTCGCGAAAGGGACGGATAGGATCATGATCGAGCAGGCCGCGACGGCGATGCACAGTCTGGACTGGGACGCGCTACTGGCTCGGACGAAGGCTCACCTCGAGCGACGCTCGCGCGATGTCACGGTGGCCGTGGTCGTGACGTGCGCCACGACCGTCCCGATCTGCAGCTTGATTTACGGTCACGTCCTCGCGGTTGCGCTCGGGGCGGTGGGCTCGGGGGCGATCGTCCTCGCCGTTCGCCGTTGGAGCTCCTCGCGAATGATCGCCCGCGCCTCCGGGGAGGCCAGCACCGGCGAGCTGCTCTTCTTCTACCGTCGAGAGCTGGAAAATCGTCTCGACAGGACGCGGAAGCTGCCGCTCATCTTCGCGGTCTGGTTGCCGCTCGAATTTTACCTCATGCGCGCGCACCTCGTGTCGTTGCAAGCGTGGCTCGGATTCGGCGCGATGGGCTGCGTCGTCGCGGCGATCATGGGGTACTTCGCGCTCGTCCGGCGACCACAGCTCGAGCGAGAGCTCACGGCGCTCAAGGCCGACGCGGCTCGCGAGTAGTGACGGGTCGACGATGAGCCCGTTGACCGAAGAAGCGGAGCTTCTCCTCCATGCGAGGACGCGTGCGTCGTCTTCGCGAGAGCGAGAGACGGCGTTCGCCGAGCTGTTCCATGGGCTCCGGTCCCAGGTCTTCGCCATCTGCTTGCACATCACCGGGCGCAGAGTCGAGGCCGAGGACGCAGTGCAAGATTGCTTCGTCGCGGCCTACCGCGGGCTCTCCGGCTTTCGCGGTGACGCACGACTGTCGACGTGGGTGTACAGGATCGCGGTCCGCTCCGCGCTCGTGGTGCGCGCACGACGGCGGCCGCACGAATCGCTGGACACGACGGTCGAGTCCGCGACAACGGACGCCGGTCCAGAGGACCTCGCACACTCGCGACGGGAGCTGGGGAAGGTGCGTGCGGCGTTCGAACGACTCTCGAGCGAGCATCAGCTCGTCCTGTCGCTCTTCGCGGTCGAGGGGCTCGGACACGTCGAGATCGCGGAGGTCCTCGGCGTCCCGACCGGCACGGTCTGGTCGCGCTTGCACCTGGCCCGGAGGCGGCTCAACGCTCTTCTGACGAAGGCGCGCTGAGGTCACTCGACCTGCGTCGAGACGATCGGTCGCTCCTTCGCGGTGTGCCAGGGGAGTGATGGCCACCACCTCCTCGGCGCCGGGTGCAGCTCCGGCTCGACGCTCTCTCCGGGCCGCGGCGCGAGGACCGTCGCGCCCGCCTCTGTCCCGGCGACGAGAACGCGCTCTATTGGCTCGGTCCAGCCGTGCGCCGCGAGCGCGATGGCCCCCCAGTGGACCGGGAGGAGCACGCGCCCGCGAACCATCTCGTGGGCGCGGACGGCTTGCTCCGGCCCCATGTGCCAGTCGGGCCACGCCGCGTCGTATTGTCCGACCTCGATCATCGTCAGGTCGAAGGGGCCGAGGCGAAATCCGATGTCGCGCAGCGCCGGGAAGAGTCCGCTGTCCCCGGAGAAGTAGACGCGGTGCTTCCCCGACACGAACGCGTAGCCGGCCCACAGCTTCGCGTCCTTGTCGAAGAGCTGTCGCCCGGACGCGTGACGCGCGGGCGTGCAGAAGACGGTCAGGTCGCCGAAATCGACGTGGCCCCACCAGTCGAGCTCCGTGATCTGCGCCTCGGGGACACCCCACGCCGCGAGATCGGCTCCGACTCCGAGGGGCACGACGAACCGGACCTTCATCGCGTTCAACGCGACGATCGTCGGAGCGTCGAGGTGGTCGTAATGGTCGTGGGAGATCACCACGACGTCGATCGGCGGGAGGTCGGCCAGCGCAATCGGGGGCGGGTACCAGCGCGCGGGTCCGAGGCCGGGCACCGGGGTCACGCGAGCGCTCCAGACCGGGTCGGTGAGGACACGGTGTCCGTCGATCTCGACGAGCGTCGTCGAGTGGCCGAGCCAGGTCACGCGGAGCCCCGTCGGCGGCGGCGTCGCGAACATCTTCGGGTCAGGCCTGACGACGTCGACGGGCTCGGTGGGGCTGACCCAGGGGCTCGCGTGAAGCAGCGTGACGACGGAGCCCCACGCGTCATTCTGGAGCGGCTGGGGATTCACGAAGTGACCCTCGCGCCACTCGCCCGAGGCCTCCATCCGGGCCTTGCGTGGCCCCGTCGCGCGGGCTCCGAACGCCGCGCATCCGTGCAGCGCGGCGACGACCAAGACGAGCGCGACCACCGCGAGGGCGCGGCGCAGGGGCTGCCTCGCGGAGCGGATCATGAACGTCTACACGGACGCGCGGGTGAGCGCTGCGAGCCCGTGCGCTTGCCTGCGCCGATGCGTCCGCCCATAGGAAGTCCTTGCGTACCACTTGCGCGGAGCGATCAATCGACGCAACGTAAGCGGTGGAAAAGATTGCTGGCGTCCGGCCCCGCCGCCGTCTAATCCGCAGTAGTCGCGGGCTTTCATGACGGTGAGAGGCGCAAAGAGATGAGCGGGAAGACCTGGAAGAAGACGTTGATGAAGCAGGCGATGGGCGTCATGAGCGACCCGCGCGTGCTGAAGATGATGCAGGACGAGCGCGTCATGAAGGCGGTCATGCAGGTGATGAGCGTCCCCGGGAAGGTGCAGAACTTCACTCAGGACAACGTCGAGAAGCTCGCCAAGGCGATGGCGCTCGCGACGGAAGACGAAGTGAAGGACTTGCGTCGTACGGTCCGACGGCTCGAGGAAGAGATGAATCGCCTGCAGCGCGACAACCAGAAGAAGCAGTGACGGGGAGAAGTCCATGCGAGGTCTCGCGTTCGTGCTCGTATCGCTGGTCGTGCCAGCTCTCGGGTGCAGCAGCACTTCGACGCCTGTCGATGCGTCGGTCGTCGTCACGGTAGACGGTGCAAAGACCAACGCGTGCCTCGCCTTCGGCCAGGGGAACACGTGCCAGAGCGCCGCGACATGCAGCCCTGGCACCGTGAACGTGCAGGACCTGTCGTGCGGATCGGGCCAGCTGTGCTGCAGCCGCGTTCCGGAGGGGGGCGTCGACGCGACCAACGACGTGCAGATATTCATCGACGGCGCCGTCTTCGAGACCGGGACACCGGACGCCGCGCATGACGCCACGATCCACGACGCTTCCACGGACGTGAAGTCGACGGACGCTGGCACGGACGCGGGTCACGACGCCGCGTCTCACGAGGACGCGACGCACCACGACGCGAGCTCCGTCCCTGATTCGGGCGCGGACGCGTTGCATGCGACCGACGGCGGCGTCGGCGACGCGAAACACGGCTGAAGAAGGGCACCCGCGCTCCGCGCAGGCCGTCGTGGCTGCGCTCGAGCACGCTGGGTAGATCTCACCATCTGGGCCGCGACGTCGTCTGTCGCGCCGATCCATCGCGTGTTCTCGTGTCTGTTGCGGCTAGAGCCCGAAGCCGCGCAGCTTCTTGTGCAGCCCCTCGCGCGTGATCCCGAGACCCTTCGCGGCGGCTGTCTTGTTGTTGTCGTGCTCGCGTAGGGCCTCGATGAGGAGCCAGCGCTCGAGCTGGTCCATCATCTCCTTGAGCGTCCCCTTCGCCGGCTTCACGCGCTCGATCATCCCTTCGACCTGCCTCACGCGCGGGGACAGGAGATCGGGCGTGACGAACGCGCCAGCGTCGATCTGGATCACGAGGCGCTGCACCTCGTTCTGCAGCTCGCGCACGTTGCCCGGCCACGCATAGCCCTGGAGCAGCTCCATCGTCTGCTGGGAGAAGCCAGCCGCCGGCTTGCCCATCTCGGTCGAGTAGCGGTGCAGGAAGTGCCCGGCGAGCATCGGGACGTCTTCGCGACGCTCCCGCAGCGGCGGCACGCGCAGGGGGAACACCTTGAGGCGGTAGTAGAGGTCCTCCCGGAAGCGCCCCTCGGCGACCTCCTTCTCGAGGTTCCGGTTCGTGGCAGCGACGATGCGGACGTTGATCTTCCGCTCCTGGGTCGCGCCGACCGGCCGTATCTCCCCCTCCTGGAGCACGCGGAGCAGCTTCGACTGGAGGGAGAGCGGCATCTCCGTCACCTCGTCGAGGAACAGCGTGCCCCCGTCGGCGATCTCGAAGAGCCCCTTCTTCTCCTCGTGGGCGCCGGTGAAGCTCCCCTTCTTGTGGCCGAAGAGCTCGCTCTCGAGGAGGTTCTCGGGCATCGCGGCGCAGTTCTGGCCGACGAACAGCTTGTCGCGCCGACGCGACCGGTAGTGCACGGAGGCGGCGATCAGCTCCTTGCCGACGCCCGTCTCTCCCTCGATGAGGACGGTCACCTTCGTGTCGACCACCTTGTCGAGCTGGGCGATGAGCGCCTTGATGGCCGCGCTCGAACCGATGATCTCGGGCTGCCCGCCCTTGCCGCCCGTCCGCCGCGACTCCTCGCGCCCCTTGAGGAACGCGTTCTCCTTCTTCAGGCGATCCTCTGCCGCGCGCAGCCGCTTCACGAGGCGCGCGTTCGCGACCGCGAGCGAGGCGTTGTGCGCCAGCACGGCCATGATCTCCAGGTCCGCGCTCGTGAACATCCCCGCGCTCACGCGGTTGTCGATCTGGATGATCCCGAGGATCTCCTCGCCACGCCAGAGCGGCACGCCGAGCGTCGAGCGGATCTGGGCGCCCATCATCGACTCGCTCTGCCCCACCTCGTGCACGGCGTCGGCGGCGATGACCGCGGCGCGCTCGCTCACCACCTTGCGGAAGACGCTGCGCGTGACGGGGATCGGCCCCGTGAGGCTCGTCTGCCCCCGGACCCGCGTCACTATGGGCACGTAGGACGCGGCGCCGGCCTTGCCGGAGTCCTCGTCGTCGTCGCGCAGGATCAAGGTCACGTGCGTGGCGCGCGGGACGAGGTCGAAGGTCGAGTCGGCGATCGCCTCGAGCACCTCGCTCAGCCCTTCGGTCGCGCCGATCCGCTTCTGCGCGTCGTAGATCAGTCGGAGACGGCCGTCGCTCTCGATCGTCTTCGTCGTCGGCTCGATGTCGGCGATCGGGCGCACGGCGACCACTTGCGCGTCCTCCGGCTCGATCGGCAGCGTGATCTTGAGCTCCACGATTCGATCGCCGGAGCCGAGCTCGACGATGTCGTCAGGCTCGAGGACGACCTCGCGTGCGTTCGCGTCGTCGAGCACGACGCGGACGCCGCGCCTTACGAGCGTCGTGCCGTTCGTCGACCGGAGGTCATGGAGGAGGTAGCGCTCACCGCTGCGCACGATACGCGCGTGATCGCTCGAGACATGGTCGTCGACGAGGGGGAGATCGGAATCGGGCGCGCGCCCGATCCGGATCTCGTCTCTCGTCGACTCGACCTTCTGGCCAACTGTGAGGCCTCGCGTGATCTCGAGCGTGAGCATGCAGCCTTCGGTTACGGGAGCGCCCGGGCACGGAGCCGCGCGGCGACCTTCACGAGGACGTCGTCCCCCATGATGAGGTTCTTGTCGCCCTTCGCCTTGTCGGCGGCGACGATCTTCTCGAGCTTCTCCGCTGCCGCCGCGTCCCCCTGCGGCGCGAGCGCGTCGATGGCCTCGGTGACGGCGAGCTTCGCGCCCGCCTGGGTGATCCCGGGGAGCTTCTCGATGAGGGCGTTCCGCACCTCGACCTTGCCGTTGCCGTATTCGACCGCCATCCACGCCGCCTTTACCGCACCTTCCGCGGCTGTCGGGGGGCTCGACGGGATCGGCTGCCCGAGGAAGTTCACGTAACACATCGCGTCTTCCTTGCACTTGTCCATGACCGCGGACGCGAGCTTGAACATTTCCTTCTCGCGGGGCGTGCCGGCCTTGTTCACCGCCTCGTTCACCTTCGAGGCCTGGCCTGGCTGCATGAGCTTGATCGCGGCGTCGAGCGCGTAGAGCTGCATCTCGTCTGCCTCTTCCCCCTTGGCCGTGACGATCTCCTTCACGAGCCAGTCGACCAGGCTCGGCGAGTAGAACTGCGCAGAGACCTGCGTCAGCACGCCATGCGCGTTCGCGCCGTTGAGGAGCTTGATCGACGCGTTCGACGGAATCTTGGCGTAGGCGTCGAGGAACGCCTTCCCGACGGCCGCATCGGCCGGGTAGTGCCCGAGAGACTGCGCGAGGACAGTGCGGTTCTGGTCGTTGTCTGCGCCGGCGAGGGCATTGAGGATGGCGGCCTTGCCTGCAGGCCGGGAGAGCCACGAGAGGGAGTCGGCGATGACCGCGATGCTGCTGTTGTCCTCGAAGAGCTTCGAGAGCTTCGCGAGGTCCGGATCGGTGCCGAGCAGCGCCGCGATCAGGATGGGCTCGGCCGCGACCGGGATGCGCATCAGCGCCGCGTTCGCCGTCGCGCGGAGATCCTTCTTCGACGGCGTGAGGACGACCGTCACCAGGGCCTTTGCCCCCTGCGCGTACTTGAGCTCACCGATGATCTGGATGGCGGTCCGCTGCCAGAACTGGATCTGGTCGAGCGACTGCGCGGGGACGGTCGGGTCGACCGGGGCGGAGAGCTTTTCGACGGCCTTGGGGCCGTACGACGGGTGCTTGACCGCCAGAACGGCGTCGTGGAGGTCGGTGACCAGGTTGATCGACTTGGCCTTCGAGGCCTGGAACTTCGAGAAGCAGGCCCAGAGCGCGTCGATGACGCTCTGGTCGGTGAGGGTCCCGGCGGTGGCCTGCCCGATGACCGACTGCGCCGCGAACTTCACGTCCTCGTCGCTGCTGCCGGGCTCGTATTCGTTGAACGCCTTCGCGAGCGCCGGCGCGGTGCGCGGGTCGCGGGTGTCGGCGAGGAGCTTGATGAGGTCCTTCCGGGTCTTCTCGTCGAGCGTGACGCTGACATAGGTCTTCGTGAGCGCGGGCACGATGTCGTCGAGGAGCGCCTTCATCTCCGGGGCGTCGCGGTTCTTGTTCGACTTGGTCATCGTGTCGTCGAAGAACGCGCCGAGGCGCTTCACCGCCGCCGCGCGCTGCGCGGGGTCGTCGAGCCGCTTGACCCAGGTCTTCGGGTCGTTCTCGTCCGCACAGCCCGGGACGAGCGTGGCGAAGGTCGCCGCAAGCATGACACCCGCGACCGGGGCGGTCGCGAGCGCAAGCGTGAGCGTTCTCGAATAGAGGTGTGCGAGCAGCTTGGTCGTGCGGCCGGTCTTCATCGCGAGTTCCTCCCGGGCGCGGAAGCGTCCGACGCCAACGTTGAAGCGCAACGTCGAAGCAGGACGACCCGGAGCCGCCACCTGCTTACCCCAAAATCATCGACTCCGACAGGAGCTTGCCCTCCCGGAAGCGCCGGAGGTTCCAGTCGAGGAAGCGCGGCTCGGGCTTTCCGTGCGCGATCGCCTCGGCGAGGAGCTTGCCGACGATCGGGGCCATCATGAAGCCGTGCCCCATGAAGCCGGATGCCTGGTAGAAGCCCTCGATCTCGTCGACGGGGCCGACGATCGGGTTGGCGTCGGGGGTGAGGTCGTAGCAGCCGGACCACTGGCGGAGGACCTTCACCTTCGCGAGGATCGGGCAGGCGCGGACGAGCGAGCTCGCGTAAAGCCCGAGGAAGGCGTGCGAGCTGTCGTGGTTGATGCCGGGCGCGACGCGCTGCTGCCCGATGCCTCCGACGATCTCCCCGCGGGTCGACTGGCTGAAGTAGAGGCCACCCTCGAGGTCTGCGACGAGGGGCTTTAGCCAGGGCTTCAGCGGCTCCGTCGAGCAGATCTCGTGACGATGCGGCTTGTTGGGGAGCTCGACCCCCAGCATCCGCGCGATGACTGGTGACCACGCCCCGGCGGCGTTCACCACCGTGTGCGTGCGGATCGTGCGTGCGGGCTTCCAGTGCGAGCGTGGGGCGCCGGGTGCAGGCTCGACCGCGACGCCTTCAATTGTGGAGCCACGCGTGTGAAAGCCGGTGACCCGCGTGAAGGGGAGGACGGTCGCCCCGTGCTTCTCCGCCCCCTGCGCGAAGCCCCAGACGAAGGGCCACGGGAACACGACGCCGTCGTCCTCGTTGTAGCTGGCAGCAACGACGCCGTCGGTGTCGAGCTCGGGGACGACCCGCCGCGCCTGGAACGGCGTGAACATCCGTGTCGCGAGGCCGCACTCGTTCTGGAGCTTCACGCTCTGCTCGAGCGAGCGCCGCATCTGCTCGGTGCGCGCGAGGAACAGGTAGCCCCCCTGGCGAAACCAGACGTTGATCTTCATCTCGCTCGCGAACTCGCGGCAGAGCCGGATGCTCTCCTGCATCAGGCGAACGTTCTTCTCGGACGACCATTGCGCCCGCACGCCGCCGCCGTTGCGGCCGCTCGCTCCGCCGCAGAGATAGCTCTCGTCGACCACGACGACGCGGGTCGGCTTCTTCGCCGCCTGCCCGAGCCGCGCCAGGTGGTACGCGATCGCCAGCCCCATGATCCCGGCGCCGACGACCACGACGTCCGCCTCTTCGGTCTCGGTCTGCGACGGCGGGTTGCGAGCGCTCGCGATCATGGGTCTCGTCAGCCCACGAGCTGTAACACGTCTAACGCCTCGGCGCGGCGCGCAGCACGGCCGCGTCGGCGGCGGGTCCGTCGACGTCGATCCACGACGCGCCGATGGTCGACCCGGTGCTGTCCTTCACGTCGACGCGAATCACCCACGGCCCGGGAGAGGTCTCGGGCGGGATGCGCGCCGTCCAGGTGTTGCCCGTGTGGGACCACCGCACGTCGACGTGATCGATGTCGAAGCGCGTGTCGATGTCGATCGGCTCGCGCGCGGGGTCCAGGTAACCGCTCGGATCGTCGACCCGCACGACGATGTCGACCGGGTTCGCCGGCCAGTGCGGGTGCTTGGGACCGAACGAGATTCGGGCGCGCAGGGCTCGGTGCGCCAGTACGAACGACGTCGTGACGTGCGAGCCGGCGCGACGGATGCGAACCTCCTGGCGGGGCAGAGCTCCGGGCGAGAGCTTCGACGATGCCGTCGCCCAGAACAGCGCCTCGTCGGACGCGTTACGGCCCTCCACGGTCGCCATCTCGAGACCGCCCGGGTCGTCGATCGTCAACGACTGCCTCTCCGGAAGGACGATCGTGCCGTCCGGCGCCACGAACGCATACGCAGGCATCGTCACGTGCGCGACCCGTAGCGTCGTCTGGGTCGACGGGGGCCCGACGATGCCATCGGGGGAGATCGCACGCACCTGGAGCGTGTAGGTTCCCGGCGGGAGCGGATCGCTGCGGAAGACCGGCGCGGTCGGCGTGCCGAAGACGACGTCACCCGTCGTCTCGGCGGCACGCGCGAGCTCTACCCGATAACTCGCGGCGCCTTCGGTGGCCGCCCACGCTGCGCCGACGACCCCCCCGTCGCTTCCTCGTGCGAGCGCGAACGGCGACGGCGAGCCCGGTTCGTTCGACCACTCGGGAGACGCGGGGATCGGGCGCGTCGCGAGGCCGGTGCTCGTCGAGAGCACGAGCCCCTTGCCCGCGGTCAGCGGTTGCCAGCGCGACGCCGAGCCGGCGATCGCCATCCCGTCGTACAGCGCGATCGCCGCTTGTGCGGGAGCGAGGCTGACGTTCGCGGAGCCGCGCCAGAGCGCGACGCTCGCGCCGGCAGGAAGCAGGACGGTGACGCCGAGGGCACCTCGCGGGTCGTGCACGACGACGTCGATCTCGCCGGCGGTGAGGGACACACGGAGCGCGCGTACGAGCGATGCTCCGGGGTGCTCGGACGGGAGCCACGCCGTCGATCCGATGCCCAGCGTGGTGCCCGGGGCGAGCCGGATCGAGACTCCTTCGGCGATATCGAGCTGCGCGGCCCGGGCGCCGCTCGAGCGCACCGTGCTCCCCGCGACGACGGTCGCGCCCTCACGCGCCGGCGCGAAGTCGTCGTGCTCGCTCGCGCGCACCAGCGCGCCGTGGACCGTCAGCGTCGGATCGGCTGCCTTCGCGAATGCGCGGTCGGAGCCAAAGGCGGTGCTGCTCGCGACGATCGCGATCGTGAAAATCGAGGCGAGCCATCCGCGCATGAAGCCAATCATCCGGCACCCACGCCGCGCGTGAAACCCCAGATGTCCCGCGAGCGAAAATCGGTCGGTCGGTGTCGGCGGATTGCGCAGAGCGGAGCACCAGTCAGCGCGTGCCACGCCGCCCCACGCCAAGCGTCGTCCGACCACAGTCTCCTGCACCTCGTGCAGGTCTCACCGCTCAATCAAGGACCAGGCCGAAACCGCGCCACGAGCTCGAGGACGTCCGCGTGCAGCAGGCCATTGGTGGCGACGAAGCCGTGATGGTTCGGGAGCTCGCGCGCCGCGTAGTCGATGATCGTCCCGCGCGCGTCGGTCGCGCGCCCACCGGCGGCGGTGACGAGCGCCTCCGGAGCGCATGCATCCCACAGCGCGCCCGCCCGCCCTGGCTGCGCGTAGACGTCGGCCTCACCCGTCGCGATGCGCGTCGCTTTCACCCCGGCGCTGCCACACCGCGTCACCTTGCCGAAACCGAGGCGGACGGCGAGCTCTTCGAGCGCGACCGAACCGTGGGACCGCGACATCACGAGCTGCGCTTCCGCGAGCGTCTTCGCCCCCGAGACGTGGATCTCCTTCCGGCTCCCGTCCTCCGCGACCTCGAACGCACCCATGCCCACGGCGCCGACGAACGCACGCCCGATCGCGGGACAGACGATCACTCCCAGAGTGGCCACGCCATGTTCCGCGAGCCCGATCATCACGGCGAACTCGTCGTTCCGCTTCACGAACTCGCGCGTGCCGTCGAGCGGGTCGACGAACCACGCCGCTGCCGCCGACGCATAGCCCGCGTACGACGCCGGGTCGCTCTCCTCCGCGACGATCGGGATTCCAGGATGGTCGGCCGCCAGCGCCGCGCAGATGAGCACGTTCGCGTCCCGATCGGCTCTGGTGACGGGGTCGTCCTGCTCCTTGTAGTCGACCTGGAACGGAGCCGCGTAGACCTGCATCACCACCTGGCTCGCGCGCCGTGCGATCGCGAGCACGCCGTCGACGAGCCTCGCGCGCTCGCTCGCAGATGCAGGGCTCGTCACGTGGGGATCCCGACGCGCGAGAGCGCTCGTGGCAGCGCGGAGAGGTCCGCGTCGGCGAGGTAGGTCGGCCCGCTCCCCGTCTCACGGATGATCTGTTCGAGCTGCTCCACGCTGCGTGGTCCGAGGATCGCGGCGCCCACCATGTGGTTGGCGAGCACGAAGCGCACCGCCGCCGATCGCATCGTCCGCACGTCCCCCTTCACCAGATAACGGATGGCCTCGAGCTGCTCCAGCCGACGCCCGAGCTCGGGCGCCGTCCAGCGGTCGCGCCGGTGGTCCCCTTTCGGGAAGACCCGGTCCTTCGACCACATACCCGCAAGCAGCCCGTATCCGAGGGTCGAGCGCGCGAGCACGCCGACCTGGGACACCATGATCTCGCCCGCGAGCCGGTGGAGGTCGATCGAATGGAACAGGTTGTACGCGAGCTCGACCACCTCGGCGCCCTTGTCGATCGCGCTCCGAGCGATGTCGACGTCGCCCGCCGCGACACCCCAGTGCGCGATGAGCCCCTTCTCCTTGAGCGCCATCACGCTCGCGACGCAGGTCCCTTCGTGGAGCGCGTCGGGAGTGGGGTTGTGGAGGAGCAGGACGTCGATCCGGTCGCGCCCGAGTCGCTTGAGAGACGCGGTCGTCGCGCGCTCGAGGTACTGCAGGTCGAAGCGCTTCTGGGGAGGGGTGACGGCGCGGTCGATGCCGACCTTGGTGACGATGACGACGTCGCCGGTCTTCGGTGCGAGCCGACCCAGCAACGCCTCCATCTTGCCGCCGCCATACGCGTCCGCGGTGTCGAAGGTGGTCACGCCGATCTCGAGCGCGCGCGCGATGACCTTCTCGGCAGTCTCGGCGTCGACCGGCCCCACCGCGTCGCCCGAAACCCCCCAGGTGCCGAGCGCTAGCTCCGACACGCTGAGGCCAGTCTTTCCGAGGGGTCGCTTCCGCATGGGCTGCCCGGACGTTGCCGGAGGCATTCCATAGCGGAATTCGAGCGTGCCGGCCCGCAATACGACGACGGCACGAGAGGCGCGATAGCGGCGGACTGTTCGCGCATGAACACGCCCCCTTCACGCAGCGCCCTCGTGCGTGCAGTCGCGGTCGCCTGCGCGACTTCGATCGTCGCGTGTGCCCCGGGCTCCACCTCGCAGCCCGCCGCGCCCGTCGTCGTCGTCGATGGCACGCGCCTCCTCGTAGAGGGCGAAGCCGTGGGCGACATCTCCGCGATCACCGCCGCGAACCGCATGCAGCGCATCGACGGGCTCTTCACCCATCTCAAGGCCACGCGCGACGCGTGGAAGGCCGCCCATCCGAACGACGCTTTCACTGACGCCGTCGTCGAGGCGTGCGTGACTGCGGGCTTCGCCAAGCTCGAGCTCCCCGCGCCGGAGGGGGGAATCGTGACCGTCGTCTACCCGATCAACTTCACCCCGGGCGATTGACCGCGCGCCGCCTGCGCCGCCAGACGACCCCGACGAGCGGCAGCGCGAACACCCACGGCGCCTCGTCCCGCGCGGAGACGGAGCAGCCGCCCGAGGAGCCCGGGGAAGATGCGGCGTGCGTGCCGGAGTCGAACGACTCCTGGAAAACGCCGCCATCGTTCGAGACGGAGACGTGCGCGTCGTGGTGCGTCGCGGCGTCGAGCGTGCTCTGCGCGTCTCGCCCGGCGTCCTTGCTCGTCGCGTCCGCGCCGGCGTCGTGGGTCGTCACGGCGCCGTCGTCGTGAGTCGAGCTGTCGGCTCCGGCGTCGCCTCCTCCGGCGTCGCTCCCGCCTCCACTGCCCGCGTCCGTCGTCGCGCTCGTCTCGACCGCGAAGGAACCGCAGGTGGGCGTCACGGGTGTCCCGCGGTCGGTCAGCGCGATGATGTAAGCGCCGGCACCGAAGCCGACCATCGGCGCCGCGCCCGCATAGTTCGCGGTCATGGCGTCGTGGAGCTCGGACAGCTCGTTGAAGTTGTCTGCCCCCTGCGCCGTGTTCCAGGTAAAGAGGCTGGTGCTGAGCGCCGAGTTGCCGCCGAGCGCGAACGCGCGGTCCGACCGGAGATCGATGAAGACCCACTCCTGCGAGTCGTAATACTGCCCCGACTGATCGCGCATGAAGCCTTCGCCGCTCGCGGGGACGAGGCCCATGAGCATCGCGCTCATGGTCGCCTGAGCGGTGTGCCCCGTCGGGTTGATGAGCCCCCAGTTGATGGCCTCGATCGGGGATGCGTCGAGCCAGAGCGTGCCGGCCGCGATCGCCTCCGTGCTTTGCGCGAGCGAGCCGCTGGGCATGCGGAGGGTGCTGATGAGCGCGTCGCGCGCCTTGCTCCCCTGCGTCAGGTACGTCGTGCTGCTCGCGGTATCGCCCGCCTTGGTCGCCAGTCGTGAGGCAGAGCACAGACCGTTCGCAGCCGAGGCCGTGGTGTAGGCGAAGTGTCGCTGCTGGCCGTCCCAGTGGACCTCCCAGATCGACGAGTCGGCGGAGACGAGGCCCGAGGGCTCCTGGAGATGAACGAGGACGTCCGCCACCTTCGGCTTGATGGTGGGCCACCACGTCGTCAGGAACGCCGTGTCCCCGGACGCCGTCACGTACTCGTCGAGCGCCCAGAGGAACAGACCGAAGCCGTCGAACTCGATGTTCGGTCCGTCGGCGTTCGAGTCGCTCCACTCGGTGCCGTTGCCGTAATAGCGACAGAGGGAGATCTGGTACGGCACGCCCGTCCCGCCGTCGTTGTTGCCGGCCAGGTAGGACTCGTAGCCGCCCACGCTCGCCCCCATCTGGAACGCGAGCGCGGCCTTGGCCTCCGCGTAGTGGCCGCTCTTCACCAGCGCGACGGTCGAGTAGGCCATGTCGCGGACCCACGTGATCGTCCACTCACCGGGGGCGACGGCCGCGAGGATCTGCCCGTTCGCCGGCGCGGGCTCGGTGACCTGCGCCATCTTCAGGATGACCTGAGATTGCTGATCGAGCGCCGCCTCGGTCGCGCTCGCGCCCGCAGGCGGAGGCGTCACCCAGGCTGCCCATGCGGCCTGCTCGTCGCTCAGCACCTTCGCGAGGGGGCGGCTGTTCAGCCACGCCTGCGCGGCGATGATCGCGGCCTGCGCGTTGTTCGGATCCGGAGCGAGCGCCGTCACCCAGCCTGCCCACCCTGTGGCGCCCATGGCGAGCGTGCCGATCGTGGACTGAAAGCCTTCGGCAGCGCCGGTGACGTTCGAGGCTGTGCCGCCTTGCAGGTTGGAGCCGCTGTTCAGCAATCCGTACGGGTTGTTGCCCCCCGTGCTGCTGTCCGACCCGTAGAAGCTCGGCTTCGTCAGGCTCCCGAACGCCATCGTCGCGTTGGCGTTCGCGTACTCGTAATACGCGTTGTAGGTCGCGTCGTACGAGGTGCTCTCGCCCGTGTTGACCGGCGGGTTGCCGGTGCCGACCTGGTAGTTGAAGAGAGAGTAGAGGTCGATCGGGCCGGACGTGCCGTTCTGGGTGACCTTGACGAGCATGACGCTCGCGTTCAGCGACAGCGCCATCGGCGCGAAGTCGTACTCGTCGATCGTGAGGCTCTGGAGCGTCCGCTGCGTGTGGATGATCCCCGTACCCGGGAGGTACTCGATGACCGTCGGCGTCACCGTGTCCAGCCATGTGCCTGTCGTGCCGATCCGGATGCCCGGGTAGCTGTCGTAGGCGAAGTTGCGCGACGTCGTCGTCGAGCTCGCGGCCTGGTAGGGATGCTCCCAGAACTGGGTGATCTTGTACTGCGTGGCGTCGTAGACGATCGTCCCCAGGCCGTTCGACGCGGAGAGCGTCGTCATCGACCGGTGCGGCACGACCGCGTGCGAGGTCGACGCGCCGAGCAGCAACACCCCCGCAGCCGAGAACGCCGCGCTCCAGCTCATGAATCGACGGTTTCTCACGCTCACGTACCTTCCTACCGAAGAGGTTGTCGGCTCTCGGTATCACGCGCGGCAGAACGCGCCACCCGATTGTGACTCAGAGCTGAGTGGATAGCTCGTCGGGTGAAACTCTCACGGCGTCAGTCGCCAAGCCTCCCTTGCCACCGAGGCAAGGAGGTAGGGCCTACGGCTGGGGTCTGGGGAGCGGCCGCGCTCCCCAGCGAACTCTCACGGAAGGCAGGAGGGAGGCTTGGCGACCGACGCCGTGAGAGTTTCACTAGGGCGCCGGCTCCACAGGCCTTGCGCAGCGGAGGCCGATCTTGCCGTACTGGAAGGCGACCGTCTCCGAACCGTCGTTGAGCCCGAACTCGGTGGTCGCCGGGTTGAAGCTCGTGTGACCCTCCCAGGATCCCCCTTCAAGGAAGTAGCCGCCGAGGTTGCTCGCGCGGAGAATCCCCGTCGGGTTGCCGCCGTAGGGGCACGCGCAGGTCGTCTGGCCGACCGTCGACTGCACGCCGGTGCAGTCGCAGAGGGTGTTGCCGCCCGTGGAGTTGAGCTCGCCGGCGTCGAACATGTTCGCGCCGAGGTCCTGCCAGCCTTCGGTCGTGCCGGGGGACTTCGCCGCGCTCACGTCGAGGTAGAACCGCCCGGGGGCTGCGATCTGCGGGCTGAAGTCGAGCCCGTTGCTGAACGTATCCGGCACCGACGTGGTGGGATTGCTCTGGATGAAGCTGGGGTAATAGTAAAAGCAGCCTTCGTTGCCCGCGTTGTTGCTGTTCAGCCAGTTGATGGTGACCGTGGTGGCCGACTGCCCTGGAGCGAGGAGCGTGTTGATCATCGACACGTTCGGGTAGCTGGAGTTCACGGTGCCGCCGCAGTTCGGGTTTATCTGGCCCACGAGGTTCTTGTACGGGTACGGGCTGGGGATCGGCAGCGGCCCCCACGGATACGTCGAAGTGCCGTACGCCTCGCCGAGCTCCGTCCCCGTGGCGATGTGACCGCCGTCCCAGGCGCAGAACGCCGCGGCCATCGGGTAGAGAGCGCAGTTCATCGATTTGATGTCGTAGTAGTCCTGCGTGAACGGGCGCGGCGGGGAGCCGACCCCCTCGAGCGTGGTCGAATCCCACCAGTAGACGCTCGCTCCGGCGGCGCCGTTCTTCACGAAACACCCCTGCTCGGCGCTGAGGGCGTCGATGGTCGTCGCCCCGAGCTGCAGGACGGCGTTCATCGGCACGCTCGTGTCGGCCGACTTCGGGAGCAGCGCGATCAGCTGAGTCGGGATCGCCGCGGTGAGCGACTTGCCCGCCGCGGTGTTCGCCGCGATCTGCGCGTTGGCCCAGTCGTAGATGTCGTAGTTGAGCGACGCGGCGAACTGCCGCATGCGCCCGGCGGTCACCTCGTACTTGTCGAGTCGCCCGCTCGAGTTCGGCAGGAGGAGCGACTTGCAGCAGCTGTCGTGCTTCTGGTCGGCGACGGGGTCGGTCGACTCGCCGACGCCGCACGTGTCGAGGCCCGCGTTCTGCCCCACGCCGTTCGGGTCGGGCGTCCCGATGACGTCGCCCGTCGTGTTGTCCATGCAGTCGTACGTGGTCGTGTCGCACGTCGAGCCGGCCGGGCAGGTCGCGGGCGGGAAGCACCCGACGATGTCCATGATCGCGGCCGGCGTGACGAGCCCCTTGCACGACTGCGCGTCGACGCATGTCTTCGAGACGAGGCTGCAGAACCCGGAGAGGCAGTCCGTATCCAGCGCGCAGCCGAGGCTGTCCTTGCAAGGGTTCGCGCCGTCCGAGGCGGGGTTGGCCGTCCCGCTGGCGAGGAGCGCGCCGCCGCAGTCGACGTCGGTCTCGCTGTCGTTCTTCACGCCGTCGGTCGGCTTCGGAGCCGCGCACAGCCCCGCGGTGCACACAAGGCTCGCGCAGTCGCCGGCGACCTTGCAGTGGAGGCCCGACGCGCACGGGGGAGCGCCGTCGCTCCCCGCCCCGCTCGCGCCGCCGCAGTCGACGTCGGTCTCGCTGTCGTTCTTCACGCCGTCGTTGTCCCAGGCGAACTGGCAGGTGCAGCCCGACGTGCCCGGGCAATTGATGGGGCCGCCGCCCATGTTCATGTTGGAGTTGCAGACCCCCTGGTCGCAGTCGGTGCCCAGGAGGCACATCTGGCCGTGCGTGCACACCGGAGCGCCGTCGGAGGCGGGGTTGGGCATCCCGTTCGCGAGGATCATGCCGCCGCAGTCGATGTCGGTCTCGCTGTCGTTCTGCACGCCGTCCGAGTCGGTCGCGGGCTGGCAATAGAGCGGGGCGACGCCTCCGTCGCTCGCGGTCGTGGCAGCGTCGCTGACCCCGCCGTCGACGACGCGCGTGCCTGCGCACACTCCCTGTGAGCAGTCGCTCGGCAAGAGGCACATCTTCCCCACGGCGCACGTGGGCGCGCCGTCGCTCGCTGGATTCGCCGTGCCGTCGCTCTGGAGCGCGCCGCCGCAGTCGACGTCGGTCTCGCTGTCGTTCTTGACCGTGTCGGTGTCGGTCGCTGCCTGGCAGACGCCGCCCGTGCAGACGAGGCTGACGCAATCGGTCGCCGCGCCGCAGGCCTTCCCGGAGGCGCACGCAGGGCACACGGAACCTCCGCAGTCGACGTCGGTCTCCGTCCCGTCCTTCTTTCCGTCGGTGCACGTCGGGGGAGGCGCCGTGCAGACGCCGCTCGTGCAGAGGCCGCTCTGGCAATCCATCCCGGTCATGCACTTCGCGCCGTCGCCGCACGGGTTGCCGGTTCGCGAGCCGCAGTTCGACCCCGCGTCGTGCGAGAAGAAGCCCGCGTCGCGGCCGCTGTCCCTCGCGGCGTCCGTTCCGGTGTTGCCGGAGTCGTGGCCTGCTGCGCGCGCGTCAGTCCTGGGCGAGGTCGCGTCGTGCCCCGCTCCGCTGTCGCCAGTGCCGTGGGCGGTGACTGCCGCCGACGAGCAGCTCACGCCCCACGCCGCTGCGGCGAGCGCGATGATCGAAGTACGCCACATTCCGCGTGTCGTCCGGACAAGTGCAGACATGAACCAGGCTCCCGTCGAGAGACGGCGCAATCGCGCGCGCATGACGCCTCTACTGCCGCGAGCCTATCACCGGTTTCGCGCGGCAATCTCCGTCCGTGCGCGCCGAGACGCGTCCTCGAGGGCTCTCGCTCGAGCTTCCACGCGCTCTTGCGCGTCGCCCGCGGACGGTGCGCGGCGAGATCCACCCACTGACGCACTCACTGAAATCGAAGGAGTGAAGTAGTAAGGACGCGTGCCGCCCGTCGCCCCCTCCCGGGCTCTCAACGCCCTCGCGCGCGAGCTTCTCTCGCTCGTCGCCTGCGCCACGCTCGCCGCCGCGTGCGCTCCGCTACCGCCGCCCGCGCCGCCGCCGGCTCCGATCGTGGCTGCGCCCCCTGTCGCTCCGCCGCCCGCGCCCCCACCGCCGCCCGTACCGCCTCCGCCGCAGCCTCTGTCCGAGCTGACGCTCGCGACGCAGCGCGCGTTCTTCGACGCCCTTCGATCGCACGACGAAGCCGCGCTCGCGCACCTGTACGCGCCCGACGCGGCCATCTACGTCGGCCTGGGCGTCGCGGAGGCGCACGGCCCGGACGCCGCGGCGACGCTCGCGAAGACGTTCTGGGAGGCGTTCCCGGACGTGAAGATCCAGTGGAGCAACCTCCTCCAGTCCGGCAACGCGGTCGCCGTGGAGCTCGCGTGGACGGGCACCCAGACCTCGCCGCTCGCAGGTCTCGTCCCCGCGCGACCGCCGCGCGTCGTGGGGTCCCACGCGCTCCTCCTCGAGCGCTTCGCGCCGAACGGGCTGCTCCAGGCGCAGCACCTCTACTTCGACAAGGACGCGCTCGAGTCCGATCTCGCGTCGCGGGGAGCGAAGCCACACGCGTTCGACGGTCTGCCGACCTCGCAGAGCACCGTGCTCGATCACGCGGTCGCCACGGCCGAGGACGACGCCGCGATGAGGGGGCTCGCCGCGTCGTTCATGCGAGGCGCCTTCGCGGACGTGCGCGGGCTCGGTCTGGCGACGAGCGCGTGGGTCGATAGAACCAAGGGGCACACTGTGAGCGGCAAGAGCGCGATCCCCGCATGGGTCTCGTTCCTCGAGCACACCTTCAAGGGGGGCGGGAAGCAGCTCATGGACGTGTGGAGCACCGGCGAGTGGGTCGTGCTCGAGTGGAGCAGCTCCTCGGGCAGCGCTCCCGACGCCGGCGGCGCCCATGCAGCCGAGCTGGTGCTCTTCGACGGCGGCCACATTGCGGAGGTGCGCTCTTACCGGAGCTCGACACCGAACGCGCACCCTGCGCGCGCGGACCGCTGAATCGCGCTCCTGAGGCCAGCCCCCTTGGCAGGCTCGATGAACCCCTTCGGGGCTTCAAATAACCCCTATGGGGCCTCAAATAACCCCTATCGGGCCTCAAATAACCCCTATGGGGCTTCAAATAACCCCTATGGGGCTTCAAATAACCCCTATGGGGCTTCAAATAACCCCTACCGGGCTTCGGAGAACCCCTAACGAGGCACCCCCAACCCCTCGCGAGGCTCGCTTGATCCCCAGGGACGCTGGTGTTTACCCCTCGCGACACGAGTTTCGTGCCTCGCGCCCCAAATTTTACCCCTGGCGACGCGAGTCTCACCCCGCGCGAGGCCAATTTTACCCCTCGCGGGCGCAATTTAACCCCTCGCGGGGGTAATTTATCCCCTCGCTGGGGTAATTTAACCCCTCGGGGGGCTAATTTAACCCCTCGCGACGCGTCCCGCACCGATGCCAAGGGTTCCGAAGGCAGCCCCGACCCGTCGGACATCGCGCCCCCTCGCGCAGCCGTCGAGGTAGCGTCAAGGACCCTCATGTCCACGCCCTCGATCGCCCCGCACGACGTCCTCGTCATCGCCAGCCGCTCCGACATTTCGGCGATTCACGTGGTCGACGGAGCCGTCCTCTGGGTGCATTCGGTCGCGGACGCCTGGCCGCTCGTCAACATCGGCATCCCGTTCCTGTCGCGTCCCGAAGAGGGCGTCGTCCTCGTGTGCGCCGGCAAGCGGCTCGCCTGGATCCGACTGACCGACGGTCACATTTTAGGGACGGACGAGGTCTGGTTTCACATCGAACGGGTCGTGCATCAAGGCTCGACGGTCGTCGTTCAGGGAGCGTCCGACCGCACGGGGCTCGCGTGCTACCGGAACAACGTGCGCGTCTGGGGCATCGTCGGAGTGCCCCACGACCCGCGCTCGTTCCTGAGCACGCAGCTCGACGCCTGGACGGCCGACGCTCACGGACAGCCCGTGGCCCGTGCCGGCGAGATGCAATGCCAGGGAAGCGTCGCCCTGGCGCTGGGGACGTCGGTCACTCAAATCGACCGCACGACGTAATCCCAACCCCAGAGCGGAGCGAGCCCGACGCCGTCTACTCCTTCGCGTCCCCGCGAGCGAAGATGCTGGCGACGTAGTTCAGCACGTCGGTCGCCGACACCTCGTTGTAGCCGAAGTTCTTGATGAGCCTCGACTTGATGATGTCGATCTTCTCCTGCGTGTCCTTGTCGACGACCGCGGAGACCAGCGTCTTCAGCTTGATCGAGTCCTTCTGATCCTCGAACAGCTTCAGCTCCAGCGCGCGGCGTAGCCGATCGTTGGTGTTCCACGCGAACTTCTTCCCCTCGACGGCGAGCCCGCCGATGAAGTTCATGATCTCGCGCCGGAAGTCCTCCTTGCGGTTCTCGGGGATGTCGATCTTCTCCTCGATCGACCGCATCAGCCGCTCGTCCGGCTCCTCGTCCTGCCCCGTGTACTTGTTCTTCACCTTCTCGCGCAGGGTGAACGCCTTGAGGTTGTCGACGTAGTTCGCCGCGAGCTTCTGCACGGCGTCCTCGTCCGCGCTGATCGCCCGCTGGACCTCGTTCTTCACGATGTCCTCGTACTCGCGCTTCACGAGCCCGATGATCTCGGCGAACCGCTTGCGCTGCTCGTCGTTGGTGATGAGCGAGTGGTGCCGGAGCCCCTTGTCGAGCTCGTTCAGCACCATGAACGGGTTGATCGTCCCCTCGCCGGCGTCGTTCACCAGCGCGTTCGAGATCTTGTCCTGCACGTAGCGCGGGCTGATCCCCTCCATCCCCTCGCGCTTGCTCTCCTTGCGGAGCTCCTTGACCGTGTCCTGCGTGTACCCGGGCAGCGACTTGCCGTCGTAGAGCTTCATCTTCTGCATCAAGGACAGGTTGTGCTTCTTCGGGTCCTCGAGGCGCGTGAGCACCGCCCACATCGCCGCCACCTCCAGGGTGTGCGGGGCGACGTGCTTGCTCTTGATCTTCCCGGAGTTGAAGTCCTTCTCGTAGATGCGGACCTCCTCCGAAAGGCGCGTGATGTAGGGGATGTCGATCTTGATCGTGCGGTCGCGCAGCGCTTCCATGAACTCGTTGTTCAGGAGCTTCTTGTACTCGGCCTCGTTCGTGTGCCCGAGGATGACCTCGTCGATGTCGGTCTGCGCGAACTTCTTCGGCTTGATCTTGTGCTCCTGCGACGCGCCGAGCAGATCGTAGAGGAACGCGACGTCGAGCTTCAGCACCTCGATGAACTCGACGATGCCTCGGTTGGCGATGTTGAACTCGCCGTCGAAGTTGAACGCTCGGGGGTCCGAGTCCGACCCGTACTCGGCGATCTTCCGGTAGTTGATGTCGCCCGTCAGCTCGGTCGAGTCCTGGTTCTTCTCGTCCTTCGGCTGGAACGTGCCGATGCCGACGCGATCCTTCTCGGACAGGATGAGCCGGCGGATGCGCACGTGCGTCATCACCTTCGACCAGTCCCCCTCGTACTTGGTCATCAGGTGGTTGAAGATGAAGCGGCTCGCCGGGTCGAGATCGCCTTCGACCTTCACCTGGAACTGATCGTTCGACAGCCCGAGCTCGTCGATCGCCTTCGCGCGCCACTCGAGCGGGATGAGGCGGAGCGGCTCCTCGTTCATCGGGCTGGGGAAGCGCTCGGTCTCGACGACCGACAGCCCCATTCCCGCGAGGTTCACCCAGGTGAACGTGTAGAGCGCACCGTCCGGCGTCTTCGAGTACGCCTCGATCCCCTGCTTCAGGAGCCGAGCGATCGTGCTCTTCGACGACCCGACCGGCCCGTGGAGGAGGATGACGCGCTTCTCCGGCCCGTAGCCCTCGGCGGCCGCCTTGAGGACGTGGACGAACCGCATCAGCGGGATGTCGAGCCCGTAGATGGCGTTCTGCCCACCCGAGATCTCGTCCTTGAAGAAGTTGTAGCGGACGAGGCGCTTCTTGTTGTCGATGTACTCCTCGGTCCCGTAGCTGATGACCATGTCGTACGCGCGCTGGTAGGCGTTGCGCGTGACCTGCGGCCGGCCTCGGACAATCTCGAGGTACTCCTCGAACGTCCCTTCCCAGCTCAGCTCGCGATAGAGCTTGAAGTCCTGCATCGCGGCGATGCGCTCGGTCATTGCTGTCGCTGTGCGTGTGTCGGCGGCCATGTCGTCTCCTGCAACGGATGGTAGCGCAGGAATCTGGACGGAACCCACCTCTTCACGAGGCGCTTGGCGGATGACAGGGTGACCGGATGTCCCACGCGGACCCCCGCCGCCGTGACAGGCTGTCGCGACGACGACCGGCACCCGGCCTCCGAGAGGCGAAAGGGGTGGACCAAGGCCTCCAGAAGCCGCACATTCTCCGGACAGGATCGGTGCTTGCAGTCGGAGTCCGAGCCAAGCTTGGTCCGCGATTCCCGTCGCACGGATCGCGGGGGCCGTCCGGCTCTCGAAGGAGAGGATTCTCATGTCATTCAAGGCGCAGGTCCGCACGCTGTCCACGTCCGCGCGTTCGCGGATGGGCGTGCTCGTCGCTCTCGCGTCTCTGTCTCTCTCGCTGGGCTCCGGATGCGCGGCGGAGGGCGAGGACCAGGAAGGGCCGCAATTCCCGCAGGGTCAACGACCGATCGGCACCGCAGGAGTTCCCAGCGAGGACGCGACGGAAGCGCAGGCCGTGGGGTCTCCCGCAGAGGGCGGGCAGGCGTGGGCTCCGCACGAGCCGACGCGCGCGCAGACCATCGTCATCGGGAACGACGGCGCAGTGCCTTCGGACGGGCCGTCAGAGATGCAGTCGGACGAGTACGCGGACGCCGATCCGAGCGCCCTCACCGACTTCCACACGGCGCTCGACCCGTACGGGCAGTGGGGTGAGGATCCCACGTACGGGACAATCTGGCAGCCGTCGACCGCGGCGGTCGGAAGCGACTTTGCGCCGTACGAGACCGCGGGGCACTGGTCGTACGGCGACGACTACACCTGGGTCTCCGACTACTCGTGGGGATGGGCACCGTTCCACTACGGGCGGTGGGTCTACGCCACGAACGGCTGGGGCTGGATTCCGGGCCGTCAGTACGCAGGCGCGTGGACGTCGTGGCGGACAGGCGTCGGCGGGTACGGCGGATATGTCGGCTGGGCTCCGCTCCCGCCGACCTGGTACTGGCGCGGCGGCACGGCAGTCGGCATCGGCATCGTTCCGCCCGCTGCGTATGCATTCTGTCGAACGGGGGATCTCTTTTCCTCGTCGCTCGGCAGCCGGATGATCACCGGGCCGCAGGTCGGCGCGATCGGCTCACACACGCAGGCGGTCGCAGGAAACCCCGGCACGCCTGCGGGCCGCGGCGTCATGGGTGGATACGGTGGTGGCCGGACGCTCGCCAACCCTGCCGTGGCCGGCCCCTCGCCTCAGTCCATGCACATCGCGCAGCGTGACGTCACCCGCCCACCCACGAACAACGCGGGCCTTAACCATGCCGCACAGTTCTCACATCCTTCGACCGCGGTCGCGCTCGGCGCTCACGGTCCCGCAGGCTGGAATGGCGCGGCGGTGAGCAGGAACGGAGCTGTCCCGTCTCGGCCGTACGGTTCGTCGATGGGGACCTCGGCCTATGGCCGATACAGTGAGGGCGTTCATCAGACGCGCACGCTCGCGGGCGGAGACCACACGTACGTTGGCGGACACGCAGTCTCGGCCTTCCACGGCGGCACGACTTTCAGCCGAGGGGCCGGTGGCGCAGGGCCGGGCGCCTTTTATCATGGTGGTGGAGTCCACGGCGGAGTCGCGCCGGCGCCTCAGAACCACCCGCAGTACTACGGCGGAGGCTATCACCCGAGCGCGAGCGGCGGCGGCGGTGGCGGTGGAGGCCACTTCGGTGGTCACGGCGGCGGGGGTGGTGGACACAGCGGCGGCCACCGGTAACCCTCGCTCATGGCGTCGCTACGCCCGGGCGCTATAGCTTGATTGGTCGACGGAGATGGCGAGGAGAGAGTCATGATCAGCGTGAGTCGCATTGCCCTTGCAGCAGCCCTCCTCGGCGCTGCGTTCGTTGCGTGCAACGACAACTTCGAGGACGCCAGTCCGAATGGAGGGTACGCCACGTCGACGGAAGGCCCGCAGGGCATCATCGACGGCGACGGAGGGCCGAGCGCGGCTCCGATGCTCGCGAAGATCGATCCGAGCGCGTCGATGGTGCAGACCCCCGGCCAGGGCGTCGGGGTCTTCACGCAGTACGACCCGGGCGGTCACTGGTACGTCTGGTGGACGTGCGACACGAACACGTCGGGGCAATCGTGCGACTTCGAGATCAAGATCGGCGTCGCGCACGGTGAGATTACCGGTGCGACCCCTCAAAACTTCCAGGAGACCGATCTTCTCACGGGCGGAGGTGCGGGCGTCACCGTCGCGACCGTCGCGAGCGACGCGGGCGTCGAGGGCGGGACGAGCACGGACGCAGGCGCAAACGCCATCACGCCTCCGGGCTCTTCGTCGCTTGCCGCGGAGGCCACGACCACCACGACGGTGCAGGGCGTTCACTTCGACACCGACCCTGGTGCGGTCATCACGCTCTCTGCGTCGCTCGGCGGAGAGTACAGCGGCTCGTTCCTCTTCTTCGTCGAGGACGACAAGGTGAACGGCGGCTACACGGGGATGCTCAGCGATCCTCTCGAGCTCCAGTCGTCCAGCCCGTAGCGTGCGCTCCTCGCTCGCTCGCCTCGACGCGGTCGTCGGGCTCGGCTCCAACCTCGGCGAACGCGCCGAGCATCTACGGGACGCCGTTCGACAGATCGCGGCCGTCTTCGATGTCGTTGCGCGGTCGGCGATCTACGAGACGGCGCCCGTAGGCCCCGCGCAGCCGGACTACCTCAACGCCGCCGTCCGTCTCCGCTCGAGCGAGACCATCGAGCAGCTGCTCGCGGTGTTGCTCGGCATCGAACATCGGAGCGGGCGGGTCCGCAGCGAAGCGACCCGCTGGGGCCCGCGGACGATCGACCTCGACGTGCTCTGGGCGGACGGAGTCGTGGTCTCGACCCCGACGCTCACCGTTCCGCACCCGCGGCTCGCGGAGAGGGCGTTCGCCCTTCGGCCGCTCCACGACGTCGCTCCGGACGCCCTCGACCCGCGAACGGGCGTGCGCTTTCCGGATTCGGTCGACGACCCGGATGTGCGACGCACCTCACTCGTCCTGTGACGGGAGCGCTCCCTCCATCCGCACGGACCGGAGATGCACGACTGCGCCCGCGCGGAGGAGCACGCTGACGAGCTCTGGTTGCCCTTCGATCATGAGGACGAGGCTGTCGTGCTCCGGTCGAGCGTACGGGCGCATCGCGCGGATGAGCGCCGTCGCGTCCGCGGGCGAGCGAACGCGCAGGGGGAAGGCACCGGGGAAAGCAGGGTCGAACACCGCGACGCCTCGGCTCTTGCGCACGGGTGCGCCATCGTCGCCAGCTCCTCCCTCGAGCACCAAGAGGACACGGCCCTCGCGACCGCGAAGCTCCGCGAGGACGCCCGGGAGCAGCGCGAACGTTCGCTCGAGCGCCGTGTCCTCGCTTCCGTCGGCCGCGATCGCTCGAGCCGTCGAGCCGTCAGGCGCCCGCGCGAGCTTCGCTACGTCGCTCCAGGCGAGCCGGACGGCGCACGATTCGCCGCTGCGCGCGAAGCCGAGACGCTCGTAGAGCTTGAGCGCGGGGACGTTGTCGGGCTTCACGTGCAGCACCCATCGCTCGCACCCCTGAGCCCGTAGCCTGGTGCCGATCTCGCGCATCAGCGCCTCGCCGCGACCGGCGCCGCGGAACGCCGGGTCCACGACCACGTGGACGACGCGGCCGAGCGTCCCGAGCGCGAAGAACTGCGCGTACGCCGTCGATCTCGCGCCTTCTTCGAGGACGATGGATCGACGCACGATCTCGCGCTCGAACTGCTCGCGAGCCGGAACGGCATCGGGGACCGCGAGCTCCGCGAACATCCGGACGAAGAAGTCGTAGTCGCCCTCGCGCGCGGCTCGCGCCGAGGAACGCTCACTCACGGAGCGAGCGGGGCGGCCGTCCCGTCGAAGTAGCGTCGCGCGCGAGCCGTCGCGTCCTTGCCCACGAGGTACCCGATCTTCCTCCCCACGAAGTCGTCCGGCGCGATGTGGATGCCGCCCCACAGCCTCGATTGCCCCGCCTGATCCGACGCGTCGGAATAGGCCGCCCACTGGAGGTGCACGTCCTTGCTCGGCCCGTGCTCGAACAGCAGCGACGACCCTGCCGGCAGGACATACTCGGCGAAGCCGCCCGGGAAGTACGGGCTCCCCGTCAGCTCGGTGAGGACCTCGGCTCCTGCGCGGCTGAACGTGCTGTGCCCCGAGATGAACCCCGGGAAGGCGGGCGTCACGAAGTTGCGACGCTGGTAGGGGATCCACTCGACGGCTCGCTCCCATCGCACGCCGGAGACCTGCGTCGCTCGATCGCCTGGCTCGCCAGGCCAGCCACGGACGGCGATCTCGCCGACGTGAAACGCGAGGTGCTCGTGGCGCTCGCCAGGTGCGCTGCTCTCCTTCGTCACCAGCTCGATCAGGCCGGGCACGAGGGGCAGGCCATCGGGGTCGTAGGCAGGCCCGTGCACGTCGGACGATTGCCCCTTCGCGCCCATCCAGCGAATCAGGCAGATGGGGCGCGAGCTGACGGTCCTTCGCTTCAGATCCCACGCGGAGATCGCGGCGTCGTGCACCGCGCCGTTCAGCGCAAGGTACGCGTGCACATCCCAGGAGAGCGCGTCGAGGGGCTCGCCTTTGCCGAACAGCTTCCTCGAAAAGCCAGGGCTGTCGCTGACCTTGTTCGCGAGAACGTTCCAGTGGCCTGGTGGAGTCTCGGAGTTGGGCCCGTCGGCCCAGAACTCCGCCATCACGCGCGCGAAGTCGCCGCGCGGAACGACCTGGGGCGCATACGCCTCGCCCGTCACGGGGTTCTTCTTCCACCCGGTGCCGTCGTTGGCGCCGAGCGAGTTGTGGCCGTAGGCGCCAGGGGAGATGTCGATCATGCGCCCGTCCGCCGGGTCGCCGGCGCTCGACTTGTCGATGACCTCGGTCAACCACATCTTCATCGCGGCGCCAACGCGCGGGACCGCGCCCGCGTCGTGCCACGGCAACGTCGCCGAGGTGCGCTCCATGGCGAACGGCTTCACCGCGCCCCACTGCGACCCGATGTACGTCTGCACGCCGGCGGGCAGGATGATCCCGTTCTGCGTCGCAGCGACCGAGAGGTTGAGCGGCTGCCACACGTTCGGGTCCGCCATCGTGGTCCCGGGGTTGTCGTACACGAGCGGCGCATTCGGAGAGGTGTACGGAGACCGGTCGACGTACGCGACGTCCTCGTCCGACCCGTCGTGCGCGGTCGCGTCGAGCACTGCGCGCGCGATGCGATTGCCGAGCGCGATGGGATCGTCGCCTTTGTCGTGCGTGTCGTTCACGTCGTATCCGAGGTCCGCCATCACGCCGCGCAGACAGGCGACCGTGACGGCGCCTCCGACGGCGTGCTCGTACCGATGGTCGAGGACGCGGTACGCGGCGTAGCTGATGGCGGCGCGCCGCGCGACGTCGAGGTCCGGGGCGGTGTGTCGCTCGCGGACGAACACGCCGAGCGCCACCTTGTCGTACGCCGACCACGCGTCCCACATCGCCGCGGACGTGTGGAACAGGTTCCGTGCGTGGATGGTCGGTCGGGGGATGTCGAGGCGGATCGCGGCGAGCGCTTGCTCGTCCCACCGTCGCGCGATCGAGCCGTTCCTGCCCGCGCCGATGACGGCAGCGGGACACACGGCCGGAGCGCCGGCATCGTGGGCCATCGCGACCGCCGCCTGAAGCTTCAGCTCCGGCACCGGTGCGCCATAGTGAACGAGGATCCCTCCGTCGAGCGCGGGGCTGAGCACGTTGCCGCCGACCGACCAGACGCCGTGGGATGGATCGACGAAGACAGCGTGCAGCGAAGCGGCGACGGGGATCGTGAGCTCGTGCTCGACCGCCTGGAACGGCGCGTTGCCCTGGCGCGTGTAGATCATCCCGCGCTCGCCGCTCGCCCAGTCGACGTCCACGCCGTCCGCGTGCATCGTGTAGATGCCCTGGATCAGCGGGGCGCCCGCGGGGCTCACCGGATGAAACGTCTTCGGCGCCGCCTCGAGCGCGACGCCGTTGCTTCCTCCGCCGACGGTCACCACGCGGTCTCCCGTCCCGTGCACGGTGAACAGCGTCTCGGTCGTACCGCTCGCGACGCGCGCAAACGGGCGCGAGCCATGGCGATGCATGATCGCGCCTGCCGCGCCGACCACCCAGACGTCGTCGGCCGTCCCCCAGACCTTGAAGAAGCCAGGGACGTCGCCATGCGGGACGCGCGGAAGATCGAGCGGGAGCGCCTCGTCCTCGAACTTTCCGTCGTGGTAGTGCCACACGAAGCCGTCGCGCCCCGCCGCGCTGCCGACGGCGTAGAAGTTGTCGGGAGTGAGGCCCCACACGCCGTAGACGGTTTGGCGTCCGAGGCCGGGCGTCGCGACTCGCTCGAAGTGACCATGCGTGAGCCGGAGGACGGTCGCGCTCGCTCCGGACATCAGCGCGGTGCCATCGGCGAACGCGTGCACCCACCAGAGATCTCCGTGCTGCCCGGTCTGGAGCTGCTCCCACTTCGTCCCGTCGAAGTGCACGACGAGCGGCCCTGAGCCCTTGTCCGCGCCGACGGCGTAGACATCCTTCGCGGAGGTCCCGTCGATCGAGAGCAGCGCAGCCGGAAGCCCGGTAGCGACGAGCTGCCAGGCAGGGTCGACGGGCGGGGGCTGCGGAAGCGAGGGCGCGGTCTTCGAGCAGGCCACGGTAACGACCGCAGCGAGCGCCGCGAGCCGTGCGAACGATGCGCGTGAGGTCCTCGGTGTTCGGAGCGTCATGGGTTTTTCAGTGTCGGAGCGACCTGGATGCGCACCGTCGACGAAGCAGTGCCCTGGATAGCGTCGACGACCGTCGTCGTCACGTCCAGCGGCTTGCCCAGGAATTGCGTGTAGTCGATCCCGCCGTTGTCGAGCTGGTAGCGGAGCCCGTAGAGCTTGCAGTAGCTCCCCTCGTCGCGTTCGAACGTGAACGCGAAGGTGCTCGGCGGGATGACGGTCCCTGTGCCGGGCTGGACCGCGGAGATGCGCGTGGTCGAGCCGGCTTGCTTCAGGTTCTTCATGCGGACGGCGATCCAGATGTGGTGGCCGCCTTGCGGGCCCGCTTCGGCCTGGAGGGTCTGATCGACCGCGAGCGGCGTGTAGCCGGTCTGCCCGGTACCGAGCTGGACTGTCGGAGGGCCTGCGTTGCGAGGTCTGCAGAGGTCGGGGGCATTGTTCGGCCAGTCGGCGGAGTACGGCTCGAGCTTCGTGACCGGGACGTTCCCGGACTGGCAGAGCCCGCGAATGCAAGTCGCGGGCGCAGCGCATGTCGGGCCGCTCAGCGGTCCAGGGATGCTCCCGTGCCCCTTCGGCTGCTGCGGATAGACGACGCAGCGCGACTCGAGGCCGACGCGGAGAAGGCTCTGGCGAGCGGGCTGGAGATGGGTCGACGCATGTCTCTTCAGGTGCGGCCCGTTCGTGGCACCTCGCGGTCCGATCGCCTCGACATCGACGGCGACCTCGGCGTTGTCGTCTCCGGTCGCCTCGATCCGTCGCTCCCACGGAGCCGGGAACCCGACGAGTGAGCTGCTCGGCGGCTTCACGACCTCGTCCACGGTCGTGACGCCGCCCACGTGAATCACGATGTGGAGCGACGACACGATGCCCCCCATCGGCTCGCTCTGCACGCCGACGACGACAGCTGCCTTCGGCCCCGGCTTCCTGCACGCGAAGACGCCCACGAGCGCCATCAACAGTGGAAGAGACGAGGCTCGGCCGGACAGTCGCACGCGGGCGAGCATACGCCCGTGCCAGGTTGCGCCAACAGGCCGTCGATGTCGTGGTCGCCCGTCGCTGACCAAAGAACGCCTGGAGCAGGCGGCGCAAGCTGTCGCGAGGGACGCGCAAGAATGGCGTCGACACACCGGGTCGAAGCCCAGCGAGTCATGCCGTGGCACACCACGTGCGTAGCGTCCTCCCATGCGAAGTCTTCGAGTGTTCAGCGCGCTGGCGGTGGTTGGTCTCGGTCTCGCGGTCGTGGGCGTCCACGACGCGGCGGCGTGCGGGGGGAGCTTCCTCCCACCGAACGAGAACGACTCTGTCATCACCGACCACCGGATGATCCTCTCGATCTCCCCCCAGCAGACCACGCTCTACGACGAGATCGAGTTCACCGGAGCCGCGTCGTCGTTCGCGTGGGTCCTGCCGATCAAGGGGACCGCGACGGTCGGGCTCTCCGCCGACCTTCTCTTCTCTTCGCTGGACCAGCTGACGGAGACCCAGGTCGTCACGCCGCCCACCAACTGCCCGCCGCAGCCGAGCTGCGATCGCGAAGGTTTCGGCGAGACGAACACCGAGGCGCCGGAAGCCGAGGGCGCCGCTGCCGACGATGCGGGCGCCAAGAGCGCCGTCACAGTCACCCAGCAGCAGCAGGTCGGCCCGTACGAGACGGTGCAGCTTCACTCGACCGATCCCGGCGCGCTGACCGCGTGGCTCACGAGCCACGGCTACTCCATCCCCACGGAAGCGGCCGCGGTCGTGTCGGCGTACGTTTCCGACGGCTTCGACTTCCTGGCGATGAAGCTCGTCCCCGGTCAAGGCGTGACCGCGATGCGCCCGGTGCGCGTGACGACGAGCGGCGCTTCGCCCGTCCTTCCGCTCCGGATGGTGTCGGTCGGGACGGGCGCGACGACGGGCATCACGCTCTGGGTCGTCGCCGACGGTCGCTGGGAGCCGCAGAACTTCCCCTTCTTCGAGATCAGCGACTCCGAGATCTCGTGGAACTGGAGCACGGGCGTCAGCAACTACGACACCGTGCGCGTCGCGAAGGAAGCGGCGCTCCAGGGGCGAGGGTGGGAGATCGAGAGCTCGCTCGAGCTGAACCAGTATTCGGTGACGAGCCTGGTCGACAGCGGCGGCAACAGCTTCGGCGGACCGGTGACGGCGGTCGGCAGCTACCTCCCGATCGGGGATGCAGGTGCCGGAGACGCGGGAGACGCTGGCGACGCCGGCATCGACGCGGGATCCGACGACGCGGCTGCGCCCGTGGACGGCGGACCCGAGAACGCAGACCAGGTCCGACAGGATGACCTCACGGCGCTCTTCGCCGGCATCGCCGGACCGAACGCGCGCATCACGCGCATGCGGAGCGACATTGCCCACACCGCGCTCAGCGCCGACCTGCAGCTCCAGGCATCGTCCGACCAGAGCGAGCTCACGAACGTCCACAACCCGACGAGCCAGATCGGTGAGCCGCTCTGCCCGGTCTTCAACGGCGACTGCGAGCAGACCGGCCTGCTCCCGCGTAGTCAGGCTGCCACGGCCACGGCCGTCATGAACGGTCAGAGCCTCGGCGGCGGGTGCAGCACCACCACGCACGCACACGACCGCTCGGGGGCCGCCTCACGCGCGACGCTCGCGTTCGTCGGGCTCCTGGGCATCGTGGCAGCCTGGTCTCGCCGCAAGCGCACCGCGACGCGCTGAGGCAACGGTCGATCAGGAGCGAGTCTACCGGATGGTCATCGAGTCGGCGCGACGAGCCCCGTCTGACGCAGCACGCCCTCGGCGGGCGCCGTCGACGCGCTCACTCCGCCTTCGGTAGCTCGATCTTCGGCTTCTTCGGGTGCTTTCGATAGAGCAGGATCGTGCGTCCGAGCCGCTGCGCGACGTCGGCCTTGAGCTCCGGCCCGAGACGGTCGGCGAGCGTTTGCGGTTCGTCGGGGCACTCCGTCCCGACCCGCACTTTCACGAGCTCGTGCGTGAGGAGCGCCGCGTTCACGGCGTCGCGCGCGCCGTCGGTCAGCCCTTGCTTGCCGAGCTGAACGATCGGCTCCAGGTGGTGGCCGAGCGCACGGAGGTGACGGGTCTGCTTGCCGGTGAGCGTCATGGAAGACGAAAGCCTTAGCATCTGTCGCGTGCGCCGGCCTACCGCCGCGAGAATTCCTGACGCGGCTAGGCCGGCCAGACACCGAATTGCTATCGTGCGCCGTCGTGCGGCCCACGACCCGACTGTCTCTCGCCTCCCTGACGCTCCTCGCTTGCTCGGGCGCCCCGCCTCTGGCGGCCGTCGCCGCGCAGACGACGGCAGCTGCGCCGCCCACGGAAGCCGCGGCTCTGCCTCTCGCTCCCGCGCCGCCTGCCACCATGCCGACGGCATGCGCCGCGGGATCCGACGCGGACCACTGCACTCCGCCCGCGACGTTCGTCGGCGCACTCTGCAACGGTAGCTACCTCGAGGCGTCGCTCGCCCTCTTCGGGAAGGGGACTCCGTGGACGCGCGGGTATCTGCGCGGGAACGCCGAGAGCTGGTACGCGTCGGGTGGTGGGTCGTCACGGGCGACCCTCGCGTTCGACGAGGAGGTGCTCCTCCTCCGTGTGAGGGCGCCGGCGACGGGCGGCGTCGTCGTGGGCAACGGCGCGACGGTCTACGACGTCCTGCGCTGGGACGGCCTCTGCTACACCCTCGACTCGGGCGAGCTCACGCTGAAGCGCCCGCCGAAGGCGAAGTATCCGCCGCTGCAGTTTCATCGCATGAACGACGCGACGCAGGCGGCGCTGCTCAGGGACGACAAGGTCCGCGCCGCGCACGCGAAGCGCGGCAAGGAGTGCCATGGGGTGACGACGGGCGACGTGACGATCGCGTGCGAGCGCGCGGACCACGCGTTCGGTGACGCGATCATCGAGTACGTCGTGTCGGGCGGCGCGCTGCCGGCGCCGAGCCGGATTCCTGGAGGGTAGGACACCGCTCCGCGGCCCAGTCGAGCTCGAACGTCCGCCGCTTCAAATCGCGGCGTTCCCGTCCGAGAGCACCGTCTTCTCCGCGGTCTCCAACGTCTCCACCGGCAGGTCGAAGGTGAACGTGGTGCCTTCGCCTTCGCGGCTCGTGGCCGACAGAGCTCCGCCGTAAGCCTCGACGATCTGACGCACGACGGGGAGCCCCAGACCGGTGCCTTTTCCGACAGGCTTGGTCGTGAAGTACGGCTCGAAGATCTGGCCGAGAGTGTCGGCGGACATGCCCGGTCCGTTGTCCTCCACGCGACATCGGACGCGTCGTCGTCCCGTCGCGCCTGACTCGGCCTCGATCACGACGCGTACGGTCGGACGATCGCGCAGCTCGGCGAGCGCATCGACCGCATTGCCGACGAGGTTGACCAGGACCTGCTCGATCCGTGTCCGGTTCACCGTGACTGTCACTGGCACATCCGGAGCAAGGACTGCGATCTTGACCCGCCGTGTTTTCCCCACCGCGGCGAGCATCGCGAGCGTGGCGGTGACGACCTCTCGCAGATCGACGGCCTCGGCATGGTCTGGCCCGGGGCGGCCGAGGGCAAGCAGGTGCGCGGCGTGCATCCGCACGTGCTCGCTGGCCCGCTCGAGCGCGGTGAGATCCTCGTCCTCGGGCGGCATGCCCGTGACGCAGCGGTCTCGCACGAAACACAGGTAGCTCTTGAGGATCTGGGTGATGTTGTTGAGCTCGTGCCCCACGCCCGCGGCGAGAGTGCCGAGGGTCGCCAGGCGGTCGGCGCGGAGCAGTTGGGCGGACCGCTGCGCGAGCGCCTGCTCGAGGAGAACGGTCTGGCGCGCGCGCAGATCGGCGAGCGCGGTCTCGTCCGCTTTGGCCTGGACGCGTCCCGTGACGTCGACCTGCGCTCCGATGAAGTGGGTGAGGGTGCCGTGCTCGTCGTGCACGGGCGCGATCGTCAGATCGTTCCAGAACAGGGTGCCATCCTTCCGCGTGTTGCTAAGCACGACCTGGCACGCCCCGCCGGTGCGCAGCGCCTCGCGGATGTCGGCGAGCGCCGGCTGGTCGGAGGCAGCGCCCTGCAGGAACCGGCAGTTGCGCCCAAGAAGCTCTTCGGCCGCATAGCCAGAGATCCGCTCGAACGCCGCGTTCACATAGAGGAGCGGGAGGTCCGGCACGCGGGCGTCGGCGATCGTCAGCCCGGTCGGGTTCGCGGCAAGCGCCCGGTCGCGCAGCCGGAGCGCGTTCTCGGCGGCACGTCGCTCGCTGATGTCCCGGATGATGGAGATGAGCATGGCCCCCTCGCCATCGTCCGCCGGCTGAACGCTGACCTCGACGGGGAAGACTTCGCCGTCGCGGCGGCAGTGGAGGGTCTCGAAGCCACCCGCGCCTTCCCTCGCTTGCGCCAGCATGACCGCTGCGGTCGAGCGCGTCGCGGGGGCGCGCAGGTCCTCGATGCGGAGCGTGGTGAGCTGTGCGCGGTCGTACCCGTATGCCTGAAGCGCGGCCGCGTTGGCGTCGAGGATCCGGCCATCGAGCGCAACGAACAGGATGATGTCACGCGTACGTGTCGACAAGAGCTCGTAGCGTCGCGCGACCCGCGCCGCAGCTTCGAGGCGCCGGGCGGTAGCGCGCAGCTCCAGCTGCGCCGACGTCTGTCGCGCGAGCGCCTCGAGGGCCTGGCGCTGGGTGGCGGTGAGCGCACGGGGAACCCGGTCGAGCACGCAGAACGTCCCGAGCGCGTGGCCCGCGGGCGTGCGGAGTGGCGCCCCGGCGTAGAAGCGAAGGTGCGGCGGTCCGGTGACGAGTGGGTTGTCGGCGAAGCGCGGGTCCAGGTGCGTGTCGGGCACGACGAAGAGCCCCTCCTCGTGGACCGCGTGTGCGCAGAACGAAACATCGCGTGCGACATCGGAGCGCTCGGTGCCGAAGGCGGCCTTCGCGAACACCCGCCCCTGGTCCAGGAGAGAGACGAACGCGATGGGTGTGCCGCAAATCGCCGCGCCAAGGAGGACGAGGTCGTCGAACGCTGCTTCGGCCAGCGTGTCCAAGATGTCGTAGCTCTGCAGCGCAGCCAATCGCGCGTCTTCGTCGGGGGGTGCGGCGGGGCTTCGCATCGGTGCACCCTAGCTCAACCGGTCAGGTGCCCTGCGCCCCACCGTCGTGGCGGTGCGTCGAGTGCCATGGCGTGACGGACGATCGCGTCCGACCGCGCGACGTCACGGCGACGTCAGCATGCCGTTCGCGGCCGGGTACGTGTCGACCATCAAGAATGCGGTGACCTGGGACGGGAGGGGCGGCATCGGGTTCGACGCGAGCGGCACCGTGACCGTCGCGAGGTTCCCGCTGGCGTCCATGGTCGTCTTGGTGATTGGGCCATAGCTGAGGGACACCGGCGCGCCCGTCGTGGCGTCGAGCAGAAGGATCGAAGCCACGTGCTCGCTCACGGGGAGCGTGCCGCCCGTGAGCGTCGCGGTGACGGCGGTCGCCGTGATCGAGAAGGCCACCGTCCCGAGCCCCGCCGGAGCGGTCGCGGTGCTCATCGCGTAGGGGCCGAAGTCGGCGCCGCCGAACACGGTAAGGAGGTCGTTCTGCGGGTTGCAGAAGCCGAGCTCCTGCAAGAAGATCCCGTATGTCGGCACGTTCGCGCACACGGTGTCGCCCGTGAGACGCCCGCCCGCGGCGGCAAGGCCGGTGTTGTCGACGCTCGCGGAGATGCGGAACGTGTTCAGCGGGATGAGCGTGTTCAGGACGTCGACGTCGAGACCGTTGTCGTTCTCGAACGTCAGCAGCCCGCCTGCATACGTGTACGTGAGCGGGAGGAGCGTCCCCGTCGCGGGGTCGACGACGGGGGTCGCCTGGCCAGGGAGGTACTTGGCGCCCACCATCCACGCGACGCCGGAGGTCCCCGTCCCCTCGACCATGCCGATCAGATAGACGAGCGAGTCGAACCCGATCTGGTTGTAGCTCGGCAGGATCGTCGGCAGCGGGAGCGACACGCGCGACATCACGAACACGCCGGAGGGGTCGCCTGGCATGGCCGGCACGGGCAAGGGGAGGGGAAAGGTCGCCGGCGTGCTCAGCGTGAACGTGAACGCCGACGACACGTTGCCGCCCACCATCCCCGAGTCGGCGACCAGCGCAAGCCCGCTCCGGGTCTGGCCCTCGAGGTAGCTGCCCGCGACCGTCACCGTCACCTTGCCGCTCGCGTCCGGGATGAACCCCGTCACCGGAGTGACCACCACGAACTGTCCGTTGCCCGCCAGCGCGGTCGTCACGGGGGTGCTCGGCGTCACGGTGACCTGGAGGGTGTTGGCGTCGAGGATCGCCAGCTGCGTCTCGCCCTTGGCGCGAACGCGGAGCGTGAACGCGAGCGCCTGGTTCGCGTCGATCTGCCCCGGCGGCGTGACGTCGAGCCCGCCGAACGACTCGCTGAAGAGCAGCGTCGCACCGTCGCCGACGCCGGCCAGAGGAGGCGTCGTGCTGCACGCGGGGTTCGTCTGCTCGCTCGGCCGGAGACAGTACTCGTACGGGACGCCGAAGACCTCCCCGCTCTCGCCGCCGATGTAGACCGCGTCGGCGCCGAGCGCGGGGGAAGCGTTCAGGTTCCTGCGAGGCTGGTTGATGAGCGCGACCGACCACCGGAGCGCGCCCGTCGGTCCGACCACGTAGAGCACCCCGTCGCCGCCGCCGAAGTAGATGTTGTCCGCGCCGTCGACCGCGGGGGACGAGCGGATCGGCTCGGGCGTATCGAACGTCCAGACGACGGTGCCCGTGGACGGGTCGAGGGCGTAAAGCGTGCCGTCCGCAGAAGGGACGACCACGGTGCCGTTCGAGAGGAGCGCGGCGCTCGCGTAGACATGGTCGCGCGTGGGCGTCGACCAGAGCGACGCCCCTGTGCTGGCATCGTACGCGTGGACGAAGCCGTCGAAGCCGCCGACGATGACCCTTCCGTCCGTGGTGAGCACGGGGCTCGCGGCGATCGTCCCGGGCGACGTGTCCTTCCAGAGCGTGCCGCCGTCGGCGCTGATGGCGAACGTGTTGTCGCCGAGGAGTGAGACGAGCTCGTTGTTGCCGATGTAGAGCGTGCCGCTCGCCGGGTCGACCGCCGGGAGCGACCAGGTCTGGTCGGGCATGACGAAGCGCCAGTCGGCGGTCCCGGTGGCGCGATCGATCGCGTAGACGCGGTAATTGTCGTTCGGAGCGTAGAGCGCGCCCGACGGGCCGATCGCCACGTTCCCCTCGAACCAGCTCAGCGCCGCTCCGGTCGTGCTGGGCGCATCGGCCTGGAAGCTCCAGAGCACGTCGCCGGTCACGGCGTCGCACGCGCGCAGCATGCCGTCGCCCGAGCCGAAGTAGATGTGGCCGAGGTCGTCGAGCAGGCCCGCCGAGTCGATGATCTCGCCCGTCACGACCTTCCAGCGCAGCGAGCCGTCCGCGTTGAGCGCGTAGTAGTTCTGGTCCGCCGAGCCGATGTACACGGTGCCGTCGCCCGCGACGACCGCCGAGCTGAAGACGCCTCGCCCCGTGGGGTAGTCGAAGTACGTGCCTCCCGTCGTCGTCGGCTTGATCGGGCTGCGGCCGTCCTGGCGCGCGTCGCGCCGGAACTTCGGCCAGGGGCTGTCCTTTGCGAGCGGCACCGTGCCGGTGTCTGGGGAGCCGGCGTGGGCGTCGGTGCTCGCGTCGGGCCTCGCGTCCGCGCGATGCGTCGCGTCGGCTGGATGGGCCGCGTCCGCCGTGGCTGCGTCGCCTGCGTCGGGGCGTGCGGCCGACGAGCCGCAGGCGACGGACAGAGTGAGCGTCGCGATGCCGAGAGCCTTCGATGTCGTAGTCATGCGTCCCCGTCGCTTTCGAGGCTGTGCTGCTTCGCCGACCGGTGCAAGTCGTCTGTCGTTCGGCGAATTCTCCGTTCCCCCGATCTTTGATCGCGCGGAGCTGAGCACTGGTCTGAGCTCACTCGTGAATCATTCGGGCTAGAAGTCGAAGACCAGCTTCGTCAGCCGTGTCTGTCGCTTGACGGCGCGCTCGATGTCCACCCGGGCCGTCGCGAGGAGAGCCTGCCAGGCGGCGCCAGTACCCGCGCCCGGCCCGAGCGTGATGACGAGCTCCGTGAGCGCGGTCGCCGAGAGCCTGGCGAGGTTCGCCTCCACGTCCGTCAGCCGACCAGGGAAGAGCTCGATCTCGCCGATTGAGAGCTCGTCGCCCGTATCGCGCCGGAACGTCCAGCGCGGCCAGGTCCCCGTAGCCCGCGACGCATGTAGGCGGGCCTCCCGGAGCGCGGGCAGAGCCGCGAGCTCGGTGAGCCATGTGACGACGCCACCTCCGTCGTCCTCCGCCTGCAGCCCGAGCGTGACCTCGCGGAGCTGCTTCGCGCAGAACGTGGTCGCCAGCCAGCCGTGAGCCGGCGCCATCCTCGTGAGCGACGCGAGCCCCGGCAGTCGATCGGTCTTCGCGAGCTTCGCCCAGGAGTCGTCGCTGATGCCGGTGCCGCGCATCCCCGAGATCACCGGGCGCTCCGTGCCCGTCCACAGCCGCTCGATCTTCCACGGCGCGTCGGCCGACAGCAGCGTCTGCATCGTCGCGTCGTGGTTGAGCGCGAGGTCGACGAGCGACCGCATGATCGGGCTCACGTACTCCGCGGCGACCCCGAACGACAGCCGCTCGATCGTCGCCCAGGACGGCTCCCGCGCGACCCTCTGCACGTCCATCTCGTTCTTCAGCTTCACCTGGCAGCCTGCGAGGAAGCCGCGTCGGAGCTCGAGCCCCTGCTTGGCGACGAACGGCGCAAGCGGGCCGATCCACTCCTGCTGGTGCGCCTTGAGGAGCGCCTGGATTCGCTTCTGCGCGGCTGCGGAGGGCTCGCGCGCGAGCTGCAGCGTGATGAGCTCGCCGCGAGGGTCGCCTCGCTCCGTGAGGACGTCCGCATAGACCGCGCGCGCGCCGTCGTCCTCGGGGTGCTCGTAGATCGCGGCGAGGAGCTCGGCTTCGCTCGTCTGCGCGCGCGAGCTCGGAGGTCTAGGGGGCTCCGCTCTTGGAAGCGCGCGAGCGAGGCTGTCGAGAGCCTTCGCCTCTGCGGCGGTGGGCGTCGGGGGCCCGTCGGGAAACCTCGTGTGGACCGCGTCGAGCAGCGCACGGAGGCGGGCGTCCATCCACTCGAGCTGATCCGCGCGCATCGCCCACTTGCTCCTCGCATCGGCGCCGAGCGTGAGCACACGAGGATCGCCCGTCTCGTCGAGCGCCCGAAAGATCGCCGTCCACGTCGGGCGCGAGCTGCTCGAGGTGAAGGGGACGTCATGAAGGAAATTCAGCAGCGCCGTCGCGAGTCGCGGGTCACGCGGGCGCTCCGTTCGCGCTCGCTCGACGCTCGCGCGCTTCTCTTCGAGGCTCGAGCCTTCCGCGAACAGCGGCGCGCCGTCCCCGATCCGAGCGTGAAGCGCGTCGATCGTGTCGGCAAGGTCCGGGAGCGGGCGCGTTCGCCATGCCTCGATCAACCCGTCGCGTGCCTGCCCCAGCTTCCCTGCCGTCAGCGCGTCTGTCGCGCGCTCGAGGGCCTTCGTCACGAGTGCTTGGCGCATCGTGACTCGAAGTGTATCGCGCTCGCCTCGGCCGAGGAACTCGCTGTATGAGCCCCTGACGCGTCGCTCTACGGTGACTGAATCAGGGCGTGCTCCACGCGCTCAGCGAGCGCCGGCCGGGGATCGCTCGCGCCCCTGAAACTCGACCATCCAGCCCGGATACTCGGCGGGAAGGGCGCTGACGCCGTCGAGCTCGGCGAGCTCGGCAGGGCTGAGGACGAGGTCGGTGACCGCCAGGTTGTCCTTGAGCTGCTCCTCGTTCTTCGCGCCGATGATGATCGCCGAGACCGCAGGCTTCGCGAGGAGCCAGCCGAGCGCCACGCGGGCGACGCTCACGCCGTGTGCGTCGCCGACCTTGCGCATCACGTCGATGCAGTTGAACGCGCGCGTGCGGTCGACGGGCGGGAAGTCGAACGCCGCGCGCCTTGTCCCGTCGGGAGCGGCCGTGTCTCGCGAGAACTTGCCGCTGAGCAGGCCACCGGCGAGCGGGCTCCAGACCATCAGGCCCATGTTCTGATCCTGGAGCACAGGGACGAGCTCGCGCTCGAGGTCGCGCCCGGCGATGGTGTAGTACGCCTGCAACGATTCGAACCGCTCCCAGCCGTGCTGCGCGGCCACGCCGTTGGCCTTCGCGATCCGCCACGCGGGCAGGTTCGAGCAGCCGATGTAGCGAGCCTTGCCCGACCTCACGACGTCGTCGAGCGCACGCAGCGTCTCTTCGACGGGCGTCACCGGGTCCACACCGTGAATCTGGTAGAGGTCGACGTAGTCGGTCCCGAGGCGCTTGAGGCTGCCGTCGATCGACTCGAGAATGTGGCGGCGCGACAGGCCGAGCTGGTTCGGGCCGGGGCCGACGCGTCCACGGACCTTCGTCGCGAGGATGATGTCCTTCCGACGCGCGCGCAGCGCCTGCCCGAGAATCTTCTCCGACTCCCCCTCGGAGTAGACGTCGGCCGTGTCGAAGAAGTTGATGCCCCCGTCGATGGCGAGCCCCACGAGAAGATCCGCCTCATCTTGCGCCGTACTGCCGATGGCCTGCCAGAACCCCTTCCCACCGAAGGTCATCGCTCCGAAGCAGAGCTCCGACACATAGAGACCAGTCCGTCCGAACAGGCGATAGCGCATGGGGATACCCTCCGCCGGCGTTCGATGCCGCTGCGCCAAGGCTGGTTGCAAGGATGCCCGCCGCTCGCACCTTGCGGACCGACTAGCGGTTGTCGCTCGCGGCAGACCTGGCGTTAACTGTCGGGATGTCCGTCAACTTCAACGTCCGGAGCGTGAGCGACCGCCTGCTCGATGCGCTTCGACGAGACCCGTCGCTCACCGGTTCACTGTGCGACAGCTCGGTCGACTTCGACTTCGTCGCCTATGAGCAACTCTGGTTCTCCAGCACACGGCCCGAGAAGCGAGAGGGCGCGCGCGTCACGTTCGAGCGTCATCGCAAGGCGATCCACGCCGATCAAGAAGAGGCGCTCGCGCCGCTCGTCGCGGCTGGGTTGACCCGCGACGAGCTCGGCGCTGTGTTGCACCTGGGGCGGTCATGGTGGGGCATGGAGCGAATGATCGTCGCGCCCGTCGGTTGCCGCTTGGTGGCGGAGAGCGAGGGGGAGGCGATCGGCGAAGACGTGGGCTACGGACCGGCGCACCTCCTCTTCCGCTTCGAGCTGCCGGCGATCCTGGATGCGCTTGCGACGGTGACGCGCGAGGAGGCCGAGGCGAGGTTCCGCGTCTACCTCGAGGAAGACCATGCGCGTCGGCGCGCCGGAGGGTTGGGGGTGCCACCTCCGATGACGGACGAAGAGTTCGAGGAGTGGTCGTGGCAGCCGTTCGTGCGGCTGAGGGCGTTCGTCGTCGCAACGGCAGAGGCGAAGGGCGCCGTGCTCCGCTGGTACGACTGACGCGAGCTATGGAAGCGCGAAGATATCGTCGTGCGGCGCTTCGGCGTGGCACCGCGCGCACAGCGCCACGTCCTCGGGCTTGGCCCCCGGGCTCTCCACGATTCCAAAGCGCCAGACGACGGGCTCGCCTTTCTTCTCCATGAAGAAGGTCGGCCCCGGTCGATGCGTGGTGCGTTCGACCGTCGTCATCACGAGCTGCGTTCCCACGGGGACGGATCTCGCCGCCACGGCCACGTCGCGCGCGTCGGGCGAAATGTAGACCGTCCCCGCATACAGCCCGCCCGCATGCCCCGTGGCAACGAACGAGTCGGGCCCGAGGCGCGCCATGTGACTCGCGAAATCGGGCGCTATGGGCGACGGCACGACCAGCACCTCGGCCGTGGGCTTCGGAGCCGTCGTGGTGGCGAGATCGGTCGCGCGACCCACGCCCGTCAACGGTGGCGCCGCGCACGAAGCCACGGCGAGAGACGTCATGACCCACGCAGGGGTGAGGACGGACCGGGAAGCCTTCAGAAGTAGACGCCGGCTTCGAGCGAGGTCGTCCACTGACGCGTCGGATTCAAGCCCGGGTTCTCGGCGTCCGGTGCCGTGAGATCGAACAGAAACTGGGCGGCGAGGTACAGCACCTCGTAGCGGTAATTCATCCCGACGATGCCGCGGTCACGGTTCGTCCGCACCTGCGCGAACGTGGTCTCGTTGTTGAAATCTGCGTTGTTGGGCGCGGTCGTCCCTGGCACGTTGTTCTTGCAGATGGGCTCGCCGGTGACGCTGTTCCCCGCGTAGCCGCACGCCTTGAGCGGGTCGGTGTTCGGCGCGAGGTTGACCGTCGACGAGTCGCCGAAGATGTAGAGGCGCTGATAGCCGATGTACGGCGAGATCACCGAGGTGTCGGCGAGCGTGATCGGCTTCGAGATCTGCGCGTCGATGCCGACGGAGGTGAGATCGAACTTGGACGTGCCCACGAGGGAGCGAACGCCACCACCGACCGAGACGTCGGGCAGGTATGACGGCCAGCCGGTGCGGAAGCCCTCGAGCAGCGCCCACCGAATGTCGGCGCCTGCCGTCCACATAGTCGAGTCTGCGATGTAGCCGACGTCGCCGACGATCTCGAAGCCGAAGGGGAGGCCCTTGCGCATCTTCATCGAGTAGACCTGGATGACCGAGTCGGGCGAGGTGTTCTGGGTGCTCTGGATCCCGTTGTTCGGGTTGACCGATCCCTGCGTGCCGAGGTGCCAGTACTGGACGTTGGTCCCAGGCGCGACCGCGTCCTGGTTGATCTTGGTGTAGCTCGCCTCGACGCTGAACTCGAACCCGCCGAAGCCGGTCGTGCGAGCGGGGTGGAACGCCGTCGGGGCGATCGCGAACCCGAGCTCGGAGACGAGGTTCTGGAACGGAGCGTTGTTGGGCTGGCAGGCGAGGCCATTGAGTCTGCTCGCGAGGCTGTTCAGGGAGGTCCCCTTCGGCGCGGCCGCTTGCAACGCCTTCAGCGCGCCACCGGGGTTCGCCGCGACGCCCTGGCAGGAGTAGCCGCTGGGGAGACCGCTTGGCTGGGTGACGAAGCGCTCGGGGGTCGGGTCCATGTTGTCCGCGCGGGCCGGGGCGGCGCTGAGCGTGATGGCGCCGACGGACGCGATCGCCAGGGTCGCCGACACCCACGACGCGACGCCGAGGCCGCGGCCTGCCCTCCTCACCCGAAAGGTCATAGCCAACTCCTACACCGACCCGCTTTTGATCGCGAGCGTGACGTGCGGGGGGAGCGCCGCGAAAGCGGCGATCGGGGCAGGCGCGATGGGTAGGGTAAGGTGTCCCGGATGCCTGAACGCCTCCGCGCGCGGCCGCTCGTCCCGCCGTTCCACGTCGTCCTCGTAGAGCCCGAGATCCCGCCGAATACGGGGAACATCGCGCGGTTGACAGCGGCGACCGCGTCCCCGTTGCACCTGGTGGGGAAGCTCGGTTTTCGCATCGACGCGCAGAGCGTACGCCGCGCCGGCGTCGACTACTGGGACCTGGTCGATCTGCGGCAACACTTGGATTTCGCTCATTTTATTCACGCGTTCGGCGCGACCTCACCGTCGGAAGTCCCGCGAAAGCTCCACCTCTTCTCGGCGAAGTGTCGGAGGAGCTACCTGGACGCCGGCTATGCCCCCGGGGACGCGCTCGTCTTCGGGAAGGAGAGCGTCGGCCTGTCCCCCGCGCTCCTCGAGCAGTTCGAAGACCGTGTCGTCGGCATACCGACCCTTGGCGCCGTCCGCTCGCTCAACCTGGCCAACGCCGTCGGTATCGCCCTGTTCGAAGCACTCCGTCAGACCGGCGCGCTGGCCGAAACGTTCGTCGATTGAGGAGGGGCTCCTCGACCGGCCGCTACTCGAACGCGGCGATGCCCGTGATCTCCTGCCCGAGCACCAGCGTGTGGATGTCGTGCGTCCCCTCGTAGGTGGAGACCGTCTCGAGGTTACAGAGGTGCCGCATGATCGGGTACTCGAGCGTCACGCCGTTCCCCCCGAGGATGTCACGAGCGACGCGCGCGATGTCGAGCGCGGCGCGGACATTGTGGCGCTTGATCATGCTCACATGGACCGGCTTGAGCTTCCCTTCGGTCTTGAGCGCCGAGAGCTCCATCGCCTGGAGCTGCATGTTGGTGATCTGCGTCAGCATCTCGGCGAGCTTCGCCTGGACGAGTTGGTGCGACGCGATCGGTTTTCCCGCGAACTGCACGCGGTGCTTGGCGTAGTCGACCGCACAGTCGAAGCAGGCGCTCGCCGCGCCGATGACGCCCCATGCGATGCCGAAGCGCGCCGAGGTCAGGCACGAGAGCGGCCCCTTGAGGCCGCGCACACCTGGCAGGATCGCGTCCTTCGGGATGCGTACGTCCTCGAGAATGAGCTCGCTCGTCACGCTCGCGCGGAGGCTCATCTTCTTGTGAATCAGCCGCGCCTCGAACCCCTTGGTCTCCGTGGGAACGAGGAACCCGCGCACCTCGCCATCGACCCCGCCGACCTTCGCCCAGACGAGCGCGACCTGCGCGATGTTCCCATTGGTGATCCAGCGCTTCGTCCCGTTCAGGACCCATGAATCGCCGTCGTCCTTCGCAACTGTACGCATGCCCGAAGGGTTCGACCCCCAGTCCGGCTCGGTCAGCCCGAAGCAGCCGATGACGTCCCCCTTCGCCATCGCAGGCAGGTAGCGATCCTTCTGCGCGTCGGAGCCGAACGCGTGGATGGGATACATGACGAGCCCGCCCTGCACGCTCGCGAGGCTGCGGACGCCCGAGTCGCCGCGCTCGAGCTCCTGCATGACGAGCCCGTACCCGACGTTCGAGAGCCCCGCGCAACCGTAACCCTGGAGGTTGCAGCCGAAGAGACCGAGCTCCGCGATCTCCGGAACGAGCTCCTTCGGGAACGTCCCCGCCTCGAAGTGGTCCGCGATCTTCGGAAGGACGCGGGCGTCGACGAACGCGCGGACCGTCGACTGGATGGTGCGCTCCTCGGGGGTGAACCGGCGCGCGAGATCGAACAGGTCGGGCATGGCCGCGGTCGTAGCACAGGGTGAAGAGCGCGGGGGTACGCCCGGCGGCACCCCGCAGCGGCTCTCAGTGCTCGACGCGGACGCGGGGGACGGCTGCAGTGAAGTCGGCCCTGAGCGTGACGCGCTCGCCCGAGCCGACGTTGACCTTCTGCTCCACGGCGTCGTGGGTCGTGGCGTAGCCGAAGGCGAAGCGGACACTGTGCGCTCCGGCCTTGACTGTGACGGCCGCGGGGCAGGGGCGGAAGGGGGCGGAGTCGACGGAAGCCTCCGTGCCCGGGTCGCCGACGAGGAACAGCTGCCCCGTCGGGCCTGGAGCAAGAGATGCGGAGGACGCGAGCTTGGGTGCGGACGGGACGGAGCTCGGGTTCGTGGTCGGGGTCGCGGTCGGGGTCGCGGTCGGGCTCGCGGTCGGGTTCGCGGTCGGGTTCGCGGTCGGGTTCGCGGTCGGGTTCGCGGTCGGGGTCGCGGTCGGGCTCGCGGTCGGATTCGCGGTCGGATTCGCGGTCGGATTCGCGGTCGGATTCGCGGTCGGATTCGCGCTCGAGGTCGTCGCCTCGAGCCGGAGGCCCCCCCAGACGAGCCCAGGGATGACGAAAAAAGCAGCGGCGGCGACCCGCTTCCACGAGCGCCCCGCCGTGACCGCGATCTCGTCGTGACCGACCGGCGTCTCGATGGGACGCGTGGCGATCGTCTCGACGCTCGGCCCGTCCATCTCCGTCGCCCCTGGTGGCGGCACGCTCTCTGGCAACCGCCGTGTCCCCTCCGGCGTCTCTGCCTTCCACGCCAGCGCTTCCGACCGCACCGCGAAGGTCTTCGGGCCCATGTCGGGCATGCTCGGCTTCGACGGCTTGACGAGCGACCCACCGTCTTTCGTGCGCGTCCGTCTCGCGTCCGCGTCGACGCGCGCCGTCCTGACGCGCGCACCGAGCCCGCGCTCCAGGTCTCCCTGGTCGACGTCGTGGAGGAACTTGCGGAGCGCCCTCCCGAGCTCGTCGGCGTGCTGAGGGCGCTGCGCCGCGTTCAGCGACATGGCGCGGCCAATGACATCGTCGAGCGGCCGAAGGCGTGCGTCCGCGTCGCTCGGCTTCGGGTGGGGCGCGTGCATCTGCGCGAGGCTCTCGCCCGGCGTCTTCCGGCGGAACGTCGGCTGCCCACTCCAGAGCTCCATCAGCAACACGGCGACCGCGAAAATGTCGGTCGCGGGGCTGATCTCCTCGCGCCGCATCTGCTCGGGAGGCATGTGACCCGGCGTGCCGAAGACGTCGTGCCCCGCCACGCTCGCGCGCGCGGCGATGCCGAAGTCGATGAGCTTCACCTGCCCCTCCTCGTCGACCATCACGTTGCGCGGCGTGATGTCGCGGTGGACGACTTGCATGCGGCGGTGCGCATAGTCGAGCGCTCGGCACACTTCGGCCCCGAGATACGCCCCCTCCTCTGGTGTCAGCCCCGCCCTCTTCCCGGCGGCGTCCTTGCGGAGCAGGACGTCGACGCTCACGCCGTCGACCAGTTCCATCGCCAGGTAATAGGTGCCCAGCTCGATACCGAGCTCGTACACGGGGACGATGTTCGGATGGCTGAGCGCGACCGTCGTCTTTGCCTCCTCGACGAACCGCTGCACGAACTCGTGGTCGACGGCGAGCTCGTCGCGGATCTGCTTCACGACGAGCTTCTTCTCGAAGCCGCCCGCGCCTCGAAGCGTCGCGAGGAGCACTCGCGCCATGCCTCCGGTCGCGAGCTCGCGCTCGAGGACGTACTTGCCGAAGACTTGCGGGTACATTGTCGGGCGTGCGGCACCTCACCTCAGCGACGGGCGATGGGCCGGCTACCCATCGTAGCAAGAGGCGGCGGCTTCCACTCATTTGCGGAGCGGTCATGCTCGGCCTCGTCGCCGGCCTCCCGGCATCGGGCGTCTCCTGCAGCGCGCGCGACGTGGTCGTCGACATCCCGATTGTCGCGTACGTCCCCGCGGGATGCGGCGACGCGGGCAGTGCGCTGGTCACCTACACCGCGCTCGGCGACTTCCCGCAGGCGACTCCGGCCGCCGACTCGGTGATGCTCGGAATGCCGGGGTTCGCGCTGACCGCGCTCCCGGCCGCGACACGCCAGGTGTTGATCTCGCCGGCGACCCTCTCGGGGCCGTGGACGGGGTCGGCGCTCGTCCCCGACGCTGGAGCTATCGAAGTGCTGACGCTCCCGCTCGACCAGGCGTGTCCGCTGTCGACCGACGTCAATCTCGCGGCGGAGCCGGGGGCATCGATCGGGATGATGGACACGACTCACGCGATGCTCATGGGCGGCGTTCTGCCACCGTTCGTCATCGACCTCGGCACCGGCGCGATTAAGCAGCTGACAGCCACGCTCACCCCGCCGCGCGACTACGTGACCATCACCCCCTTCGGTGCCGGTGCTCTGATCGCGGGCGGCGAGGATGCGACCAGCGGCGAGGCGCAGGACACCGCGACGGTGTACACGCCAGCAGGTGCCTCTCCCGGTGCGTTCGGGAGCCCGATCGTCTTGCCGTCGGGCCAGCGCATGCAGCACGGCGCCGCCCGGCTGTCGGACGGTCGCGTGCTCCTCGTCGGGGGCATCTCGGACACGAAGAACCTCGTGATGGCGATCGATGTCCTCGATCCGGCGAAGCCGACCCAGCCGACGACGCTCGCCGCCCAGCTGCACTACGGGCGCGTTGCGCCGACGGTCATCGCGCTGCCGAACGGCGAAGTGTTCGTCGGTGGCGGGTTCGACGCGCAGATGAAACCCGTCGCAAGCGCAGAGTGGCTCGCGGCGGACCTCTCGTCGTTCCAGGCGCAGCCGCTCTGTGGCGCGGCAGCGGAGCAGGGGTTCGCGGCGACCGAAGGGGGAGCCGTTCTCGCCGTGATGGGGACCCCGGCGACGCCGGGCTGCTCCAACGTGCAGCTCCTTCTATCGGCGGGCGCCGTCGACGCTCCGGCGCTCGCGTCCACCCCGCTGCGCGTGCGGCTCTTCCAGGGGGCGCAGGCGAGCCCCGTGCTTCTCACGGACACGGAGAGCGGTACGGCAGCGCTTCGCTGGAACCCGTGGACCGGCGAGTTCACCGCGCTCGGCCAGTTCGCGGCCGGGCTCAGCCTCCCGACGCCGACCGTGCTCGCCCCGACGCCGGGCCTCGCGCTCTGGCTCGGCGAAGACGACAACATCTGGACGCTGCGGTTCGACACGCACGGCGAGTACGCGACGGACGTGGCTCATGGGCCATACCTCGTCACGGACGACATGTTCACCGCTCCGGGAGCGCTCCCGGGCGCCGACGTCGCCTTCAGTGTCGCGAGCGGAGTGATGGTGTCGAACGGGGCAACCGTCTGGGTGACCGACGCGACCTTCGCCGAAGTGACCGCCTCCGTTGTCCTGCCGGTCGGTGGTTCGGCGATCGTGGTGCTGCGCGATCCGTCGGGCAAGGAGGTGACCTGCACCGCCACCGACGCGCCCCCCGCGGCCACTGTCCAGGTGATTCGTACAGGGTCGACGGTGATGGCGACCGTCGGGGATGCCGGCGCGGTGCCTTGCGCGGGGACGCTCGACGCGACCGTGCGCGTCGCCATCGGCGTCCGCGGACCCGCGTCCGGCCAGGGGACGACCAGTCTTCGCTCGTTGTCGGTGCAACGGTAGGCTCGCGTCGTCCCCGTCGGACACCATGGTTGCCGGATGACGCCGCTCGCCTTACCTTGGCCGCCGCCATGGCCGACGACCTCTATGCCGTGCTCGGCGTCTCGAAGGGGACGCACGAGGCGGAGATCAAGAAGGCCTATCGAAAGCTTGCGAAGACCCTCCACCCGGACAAGAACCCGGGGGACTCGAAGGCCGAGGCGCGATTCAAGAAGGTGAACCACGCGTTTGACGTCCTCTCGGACGCGAAGAAGCGGAAGCTCTACGACGAGTTCGGCGAAGAGGGGCTGCGCGAGGGCTTCGACGCCGAGAAGGTGCGGGCGTACAAGCAATGGTCGACGCAGCAAGGCGCGGGCGGCGCGGCTGGCGGACGCGCCGGGCGGGCGGGCGGCGCGCGGCTGGAGGATCTGTTCAGCGGAGGGGCACCCGCGGGGACGGATTTCAGCGAGTTCATCGGTGACATCTTCACGCGCGGCGGGCGCCGACCCCGCGGGCCGACTCCGGGAGCGGACCTCCAGGCGGCCGTGACCATCGACTTTGCGTCCGCGGTGCGCGGGACGATGGTCGAGCTGCACACGAAGGGGGCCGCGCCCGGGACCGAGCCGCTGAAGGTGCGGATCCCGCAAGGCGCGGACGACGGGAGCCGCGTGCGCATTACCGGCCAAGGAGCCCCGTCGCCCGATGGCGGTCCGCCGGGCGACCTCCTGCTCGACATCCACGTCCAGCCGCACAAGTTCTTCCGTCGCGAAGAGGATGATCTACACCTCGACCTCCCGATCACGCTGCTCGAGGCGATCCGCGGCGGGAAGGTGAAGGTCCCGACGGTCGACGGATCGGTCTCGCTGAAGGTGAGCCCGGGGACGCAGAGCGGCGCGACCGCGCGCTTGAAGGGGAAGGGGGTCACCCGCAAGGCGCACACGGGCGACCTTTACGTCCACTATCAGGTCCATGTGCCGACGAGCACGACGCCGGAGCTCGAGGCCGTCCTCGACGTCCTCGCGAAGCTCCCTGCGGAAGACCCGCGTGTCGGGCTAGAGCTGTAACGGCAGGCTGGGCGCGCACGCATTCGAGCGGCGCCAGCGGTCGCTACTGCAGCGGGACGAGCTTCACCGGGAGCGGAGGCGGGAGCGGTGAGCAGAGAGGGCCCGTCGCGTTCAGCGTTGCCGTCACTGTCGTCGTCGCACCAGCCATCGCGTTGTTGTCCGAGATCGTGATGTTCAGCGGGTTGCCCAGTCGGGGGGTGCCACCGCCCGCCTTGATCGGGAGCCCGGTGCTCCCGCTCACGAGCATGACGCCTGGAGACATCTGGTTCCACTGCAGGAGCGAGAACCCGCTCGAACCGTAGGGAAGGACGTTCACTGTCGAGCTCGTCCACTCGAGGTAGGCTCCCTGGACCTTCTCCTGGATCGGGATTGCGTACACTTCGGTGTCGGTCCCGGTAAAGCTGATGTCCAGCTCGGCGCCGATCCCGATCGCTGCTTCCGCGATGGTCATTCCCGACGTCGACGACAGCCCGAGCGCTGTCAGGGTGATGCCGATGCTTGCGGCCGAAGGGAGCGTCCCCTTCGTCGCGCTGAGCTGGAAGAGAGCTGCCCCGGGACCCGAGAGGCTCGCCGTCCAGGTCGCACCCCTCGGGTCCGCGGTCTTGAGCGTGATGCTGGTGGTCTGTGGCGTCCCTTGCGCGCCGAGCGCCGCGCAGGTCTGTCCGATGTTGATCTGGGGAGTGCTCACCGAGTCATACAGCGGCGTGCTCGACGGCGGCGGCGCCAGGCTGTAGCCCGTGAGTGGAATCGTAAGGACGCCGTTGAACGGAATTCCGGGCGGGTTGCAGTACGGGACGTTGCTGGCGAGCGAAGCCGTCGATGTGACGGAGATCTTCGGAGGCACAACTGCTTCGAACCGGATGTTCCCGGGGCCAATCTCGAAGGGGCCGAGGTTAGGCATCGAGACGATGAACGGGGTACCGGTGGGCGCGATCGCGAGCTGGCCGGTCGGGATGTTCCCGAGGTTGGCGACGTTGAACTGGTACTGAGGCTCGGCGCCGAACGGTGACGTGCTGAACGTGGCGCCTGTAGTGCTCGAAAGCGTGCTCACGAGGACCACTCCCGCCGCCGTCATCTGGAGCTGCACCGCGTGGGGCAAGTCTCCGGTGACATTCGTCTCGACCACGAGCGTGTCGCCGTAGCTCGTCCCCGGGATTGCGCTCGCGGGGATCGTGAGCGGCGTCACGAGGAACGTGGTCGTGCCAGGGGCAGCCTGCGTGCCGTTGGGGATCGGGAGAGGCGTCGCGGGCACGGAGAACGGCGATGCCGTGCCGAGCGCGAGCGTCAGGCTCGTGATCATCGCCTGCGGAGTCGGCGTCGAGGTGTTGCTGATGGAGACCGCGAGCGGGGTACCGGTGGCCCCGCACGAGATCCCTGCTCCGTTGTTCGCGTTTGGACCGATGTTGAAGTTGAGCGAGGAAGTCACCCCGATCGGCGAGAGCGTCCCCTTGCCCTCCAGCGTCACCGGGCTCGGGAGCGGCGCGCAGAGCCCAGGGCTCGACGATGGCGCCACGAAGAGTGATCCTGCCGCCGACGCGGAGCTGCCGCGAGGATCGAACGCAACCGTGAACGCCGTGGCCGACGACGCAGGGACTTCGACCGAGGTCGTAGCGTCGCTCGTTGCAGCGTCGCCCGCGACGTGCGTGAGCGCAAACTCGGCAGGGAGGGCGCTGCCGGAGTCGAGTGCCCCACCGTCCGGGCCGACGACGGGCCCGTGCAGCCGGAGCGTCCCCGTGAAAGGCCCGTTCCCGTTATTCTGCAGCTCCGCGGTCTCGGGGTATCCCGCGTCCGGCTGGTTCTCGGGCTGCTGGCCGAAGTTGATGTCGGTCTGGCTGAACGTCATGACGGCGCCGTACGACGTCGCCGCGAGCTTCACGCTCGTCGGGTTGTCGATCGTCGGCGTCGAGAAGAGCGTGAGAGTGTCGGTGTAGGACGTGATGCCCGCGTCGGTCGCAGCGACCGGGCCGGTGATGGTGATCTCGAGCACACCGGCGTCGCCGGGGGCGATCGTGCACTGGGCGGTCGACGTGCAGCTCGTCGATAGCTTGAACGGGCTGGCGGCGCCGAGGCCCATGCTCGTCCACCACGAGAACGGGGCGGTGCCGACGTTGCTGACGGTGAGGCGGCGCGTCGGCGCGGTCGTGTCGCCGCACGCGATGAAGCCGATCTTGCCGCCCGCGTCACCGAACTCGAGCGACGTCGGCTCGACCACGAAGACCGGCGGCGTCGCGTCCGCCGCGTCTCGTCTACCGCCATCCCTCGCGCTGTCCACGCGAGCGTCCTCGGCGTCGACCACGTGTGAGGCGTCCGCGGCGTCGTGCCGCTGCGTGGCGTCGACGCCTGCGTCGTGCGGCTTCGGCGCGTCCGCCTGCGTTGCATCGGGAGCCCTGCCCTCGGCGCCGGCATCCGCGCCGCTGTTCGTCGCGGGCGGAAGGTCGGAGACACCGATGATCGCGGTGCAGGCGGCCACTCCGGTCAAGAGCGTGACAGCCGCGAGCGCGGCAGATGCTGCAGGGCGCACGGACGATCTCATTGGAAGCTCCCACCTACGTTCATGCCCAGGCCGTACGGGCTCACGAGCGGTTCGAAGCGCAGCCGAGCGAGCGGGCTCGGCGTCCCGTTCGGCGACTCTCCGCGCGGCGCCGTGAACCACAGCACGGTGCCTCCAGCGAGCCCGGCTGCGCCGACGATGAAGGCGACCGTCGAGATTGTCCCTGCGCTGATCGACGAGCTGCGAGAGGTCTCGGCGTTCGCGCGGGACGCGGACGGGCAGGACGACGCGCTGCACTCGCTCTTGGCGGTGGACCAGTCCGAGAGCGCGGTGACCCCCGTCCCGATCCCGACTCCGAGCCCGACGAGCCCGAGACCGCCTGCGGCGATGGCGAGCGTCTTCTGCGTACTCCACGTGGAGGCTCGAGGCGGCGCGCCCGATGGCGGCGGCAGCACCGGGGCCGCGACGGGTGTACCGAGCACGACGGCGAGGTGACGGTCCTTCTCGGACTCGCGCAGGATGATCGTCCGCTCGACCGGCGGCTTGCCAGCGGCCTCGAAGCGAAGCACATGGCTGCCGGGGTCAATCGCGAGCGCTCGGCCGTCGAGGGTGTCGACCAGCGCGACGCCGTCGAGGCTGACGTGGACGGCGGCGAGGTCGTTCCCGTTCTCGTCCGCCGCGGCGAGCACGAGCGTCGGCATCGCGGCGTTCATCTTCACGATCCGCTGCGCGCACTCGGTCTTCACGTCGGCGGGGCAGGAAGGTGCAGCGCACATGGCGGCTTGCTTGAGCGCGTCGTGCAGCTTCGCCGCCTTCTGGAGCATGGCCTCCTCCTCGCTCGCGGCGATGCACGCGGCGTCGTCCGCCCGGGCGGCCTGCGGCATCATGAGGACGAAGAGCGCGGCCAAGCACCGAGCCGCCGAAGCCGTGAGAACCGAAGTGGACGCAGCCTTGCGAAGTCCACGTAGGTCTTCGGAGTGGCAACCCGGAAGGGTTGGTACGAAGTGAATTCCTGGAGACCGAGTCATGGGCATTCCTGCTTGAAGTGCTTCACACCGTCCGCATCGAAGAAGCTGACCGTCGTGCACTTCGGGGCCTTCGTCGCGGGCGGCGTCACGGACGCTGCTGCGGCGGGCTTGACCGTCGTCGTGGTCCGGGGCTGCGCCCTCGGCCGAACCTCCTCGGCCGTGGCCGCGCGAGTCGACGGCGCGGGGCTCGTGCTCGTCAAGGGAGGAGCAGCGACCGCCGGCGGGTCGACAGGCGGCGGAGCGACAGCGACGGGAGGTTCGGGCACGGCGGTCGGGACTCTCGCAGGTGCGGGGGTGCTCGCGCCGAGGGATGGCGCGGTCGAGGGGCGGAGCGACGTCGCGTCGGGTGTCTCGGACAGCTGTGTCATGACGACCACGGCCATGATTGCGCCCGCGACGAGCATGCTGGCGCCCGCCACCAGCAGCGCGCGCACGGGAGCGGGACGGCGCGGAGGCGCGCTGGCGCGAGGGGCGGGTGTGCCGTGCGACTGCGACTGCGACCACGGCGCGTCCGTCACCGCGGGGTCGGTCCGAGGCGTTGGCGTGGGTGCGGGCGTGAGGCGCGACGGGCCAGGCGCCGGCAGCGGTGTCCCCGAGAGGCCGGTGCGCGCGACCGGGGCCTGCGTCGCGCTGAACCCGAGGCCGACTCCGAGCACGTGAGCCGTGCGCTGGGCGGACGCCGCGCTCCAATCCGGGCCATACGGCGCGATCGCCTGCGCCAGCTCGGCGATCGTGGCGAAGCGACCGGCCGCATCCTTGCTCAGGCAGCGGTCGATGACCGTCGCGAGCCCCTCTGGCACGCCGGCACACACCGCGGCCAGCGGGGAGTGCGGCTGATCGAGGATGACCCAGATGAGCTCCGCCATCGACGCGGCCTGAAACGGTTTCACGCCGCTGACCAGCTCGTAGAGGATGACGCCGATCGACCACTGGTCTGCGCGTGCGTCGACCGACCGCGCTTCCTTGATCTGCTCGGGCGCCATGTAGGACGGCGAGCCGACCATCGTCGACGCGTGCGTGAGCGCCGACTCCTCGGAGATGACGATCGACTTCGAGATGCCAAAGTCGAGCACCTTGACGACCGTGGTCCCGTTCGGCTTCGCCGCGAGGAAGAGGTTCGCCGGCTTCAGGTCGCGGTGAACGATCCCCAGCACGTGCGCCTCGGCGATCGCCTCGCAGGCGTGAAGCACGTAGCCGACCGCGGTCTGCACGTCGATCCGCGTCAAGTCCTTCAGGGCTTGATGGAGATCCTGCCCCTCGAGGTACTCCATCACCATGTACGGGGCGCCCGTCTCGAGGGTGCCGACATCGATGACGCGCGCGACGTGCTCGCTCTGGATCTGCGCCGCGGCGCGGGCCTCGCGCGCGAATCGTTCGATCAGCTCGGGGTGCGCCGAGGCCTGCGGGAGGAGGAACTTCAGCGCGACGCGCTGGTAGAGGTCGATGTGGGTCGCGGCGACGACGACGCCCATCCCCCCGACGCCGAGCGTGCGGGAGACGCGGTACTTCCCTGCGATGATCTCGCCCTCGAGAACAGGGCTAGCGGGTGTATCGGTCGACAAATCCGCTCCTCTGCTGGTGCCGGCGGTCGAGCATACAACGGCCGATGTGCGGCCGTGTGAGGATGAACGGTCGGACGCGACGGGCGGCGCCTCCTACCGCTTCCCCATCTTCTTCTTTCGCCCTTGCCCGGGCTTCTTCTTCTGGCTGCCCGCCGCCGCCGGTCGTCCGTGGCTCGACTCGATACGCTTGCCGCGATCCTTCTTCGTCTTGCCGACCGCGCGGACCTGCACTGCCCGCCCATGTCGATCCTCGCGGCTCTTGCTCGCGAGGTCGGCGTCGCCGATGACGCGTCGCCCGTAGACGGCGCGCCGGAGGACGGAGACGTCGATGATGTCGAGCGTCATCCTGTCGCCCAGCTGGATCGCCTCGCCCGATCGCTTCGCGACCGCGCGCAGCCCCTCGTCGTCGAGCTCGAACCGATCCACGCCGCAGTCCTCGAAGCGTACGAGCACGTCGACGAACGGAGCGTCGAGCGCCACGAACATGCCCGACCCGACCATGGCCGTGATCGTCCCCTCGAAGCGCTGGCCGACGCGGCTCTGCATCAGCACGGCGCGGTAGAGATCGACGACCTCGCGCTCCACCTCCATCGCCTTGCGCTCCGCGACCGAGGCCGCGAGCGCCGCGTCCGCGAGCTTGCCCACGTCCTCGGAGCTGCGCGCAGGCTTCTCGCCCTGCACGACCGCGTGGACCGCGCGGTGCGCGACGATGTCCGGGTAGCGCCGGATGGGAGAGGTGAAGTGGAGGTAGGCCTTCGACGCGAGGCCGAAGTGACCGACGTTTCCGATGTCGTAGGTCGCCTGCTTCATCGAGCGCAGGAGAAGCATGTTCAGCACGTCGACGGAGGCGTGCCCGGCGAACGACTTGAGGAGATCCGCCATCGCCTTCGGGTCCTTCGTGAGCTCGACCTCGAAGGGGATGCCGAGCTGCTCGGCGAGGGTGGCGAAGCGAACGAGCTTCTTCTCGTCGGGCGCCGCGTGGATGCGGAAGATGGTCGGGATCTCGCGCTCGACGAGGTGCCTGGCGACGACCTCGTTCGCCAGGAGCATCAGCTCCTCGATGAGCTGGTACGCCTTCTTCGTGCCCGGGTCCTTGTCGCGACGCTGCACGTCGATCGGCGTCCCTTTCTCCGTATCGAGGACGACCTTCGCCTCGGGGAGATCGAAATCGAGCGCGCCGCGCTTCAGCCGCTTGTTCCTGAGGAGGCGCGACAGCTCGTAGGCGACGCGCAGCCCCTCGACCATCTCGTCCGCCTTGGGCTCGCGCGGAGGCACCTCGGTGAAGCCGAGCGCACGCGCGACGCCCCCGTACGTGAGCTTCGCGCGGCTGTTCATGAAGCCGCGGACGAGGCGCGCCGACTTCACTCCGCCGCCAGCGTCGAGGGTGACGTCCGCGCACAGACAGAGCCGGACGACGTCCGGGAGGAGCGAGCACAGGTTGGACGACAGCGGCCGCGGGAGCATCGGGATCGCTCGGTCCGGCAAGTAGACGCTGCACCCTCGGGCCTTCGCCTCGGCGTCGAGCGCGGTCCCCGGAGTGACATAGGCGCTCACGTCGGCGATGGCGATGTACGCCCGGTAGCCGCCCCCGTCGGTACGCTCGACCCAGACGGCGTCGTCGTGGTCGCGCGCGTCCTCCGGGTCGATGGTCGGCAACGGGATGTGCGTGAGGTCCTCGCGCCCTTCGAGCATGGCCTCGGGGACGGTCATCCCGAACGCCTCGGCCTCGGCGAACGCTTCGGGCGTGTGCACCTCCGCGATCTGTCGCGCGACGAGCACCTTCGCGATCTCGACGCCGATCTCGCCCGGCTTCCCGAGCACCGCGATGAGCTTCCCCTCCGCGTTCTCCTCGGGGAAGTCGGGGTATCGCGTCACGGCGACCACCGCGGCGTCCCCGTCCTGGCCGCTGTTGCCCTCCGGCCCTCGAATATCGACGTCTCCGGTGAGCACGATAGGGCCGCGGATCCGTGTGTCGTCGGGCTCGAGCCAGGCGCTCTTGCCGCGGCGACGGAGGACGCCGGCGACGCGCGCGATGTTCCGCTGCAGGACCTCGACGATGTCCCCCTCCGGGCCGCGCGGGCCTCGCCCCTTGATCGCGACGACGACCTTGTCGCCGTGCATGGCTCCCCGCAACCCGTCCTTCGTCACGAAGACATCGTCGCCGGTCGCTTCGCCGCTGGCCACGAACCCGAAGCCACGCGCGTTGATCGAGACGTACCCCTCGCGCCGCCCCTCGTCGCGCGATTCTCCCGCGCCACCCCTCGCGATGGCCGCTCCGCCAGCGCCCCCGCCTCCGTCGCCGCGCGCGTTGCCCCCACCACCACGATGCGTCTTGCTCGTGCTCCTCACTGCTTCAGGGCGTCTCGCCATGCGGCCTTGTACCTCGCTTCTCCGTGCGCTGTCGCGAAGTCATGCGCGGCTCTATGGTTCGAGCCCCGCATGCGACTCGTCCAGAAGCTCTCGCTCGCCCTCATCCTCACGACCTCCACCATCGTCGCGATCGGCGGCGCCATCCGCGCGCAGCGCGAGGTCGCCGTGCTCGAGTTCGATCGGGTCCGCGATCATCGCCTCATGGGTCGAGCGGTCGGCGCCGCCATCGCGGCGGTGTGGCACTCCGACGGCGAAGCGCGGGCGCTCGCGACGCTCGAGCAGGCGAACGTCGCGGACGGGCGTGTGCGGATGCGCTGGGTGTGGCTCGAGGGCGGGCCGCCGGACATGCACACTGCGTTCGACGCGGCGATGGTGCTGGCGACTCCCATGGGGGAGACGATCACGCGGGCCGTGGCGAACGCGGGGACCGACGGGATGCGATACACGTACGTCCCGCTCGCGGTCGATCGCCATCGACGCGGCGCGCTGGAGCTCTCGGAGTCGCTCTCGGGGCAGCGACGCTTCGCTCAGCGCGTCGTGCTCGAGACGATCGTCACGACCATCGCGCTCGCCCTCGCGTCGGCCGGCCTCTCGACGCTGCTCGGCATCTGGATCGTCGGTCGGCCCATGGAAGCGCTCACCGGCAAGGCGCGGCGCGTGGGGCAGGGGGACTTCACCGGGCCCTTGCACCTCCTGCAGAAGGACGAGCTCGGCGAGCTGGCACACGAGATGAACACGATGTGCGACCGCCTCGTCCTGGCGCATGAGCGCGTGGGGGAGGAGACCGCGAAGAAGATCGCCGCGCAGGACCAGCTGCGCCACGCCGACCGGCTCACCACCGTGGGCAAGCTCGCGTCGGGGATCGCCCACGAGCTCGGCACGCCCCTCAACGTCGTCAGCGGGAGGGCCGAGATGATCGCGTCGGGCGAGACGACGCCCGCGGAGACGCTCGACTACGCGAAGGTCATCATCGAGGCCTCGGAGAAGATGACCCGCATCATCGGGCAGCTCCTCGAGTTCGCGCGCGCGCGTGGACGCACGCGAGCAGGAGCGACGGGAGCCAGCACCGCCGAGGCGCGGACAGCCTGCGCGCTCCAGCCGCTCGTGAAGAAGGCGCTGCTGCTGCTCGGTCCGCTCGCTTCGAAGCGCGACGTCGAGCTCGTTCTGGACGGCGAGGTCGGCAACGACCTCCAAGCGATCGCGGACGCCACCGCGATCGAGCAGGTCCTGACGAACCTGATCGTGAACGGCGTGCAGTCCATGACCAGGCCCGGGCGCGTCCGGGTCGATGTCTCGCGGCACGAGGCCACGCCTCCGACCTTCGTCGGGGGTGCGACCGCGCTGTACGCCGTCCTTACCGTCAAGGACGAGGGGCAGGGGATCCACGCCGACGACGTGGCGCACGTGTTCGAGCCCTTCTTCACGACGAAGGACGTGGGTGACGGCACAGGGCTCGGGCTGTCTGTCGCCTACGGGATCGTCCAGGAGCACGGCGGCTGGATCGACGTCGACAGCGTCGTCGGCGTCGGCAGCACCTTTCGCGTGTACCTGCCGATCCCCTGACCGTGCCCGGGGCTCCCCTGGCGCTCAGGGGTGTGCGCCAGACGCACATACTGGGCGTCACCCCGCTGCCACCGTGTCGCGTGCGTCGGTCTTTCTGACACTGTGTCCCGTAAAGAATCAGATCGGTCCGCAGGAACACCGCGAAAAGCCGGAATACATGTACGGCACGCGTGTTGCTGGATGCGACCCACGATGCTCACCACCCAGGACACCTCGCGGCAGCCCTCACGATTCCCCCAGCGCGAGGCCGGCCGCGCGCCGCGAGTCCTCGTCGCCGACGACGACCCCGAGATGCGTCGCCTCGTCGCTGACACGCTGCGCAAAGACGGCTACGAGATCGTCGAGGAGGCGGACGGCGGTCGTCTCCTCGTGCGAGTGGCGGCGCTCTACGGCCGTTCGGGGACGATCGAGCCCGTCGACCTCATCGTCACCGACGTCCGGATGCCCGTGTGCACCGGTCTCGACATCCTCAAAGGCATCCGCGACGCCCACTGGGGCACACCGGTCGTTCTCATGACGGCATTCGCCGACGACGAGACGCGCCGCCGGGCGAAGTCCCTTGGGGCGACGCTCTTCAACAAGCCATTCCAGCTCGCCGACCTGCGTCACGCCGTGAAGGAGCTGCTTGCCTGAGCGGCGGAGTCGCGACGTCGTGACGTAATCTCGCAGGATATCGACCTCTTATCGTACGATCGTCGTGCGTGAGCACGCGCACGCGATGGAGGATGCCTGCACGGATGCGACCGATGGCTGCGCCCACGCGACACATGACCGCGGGTAGATGACGCGGGACCGTGACTAGGCGACCGATGACCGCACGGGCGTGACGACTGCACGCAGGCACGTGACGCTCGAGCGCACCCGAGCGAGGCGAGGCTTCGCACGCGGGGCGGATGACCGCGCGCCGGCCACGCGTGACCGCAGCTTCTTGCCGCGATCGCGCCCGCTCGCGGCTCGATTCCGACCGTCTGGCTCGAAAGCACCGAGGAACGCAGGCCGCTGCCGCACCGTGTGGGCATGCGCACCATGCTTCGAACCCTCTCGATGCTGTTCTTCGTCGCGGCCGTCGTGTTCCTGCTCGTCGTCGCCGCGGCGCCGGCGAGCATGTCGGGCTTCGGTTACGCCGTCAGTCTCGTCCTCTTCGCCGGGGCCGGGCTGCCGAAGGACGCGCGAGCCCGTCGGCGGCTCCTCGCGGCGTCCTTCGCACTCTCCGGCATCACCGTGAGCGCTCGCATGGGCTTCGCGGCGAACGGGCGCACGCTCACGATGGGCACGCCCGCGCCGGGCGCGACCTCGTCGCGGTGGATCGATCGGGTGATCGACGAACAGGACCTCGCCATCAACGGCGCGCGCGCGCTCCTCTGGACCAGCTTCGTCCACGACCCCGACGTCCCTGCGCTGCCGGCCGTCATGCGAGGCGCGTACGCACGCATGCGTGACGCTGAGGGGGCGACGCCGTCACCCGTGCTCGCGACGTACTCCGGGCTCGAGGCGCCGGGCGCCGACGACACGGTCGAGCTCGGGGACGTCTCGGGGAGCGCGAGCGAGGGGGTCGTCGTGTTCCTCCACGGATACGCCGGGAGCTTCACGCTGCCGTGCTGGGTCCTCTCGCGGGCGGCCCTCGACGCGGGGTTTGCGACCGTGTGCCCCTCGACGCGGTGGGTCGGCGACTGGTGGACGAGTGACGGCGAGGCGACGCTCAGAGAGACGCTCGCGGGCCTGCGTCGTCGCGGGGCAAGTCGGATCGTGCTGGCCGGGCTCTCGAACGGAGCCATCGGCGCAACGCTCCTCGCGCCGAAGCTGCACGGCTCGATCGACAGCCTGATCCTGATCTCGGGGGCGTCGCCCGAGGCAGAAGCGCCCGGAGTCCCGGTGCTCGCGATCCAGGGCGCCCACGACGCGCAGATCTCCGCCAGCGTCGTCCGCGCGTATGCTGGTCGGGTGCGCGGCCGCTATCTCTCGCTCGACGCCGGACACTTCGCGATGCTCGTGCGCGAGCGGGAAGCGATGGGAGCCGTCACGTCGTTCCTTCGGTCGCGCAGCGCAGTCCCGGCGCCGGCGAACGCACGCACGGCGGCCCGGCCGTGAGCGACATCGACGTCATCCGCGGGACGTTCCGCGGGCTCTCGCAGCCGCGGCGCCTGCTGCCGATCGTGGTGGTCAGCGCGTCGCTCGTGTTCGCCCAGGCTCGCTACAGCAATGAGCGGGTCGCGACGCCGCTGGCCGTGCTGACGTGCATCGCCTTCGTGGTCGTCGCCCCTGTCACGTTTCGCCTGCTCTTCCCCGACGACGAGAAGACCGAAAACCTCACGCTGCGCATCGTCGTCTACGTCGCGCTCGCGTGCATCGTTAACTGCACCCTCGAGATGCTGGTGCCGACGTGGCTCGGCATCGGCTGGACGTTCCTCGGCGACGCCGTCTCCGTGGCGGTGTCGGTCGCGCTCTTCCTCGTCGGCGGCTGGGGCCTCGGGCGAGACATCGCGTTCGAGGAGAGCCTGAAGACGGAGCGCGCCCGCGCCGCGGCGTTCGCGAAGGAGGCCGAGGCGGCGCAGCTCCTCGCGCTGCGAGCGCACTTCGACCCGCACTTCCTCTTCAACACGCTGAACGCGATCGCCGAGTGGTGCCGCGAGGACGGCGAGACCGCGGAGAAAGCGATCCTCGCGCTATCGTCGATGCTCCGCGAGGTGCTGCGCGGCGTGAGCGCGCCGTCGTGGCCGCTCGAGCGCGAGCTGGGGCTGATGGACGCGCTCTTCTCGCTCCACTCGATACGCGATCCGCTCGCGTTCACGGTCGAGCGCGAGATCGACGCTTCGACCGGCGGCTTGCCCATCGTTCCGCTCCTCCTCTTGCCGCTCGCCGAGAACGCCGTGAAGCACGGGCCGGCCGCCGGGAAGCGCGGCGTCATCCGGGTCCGTGTCGAGAAGCAGGGCGATGCGTTGCACATCGAGATCGAGAACCCCGGGCGCTACGCCGGTCCGCGTGCAGGGAGCGACGGTCTCCCGCTCGTGAAGCGCAGGCTCGCCGCCGCGCACGGGAACCTCGGGCGCCTCGTCATCGAAGCGGCGCCCGGAGACGCCGATCGCACCCGCGTCTCCGTCACTGTACCGTCGTCGGGTCCGTCCCCGGGAGTCACCGTATGACCGCGCTGAGAGTGGTGATCGCAGACGACGAGGAGATCGCGCGCCGCCGCATCACGCGCCTGCTGCGCGGCATCGCCGACGTCGAGCTCGTCGGAGAGTGCAAGGACGGCACGGAGGTCCTGAAGCGGGTCGCGCAGGGGGACGTCGACGTCGTGCTGCTCGACATCCAGATGCCGGGGCTGACCGGGCTCGAGGCGATGGCGCTCCTCCCCGACGGCGGCCCCTACGTCATCTTCTGCACCGCGCACGCCGAGCACGCGGTCGATGCGTTCGACGTCGGCGCGGTCGACTACCTCCTGAAGCCGTTCGAGCCGGATCGACTCGCGAAGGCCCTCGACCGTGCCCGGTCGCGCGAGGCCGTGGAGCGCTTCCGCGAAGAGGCGCGACACCAGCGCGAGCAGCGCGCGCTCTCACCGGCGCCGGCGCTCGCGAGGCTCGCCGTCCCGACGAAGCAGGGCATCGTGCTCCTCGACCCGCGCGAGATCAGCCACGCCGTCCTCGACGGAGAGCTCGTCACCATCCACGTCGGCGCGAGCTCGTTCCTCACCGACGAATCGTTACAGAACCTCGAGGCACGCCTCTCGGGCGGCGCCTTCGAGCGCGTGCACCGCCGCGCGCTCCTGAATCTCGACCACGTCGCCCGTCTCGAGCCATGCCCGTCAGGGGGCTACGTCGCGCGCACGCACCGCGGCGAGGCGATCGAAGTGTCGAGGCAGGCGGCGAGGGCGCTGCGCAAGCGGCTCGGGCTGCGGAAGGGGCCCGGAGAGGACGACTGAAGGACTTCACTGCACGGCGCAGGCACTGACGCTCCTTTTCCCTTCGTGGGAGAAGGAGCGTCAGATGTCTTCCTGCGAGCTAGAACGCGCCCTTGGCGGAGATCATCATCGTCTTCGCCTTGTCGCCGATGACCGGCACGTCCGTCTTGATGCCGTCGACGGCGGTGGTGACCTTGCCGAAGCCGTTGACGACCGAGGGCAGCGTCCGGAGCCCGGCCATGCCGGTGAAATCCGTCTTGGCGCTGACGACGAGCACGGCGGCCTGCTTGCCGATGTCAATCGCCTTGGCCACCACCGGCTCGAGCTTCATCGGAATGCCAGCGATGTCGCCCACGACCTTCTTGTACGCGTCCACCATCGCCTGCTCGTCGGCGGAAAGCGTCACACCGGCCACGGGGACGACGCTCACGTCCGCGCCAGCAGGCGTGACGTTGATGCTCACGGTGACCTTGCCCTTGAGTTTCCCGCTGAGGGTCTTGAGCGCGGTGTCGAAGTCGGTCGTGCCGGTCACGTTCATGGCCTTGTTCAGCGTGGCCGGGGCGGACTCGAGGGAGGCGCGTGCATCGGCCACGAGCTGCGCCAGGTCGCCGACGTCGCCGAAGAACTTGTCGTATTTCGGGTTGCCGGTGCTGGGCAAGTCGAGGGTGACCTTCACCGAGCCGGAAGTCGTGCCCGTCGGGGCCGCGGCGCCCTTCGGGTCGCCTGCGCCGCCGCATGCGGCAACGGTGGCGGAGAGAGACAGGCAAAGGCCCAGACTGACCATTTTCATCATCGACGACTTCATGGTGTGCTTCTCCTTGTTGCGTTCAGAATCGAGCTCGAACGACTTCGGCTGGAATCCAGGAAGCGGCCGCGCTCGTCGTACGTCCTTCTCCCGAAGAGCTCCGCTCGCCCGCCCAGACGCGAACGAGACGTGTGTATATCCCCCGGTGTGGCGACCGCTCATCGAGCCGGCGCATCCACGACGCATGCAGTATCTCGACACGACGCGATGGGCAAGCGAGGGAGCGTCACCCAAACGGACTTCAAGGGCTTCTGCGATGCCCCTCTTCAACCCATGCGGAGAGGACGAGCCGGCGGGGAGCGACCGTCGAAGCCGTCAGTCGCACACGCCGATGATCTTCGCCGTCCACGCGTCCGTCCCCGTCACGGTCCACGGACCCGTGAGGGAGGCGGCGCCGAGCTCCATGTACTCGATGCCGTCGTTCGCCACCGAGCAGACCCCGAGCAGCGACAGCTCCGCGAGGAAGTAGGTGTGACCCGCGGTGAAGACGACCGGCGGGACGATCTTGGCCGAGACCCAGGTTGCGCTCGCGCTGGTCGCCGTCGGGCCTTCGAACAGCACGGCGCCGGGCATCCCGCCGGCGTCCTCGAGCACCGCGACGTCGGCTGCGGTGGTGTACAGCTCGATGCTGTCGGCGCTGAAGTCGTGGGTCGGGACATACGGCCACGCGAGCCACTCCGAGGTCGTACCGGAGCATTCCGAAGGGAAGTCGGTGTTGAGATCGTCCTCGCACGCGCCCGGCGTGGGCGCGTCGGGGCGAGCACGCGCGTCGGCGAGCGTGCTCGAGTCGTCCGTAGCGGCGTCGGCAGAGAGGTCCGACTCCAGAAGCAGCGGCGTGCTGGCCCCGCAGGCGGCGACGACGAGGGGGACCATGGCGAGGAGAGCCACGGGGCGTGTCCTCCGTCGTCGTGTAGCGAGGGGCTCGAGCACGCGATCACTCTACCGAAACGGCGAGCTCCGTGCGCCCCGTCTCCGCGGGGTGCTTGAACGCCAGCTCAGTCGTCCATCGAGCCAGCCGCGATCCATGCGGCAAAGTCGGCCTCCGCCTGAGGATCGCTCGCGGGCCCGTTCGTGGGCATGTACCCGCTGTCCCAGCTGAACAGGTCGCCGCCGTTCGACAGCTTGCCGTAAACGCCGGTACCGATCCATGCGTAGCAGGCGGCGGCGCTGCTGCACTCGCTGTGGTGGTGGCAGCTGCCGTCGCAGTCGCCAATCGTCGTCGTCAGCGAGGAGAGATAGGTGTCGTAGAGATAGGACCACGTGGGCCCGCTTGCGGAGCTCGTGTGGGAGCTCGACCCGAACGTCGAAGACGTCGACCCAAACGTCGAAGTAGACGTCGACGTGGACGTCAACGCGAACGTCGAAGAGGACGTCGATCCGAACATCGAGCTGGTCTCGACGCTGGCCGTCGCCATGGAGCTCGTCCCGGTGCCCGACCCACCGACGCTCACCGATCCGCACGCAAGGAGCTCGGTGCGTTCGGCGGTGCACGTCGTCGAGACGAACGAATCCACGTCGCACGCGAGCGTCGGACCGCAGCTGGCCCAGCTGGAGAACAGAGAGTCCTGACCTGTATCCGTGCAGGCGGTCTCGAGCGCGACGCAGTACTCGATGCAAGACGTGGAGCCGCAGTCGAAGACCCCCTTGCAGACGCCGTCGCAGGAGGGCGCGCCGGCGGGGCCCGATGAGCACGCGATGGCCATGACGAGCCCAGAGCAGAGGAGCGCGACAGGGACGAGCAGGGAGAGCTTCATGAAGTGTCCTCTCGCCTTGATACCCCGCTCCGCGGGTGTCCGCACGGCCCTTGACGCCGCCCGTTCAGACGCCGAGCCCATCTCGGTACCGTCAGCTGTCCAGCCAACCATCGGCGGCGCTGCACGGTCACTCGCGTGAGAGCGCGCGGGGTGCCTCGCTTCAGAGCTGCGGGAGGTCGTTGTACGACCGCTCGATCCGCCCGGTGAGGTCGTGCGCCTCCTCGCAGGTCGTCCATTCCATCGGCGGCGGTGGCGCCCCTTCGGCCTGCTCCAGTACGATCTTCACGTGATGGCATAGCGGGGCCTCGCGGCCTCGACGGCTCGCCATCATGCTAGCGAAGAGCCCGAGCCCGACGCCGAGCGTTCCGAGGGTGAGGGCGGTCCGCAGGAGGCGCATCGTCCTGCCGTGTGCCAGTGCGGCGAGCTCACGTCGTTCATGAAGGTCGGGTTCGGGGGCGCTGCGACCGCGGTAGGGCATCCCTCTTGGACGTCCCGGGTCGCGGTTTGTTCCCGCGAGCGACCACATACTCGCCTACCTGGTTGTTGAAGTATGCTGTGCGGCGGAGTCGCTTTGATCAGCGCGCGCACCCCCCGATGCCACGGAACGCTCGCCAGTCCGTGTGCGCACGATCCGAGCAGTAGGCCGCCTTCAGGTCGGCTTCGAGCCCAGCGTGCGCTGCGATGGCCGGGTGCGAGAGCGCGCTGCGCGCGTCGGCGCTCAGGGTCGTGAGGTAGACGCGATCGAGTGGCTTCCCGCGGGCGGAGCGATCGAGGTTCGTGCGCGCGACGTAGGCGTCCGCGTTGACCGAGCTCGCGACGACCGCGAGGCCGATCACGAACGCTGCGAGCGACCCCTCGTAAGCACCCCACGCGCGGCGAATGACCTTGAGCACGGTGAGACCGAGGGCTCCGAGCACCGCGATCATGGTGAAGGCGACGCCGAGCCGCAGGCGACTCGCGCCGTACGCATCCTCGTAGATTGCGAGCCGCTCCGCGCACGAGAGGACGGTCATCGCCGTGAGCCCGAGCAGGGTGACCTCGGCCGCGACGAGCGCCTTTCCTCCGGGGACCGCGCCGCCTCGAACGTGCGGCCCGCGCGGCATGAGGAGGCGGTGCCCGGTGGCGACGAGGCAGATCGACAGGACGGTCGCGAAGAGGAGCTGCCCGACGCCCGCGTGGAGATAGTTCGAGTAGGTGAGGGACGCGGACGATCGGACGAGCGTGTTCCCACCGAACAGGTTCTTGAGGTTGACGGCGACGAACACCGCGAACACGACCGCGACCTGGCCGACGACCATCACCCACGTCGACGCCGACATGCGCGGCGTGGCGGTGGGCGCGGCGAAGATCTCTTCGCGCGCGAAGCGGTACGCGACGCTCGGCATGCTCCCGACGTGAGGTGCGGCTTCGGCGCGCTGGTAGAGCGCGTGCATCACGAGGCCTCCCGCTGCAGTCACCAGCGTCCAGGCGGCGAACGACAGCCCCTCGCCGAGCTTCGCCTCGACGCGGTAGAGCATCGCGTCGAAGTCGACGTCGATCGAGAGGAGCGCCGCGAAGACGAACGTCACGGGGAGGCCGATCGCGAGCCCTTTGAGCACCTGGAGGGCCGCCTCGTGCTTTCCGCCGAGCGCGACGCCGGGAAGGTGTGAGGCTGTCGACATCGCGCGTCGCACCCCCTTGAGCGACCCGAGCGCACGGACGGGGAGCTTCCCGGCATCGGTCAGCTCCGCTCGATCACGGAGCGCCAGGGGGAGCACGCCGAGCAAGAGGAGCGTCGTCGGCACTGCGATCGCGGAGGTCCATTCGCCGGCGAGTCGTACGACGTTGAACGCGAGCAGGACGGCGGAGACGATGATGCCGTAGCCGACCCGGGTGAGCGCACGCGAACGCACGGACACGAGGCAGCCTGCGACCGTCAGCATCGTCCAGAGGAAGAAGTTGAGCCCGAAGCCCGTGCGCCAGAACAGCGCCTGCGTCGCCACGCCCATCACGAGCGCCCCGACGAGGACGGCCGTCGCGCGCCGCGCGGGCGTGGCAGCACCCGAGGGCTCGGTGGAGTCGCCGTGCTTGCGCCACGGCGACGCTTCGGCCACCGGATGAATGACACTCTCCAAGGTCGCGAGTTCCATGAGCCCAGCGAACCATGCGAGACGAGGCGCCGCCCGCGCCTTGCCGCCGAACGGTCGGAACCGGCCGGCGAACGGTCGCAACCCGCCCTTGTCGTAGCCACGACCGCGCCCCCATAGTGAGGCCATGCTCCCTCCTGGGCCGACCGACTCTTCGCTCGTCACGACGTATCACTGGCTCCGTCGCCCGTACCCGTTCCTCGAGGAGTGTCGCGAGCGCTTCGGCGACACGTTCACGATCGAGTTTCGTGGTCTGCCTCCGCTCGTCATGTACTCGCGCCCCGAGGACGTGAAGGAGGTCTTCGCCGACGACGGAAACCTGTTGCACGCGGGCGAGTTCAACCTCTCGCTGCGGGCCTTCCTCGGAGAGCACTCGGTCCTCATGCTCGACGGCGGCGAGCACATGCGGCACCGCAAGCTCCTCTTGCCGCCCTTCCACGGCGAGCGGATGCACGCGTACGGCCAGACGATGCTCGACATCGCGGACGCGTCCATCGACGAGTGGCCGCTCCACACGCCGTTCGCGCTGCACGGCTACATGCAGTGGATCACGCTGCAGGTGATCCTGAGGACCGTGTTCGGCGTAGACGGCGCCGCTCGGCTCGCGCGCTTCGACCGCGTCATTACCGAGCAGCTCGACATCGCGGCCTGGCCGCCGCTCCTCATTCCGTTCATGCAGAAGGACCTCGGCCGCTTCAGCCCGTGGGGCCGCTACGTGAGGAAGCGCCGGGACACGGACGAGATGATCTACTCGGAGATCCGCGAGCGACGCGCGGCGGGGTCGCAGGGGCGGACGGACATTCTTTCGATGCTCCTCGAGGCTCGCGACGAGCAGGGGGCGCCGATGAGCGACGTGGAGCTCCACGACGAGCTCGTGACGCTGCTCGTCGCCGGGCACGAGACGACGGCGACCGCCCTCGCGTGGACGTTCCGCTGGCTGCTCGAGATGCCCGAGCTCGCGTCCAGGCTGCGCACCGAGCTCGCGCGGGCCGAGGAGGCCGGGCCGCTCACGGCCGACGCGATCTCCAAGCTCGAGCTCATCGACGCCGTGGCGCGCGAGTCGCTGCGCCTCCAGCCCGTCATTCCGCTGGTCGGTCGCGTCCTCACGCGCCCGGCGCGCGTCGGGGGCTACGACCTCCCCGCCGGCATAGGCGTCGTCTGCTCGATCTACCTCGCGCAGCGCAGGGCCGACACCTACCCCCAGCCGGATCGGTTCGACCCGACGCGCTTCCTCGGCAAGAAGTTCTCCCCGAACGAGTTCTTCCCGTTCGGCGGCGGTGTCCGTCGCTGCATCGGGATGGCGTTCGCGCTCTACGAGATGAAGATGGTCATCGCGCGCATCGTCTCGAGAACCACGCTCGCGCTCGCGGCCACGCGCCCCGTGAGCGTGGTGAGGCGGAGCATCACGATGACGCCGTCCGAGGGGCTGCGTGTTCGCCTCATCGAGCGGCGGCCGCGGCACGCCTCCGTGAAAGCGGCCTAGTCTTCCGCCGCCTCGAGATGAGCGCGTCGCACTCGGGTCAGTGGCAAGTGCCGGCGTCGCCGCACGTCCCCGAGCAGCAGTCCGAATCGAGGCCGCATCGTCCACCCGCGCCGGCGTTGCACACGCACTGCGAGTGCCCGGCCACCGTTCCGCAGTTGAGGCTCGAGCAGTTGTAGTCCCAGGTGCAGTCGAACCCGACGGGGCCGGTGCAGGTAGAGACTCCCGCTTCGCCGCGCGGGCAGAGCCCCCCGGCGCAGCAGTCGGCGCTCGATCGGCACGTGGGCGGTGACTCCGAGACCGTCAACGGCTGGCACACGCACACACCGACGCCACCGTCGAAGCTGCACGTGTCGCTCGTACAGTCGTCCGAGAACTGGCAAGCACCACCGAGCGGCTTCAGGCAAAGGCCGTCACTGCATACCGTGCTCCCTGTCGAGTCGCCCGTCGAGCTCGTGGTCGTCGCGGAGGATGTCGACCCTCGCGCGCTGGAGGTCGTCGTCTGCGCGATGCTGGCGGTCGTCATGCCGGACGTCGCGCCGGTGCTGGCACCAGTCGTGCGGTTGCTCGTTCCCCCGGCGCTGGCGTTCGTCGCTGTGGTGCTGCTCGCGGTCGACGCGTCTGTCTCGTCGGCGGCGGTCTTTCCGCAGCCGATCGCGAGCAAGGCAAGCCAGAACGTGACTTCGGCGGGGCTCCGCAGTCTCATCCGTCGCACTCTGGCTTCCGCGCGACATGGCGGCAAGCGGCGACTCTGCCGATGAACGCATCGAGAACGTCGATTCAGTAGATCTGGAGGCGCCCATTGTGCCCGGGGCCGTGGTCCGATTGAATCGTTGAATGCAGCGACCCATCCGCTCTGTCTTCGTCGCGCTTTGCGCGTTCGTGCTGTTCGCGCTCGTCGCGTGCGGCGGCGGAAGCAGCACCGTGAACTTGCTCGATGGCAGCGCCGACGGGACGGTCGGTCCTGATGGGGCACGGCCCGGCGACGGCGGGCGACGAGACGGTGGAGACGGTGGAGCGTCGAACGACGGGGGCGCGGGGAGCCTCGGCGTCGGCGGCACCGTCAGCGGGCTGCTCGGCACGGGGCTCGTGCTGCAGGACAACGGGGGCGACAACCTCGCCGTCTCCGGGAACGGCACGTTCACGTTCGCGAAGAAGCTGGCGAAGGGCGCGTCGTACTCGGTGACGGTGCAGCAGCAGCCGATGACTCCGGCGCAGTCGTGCGTCGTGACGAAGGCGTCCGGGACGCTCGGTGCGACGAGCGTCACGAGCGTCGTGGTCACGTGCACCACGGGCTCGTTCACGATCGGCGGGACGGTCACCGGTCTCACGAGCGAAGGGGGAGCTGGGCCGGGTCTGGTGCTTCAGGACAACGGGAGCGACGTGCTCGCCGTATCGTCCGACGGCGCGTTCACGTTCCCGACGCCCGTCGCGAGCGGAGCGATGTTCAACGTCACCGTGAAGGGGGAACCCACCTCCCCGCTGCAGACGTGCACGGTGAGCGGTGGTCAGGGCATCGTCGCGAACGCGAACGTCACGAGCGTCGCGGTCAGCTGCGCGCCAGCGATGTACACGGTCGGAGGGACAATCTCCGGGCTGCAGGGCAGCGTCACGCTCGATGACGGCGACGGCGGCACGGTCACGGTGACGTCGAACGGCTCGTTCGCGTTCCCCACGCCGCTGAGCGCCGGTACGAGCTACACCGTGTCTGTCGACACGCAGCCCTCCTCGCCCGTCCAGACGTGCGTCGTCACGAACGGGACGGGAAGCGTCACCGATAGCAACGCCACGAGCGTCACGGTCACCTGTACGACGACCATGTTCACCGTCGGCGGCACGATCACCGGCCTCGCGACCGGCGCGTCGGTCGTCCTCCAGGACAGTGGCGGCGACCCGCTCACGCTCACCGCGCCAGTCGCAGGCGGCACGTTCACCTTCGCCGCGACCGTCGCGAGCGGCGCGACCTACACGGTCTCGGTCCTGACGCAGCCGGGCAGCCCGGCACAGACCTGCGCGGTCACGGGCGGCACTGGCTCGGTCACGAACGCGAACGTCACGAGCGTCGTCGTGGTGTGCACGACGAACAGCTACACGGTCGGCGGGACCGTCACCGGGCTCGCGACGGGCGACAAGGTCGTCCTGCAGGACAACGGCGGCGACACGCTCCCCGTCTCTGCGAACGGGACCTTCACGTTCGCGACCTCGGTCGTCAGCGGTGGGACGTTTGCGGTCACGGTGCTGACGCAACCTGGAGCTCCCGTCCAGACGTGCGCGGTGGGCGGCGGCACCGGCACCGTCGGCGCCGGCGGCGTGACGAGCGTGGCCATCAGCTGCGCGACCAACGCTTACCTCGTCGGCGGGTCGATCCAGGGGCTCGCCGGAACCGTGGTGCTGCAGGACAATGGCGGAGACAACGTCTCGGTCAGCGGAACCTCCACGTTCTCCTTCCCGACGCCAGTCGCGAGCGGCGGCAAATACTTGGTCACCGTGCTCACGCAGCCCGGTAGCCCGGCGCAGACCTGTGTCGTGTCGAGCGGGTCCGGGCTCGTCGGGACGGGCGCCGTGACGACGGTCTCGATTCTGTGCACGACGAACACGTACAGCGTCACCGCGACCGTGCAGGGCCTTGCGGTCAACGAGTCGGTCACGCTCCTCGACAACGGCGCGAACGGCCTCACGGTTTCGAGCAACTCGACGGCGACCTTCACCACGCAGGTCGCGAGCGGTCAGGTTTACAGCGTCTCGGTGTCGGCAAACCCGGCAGCACCGATCGCGCAGACCTGCGTGGTCGCCAGCCCGACGGGAACCATCGGTGCAACTTCGGTCAACGTGGTCGTGACCTGCACGACCAACACGTACACGATCAGCGGCACGCTCAATCTGCTCGGCGCGAACGACTCGATCGCCCTCCAGGACAACGCGACCGATACCCTCACGCGCACCACGAACGGGGCGTTCGTCTTCGCCACCAGCATCCCGAGCGGCGCGACGTACGCCGTGACGGTCCTTTCCCAGCCGGCGTCACCGATCGCGCAAACCTGCGCGGTCACCGGCGGGAGTGGCCCCGTCACGAACGCGAACGTCACCGGCGTCGTCGTCACGTGCAAGACGAACACCTACAGCGTGAGCGGCACACTGACCGGGCTCGCCGCCAACGAGACCGTCGTGCTCCAGGACAACAACGGAAACAACCTGCCGGTCGGCAGCAACGGCGCGTTCACGTTCACGACGGCGGTCGCGAGCGGTCAGCCGTTCAGCGTCACCGTCTTCGCGCAGCCGGGGAGCCCCGAGTTCGAGACCTGCAACGTCATGGGCGGAACGGGCACGATTGGCAGCGCGCCGGTCGGCACGGTCGTCGTGACCTGCGCGGCGAACACGTACATGGTCGGCGGCACGGTGAGCGGGCTCGTCGGAACCGTAACTCTGTCGAACAACGGAGGCCCGAGCCTTCCGGTGACCGCCAACGGCACGTTCGCCTTCCCCGCGGTCGTCACCAGCGGGCAGGCCTACAGCGTCGCGGTCGTCACGAGCCCGACGAACCCGGTCACCCAGACGTGCACGGTCACGCCGGGCACCGGCTCGGGCACGGTCGCGGGAAGCAATGTGACGACCGTGCTCGTCACGTGCGCGACGAACACCTACACGATCGGCGGGAAGCTCTCCGGCATCGGCGCGGGCGACACCGTGACGCTCCTGGACAACGGCGGCAACAGCCTCCCCGTGACCACGAACGGGGCGTTCCAGTTCACGACCCTCATCGCGAGCGGCGGGTCCTACAGCGTGACCGCCGCCAGCCCATCGTCGCCCATCTCACAGACCTGCACCGTCACCGCCGGCACCGGACCCGTCACGAGCGCGAACATCTCGAGCGTCGTCGTCACGTGCGCGACCAACTCGTTCTCCGTCGGCGGCACGGTTGCGCAGATGGCCGTGGGCGACAGCGTCACGCTCGTCGACAACGGCGGCAACCCCACGACGGTCACGAGCAACACCAGCTTCACGTTCACGACGGCGATCGCGAGCGGCGCGGGCTATGCGGTGACGGTGATGACCCAGCCGGCGACCCCCGCGCAGACCTGCGTCGTCGGCAACGGCGCGGGGACGATCGGATCGGGCCCGGTGACGAATGTCAGCGTGACCTGCAGCACGAACCCGGGCGGCGAGGGGGCGACGTGTACGGTCGACGCCGATTGCAGCCAGGGCTGGTGCAGCCTCCTCACGGGGACCTGCGTCGCCGGGCAGTCGTGCAAGGGCGCGCAGGCGTACACGACGCTTGGAAATGATCATGCGGGCATCGACAGCTGCGGGGCCGGCGAGTCGACCGACCTCCCGGTGCCGACGCATCAGAGCTGCTGCCGCTCCCTCCTCCTGCCCGCGGCGACCGATCCGATGCCGATGCGCATGGACAAGTACGAGGTGACGACCGGGCGCGTCCGCCAGTTCGTCGAGGCCATCAACGCGCTCGAGGGGGGCTACAACCTCCGGGCGTGGGCGCAGGCGCAGGTGGCAGGGAACACCGCCGCCGGTCAGATGCTCAGCGCGCAGATGTCTCCGGCCGTCATGGCGTTCCTTCCGACGTCGAGCGACCCGACGACCTCGCTCGATCTCCCCGCGCAGCTCGGCGCCACGAGCATGGATGCGAACGTCCCGAGCGAGTACCAGGGCTGCTACATGGCCAACGGCGCGTACGGCGCAGGCGACTACTGGCAGCCCGCGGCGACGCTCTCGGATTTCGGTTCACCCGCGCGCTCGTTCTCTCAGGCCGACTACGACATCAAGTCGATGAACTGCGGCACGTACTGGATTTACGCGGCGTTCTGCGCCTGGGACGGTGGCCGCCTGCCGACGCTCGCGGAGGTCGAAGCGGTGTGGGGTCCGGGCCAGTACCCGTGGACGAACAAGGTCGGCGCGACGGCGCCGTTCTGGCCGACACCGTATCCGTACACGACGGTCACGGTCGGGATGACGACGAATTACTACGCGAACATCCCGTCCCCGTCGGTCACGCACACGGTGAACTGGAACAACAACAGCTTCAACGACAACCCCGGGGATTTTTACTTCTTCCCGAACCTGGGGACGCTCACGGAGGAGCCTGCGGAGGTCGACAACGGGACCGACCTCACCCCGTACATCGCGTCGCCGGGGCGCTTCGTCCTCGACGTCACGTCCGTGAAGTCGACCAGCTTCGCGGGCACCGAAGGATGGCAGGATCTCGCCGCGAACATGCTCGAGATCACCGAGGAGAGCGGGACGACGGGCACCGACACGTTCTGTGACTGCGGCGCCTACACGGCCGCCGAATACACGGCGTTGCCGCACTGCACGTGCCCCTCTCCCGGCGGAATGCCGCCGACGAAGCCGGGTGTCGTCCGCGCGACGAACCTGCCCACCGCGCCGTGGGTGGGCGGGTCCTGGGAGGGGCACGAGACGGCCAACCCGGCCGATCCGCCGTACCTGAGCGTCCACGCCTACGACGAGCCGCTGCAGACGCAGTACGGCAAGGCAGGCTTCCGCTGCGTGCGCCCCGCGCCCGTCCCATAGCGGGCGACACCCTTGTGGCAGGGTTCCGGCGGGAGCGTGGCGGAAGTGCATCGAGCGCGCCGAGCGCGGCGTGCGCCAACGTCGTCCGAGGGCCGGCTCCTGCACGCCACTGCATTTATGCGGGCGACGACGCTCCACCTGACAAGCGGCACGGTCGATGCTTCAGGGCGCTTGCGCGGCTCACGCGCGTCGAGAGGCGTCACGCCATGAAAGCACTGGTTTACCAAGGTCCCGGGAAGCGGAGCTGGCAAGAAGCACCGAGCCCTGCGCTGTTGAAGCCGACCGACGCCATCGTGAAGGTCACGCGGACCACGATCTGCGGGAGCGACCTGCACATTCTCAAGGGCGACGTGCCGGAGGTCACGGAGGGACGCATCCTCGGTCACGAAGCCGTCGGCGTCGTCGTCGACGTCGGCCCTGCCGTCTCGAACTTCAAGGCGGGGGACCATGTCATCGTGTCCTGCATCACGTCGTGCGGAAAGTGCGAGGGCTGCAAGCGGGGGATGCCGTCGCATTGTACGGATGGCGGATGGATCCTCGGGCACCTCATCGACGGCACCCAGGCGGAGCTCGTCCGGGTGCCCCATGCGGATGGGAGCCTCGTGCTCGTTCCGAAGGGCGCTGACGAGGACGCCCTCGTGATGATCAGCGACATCCTGCCGACAGGGTTCGAGTGCGGCGTGCTGAAGGGCGAAGTGAAGCCTGGCGACGCGATCGCGGTCGTCGGAGCGGGGCCCGTCGGGCTCGCCGCGCTGATGACGGCGCAGTTCTATTCCCCGGCGATGAGCATCGCGATCGACGTCGACGACAACCGACTCGAGGTGGCGAAGACGTTCGGCGCGACGCACGTGATCAACAGCACCGACGGCAAGGCAGCCCTCGCGGTCATGGCGCTCACGGGTCAGCGAGGGGTCGACGTCGCGATCGAGGCCGTCGGCGCTCCGGTGACCTTCACGCTCTGCCAGGACATCGTCGCGGCGGGCGGGCACCTCGCGAACATCGGCGTCCACGGCCACAGCGTCCAGCTCAAGATGGAGACGCTCTGGTCGCGGAACGTCACGATCACCACGCGCCTCGTGGACGCGGTCACCACCTCGATGCTGCTCCGGACGGTCCTTTCGTCGAAGCTGTCGCCGCGCAAGCTCATCACGCACGAGTTCGCGCTCGGCGACATGCTCAAGGCCTATGACGTCTTCGGCAACGCTGCGCGCGAAAAGGCGCTCAAGGTGCTCCTGAAGGCGGGTTGAGGCTCACGCCCGCGTTCGGCGCGCGCCGGGTCGTGAGAGTCTCGTGGTGGAGCGATGACCGGGATGTGACAGGGCGCCCGGTATCGTTCCGGGATGGGTACAGCCGATCCGGATGACCGATCGATCGACGCGCTGAAGTCGATCCCGTTCTTCGCCGTGCACGTCGCGGCCGTCGTCGGGGTCTGCCTGCTCGGGTGGTCGTGGCGCGGCCTCGCCCTGGCGGTGGGGCTCTACTACGTCCGGATGTTCTTCGTGACGGCCGGCTATCACCGGTACTTCTCGCACCGGACCTTCAAGACGAGCCGCCCGATGCAGCTCCTCCTCGCCATCGGCGCGATGACGAGCTCGCAGAAGGGGGTCATGTGGTGGGCAGGGCATCACCGCATCCACCACAAGCACTCGGACCAGCCCGGCGACGTGCACTCCGCGCTCCGCGAAGGGCTCTTCTGGAGCCACGTTGGCTGGATCCTCTCACCGCGGTATGCGGAGACCGACACGGCGCGCGTGAACGACCTCGCGAAGTATCCGGAGCTCGTGTGGCTCGACCGCTGGTGGCTAGTCCCCCCGGTCGCGCTGGGAGTCGTCCTGTTCGTCGTCGGCGGACCGTTCGCCCTCGTCTGGGGCTTCCTCGTCTCGACCGTGCTGCTCTGGCACGGGACGTTCACGATCAACTCGCTCACGCACGTCTTCGGGTCACGCCGCTACAAGACGACCGACAACAGCCGAAACAACGCGCTCCTCGCCGCGATCACGCTGGGTGAGGGGTGGCACAACAACCACCACTATTATCAACGGTCCACGCGCCAGGGGTTCTTCTGGTGGGAGATCGACCCGACCTACCTCGTCCTGCGCCTGATGGCGGGGCTCGGGATGGTGTGGGACCTTCACGAGCCTCCGGAGGAGGTCGTGCGCGGCGCGCGCGAAGTCCGCGTGCGTGGTGAGCGGGTGCTGCCCGCCGTCGCACCGTCACCCTGACGGAGACGCGTCGATCGGTGCTCCGACGACCGCCGCTCCCTCGATGGGAGTCGGCGCCTCGAGGGCGCGCACTGTCAGGGCCGCCACCTGACGCGAGAAGAGCATTCCGAGATGGCCGATGTCGTCGACGGCGACGTCCTCGCCTCCGCGGAGCACGAGCGCGCTCGTCGTAGCCGGATGCACGATGTTGTCGTGGGTCGAGAAGATGCTCATGACCGGGACGGGGAACGCGCTCACCGGCCGTGATCGCATGTACTCGCTCTTGGCATAGAGCTGCTTCGCCGCACGCCCGAGCATGCCACCGCGCCACTGGACCCCCGCGTGCGGGCTCGCGATCGTGACACACCGCTCGACGCGGGCGCTCCCCGCCTCCGTGCCGAGGTACTCGAGCGCGACGAGACCGCCGAGCGAGTGGCCCACGATGGCGACCTTGGAACGCCCGGTCTCGGCGCACACGGTCTCGACGAACGCGCCGAGTCTCTCGGCGCATGCCGGAATGCTGGCGAGCCAGCTGTAGTTGAAGCCGTAGAGAGGACCGAGCCCAGCCCGTCGCGTCGCGGACGCGAGGTAGAGGAAGTCCGCGCGATTCTGGAAGTAGCCGTGGACGAAGACGATCGGGCGACCCGCGCCGGCGCCTCCCATGCGCCTTCCGAGCAGGTAGAAGAAGGGGATCATGGGCTGCGTCACAGCGATGGCGACCGCCTCGCGCAGCAGCGAGCCCAGCGTGCGTCGCCACGGCCTCGCCGCGGCGTACCGGCGCAGCGCGAAGAACGAGACGAGCAGGTAGAGCAGCGCGCCCACGCTCACCGCGCTCGCGAGGCCCGCGAAGGCGAGACCTATCCGCGTGACGACCGAATCCATCCTCTCGGGAGCATAGGGCAATCGCTCACGGATCGTCCGTCGAGACGACGAGGCGAACCACGGGATCGGGCTGGCGATGGAAGCGCGAAGGGACGGGCCGGCACGCGATCTTCGCGAGCGACCATTGCTTGTCGCGAAAGGTGCCGTAGGTGTGGTCGACGCAGACGCACTCCCCGTCGGCGGCGAAAGGGAGCGTCGTGCCGGCCTTGACCCAGGCATCGAGGATCGGGCGGTTCGAAGACGAGTCGCACGGGGCGACGCGCCCCTCGGCGAGGCGGACGTGGATGACGCCGTGCCCCACCACGCTGAGCGTCACCGGGAGCGTAGGGTCAGCGAGGCCGTCGTTCGCGCCGAAGAGCGCGAGGGAGACCACCACCGAGGCAAGGACGAGTCGGTGCACGCGACGCTCCACGCAATCGCCGCGCCATCGCTGCTCGGGCTCAAGATTCACATCACGGAGATCGATGTGGCGCTTCGCGCGAGACTTCTACTAGGGGGGGGAGACGGTCTTGTGGACGACGACCGGGACGAGAAAGCCGCCGCTCAGGTCGTCGACGACGAACGTCGTGCTCCCCCCGTTCACCTCGGTCGTCACGAAGAACACGGTGTCGGTCTGCGCGGCGTACGGACTCAGCACCGAGTTGCCGACGGCGTCGCCGGACGCCGCGACGAGCAGCTGCGTTCCGGCCGCGACCGGGGTCTCGCCCCGCACCTGGAGGAGGTCCGCGGCGCTGAGGAAAGCGGCCATCTGCGGGAACGCGCCGGTGGCTCCGTCGAGGACGACGACGTCTCCTCCGGCCATGAGGAACTTCGCGAGCCCCTGCTGCCAGGCATTCCCCACTCCCTGGAGCGAGTTTGCGGGAGCCAGCGGCTGGTCCTCGACGAGGAGGATGTCGTACGCCGCGGAGGCGAGCTGGGCGGGCACCATCGTATTGTCGGACGCCACGGTCAGGTTCACCGTCCGTCCATAAGTGGTGGCCGCGGCCTTGAGCACGGCGTGGACGTTGGCGACCTGTGCCGGGCTCGCGTACTGCTCGAACGAGAGGACGCGCAGCGGGTTCGTCGGCGGCAGGAAGACGGCATTCGACAGCAGCGTCGCCTCGCTCACGCGCGGGGAGGTCGCATAGTCGTGGCCGATCACGGTGATGTCGCCCGACGTGCTCCCGGCGCACACGCCGCTCACGCAGATGCCGGAGAGACAGGCCTTTCCGCAAGCGCCGCAGTTCTCGGGGTCGTCGCCGCCGATCTCGACGCAGCTCGCGCCGCACGAGACGTACGGAAGCGTGCATGCCGGTGCGCACGCGTACGGTCCTGCGTCGACGCCGCCGTCGTTGGACGGGGAGCAGACCTCGCCCGTCGTGCAGGCCACGCCGCACGCGCCGCAGCTCGACCTGGTGACGTACGGGGGAGCGCACCCGTCGACGCCCGTGCCTCCGTCGCCGACGCGAGCATCGCCGACGCGAGCATCGCCGACGTTGCCGTCGGTCGCGCGGCCGTCGCTCGCGTGAGCGTCGGCGGCCGGTGCGTCCGCGAGCGTCCCGTCCTCCGTGCTGCCGTCGTGGAGCTTGTGGTGCCGTCCGTCGACGTTGAAGCCGTCCGGGGCGTCGAGGTCACCGTCGAGACTGCCGTCGAGAGGGCTCGTGCCGTCGCGCGCGCTGCCGTCTCTCGCGCCATCCATCCGTGGTCGTGCGTCGGTCGCGGCCTCGGCGTGCGCGTCGCCAGCCGACGTGCACATGCTGTTCACGCACACACCGGAGCTGCACACGACGCCACAGCCGCCGCAGTTGTTCGGGTCGCTGGTCGTCGCGATGCACTGGTTGTTGCAGTCGCTGAATCCCGCCGCGCAGACGCCGCCGACGAGGCTGCTGTCGACGCCGCACCCCGCGGCCCAGCCAGCGACCAGAGTGCTCGCGACCGCGATGGCGGCGAGCGCGCGACGTGCGTGCCGGCGCGTCTTGTTCAAGTGCACCTGACTCACGGCGGACCTCCTTGCTTCGGCGCTCGAGGCGTCGCGGGTGTGCTGAGCGGTGCGCCCGACGGCGCGGTCGGGTTGAGCTCGTTGGCCCTTGCTCGCGACCGAGTGACGGTGAACTCGACGCGCCGGTTTTGCCTCAGCTGCTCCTCCGCATGTCCCGGGACCTTGGGTCGCGACTCTCCGTAAGCATGCGTCGTGATCCGCTTCGGGTCGACGCCATACTTCACGAGCAGCAGCTTGACCGCGTCGGCACGATTCCGGGAGAGCACGACGTTGTGCTGCACGGTGCCCGTCTGGTCGGCGTGCCCCTCGATGTCGATCTCGAGGACGTCGGGGTTCGCCGTGATGAAGTCGGCGACCTTCCTGCAGATGGCCCAGCTCTGGTGGTGGATGCGCGGGCTGTCGGTGTCGAAGTGGATGATGTCGTCGAGCACGATCTTGTCGCCGACGAGGCGGACCTGATCGCCTGCGGCCGGGCAGCCGTTGGTCTTCGGGTCGGCGGTGCGGATGCCGGGGATGTCCGGGCATGCGTCCTCGTCGTCGAACACGCCGTCGTTGTCACGGTCGATGCGCGGGCAACCGTTGGTCTTCGGGTCCTTCGTGCGCACGCCCGGGATGTCAGGGCACGCGTCCTCGTCGTCGAAGACTCCGTCGTGGTCGCGGTCTCGACGCGGACAGCCGTTCGTGCGCGGATCGTTCGTCCGGAGGCCCGGCTCGTCGGGGCACGCGTCTTCGTCGTCGAAGACTCCGTCGTGGTCGCGGTCTCGACGCGGGCAGCCGTTGGTCGCCGGGTCGCCCGTCGGAATGCCCTTCTCGTCAGGGCAGGCGTCGACGTCGTCGTAGATGTCGTCGCCGTCGCGGTCGGTACGAGGCGGCAACGGAGGGGGCGGTCGCGCGGCGCCGTAGGCGATGTGGAGGCCGCCGAGGAGGACGTGCGCGTCCTCGGGGCGAAGGGTGTCGCTCGGCTGGAAGACCTGCGTGTACCCGACGAACGGACCGACATCGAGCCGCCCCTCGCCGACGCGGAAGTCGTAGCCGACGTGAGTGTCGAACGTCGGCCGCGATGCGTCTCCGGTGAGCGCGAGGCCGAAGTTTCCATCCAGCCAGAGCCCGGCGACGTCGCGTCGACCGAACGGGTGAAGCCGCACGCCGGCCATGAGGTCGAAGTCGAAGCCCGCGCCGTGGTTCGCGATGGCGGGGTTCGAAGGAGCGGAGCCGTCGGCCAGACCGAGGAACGAGACCTCCGCTTGGATCCCGATGACCTTCTTGAAGGTGAGCTCGCCGGCGACGCCTGCGCCCGCGCCGAAGCTGTACTCGCTCTGCTGCGGGTTGCCGACGGCGTGGGCGAGGCCCACGTCACCATGAAGCTGCACCTGTGGGTCGGCCGCGTACGCGTGGCTCGTCACAAGCACGAGCGTGGCGACGGCGACGCCGAGCGGACGCGCGAGCGATCGGAGATTCACGAGGACAGGGTACGAGAGACGCCACCACACTAGCCACTTTACGGCTGGCGCAGGGCCGACTGTAGCCTGGACGGCCGTAGCTACTCCTTGAGCGCCTCGGCGCCGCCGATGATCTCCATCAGCTCCTTCGTGATCGCCGCCTGGCGCGCCCGGTTGTAGGCGAGCGAGAGGCGCTTGATCATGTCCTTCGCGTTGCGCGTCGCGGAGTCCATCGCGGTCATCTGCGCGCCGAAGAAGCCAGCCTGGCTCTCGAGCATCGCGCGGAAGATGGTGATCTCGAGGTACATCGGGATCAGCTGCTGCACGAGCGCCTTCTTGTCGGGCTCGAAGAGGAACTCGGTGCGCTCTGCAGGCGCCGCAGCGTTCGCGCCGTTGCCGTTCTCTTTCCCGTTGCCGTTGCTCGGCATCGAGAGCGGGAGCAGCGGCACGATCGTCGCCTTCTGCGTCATCGCGCTCTTGAACTCGTTGAACACGAGCGTGATCGCGTCGAACTCCTTCGCCTTGTACTTCGCGGCGAGGACGGCCGCGATGGCGCGCGCCTTCCCGAGGTCGAGCCCCTCGTACGGCTTCGGGAAGTCCTGCAGCATCGTCGCCCCGCGGCGAGCCACGAACTCCTTCCCCTTGCGTCCGATCGTGACGAACGAGACCGTCTTCCCTTCGGCCAAAAGCTCGCGCCAGTGGCGCTCCGCGGCCTTGCTCACGTTGGCGTTGAAGCCTCCGCAGAGCCCGCGATCCGCGGAGAACAGCACGATGAGGACGTTCTGCTCGGCCCGCCGCGCGAGGAACGGGCTGAGGAGCGCCCCTTCGTCCTGCGCGTCGTCGCCCCCGTCGCCGGCGATCCCCGACGCGACCGAGCGGAGGATCTCGCCGCTCTTCACCGCATAGGGACGGAGCGCCGTGATGGCCTGCTGCGCGCGCGCGAGGCGTGCGCCGGCGACCATCTTCATCGCCTTCGTGATCTTCTGCGTCGACTTGACGCTGACGATGCGCGTCCGGATGACCTTGAGGGAGGGCATGTGTCGTTCTCTCTACTCCTGGTGACTCATCGTTCCAGAGGGCCGTGAACCGTCAGTTATCCCCTTTGCCGAAGGCCGTGCCGTACTCGGTGAGCGCCTTCTTCAGCGCCTCCTCGATGTCCTTCTCGAGCTTCTTCTTCGTGCGAAGCCCCTCGAAGACGCCGGCGTGCTTCGTGTCGATGAACTCGTAGAGCCCCGCCTCGTAGGCGCCGATCTTCGAGGTGTCGATGCCGTCGAGGTAGCCCTTCGCGCCGGCGTAGATGATGACGATCTGCCGCTCGACCGCGAGGGGGACGTACTGCCCCTGCTTGAGGAGCTCGACGAGCCGGACGCCTCGCTCGAGCATCGAGCGCGTGACCTTGTCGAGATCGCTGGCGAACTGCGAGAACGCCGCCTTCTCGCGGTACTGCGCGAGGTCGAGCTTCAGCGTCCCTGCGATCGACTTCATCGCGCCGATCTGCGCGCTCCCGCCGACGCGGCTGACCGAGATGCCGACGTTGATCGCCGGGCGAACGCCCGAGAAGAACAGATCGCTCTCGAGGAAGATCTGGCCGTCGGTGATGGAGATGACGTTCGTCGGGATGTACGCCGACACGTCGCCGCCCTGCGTCTCGATGATCGGCAGCGCGGTGAGCGAGCCGCCCGAGAGCGGGTTCTTGAGGATCTCGTACTCCTCGCCCTTCTCCTTGAGCTCGTGCTTGGAGGTCTCCTTGCCCTGCTCACCGATGTGCACGGTGGCCGCGCCGATGTCGCTCCACGCGGTCGTCCCCTTCTTCACCACCGCGACCTCGTCCGCCATGCGCGCGGCGCGCTCGAGGAGGCGCGAGTGGATGTAGAAGACGTCGCCCGGATACGCCTCGCGACCCGGCGGGCGGCGCAGGAGCAGCGAGAGCTGGCGGTACGCGACGGCCTGCTTCGAGAGGTCGTCGTAGATGATCAGGGCGTGGCGACCGGTGTCGCGGAAGTACTCGGCCATCGTGACGCCGGTGTACGGCGCGATGAACTGAAGCGGCGCAGACTCGCTCGCGCCGGCGAGGACGACGGTCGTGTATTCCATCGCGCCGTACTGCGAGAGGCGGTCGACGACGCTCGCGACGGTCGACTGCTTCTGGCCGATGGCCACGTAGAAGCACTGAACGTTCTGGCCCTTCTGGTTCAGGATCGTGTCGAGCGCGACGGCGGTCTTGCCGACCTGACGGTCGCCGATGATGAGCTCGCGCTGGCCGCGTCCGATGGGGACGAGCGCGTCGATGGCCTTGAGGCCGGTCTGCAGCGGCTCCTTCACGGGCTGGCGCGCGAGGATGCCAGGCGCCTTGAGCTCGACGCGGCGACGGTGCGGCGTCTCGATCGGCCCCTTGCCGTCGATCGGCTGCCCGAGCGCGTTGACGACGCGACCGCAGAGGGCCTCGCCGACGGGGACCTCCATGATGCGACCGGTGCGCTTGACCTGCGCGCCCTCCTTGATGGTCGTCGTGTCGCCGAAGATGGCCGAGCCGACGTTGTCGCTCTCGAGGTTGAGCACGAGACCCATCAGGTTCCCCGGGAACTCGAGGAGCTCGCCGGCCATGGCGCCCTCGAGCCCGTAGATGCGGGCGATACCGTCGCCGACCGACAGGACGGTGCCCGTCTCCATCGTGAGCGCGGTCTTCTCGTAGCTCTGGATCTGCTTCTTGATGATCTGCGAGATCTCTTCGGCGCGAAGCTGCATCGGGGACAATCCTCTAGGAGTCGAGGTGTGGAACGGAGATGTGAAAAGACTGGGTGAGGTCAGTTGGGCAGCAGGGAGTTGCCGAGCTGCGCGAGGCGAGAGCGGAGCGAGCCGTCGTAGACGCGGTCGCCGATGCGGGCGATGACGCCGGCGAGGATCGACGGATCCTCGTGGCGGTCGAGGGCGACCTTCTGGCCGGTCATCTTCTCGAGCTGCGCCTGGAGCTTCGCGTAGTAGCTGTCGCTCAGGCGGACGGCGGTGGTGATCTCGGCGCGGAGCACGCCCTGCTTGGCGTCGCTCATCTCACGGAGGAGCTGCGCGATCGCCGGGAGGGCGTGCAGGCGACGACGGTCTCCGAGGAGGAGGAGCGTGTGCTTGACCGTGGGGGTGACGCCGCTCTTGTCCGCGATTTCCGTCAGGATGGCCTTCTTCGCGTCCGCCGCGACGAGCGGGTTGTCGAGCGCGCGCTGGAGATCCTCGCTCTTGTCGTAGGTGTCGGCGATCACGGCGATCTGGTCGACCAGCGCCTGGAGCGTCTTCGTCTCGACGCCGATCTCGAAGATGGCTCTGGCGTAACGGCGTGCGACGTTCGTCCCGATCACGTGGCGCCTCCGGCTTTCAGAGCGTTCTTCAATGCGCCGAGGCCCGCGTCGGGGATCAGCGTCGCGAGGAACTCCTCGGCGACACGCTCCTGATCGGCCATCGTCAGCTTCGTTCGCAGCACCTGCTCCGCGGCGAGCAGCCCGGCCTGGACGGCCTCGCGCTGGAGGTCGAGCTGGAGCTGCTTCCTCTCCTGCTCGAGGAGGAACTGCGCGTCCTTCTCCATCCGGACGGCCTTCTCCTCCGCCTCACGCACGATGCGAGCCTTCTCGCCGGCGCCCGCCGCCGCGAGCGTCTGCTTGGTCGTCGTGAGCTCGGTGTCGAGATCCTTGAGCTTCGACGCGTACTGCGCCGATCGCGCCTCGGCCTCGTGCTTGATCTTCTGCGCGTCCTCGATCTGCTTGGAGACCTCTTCGCGTCGCGCCTTGAGGGCCGCGGCGATCGGCTTCCGGCCGAAGCCGACGTAGATGATCGCGAGGACGGCGAAGTTGAGGAGCGCCGCGAGGTACGGGGGCTGCTCCTTGTTGCCGAAGTCGGTCCAGTTGACCGGCTTCGGCCCTTCTTCCTCGTGCTCCGCCGCCTCGTGGCTGGGCGGCGGCGGCGCCATTGCCTGGACAGGCTGCGGCTGGCTCCCCGGCCGTGTCGCGCCCGGGGGGGGCGTGCGACGGATCGGATGATCGGGGCGAACCGCGCCGGAGCCAGGACCACCAGCCCCTCCAGGGCCTCCTCCCGGACCCATGCCCGGAGGTGCCGAAGGACCGTGCGGAGCCGCGGGAACGGGGGGCGGCGGTGCTCCTGGAGCTCCCGGAGCCGCGCCCGGAGACGTCACAGGCGGAGCGAGCGCGAAAGCGACGACCGGAAAAGACGCGCTTGCCGCGACGAGCGCGAGGACAGCGACCGCGGTGACTCTGCGACCGAGGGTGCTCATCCCTGCACCTCACGACCGAGGACGCGGCTGGCGAGCGCGCCTGCGAGCGCCTTCGTCTCGGCCTGAAGCAACGCCCGGACCTGCGCCGCCTCGATCTCGAGCTCCTTGCGCCCTCCGGTCACCGCCGCGGTCGTCGCCTCGCGTACCTTCCCGACGATCTCGCTCTCGACCTTCAACCCCTCCGCACGCTGGGCCTCACGCTCGGCGTTGCCGGCGCTCCGAGCCTTCTTCATCTCGGTCTCGTACTTCGTCAGCGCCTCGGCCGACGCGATATCCATCTTCCGCGCCGCCAGCTTGGCGCCGTCGATCCGCCGCTCGCGCTCCTCGAAGAGCTTGAGCATCGGGTCGAACAGCATCGGCTTGAGGGCCAGGATCAGCACGACGAAGATGACGACCGGCCAGAGGGCCGTGGCGTCGACATCGACCACCACGCCACCCTTCGGCGCGAGAGCCGCGAGTGAGGAGGAGGTCGAAAGAAGAGAGCTAGCGAGGAACATGCGTGCCTGAGGGCAGGGGGAGGCGGCGGGGCGCCGTTCGACAGCCTTGTAGGGTCAGCCGACCCGCAAGGACCAGCTGGAAACGCCCCGCCACTACCACCGTGACCCGCGCATGTCCATGCCCCACGCTGGAGGTCGCGGAGAACGCGAGAAAGTGACAGCAGTTTCAACAGGTTCCACGCCACAAACCGGACGAATTTATCAACCCATCGAGTGGGGTCGAAAAGGATGGGGACGTTGATTCGATCCCATGTGAACGGGATCGCAACATCGTGAGCGATGAACGCGTCCCTGCTGGAGGGGTCGCGAACATGTTCGTGGAAGTTCATGGCCTTCTCGATGGGGTAACGAAGGTATTCATGGATCTTCATGACCCTGTGGCTCGGGTGATGAACGTCGTAAACGACCTTTCGATCCCATCGTGAAGGGTGTCGAAGATTGTGAACGATGTTCGAGTCCTCACGGACGGGGAGAGGAACATTCTTGATCATGTTCGATACCCACCCATCGAGGATCGCAAGGATGTCGAGCTTGTTCGGATCCCTTCGTGAAGGGTAACAAACATCATTGATATCCTTCGCATCCCCGCCAACAGGGTCGCGAACGTTTTCAGGATCCTTGCTCACCCGCCGCGTGGGGGACGAAATATCATCACAATTGTTCGATCCCTCATCGACGGGGAGTCGAACATTGTTGAGCTCTTTCTCCTCCCGTCGGTCGGGGTGACGTATTTCACGGAGGAGACGGGGCTCAACGCCCTCGATCGAGGGACGGAGACGTCAATCCTTCTCTTCCCGTCTCATAGGGAAGCGAACATCCTCGCGGCGAGCAGGAACGACCCTCCGCTGTTGCGACAGCTCGCGAGTTAATTACCCAGCCCGGGACGTGAGGTGGCGAACGTTTGGCGGAACGCGACGCAGCCGCAGCGTGGGCTCGTCCTCCTCGGTCTCGGAGACGTACTGGATCGACGGGGACAGGCTGCGATTCGAGTCGAGGAGCGGATCCCGCGTCGGAAGGGGGCGTTCATGGATGCCGCTGCCGCGCACCTCGAAGCGTTCGAGCGGACCCGTGCGGACGATGCTGATCTTCCCGCCGTCTCCGACCTTCGCAAACAGCATGGGGACGCCGAGGGTCGGCGAATGGGCGAGATACCCGGGCTCTCTGGGGTCGAGAGCGGCGACGTACTGCGCACCGATGCAGGCGATGGCGCCGTCCATCGCGTCGTCTCCGCGCTCCTTGCTGCGACGGTGGACGTGGAGGCACACGCCCTCGTCATCGAGCATGAGGAGGTGGTCCCGGGTCTGGGCGACGAAGGCGATGCTCATGAAGAGGTCCTCGACCTCACCCCGAGTAAGCAAGCGGCGGGCCTGGTTGAGGTCCGCAAGAACGCTGCGGTTTTCGGGGATCAAACGGTGAGTCGAGGTGACCCAGGACACAGCGCCGGAGGACGAGAGATCCAGCATGGTGCGAGGCGAGTCCATGCCCGGGCTTGCTCTTCGGCCCGATGGGCTCCGGTCCGCCGACTGGTCCGGGTCGTGCTTTCTGGTGGTGGGTCTGCCGAGGTTTCCTGAGACGGACCACGCATGATGCACAGCCTGAAGCGCCTCGAAGGGTACGTCGTCGGCGCGACCGACGGCGAGAGCGGCGCCGTGGTCGACGTACTGTTCGACGAGGAGACGTGGGCCACGCGCTACGTCGTCGTCGACATCGGCGATCTCGTGCATAGCCGTGCGGTGCTCGTCCCTCGGGTCTCGTTTCGCGAGGTCGACCCCGCGACGAGACGGTTTCACGTGGACCTCACCGTGGAGGCCGTCACGGACTGTCCGCTCCTCTCTGCGCACGAGCCGGTCAGTCGTCGGCTCGAGCACGACCTCGACATCGACCGTGACTCCTGGCTCGACGGGGTCGCGGTGCCAGTAGTGCCACCGCAAGGCGCTCCCGAGGCAGACGCGCCCTTCGAGGTCGAGCGCACCGACGCGCAACTGTGGAGCGCGGGTGACGTGCGCGGCTATCGCATCGAGGGAACCAACGGCGCCATCGGGCACGTCGTCGACTTCCTCGCCGACGACGAGGCGTGGATGGTTCGCTACCTGGTGGTCGACACCAGCAACTGGTGGCTCGGAAGACGAGTCATCATCCCTCCGCACTGGACGCGCAGCATCGGGTGGTCCGAACGGCGCATCCACGTCGACCTCACGCGAGAAGAGATCCGACGGAGCCCGGTATGGAACGCGAACGAGGTCGTCAATCGCACGCGAGCGTGAAGAAGAAGGCCGTGATTCGACCGGTCGCGGCCGTGGATACCTGGAGTCATCACCGGCGCGCAGCAGGCCGAGGCCCTCTTTGAGGCGATGGATCTGTCGGGGGACTGACTATCTGCTTCTCGCGCCAGTTTTCGGCAGCGTGCGGAGCGTCCGGAACTCGTGCTCCGGATCGACGACGGTGACCTCGCCGAACCGAGCGAGCGGCGCTGCCACGACGTCCTGATCGCCGACCACGAGGATGAGCGAGTGGTCAGGATCGAACATCTTCGCGGCTTCCCTGTCGGCGCCTTCGGTCGTCACGCCCCGGAGCGCGGCGCGGTAGCTGTCCCAGTAGTCGTCGGGGAGACCGAGCTCGGAGAGCTGCGCGACCATGTCCGAGATCGCGCCGAGGGTCTCCATGCGGACGGAGAAGATGTCGCTCAGGTAGCGACGCGCCGTCGCGACCTCGCCGTCGGTCGGGGGCGACGCGCGCATCCCGGCGAGGTTGTCCATGACCGCCTGCACCGCGTCCGCCGTCTCGGGCGCCCGTGTCCCGACGTAGGCAAGGAGCGGCTGCGGACCGTTCGCCAGCTCGAGTGGATGAGCGCTCGCTGCGTACGCGAGCGAGCGCTTCTCGCGCACGTCCTGGAAGAGCCGTCCCGTCATCCCGCCGCCGAAGACCTGGATCGCGACGCGGTCCGTCGGCCACGTCGACGAGTGTCTCCCGGGTACGAGGTCGGCGACGACGATGTCGCTCTGCACGCTCTTCGGCCGATCGACGACGATGACCCGCGTCATCCGCGGAGCCCCCGGCGCGGGGAAGTTGCTCGACGGAAGCGCGTCCGTCGTCGGCCTCCATGCGCCGAACGCGCGGTCGGCCGCCTTCACCGCGTCGTCCGCGCTCACGGCGCCCGCGACGATGACGTCGACGTTCGGCGGAACGTACAGTCTCCGATAGAAGTCGCGCACCGCCGCGCCGTTCACCCGGGCGATCTCCGAGGGGACGACGCCGTGGCTCGCGTAGGGGCTCGACGGCGGAAAGAGCTCATGGAAGACGAGGCGCCCCGCGCTCCACATCCCGTTCGCCCGGGCGTCCTCTCGGGCCTGGTCCGTCATCCTCGCCTTCACTCTCTCGAGCTCGGCGCCGTCGAAGCGTGGCGTCGTGAGCAGCTCGCCCAGGATGTCGAGCGCCGCGCCGAGCTGACCGTCCACGACCCCCATCGAGAGCCGCGTCGCGTCCGGCCCGACCGCGACGTCGACGCGGGACCCGAGCGTCTCGATGCGCTTCACCACCTCGCTCGCGCTGTGGGCGCGCGTGCCCCCCTCGCGGAGCATCTTCGCGGTGATCTCGCTCACCCCCGGGAAGCCGAACCCCTCGCCGGCGTGGATGACGACGCGCAGCTCGACGATCGGGAGCGCGCGCGACTCGACCACGGACACCCGGAGCCCGTTTCGCAGCGTCGTCCTGAGCACCTTCGGGAACGGCGAAGGCTTGCTATCGAGAGGCGGCGGTGGTGCATCGACGCCCGCGCTCGTGGTCGTCGTCTCGGTCCCCGTGTGAGGAGCCGCGGAGGGCTGGAGAGGAGCCGCGGAGCCGCAGCCGGCCATCGCCAGCACGAGCGAGAGATCGAACGCAGACATCCGGCGAGCCGCGCGGGTCATGCGCTTCACGGCTGCACCACGACACGCGAGAGGTGCTTCGGCACGAGGTACCGCGCCACGACGCGCGAGATGTCCTGCGCGCTCACGTCCAGGTAGCGATCGAGCTCGGTGTTCAGGAGCCCCGCGTCGCCCCAGTACGTCTCGAACGTCGCGAGCTGCTCGGCGCGCGCGTGGTTCGACGCGAGGTCGAACAGGAACTGCGAAGCCCGTCGGTTGCGCACCTTTCTCATCTCCCCCTCCGTCGGCGGTGTCCGCGCGAGCGAGGTGATCGCGTCGGCGATGACGTCCTCGACGCCGGCCACCGTCCCCTTCGCAGACAGCTTCGACGAGACCTCGAACGCATCGGGGCCGCGGTGCCCCTCGAGCTCGGCGTCGACGTCGATGGCGATCGCCCTGTCGTGGACGAGCGCCTTGTAGAGGCGTGAGCTCTCGCCTCCCGCGAGCACGTCGGCGGCCAGCTCCAGCGCGTAATGATCGGGGGTATGCGCGGGCGGGGTCGGCCATCCGTAGAGCACGGCAGGGAAGCGGGCGTGCACGTCCTTGACGACGTCCTCGCGAGGCGCGTCTTGCTCGGGCATCTCTCCAGGCTCGAACCTGGCCAGCGCCACGCGCTTGGCGTCTCCGAAGTACGCTCGTGCGCGCTCGAGAGCGACCGCGGGGTCGAAGTCGCCGGAGACGACGAGCACCGCGACGTTCGGGGCGTAGTAGCGCTCGTGGAACGCTCGCACCCAGTCGAGCGTGGCGGCGTCGAGATCCTTCATCGTCCCGATGACCGAGTGCTCGTACGGCCAGTATCCCTGGAAAGTGAGCTCGTCCAGGCGGAGCTCGGCCGGCGCGTACGCGGCGTTGAGCACCCTCATGCGGTACTCCTCCTCGACGACGAGCCGCTGGTTGTCGAGGTTGGCCTGGGAGACGTCGAGCGACTTCATGCGGTCGGCCTCGAGCCACATCGCGAGCGGGAGCTCGCTCTCGGGGACGAGGTCGAAGTAGTTCGTGCGATCGGAGCTCGTGTCGGCGTTGAGGGTGCCGCCATGCGACGCGATGAGCCTCATGTGGTCGCCTTTCGCCACGTGCGCCGACCCCTGGAACATCATGTGCTCGAACAGGTGCGCGAAGCCGGAGCGGCCGCGCTGCTCGTCTCGAGCGCCGACGTCGTACATCACGTCGACGGCCACGGTGGGCGACGTGTGATCGACCGACAGCACGACGCGGAGCCCGTTTGCGAGCGTCGACCGCTGCACGTCGATGTGAAGGTGCGGAATGGCGGCGGGGCTCGCGGGCGCCTGGCCCGACGAAGCGGTGTGGGAGCCCATCGCGAGCGAGAGCGCGAACAGCAGAGACAGGGTCGGCGTTCGAGACATGCGAGACATGGTCGGCCCACGACGCAAGGCGTATGCCTTCTGTCGCGTGATTGAGCGCTGGTCGAGTGGCGGAGCGCTCTCACCGCCACCGGTGCAGGCGCCTGTGCTCGGACGACGCTTCGCGTGGCGCACACGGGTCGGCACGTGGCGTGCTTCATCGGGCACGAGGTGCCGATGAGACGCGCGCTGGCGATCACGATTCTGGTCGGGTCGATCGGCTGCGATCCGGCGATGTTTCCGCCCTACGTCGAAGCCTCGCCGACGAGCAGCACCACCGTCACCTCGGTCGCCGTAGCGTCGACCCAGGCGCGGCCGGGCGAGGACTCCGCGAGCGCGGACGCACGAGTCGAGCAGGACGCGGACGCGCTGGCGGAGAACCTGTGGCCTGGCGACCTCTTGCACGCTGCGCACACGCTCGCCTCGCTGAGCGTGGCGCAGAGGACTCGGATCGGCAGGCTCATCGACGAGCAGAACCACGTGGACGCCGACGTTCGGGCGGCGCGATCGCAGCTCCTGTCTGCGGTCGCGGGCGCGGTCGACTCGGCGACCGTGAGCGTGGACGCACTCTCTGCCGCCGTCGATCCCGTCGTTCGCGCGATGGTCGCTGCCGAGCCCGAAGACCGGCGGCTCCTCGAGACTCTCCACGCGACCCTCTCGCCGTCGCAGCGGGCCGAGCTGGGGAAGCAGGTCGCGTCACGCGAGCCGGCAGCGTCCGGCGCGCGCGAGCCCGGCGCCATGAGCTGGATGTCGAGGATGCTCGACCTGACGAACGCCCAGCGGACGCTCATCGACATGAACCTTCGCGCCGTCGGACGGCTGCCGGAGGATGAGGCGCGCGAGAACGCCAGGCGCGCCCGGATGCGCTTCCTCCGCGACTTCGCGCGCGACACGTTCGTCGCGGCGCCGCGCAGCAGCGAGGCGATCCGGGAGTCCGTGGACCGCGTCGTGGTCCTGGCCGAGGTCGCGACGCCCGCGCTCTCGAACCTGCAGCGAGAGGCGCTCTCTTCCGCCCTGCGGGCATGGGCGGTGAAGCCCGAGCTCGGACGATGACATGAGCTCGAGGCGACGTGCTCGTCAGGCGCGGACCCCGAACGCGTCCGCGAACGCCTGGAACGCGGCTCTCACTCGAGGCGTCGCGCGGCGGTCGGGCGCGCAGACGGCGTGGACGAGCGGGCCGGGCGCGGCGTCGTCGGCGAAGAGCTGCACGAGGGCGCCGCTGCGCACGTGTGTGTCGACCATGTAGTCGAACAGCTGCGCGACGCCGAGGCCCGCGAGCGCCGCGTCGACGAGGGACGGCGCGTGATCCACGACGACGCGCGGGGTGACCTCGACAGGGCCAGAGAGGAAGACCCACGGGTGCGCCTTGCCGTGCGGGGCGACCCAGACGACGCAATCGTGCGTCGCGAGATCCGAGGTGACGCTCGGGGTGCCTGCACGAGCGAGGTAGGCCGGGGACGCGACGACGACGAGGCGCGTGCCGCAGAGTCGACGCGCCACGAGCGAGGAGCTCGCCAGCGGACCGACGCGCACGGCGACGTCGATGGGGTCGTCGCCGAGGCGCGCGAGGCGGTCGCTCACGATGAGCCGGAAGGTGAGCCTCGGGTGCCTCACTCGCAGGGCCGCGAGCGCCGGGTGGACGATCGAGGCCACGACGAACGGGACCGACACCACGAGCTCTCCCTGCGGCTCGCGCTTCGTCCCGAGGACGAGCGCACGCGCGGCGACGACGCCGGTCAGCGCTGGGCGACAGCTCTCGTAGAAGAGCGCCCCCTCGCGCGTCGGCGTGACCTCGCGGCTTCCGCGCGCGAGGAGCGAGGTGCCGACCTCCTTCTCGAGCACGCCGATCGCCTTGCTGACGGCCGCCGCGCTGACTCCGAGCTTCGCCGCGGCGCGCCGGAAGCTGCGCTCCTCCACCACCGCGACGAACGGAACCACGCCCCGGAAGACATCGAGATCCATGCGCGGATGATCAACCCACGGTTGACGGAGGGTCAACCGCGCACGCCGTTGTCGGTCGAGCCGTGCCGCCGCAGGTTGTCGGGTGTGGAGGGAATCCGCATGACGACAGACAGCACGACAGACAGCACGGCACGCGCATCATCAGGCAAGGTTGCGGTCATCACCGGGGCGACATCGGGGCTCGGCGAGGCCGCGGCGCTCGCGCTCGCGAAGCAGGGGCACAAGGTGCTCGTCGTCGGGCGCGACGCGGCGCGAGGCCACGCGGTGGTGAAGCAGGCGAAGGATGCTGGAGGGGAGGCGGAGTTCCTCACCGCCGATCTCTTCTCGCTGCGGGACGTGGCGCGGCTCGCCGGCGAGATCCGCAAGCGCGCGGACCACGTCGACGTCCTCGTCAACAACGCAGGAGGCTCGTTCAACCGGCTCGAGAACACTCGCGACGGCTTCGAGCGGACGTTCGCGCTCAACGTCGCGGCGCCGAACGCGCTCGTGCACGCGCTCCTCGAGCTGCTCGTCGCGAGCAAGGGGCGCGTCATCAACATCGTCACCGGCGTGCCGCACGGCGCGAAGGCGACGCTCGGCGAGCTCGTCGGGCCAGCGGCGAAGGCGGGGCTCGGTGGCTACATTCGCGCGAAGCTGGCGCTGCTCACGCTCACGCGCTCGTGGCAGAAGCAGTACGGGTCGCGCGGGGTCACGTTCGTGGCGCTCCACCCCGGCATCATCCCGGGCACACGCTTCAACGCCGAGGCGCCGGCCTGGTTCCGCGCGATCGGCGAATTCGTCGCGAAGCTGTTCGGTCTCACCTCGTCGACCGCGCAGGCGGCCGAGCGCTACGTGCGCGCCGCGACCCAGCCCGTGGAGCCCGGCGGCTTTTACTACGAAGGCAAGCTGCGCCCGGCGCCGCGGCTCGCGGACGACGCGCCGTTCACCGCCGCGCTGCTCGGAGCGCTCTCGGCGCCGCGCGCGCTCAGCTGACGACCCGCACCACGTCGAACGCAGTCACACGAACCACGAGATCACGGAGACACGACCATGAGCGAGAACACAGCACGCGTGCAGGCACTCTACGATCGGCTGAACCGTCGCGACGCGACCGTGATGGCCGAGCTCCTTCACGAGGACCTGAAGGATCACACGAGCCACGGCGAGACCGACGGACGCGCGGCGCACGAGCAGCACGTGCTCGCGTCGATCGAGGGCTTCCCCGACCTGCGCTTCGAGGTGAGCGACCTCTTCGGCGACGGCGACAAGGTCGTCGCGCGAGGGCGTCTGTCGGGGACGAACAAGGGGCCCTTCATGGGCGCGCCGCCGTCGGGCAAGGCGTTCTCGATCGCGTGGATCGCCATCTATCACTTCCGTGGGGACAAGGTCGCCGAGCGCTGGCTGCAAGGGGACGACTTCGGGATGATGGTGCAGCTCGGCTTCGTCGCGCCGCCCGGTCTGCCGCGCTGAAGGGAGTCACGGCGACGGAGCTGCGGGTACCTCGAGCTCGCGCGCGTCGACGCAGCACGCCCCCTCGTGGGCGATGGCCACCTCCCACGACCGCAGCTTGCGTTCGAGCCGCGGTCGCACTCCCGGCGGCTCGCCCGGGAGCCTCGCGCGCATTCGCGCGACGCCTTCCTTCCAGAACGAGAGCACGGGCGCCGGGACGTGCGTGACGGGGTGGTCGATCGCGACGCTCGTCGGGCTGACGACGTGCAGCCCGAGCGCGCGCAGGTACATCTGGAGCTCGGGCTTGTGTGCGAACCCGACGAACGCCGCCACGCGGTGGGCGCCGTGACGCGCGATCGCCTCGGCGGCGCGGAAGTGGAACCAGGACTGACGTCGGTGCCAGGCGACGCCTTCGCCCACGCCGAGTCGTGCGCGCGCGTTCTCGATCCGCAGGAAGTCCAGCGCGCGGGCCTCGGAGTTCAGCAGCTCGAACGTGTCGGCCTGATCGATCCGTCGCGCGAGGTCTCCGTACTCCCGCTCGAACGCCGGGCCGCCGACGGGGTCGTCCGGCACGTCGGGCGTCTCCCCGTCGAGCCACCAGTCGATGGGCTCGACCGCGATCCCACGCGCGAGCGCGGCGAGCGTCACGTACGACATCTCGAGGGGGCCGTCTTCGTAGCGCCTCGCGGCGAAGGCCTCGGGCCTGATCTCGACGAGGACCAGATCGGGCGCGTAGCCGAGGATGAGGTCCTCGACCTTGGTCATCGGGTAGCCCGCGACCTTCAGGTGGCCTCCGTGCGCGGTGCCGACGACCATCGCCGTCACGGGCGCGGGCACGGACGTGTGCGTGTCGGGCGCCGGAGTCGTGCGCGTGCCGGCGGCTCTGTCGGCACATCCGGCCTGCAACGCGGCCACGGCGAAGGCACAGGCAAGCACCGGTCTCCGACCCATGTCGAGCCCCTCAATATCACGGTCCAGTCGCGTCGAGTCACCGGCGCGGCAGCTCGCCGGGAAGCGTGCTCTCCTCCCGGGCGTACAGGACGCCGATGTCACGCCTCCCCATCTTCCGCGCTCTTCTGTTGCTCCTCGCCGCCTGCAATGGCCGGAGCACCGCTGCTCCCGACGCGAGAGGCACGGGGGTGACGACGAGCGCAGCGCCGACGGCGACCGCGTCCGCGACGGACACGCGGGATCCGACCTACGAGGCCGCGCTCGCCGCGATCGAGCGCGAGTCGGGAGGCGTGCTCGGCGTCACTGCCGTGCACGTGCCTTCTGGCCGACGCCTGTCCCATCGCGGCGGCGAGTCGTTCCCCATGGCGAGCACGTTCAAGGTCGCCGTCGCGCTCGCGCTCGTGCGGCGGGTCGAGCGCGGCGAGCTGCAGCTGACGGACATGGTGCACCTCGCGCCGGACGACATGCGACCAGGGATGGGCAATGGCATCGCCGAGCGATGGCCACGCGGCGCGGACCTCGCGCTCGTCGACCTCGCGGAGGCGATGATCGAGCAGAGCGACAACACGGCGTGCGACGCGCTGCTGTCCCGTGTCGGCGGGCCCGCAGGCGTGACCGCGGTGGTGCGCGAGCAGGGGGTGAGCGGTCTCCGCGTGGACCGGAGCGAGCTGGAGCTTGGTCGTGACGTCGAGGCGGAGGGCGCGGGCTTCTCCAGGGACGTGCGGGATCAGACGACCCCCGACGCGATGGCGAAGCTGCTCGGTCGCATCCTCGCGGGCGAGGCGACGGGGCCGGCGTCGAAGGACGAGCTCCTCGGGTGGATGCACGCCACGCAGACGGGTCCCGCACGCCTGCTTGCAGGTCTGCCGCACGGCACGACGCTGATGCACAAGACGGGCACGTACTCGAACGACGCAGGCTCGAATGCGACCAACGACGTCGGCATCGTGGCGCTGAACGATCGCTCCTTCCTCATCGTCGCCGCGTACCTTCGCGACTCGACCGCCGCGCCTGCCGTGAGAGAGGCGACGCTGGCGAAGGTGGCGAGCGTCGCGATGGATGCGTTCGTCGGTCCGACGAGGCGCTGACCCCACGCCACGCTCAACGGGAGCTGGTGGCGTTACTGCGGGATCTTGAACTTGTACCGCGTGGTGTTGTCCGCCGACACATTCACGCCCGTCGTCATCGCGGGAGCGTCGGGAGGCGTGCACACGAGCCGGTGATAGCCGGCCGACACCTCGAGGTTGGCGAGCGGCGTCGAGCCGCGCGCGACTCCGTCGACGCTGACATTGCACCAGCCGGTGTTCACGCCGACGCTCAGCTTCCCCTTGCCGGCGGGTGGCGGAGGAGGCGGCGGCGTCACGTCGGGGGGCGGGTTCGTCCCGCTCGGGACGACGGCGACGACCGAGGTGCCGGAGGTGCCTGCCGTGCTCGAGCCGTGCGAGTGACGAGCTTCCTTCACCAGCACCACGTCGAAGCGCTTCGTCTCTTGCGGCGTCGCGATGAAGGTGAAGCTCTGGTCGACGTACCCCGGAGCGCCGACGACGAGCTTGTGCTGATCGCCCGAGGTGATGCCGGTCGCCGGGACTCCGTCGAGGGTCTTCCCGTCGAGGAGCACTGCGAGCCCGTCGGGGCGTGGCTTGACCGTGAGATCGAGCGTAACCGAGCCGCGCGTGAGCTGCGCGTCCCACTTCGCTCCCGGCTCCGTGTCCGTCAGCGACACCGTCTTCTTCAGCGCTTCGAACCCGTCCTTCGAGAGCCGGACCTCGAAGCTTCGACCCGTCGGCAGCTGCCCGACCTGCGCAGGGGTCACGGCCGCGCGCATCTCTCCGTCGATCCAGATCGTCGCGCCGGGGGGATCGCTGCTGACGTCGATGGTGCCGCGGTTCTTGACGACGGGTGGCGGAGGCGGCGGGAGCTGCACCGCCTCGATGCGCGCGCGCTGCCGGAGGACCGACCAGTAGACGCCGGCACCGACGAGCGCGAGCAGAGCCACCGCGGCGATGATGGTCGTCGCATGGCTGCGCGGCTGGACCGCGTGAATCTCGGTGAGCGTGCGGGCGGCGGACGGAGCGCTGAGCAGGCTCGACGACAGGCGCTGCGAGCCGTCGACGTCGTTCTGCGCCGCGTTCTCGGGCTGCTGCAGATCGATGATGTCGGCGAGCTGCTTGCCCTGGAGAATCTGCTCCTTCTGGGCGAGGAGCTTCTCCTCGAACAGCGACTGCATGTACTGCGTGAGCGCGACGTTGCTGACCGGGATGCGCTCCTTGCGGACGTAGTCCTCCAGCGCCGACTGCAGCTCGCGCGCGCTCTGGTAGCGAGTGGCCTTGTCCTTCGACAGGGCCTTCATCACGATCGCCTCGAGCTCCGGCGGGTAGCCCGGATGCACCTGCGACGGGCGCGGATACTCGCGCTCGCAGATGAGCTTCAGCGTCTCGAACTCGCTCTGCCCCTTGAAGAGCCTGCGCCCCGTCGTCAGCTCGAACAGCATGACACCGACCGCGAACACGTCGCTGCGCGCGTCGATCTGCTCCCCCCGCGCCTGCTCGGGGGACATGTACGGGACCTTGCCCTTGAGCTTCCCGCTCTGCGTCTCGACGGTCATCTTCGTGTCGCTCTTGGCGATCCCGAAGTCGACGATCTTCACGTCCCCCGAGAACGTGACGACGACGTTCTGCGGAGAGATGTCGCGGTGCACGATGTTGAGAGGGGAGCCGTCGAGGTCGCGCTTCTCGTGCGCGTACGACAGCCCGCTCGTCACCCCGAGCATGATCTCGATGGCGTGCTCGAGGGGGAACTCGATGACCCCCTTCTTGCGCATCTGGCGCACGATCCCGCGCAGGTCTTCGCCGTGCACGTGCTCCATCGCGATGTAGTAGGTGCCGTCGACCTGCCCGACGTCGAAGATCTGGACGATGTTCGCGTGCGTGAGCGTGGCCGCGATGCGCGCCTCGTGGAGCAGCATGTCGATGAACGCGCGGTCGCGGTTCATCGCCGGCAGGATGCGCTTGATGACGAGCAGCTTCTCGAAGCCGGCCACGCTCTTCTGGAGGGCGAGGAACAGCTCGGCCATCCCACCCATCGCCAGCTTGCGGAGCAGCGTGTACTTCCCGAAGCGTCGCGGGAGGCCGTCCTTCGCCGGGTCGGCGTTGTCGAGGGCTTCGAGCGATGCTGCAGGCTGGCGCGGGGGCGTAGCGTTCATGGAGAGCCCATGGACGACACCAACCGGCGTGCACTGGCGAGTCGCCATTGCCGCCACATCTGCTCACAGCGCGTGGTCAATCTCGAAGTCCTTCGTACCCTTGAACCGTAGTCCTCGGGCGGGGCAGGGTCAATGAACGGAGGGCGCACGTCAACGCCGAACTCGGTCTTCAATTCTCACGGCGTCGGTCGGCAGCCTCCCTCTTCAATTCTCACGGCGTCGGTCGGCAGCCTCCCTCCTTCCTTCCGTGAGAATTGGCGGGGAGCGCGGCCGCTCCCCG
>Ga0302276_10000024_pt1 | contig 149095 bp, 121 predicted proteins | sample III_Bog_N2_3_FD_198768 | JGI IMG/M metagenome (GOLD analysis project Ga0302276, IMG submission 198768) | Peat permafrost microbial communities from Stordalen Mire near Abisko, Sweden - III_Bog_N2_3 | ecosystem: Environmental > Terrestrial > Soil > Wetlands > Peat | place: Sweden: Abisko...
TTCGCGCGCAAAGGTCACGGCCTCCTGCGCTGCCTTCTGCGTTTTCTCGGGTGCGCGTTCGACGGATTTCTTTTGGACGCGCTCGCGGGCTGCGGCCACAATCTGATTCGGCTGATTGCCGAACTCGGTAGCCAGCTTGCGGTGCGCCGCAAGCATTTCGGCAGGTGACTGAATCTGCTTCTTGTCGCGCGTGGCGTGGGCGGCGATCTCCGCCGCCTCGTAGCCGGAGAGACCATTCTGCTGCATGTGCGCGAGGATCTGATTCTGGCGCTGGCTCGAAGCGTCGAGATACTCCTGCGAATATCCTTTTATCTCCGGCGCGCCGCTCCTGCCGGGCGCGATCTCGTAGCCCAATCCGTGCAACCGGAAGGTCAACTCCGACTGGTAGACGGCAGTGGCGAACTGCTGCGACTCGAAGAGACTCTGCGGCTGGAGCGCCCGCGTGGTCCCGTCAGCGCGCTCAGTGACATTAAAGATAACGGCATGAGTGTGAAGTTGCGGAGCAGCGTAACCATCGACGGGCCGCGATGTGTCATGCTCGAATTTTGCGACGATGAATTGGCCGGTGGATTCGGCGGGCCGGTTACCGCCGAGCCGCGCTTGCGTGTACCGTTCCAACTCGCCGAGAGCGGTCGTGACCGCCATGCTGTGAGCCTTGCGGACCCGGCTGTCGCCGCCAACAAGAGCGGTCAACGAAACTGACTTCGGCGCACTGAAGGTGGCGTCCCACGCGGCGCGGTGCTCGACGGATTTGACTGTCTTGCCGTCGGCTCCCTGATACTCGAATGATTGCCGATGCTGTACGAGTTGCTCGCCGGTCTGCGGATGTTCACCTTCCGAGAGCCGGTGAAACTCATCGGCGTTGACTGCGCCCGCTAGGCCGTATTTTTCGGCAAGTCGTCCCTGCCATTCGCCCTGCACTGTTTGTCCCTGGCTCCAATAGCTTTGGTCCGGCGAAGTGAATTCCTGCTTGTGGTAGTTTTCGAGCTTGCCCGCAGAAAGGGCTTTCGATATTTTCAGCATGGCTCAGTCCCCCAATGAAAAGCCGCTCTGAATGGCTTCCGCGCTCTCTTCGATTGACTCCGGCTCCGCCTGCTTTTTCGCCAGCGTCTTCGGATCAAAGCCGAGTTCATCGTCGTCCAGTGGGCGCGGCACAAAAGATGGTTGCGTTGCAGGGATGTCGTGGTAGGCAAATGAGAAGCAGGCAACGTAGTTGCCAAGTTTCAGGAAGGCGTGCCGGTCGGGCAAGCCGGAGATTTCCGAGTCCATCACCAGCGGCTCGACCTGGCGCTCCAGCGTGAAGTTCTTCCCGGTGCGGCTGCCGTCGAAATGCGTCTGCCGCATTCGCTCAATTTCCACTTTGCCGATGGCGCTCGATACCCACTCGGCGGCCTTTGGCTCGGTAGTTTTCAGAAAGATTTTCGTGGCTGGCTGCGAGAGCATGACCTCGGCCATGTGGCCATAGATGTACTCAAGCTGCGCCTTGCCCTGGAAGCCCAGCACAATCGGATTCTTCGATTTGCGATTTTCGGTGATGGCGGTGTGGAGTTGCGGCAACCGTTGCAGGCTGGCCAACTCGTCCAGCACAAACCAGACCGGATGCTGGCCTTCTTTCGGCTCATTGAGAAGACGCAAAACAAGCAGGTCAATCCACAGGCTATGCAGCGGTCGCAACGCCTCGCGCTCGCTGGGCTTCGAGGTCAGAAATATCCAACCCTTCCGGTTCTCAGACCAATCGGTAGCGCTCCAGTGGTTCCGGGTTTTGTCTTTGCGCGGGAGCATCCGCAAGCTGTCGGCGATGAGACCGAGCGAGGCCAATACTCCGTTGCGCTGCTGCTGCGCGCCCTTGGCGATCATCGTTGCCATCTCGGTGTTTTGGACGCGACGGTCGATCTCGTCTGGGTTGGCCATCCATTCGACAAGCTCCTCGGGCGAGGGGCCGAAGGTCAGCAGATGAGCGAATATCTTTTGCGGCGTCTCCGTGAAGAACTCGCCCTTTTTGTCCGTGGTCGGCTGGTATAGCGAGGCGGCAATCGCCTTGGCCTCGGCACGGCGGCGCAACTCCTCCGATGGTCCCCAGTATGGGCAACGGGCATCGAGAGGATTCAGAATAATGTCGCCGTTTTTGGTGTCGTAGAACCGCTGCACGAACTCGCACGCCGGATCGTAGACGATGGCCGAATGACCCCGCTCTCTGATTTGCATGAGAAGCTGCATGATGAGCCGGGTCTTGCCCGCTCCCGTGTCGCCCATCAGTTCGATGTGCTGCCCCTCGGCGAGCCGGGGAATGCGCATGAGCTGTTTCGATTCGATGGTTCTGAAGCCTACGCCATCGCCCTTCACGGCGCGATTGAAGCCGGCTGGCGTGACGCGAACCGGGCCTTTGACCAGGCGTCCGTACTTCATTTCAAGGAATCGTTCCACGTCTTTGCGCGCGGCAAACGGGAGGATGCCTAACAGCACGGCAAGCCCGGCACCGAGCGGCCAGCGGAAGACTGCGGCGACGCTGTGCCCGCCATAGACGAACTGCTGAAGGTAAGTATGAAGCGGTCCATTCCGGTAGCTGGCCTTTGGTCCGCGATAGAGGTAAACCAGTCCGGCGGCGCGGGCGCTTGAAGTCAACTGGAGTGGCAGGGGCCGGGCGAATTCTATCGTCGTGATACCCGGCTCCACATCGGCAGCGGCGGCAGGATGCGCATGAAGATGCTCATCCGAAACATCGAGAAGCTGGTACTGGCCGGTCTGTTTCAGGCCGGCCAGTGCGCCGGATTGAATGTACGGCCAGAGGTCGTAGCGTTCGAGCGGCGGCATGAACACACCGATATAGATGCGCAGAAATACAACAGTCAGAATCAGCGTCAGCGTGATAGCCGCGTAGCTATAGATGGGAGCCTGCGGCGGCGTAACGATTGTTTCCTTGCGTCCCCAATGCGTGGTATTCATAGCTGTTCAGTGCTCCTTTCCGCATAGCTGGCGAGAGTGTCTTCCGCCGCCTTGCGCTTGTTTGCCTTCACGTAGCGAAGCATTTCTTTGAACTGCTCTGCGGTCTTCTGCTCGCCGCGCAAGAGAGGTTCGAGCGTGTTGATGAGCAAAAGACGCAGGCTTGTGACTTCGCCCATCAAAGCAAGGTCAGTTGCATTCCTGGAGTTGCCGCGCACTTCACGCATAATCAGGCTGCGCAGCCATTCGCCGTAGTCGAGTCCAAGCGAATTGCAATGGCGCTCGACCTCTGAATACTCGTTGCGATTGAGTTTTGTGTTGAGCGTGATGTTGCGTTTTTCTCGTCCGCGCACCCGGCGTGCGCCGAGTTGCATTTCTGAAGAAAGAAGCGCCATGATGACCTGCTTTCTCAAGAGAACCGTGGAAACTCATGAGTTCCCACGGTTCGCATATCTTCAACTCCATCAATCAGTAACTCAGGAGTTTCCTGGGCAACTTCTGAGTTCCCTCTGAGGGGTGGAGTATCGAAAATTCTTCCGGCGCGCAGCGCCGCAGTGGTCCGGGCAGGAAAGCGAAGGCAAATCATGCCTTCGCTCCCACTGCTACTGGTGCTTTCGATGCAGGCTTTGAAGGCGCTTCAGCGGCTTCGGAAGCAGGCACACGACGGATACGCAGAGTTGGCGTGATGCGTTGTGCTTCAGGAGTGCGAAGGAACTCCTGAAAATCGCGGTCTTTCGAGAAGACATAGGCAAGCGCCTGCTCGACAACATCGTCGGCGGAAGCGTGGATGAATGCGGCGTACTGATCGACCTGCAAAGCGGTCGTATCCGTGAGCCGAATGGATGCGCTGATGTGGCGGGTTTGCGTGACTTCAAGCAGTGGCATATCTGTCTCCTTCAAGTGTGGAATCAGGCCGTCTTTCGACGGGCAATCATGCGCTGAGCCGTGGCAGCAATCTCCCGCGCACGAGCGGAGTTGAGTGCGGAGGAAATCTCAAAGCGGCGGCGGACTTCAAGCATGGTGATAACGTCGTCGATGGGAATGCCTTGGCCCAGCCAAAGGCGAGCCGAGGCGACATCGACAGTGCGTTGTGCGTAGTAGAGCGGATCGGATTTATCGGCGCGGCGTGAGGCGAGTTCGCGCGTCAGTTTCGCGGCGTTCATATCGAGTGCAAGCCGCGTGCAAACCCAGGCCCAGTCGTCTTCGGAATGCGAGTGCTTTGACGAAGTTGAATGGGCGGGTTTCTTCCGTTCGTTTCCGCAGAGCGGGAGCACGGAAGAGACTTCGATATTCTCAAGCCGGAAATCTGCTGGACCGTAGATCGCATCGGCTGGGTATTCGACCGTGACAGGATGCGCGGGAGAATACTTCCGGTTGAGGAAACCTGGTAAGCGCAGCACGCGGTTTCGGTCGGTGCAAGCGTGATCGCCGCCGAAGGTTTGGGCGATCAGCTTGAGCGTCTCTTCTTGCCGCTCGAAGTCGAAGCCGGCGACTCGCCAAAGCGCCTGGTATTTTCCGGGCGAAGTCGAGATGATCGCGGTCGGCGTGGGCACTTGGTCCGACGCCCGCAGCGCAGCGAGCCGGGCGTCGCCGTCTTCATCAATATCTATATAGATGTGGCGGACGGATGCGATGCACTCCTTGGTCCGCTTCCGGCTGCCGGGGCGCAAAGGGTTGGCCGAAAGATAGATGTTTGCGCCGTTGTCATTCTCGAAGTTGAGCCAGGCCATATAGCGGGGCGCGAGAACCTGTTCAACCGTTATCACGCGCTGCTGTGGCCGGGGCGCATCTTCCCGGCGCAACAGGAGCGCAATCGTTTCGCACGAAGCGAAGGAGCGAGTGAGGAAGTTGGCGGCAATTCGGTTCATAATCTGACCTCTCAAGAACGCGATTCCACGGGTGTTTCCAGTAGGAAAGCCCGGACGATGCCGGGCTTTCACCGTGAAGGGATACGGCCTACTCGGCCGCTTCGTCGAAGGGCAACTGCTCGTCGGCTTCCTGCTCTTCAGGGGCGGCCTTCTCTGCGCGGTCGAGCTTGAGGATGGAGTTGACGCGAATCGAGTCGGTGCGGACCGGCTTCTTCGCCTTCTTGGGCGTGTACTCGGAGTAGCGAATCTCGCCCTCGATCTGGATGTGCGCGCCCTTCTTGAGCGTGGCCGCGAACTCGCCGAGCTTGCCGAAGACGATCAAGCGATGCCACTCGGTGTGCGAGATGTACTCGCCGGACTCTTTGTCCTTGTAAGAGGACTTGGTTGCGAGCGAGATGGTGGTGAACTTCTGGTTGTTCTTGCCGGTGCGAACTTCGGCATCATTGCCGAGGAAGCCGATGAGGATAGCCTTGTTCTTTATGTGGAATTGGGGTCGCTTTTCCCGCGCGTTTCGGACCGCGGCCGCTCGCCAGTGGTGTGCGTCCACCGGCGCGGGTGGATGTGATTTGAAGATAGTTGCGATTAGCATTTGTTGTCACCATTGCGTGCCTGGAGATCAGGCGCGGTCTCGATTTGATAAAGGCGGTCAGGTGTCGGAACATCGGCAAGGTTGTCGATGAGCTTTTCGTAGGCTGCCAGGCCCAGCTCGACCGCCTCCAGTTCGGGTTCGGAAAGAGGGATCTCTTGCCGCAACCGGAGGAGATTGGCCGTGGCCTCCAGAAGCTGAGCCCGCGTAGATTCTTTTGCAACGTAGAACGAACATTGGGCGCAAGCCATACGATGCGGGCATTGATCGAAGAAGTCGTAGGTGCAGTATCCGTGGCCCAGATCGTAGAACTTCCACGCCTCTTCGGTCGCCAGCCCCTTGCGAACTACATCCTGGTCGATCAGCACTTCGATCGCCCGGATATTCCGTTCGAAGTAGCCAGCCTTCTGGAACGATTTGGTCAGCTTCGAAGGATTGATCTTGGCGTAATGCTGCGTGGAAGATGGATGCTTGTGCCCCAACCACTCCTGGATTTCGAAAAGCGACATGGGCTCGCGCGCATTGAAGAGCTGAGTGGCGATCGTGCTGCGTGCTCGGTGACTGGTTATGGGGCCACGGACATCCTCGTGTGGGACGCCTGCCTTGGTGCACAGCGAGGGGATCAGAACGCTGTTGAGGTAGTTATCGCCAAGTGTTTTGGAACGATGCGCAAACAGGTAATCAACCTGTTTGCCAGTCTTGTGATCCGTCAGTTTCGCTTGCGCGGGCCGCTCTTTCTCCCAGGCTTCGATCATTTCACCCACGATCGTATCCACCGGCTTGGAGAAGGCGGTGCTGGTCTTGTTTACAGGAACTGACAGCAGGCACACACGCTCCCCTGGAGCATCTTGCTGCCATCGTATGCAGCCCAGTCGAAGCCGCCGGATTTCGTCCCATCGCAGCCCAGCAAATAGCCACACGACGGATAACGCTCGCACCAGAGGCAAGGGATAGTAGTGCGCCGCGCCGCGGCCTTGGGCCGACAGGTCCGCAGCGGAGATATTCAGGCCGGCCCAGATCAGCTTGGCCCATACATCGTCGGACAGGATGCGGGGATTGCGATCGACAAGCGATTGCAGGGATCGAGGTGCACGAAACGCATTGTACGGGTCAAAACGCCGTGGAATGACTTCCCACTGTTGGAGGTCGGAGAAGAACCTCCGCAGCGTGGACAGCGCGTGGATCCGAGTGTGCGCAGCCATGAGGCGGCCGGAGTTGCGCACTTCTGCCACAGGACGGTGTGCCCATTCACCGCTCTTCTGCTGGAGACACATGGCAACAGCCTCGGCGGCCATAGAACGTGTCCACTCTGCCGGACTCGTCAACTGAGGATACGTCGCTTGCATCCACCGACCCACTGTGAGGATCCGATAGTAATGGCGAAGCCGACAGTTCGGAGTCAGCGTCGATGTCTCGTGCCAGTAGCGCGCAAGACGCGCCCATTCGTTAGGAACATTCGCAAGGATGACCTCGGGAGCACGAACGATCAGTGTCGGCTGTAATCCCAGACGACGGATCGGGTTCTCGATGATTCCTTTCGATATCAGCAAGCGCGACAGCGCGATTATGCACTGCTCCAGAGCAACAGTGCCGCCTTGTTCTTGTATTTGAAGCAGTGCGCTCTCCGTGATGTCCTCTATGCGCGGCGATCGTACGATGAGCAGCAACTGCGCCAGCGTGAGCGGCATGATGCGTAGCGTGCGGGCGCGGTAGCCAAGATCGCGTAGTTCTGCCTTGATTTGCCTTTCGGCCTCCGCAACAACCTTGAACCCGAAGACCCGGCGCGCCAGACATGAAAAAACATGCCGCCGTTTGGGGAAGCTCGCCAGCGCATCAAAACCCCGCAGCAGGAAGGCCGCTGCGACGATGTGATTGCCGTTATATCGACGCGATTCAACGATCTCGATCCACTCCTCGTCTGTCCAGGCCCACAGAGCACGATTACGGCGCCCCATCTCTTCCAGCAGGTAAAAGACGAGAGAACGACGTTTTTGTCCCTTGTACTCGATATGATCGAAGACGTCGTGCAAGGGACGTACGAGCCGGTGGACAACATCGAGCGACGGCTGCCTAGTCTTACTGAATTTGCTCCGCAACGGCAGTTCCACTGCGAGGAAGTGGCGCTCCCTGGCGGTCAGGCTGTGTGCCCGATCGTATTTTGTTGCGTCGACGGGCCAGCTCCACATGTCGGTTGTTTTCTTCGCACTCATTGAAACAGCCTCCCCATTGCTTCCAGCCGCTGCTGGTGCAACTGCTTTATCGTGGAGTTGAACCTGGCCGCCAGATCGCGTGCGCTGAGATGCACATAAATCATCGTGGTCTCGATGTTGCGATGACCGGCGAAAGTCGCGATTTCGTGGATGTCCCAGTCCGCTCGCGCGAGATCGGTCAGACAGAGGTGTCGTAGAGTATGAGGCGTGAAGGCTGGAGCCACCGCGCGTTTCGCGATGGCGGTGACGACCTTGGACCACGCCCACATCGAGACGGGTTGTGCGCGGTTGCGCGGTGACTGGGACAGGAATAGCCTTCCCCTTTCCCGGCTCAGGGTTCGCCGATGATTCAGGTACTGGCCAAACAACTCATCGGTCGTCGCCGAATATGGCAGGACACGCGACCGCCGGTTCTTGGTGGTCTCTGCCCGCACGCGGATCGTGCGCCGCGATGGATCGATGTCCGATGTTTCGAGCAGGCACAGTTCTTCCCGGCGAAGGCCGGCATCATAACTCATCGCCAACATCAGGCGGTTGCGGATCGGTTCCTTTGCAGCCTCGGAGAGAATCCGGCACCATTCTTCCTCGGTTGGAATCGTGGGAAGCCGATGCTCTCGTTGCACCAGAGACCGCGCCGAACGACCTTCTCCCCGGCGGAACGGGTTTCTTGTGCAGCGCTCCTCTTCCACAAGGAAGTCGTAGAACATCCGAAGCACCGCCAGATGCTGCTGGATGGTCGCGTTCGCCATCCGGAGGTCCGGTTCTCCTTCGGTAGACGATGGCTTTACCAGATTCCGAAGACAGGCGCCCACGGTTTCCTGCCTGATCTCGTGCGGTTGCTTGCCTTCGGCGCTTAGGAATCGCAGGTATCGCTCCAGGTTGCGGCCGTAGGCATCCAGCGTGTTGAGGGCAAGACCCCGGCACGCCTGAAAGCTAAGCCAGGCGCGGGCATCTCTGTGGCCTGCGACGAACGGTATGCGATCCCATCGGATCTCATTGACAAGTTGGCTCGACTTCATCCTCTTCTCCGTGGCGCTGAGATGTGCGGACGGTGCGAGCCTGAGGAACTGGGCACCGGCCGCCATTTCATCCTTGCACCCGCGCTGGTGGACGCACCCCACTGGCGAGTGGCCGCGGTCCGAAACGCGCGGGAAAAGCGACACCCAATTCCACATAACTGTCAGATACATGGTCGTGTCTCCTGATTTGAATTCCCGATCTGCTCGGGTCACACCTTGCGAAGCGATGCGAATGGGTTCGACTCCCAAGTGCCGAGCCGTGCTTTCTGGAGCAGGGGCCCAGACTTGTTCTGGGAGAGGAGTCCGGAAAGCAGAACGGCGATGTGCCGCCGGGCGTCGTAAAAGCCCTGAAGCAGTGACCGAGCAGGCGAGAAATTTAACTAGAGAGACTCGCCTTGAACGAAGCAAATCCCTGGCTGCCTGCCGACCTATTTGACCGGCAATACCAGATCCATCCTTCTCGCCGCCTGACCTCGTGACAAAGAGCCGCATCTTGCATCCGGTATCGCGCGTCTGTTGTTCGGCGCGCCATGCCCAAGAGCGCATAACAAGGGGAGATTCTGATTGCTACATCGTGCCCAGGAAGGCTTTTCATAGCCGTGCCTCCGATTCGCGTTTTCATTCGAGCGAGTTCTGCTGAATTCACGCCGCCGCCGTGGAGGAAGCCCGGTAGATTTCCTCAGTCTCGAAGGACTGGTCAGCATGGCTGTATCCCTTCACGGTGATCAGCTCGCGTACCCGGCGTCGGCCTGTGAAATCGCGCTCGCAGTAGAGAACAAAATCCACTGCCTTTCCGGTCTGTGACCGGATGAATTGCTGGTCGAGATTGGTTCGGGCGCTGAGCGCCATATCCGCCAGCCGGTCCAGTGCATCAAGGGCAGAATCCGCGTGCAAAGTCGAGAGCGTTCCGCCGTGGCCAGTGTTCATGGCCTGCAACAGGTCATAGCCGCATTCGTCGCGGATTTCGCCCATGATGATGCGGTCGGGCCGATGCCGCAAAGCGGCGGCTACAAGCTGGCTTGGAGTGACAGCAACCTGACCGGGTATGGCAGCGACCGCCTCCCAGCGAACGGCATTGGGATGCGCGACCTTCAACTCGGCTGGTTGCTCGATCACGATCAGCCGCTCACCGAGCGGCACGTGGTCGAGCAGCGCCTTCATCAGCGTGGTCTTTCCCGATCCTGTTCCACCGGCAATGATGCCGTTCTTCCGTCCTTCGATCAGCCTTACAACCGCATCCCGGACATCAACGGGCAAGCTTCCAGCTTCGACCAGTTCATCCGAGGTAAACCAGCGGTTGAATTTGCGCACGGTGATTGTCGGCCCGTTGATCGACGAAGGTGCGCCGACAACGGCCACGCGCGAGCCGTCCGGCAAGCGCGTATTCAGGATCGGATTCTGCGTCGTCAAGTCCTGCCCAAGAATGCGCGCGACTCGCTCAATCGCAGCCTGCAAGCGTTCGTTCGTGTATGGCTGTGAGAGTGCAATTTGCTCGACGACGCCGTTGCGATCTGCGAAGACTCCGCTCGTACCATTGATCATCAGATCAGAGATCGACGGATCGAGCAGAAGCCCGCGCAATTCCTCGGGGAAGAACGGCAGTATCAGATCGAAGCTCATCGCGTGGCTCCTGCTACTGCGACAGGCTTAATTGGATCGACAGAAACGCGATTCTCGTGGAACTCGGTGATAGTCAATCCGAGTGGATTGATGAACTCATACTGCGGATAGACGCGGGACTGATCGCTGACCTGCTTCGGGTTCAGGTAATAGGTCACGCTGAGCATCCAATGCTCTGTGCGCGGCTCATGCGAACTCTGTGAGGAGTAGAACCGATCCACGGCCATCAAGGCTGTTCCACGGGCGATGCGTGCGCCCTGGAGCATCTCCTCAGACATTGTGGTAATGGTCACGTTCTGGACCTGCACGTCGCTTGCTTCGATCTGGCCTGCCGTGACCTGAGAGACAAGGTGATTGGCATTGTCCTCACCCATCAGGCGCGAGGCCAATGCCTGCGAGAGAAAGTAGTAGTTGAGCGGATATTTCTTGGCGATTACGTCCCGGTTGACGGTGTAACGGTAGTTGGCCCAGTCGGTCAGATAGGTACGGACTTCACCCTCGCGCGGACTGTAGTTCAAATCCGAATACTGGATCGCCTGGGCGCGGCCCATCTCGTCGATACGAATGTAACGATTCGCTGCCGGACGGCGCGCCAGCATCAGGTTCATGCCGAGCGAAGCGAGCAGCATGACCGTTCCATAGCCGAGGATAAGCCGATAGGATTTCCGCTCGGCGTAATGGGACGAATAGACCTCGTTGCCGATGTGGTCAACGAGAAGCGCCTGCTCAGGCTTCAGCAACGATTCAGTGGGGACTGTGCGTGTGCTCATGGTGTGGACTCGTCCTTTCAGAAAGGGTGAGAAAGAGGTTGGCCGTGTAGATCATCGAAATGATGAACAGTATGGCCAGGATCGTAAGCAATATCCGACGCAATGGCCTGGATCTGCCAAGCTGGCGTAGAAACAGAAAGCTGAAGATATATGTCCACATGTGACACCTCCTATCCAGCCATCATAGCCAGAGATGCGACGGCTCCTCCAACCTTCGAAACGCTATCGGCCATCCCTGCCGTTCCGCCGAAGATCGCCTGCGTCATGCTCGGAATAAAGAGCAGGTTGATAATGAAGGCGATGAAGACCATCGTGCAGGGGATGAGGTTGGCTAGCCACATCTCCATCGAGTAGGTTCCGTTGAAGGTCTGCTGAATGAAGGTGTTCAGGAAACCAGCCCACACGAAGATGAATGCGGCAGCCACCGCACGGATCATCGCGAAGCTAAGCAGCACGTCAAGGAAGTGGTAGAACTTCGACCGGAAGGTTCTTGTCATCAGCAACGGAATGAAGACCGGTCCGAACAGCGCAGTCACCCCGTAGAGGATGAACGAAGAGCAGTTGATCAGGAAGAGAATGGCCGAGGCCAAACCCAGCAGCGCCTGCACAAAGAAGTAGCAGAGGATCTGCACTGGAGCCGTCAGCGAAGGCATCGACGTATTGTCTCCAGCGGTCTTCAAGAGCTGGAGAAGATTGTCGAGTGAACTCTGGTCGAATGCGGCCACCATTACCTGAGCGATGTAGCTGAAGAAGTGATTCAGTCCAAAACTCGCGCCGGGCAGTGGATTCACCCAGTAATTGATGAGCAGACAGCACACGATCAGCCGCAACAGAAAATGCGTCAGATCGCCTGCGCGAACCGGGTGCATGTGAAAGCGAAGCGTCATGCTGGAGGTGTTCCAGTTGATGACCATGCTGATGAGCGTGAACAGGGCGATGCAGCTCAACTCGGTCAGTCCAAGCTGCGTCAATGCGCCGCCGTTCTGTGTGGTCAGACTGGTCAGATTGTTGGTGAACTGGTAGAGCCAATCCACGCCGGAACTCGTACTCGGTAATGCCTGGGCCAGCAGCGTCGGTGAAATCATGGTCGTCACCTCAATGTGAAGGTGCGCGGCGCGGGCCACAGAAGCCTGCGCCGCGTGGTTCTGGTCATGGAAGGTAGGTCTGCCAGGTATTGCTTTCGCTGGCTGCGCTTACGTTGTTTGTGGAGCGTTGCTGCTGTACGAAGGTTGCGGTGTTGATGTCTTCTACAGCGGCATTACGCCGTTCCATGTTGGCCACAGTCATCTGCCCTGCAAGGCAGGCATGAAGAGTCCCTTGTGCCTGCATCTCGCTCAGCTTCTGCGCCTCGGCTGCGTTCAACAGATTGAGCTGCTGGACTTCGCTGTTGGAACCGTCGGAGGCATCAAGCTGAGACGAAACCAGCGAGGAATTCGCCGTGGCGTTTTCTGTCCTGTTGACGCGGTATTGCCCAACGGCGGTCAGGCAATCCGGAGAGATGGAATCTGAGGTTTCGACCATGGCAAGCTGTGAGATACGAGAGCTGCCCAAAGATTGCCCTTGCAGGTAGCTGTTGGCACCGCTATTCATCGACACTGTGGCTGTCTTCCACGCTGTTGCCGATGTAGACGGCGAATTGCTATTGAGCGCAATCCTGATGCCCGCTGTCTCACCGAACATGTTGGCGACATTCGCGTTTTCGAGCGTATGCAGAGTCGTCTGCCACTGCTGCTTGAACGAGAAATGGGCGATGTTGTTCTTGAGCATCTTGTATTGCGTCTCCAGCGTGGTGAGCTGGGAAACAAGACTCGCGTAGCTCGTAGGATCGAAGACTACGTCTCCGATCCCGAAGAGAGCAAAGCTGGGCGTTGCGACCAAAAGCACGGCGGCTCCAACTGCAAGCCACTTGCGGCGTTTTCTTTGCTGAATTGGCATACTTCCTCCTCGTTGTTGGTGAAATTGGCTGCCGCGCTGCGTCACATCCCTTCTTCGAGAAGCGCGCGGGCAATCCGAGGAATGACGACGATCCATTCCTCGCCCGCCTCCTCAATGGCGTCGGCCAGCGTGCAGCCAAACTCTTCGAGCCAGTCGGCACGATTGAGCACAAGCGCCACAGTCACCTTGTCGCTCAAGTTGAACGCGGCCCACGCATCATGACCGCGATGCATGGCGCGCCGCGAAACCTCAATCAGATGCCGCGATCGTTCGCTCTGCTCAATCATGGCCAGTCTCCGGCTCTACAGTGTTGGGTCCATGCGATGTTCCGCATAGGACGGAATCAGAATGTCGCGGCCCACATAGACGCGGGCGCGCGAACCTTCCTTGAGGGTGATGACCGGCAAGCGGTTGAGAAAGTGATTCAAAATCTGTTCGCCTTCGCTTGCCATCTGCTCCGAGATGCCATTGCGAATCTCGGTGGAGTGGTTGAGCACGCTGCCGTTGTTGCCGATTTGCGCAAGGCCGCCGATACCGCCGATGGCGGCGGCGGCGGCGAAGGCCTGGAAGTATCCGTGATCGACCTTGGTTGCGAGTCCGGTCGTACCCAGCGGATCAAGCCCGATGTATTTGTCAAAGTCGAGAGAGAATCCGTCAGGGCAGACGGCCCGATGGAAGGTGACGAACATCTTGCGTTGCTGGGCGCTGCCCACGCTCTGCACGGTGCCGATCAGGCGCGTGCCTTGCGGCATGAGCAGTTGTTGATGATCGTGGGAGTAGTAATCGGTGGTCAGCATGACCAGAATTGGCCCGTTAAGTCCGCCGTCGATGTGGTTGGTGACAACGCCTTCGAGTACCGTGCCCTCAAAGATTCGATAGAGACGGCCCTTATACTGGTCGAACGGATACGGCCCCATCGGGTCGGTTTTGGTGTTCGCAACCGGTAATTGCTCCGATGCCGCCGCATTGGAACTCCTCTGTGACGGCGCGCCATTCATGGTCACGGCCTCTTCCGATTTCAAGGAAGATGGAGCTTCCGAGCGTTCTGCCAGTACCGCCGCCGTCTGCGGATTTGGTAATGAGCCGGTCGCAGTTTCTCCAGCGCGCGCAAAGTCAATCGCCATCGTGTCACTGTTGATGGCATCCTGTTTCTGCTTTTCACGCGCCAGTGTCCGCTGCTTAGCTTCCGCCTGTGCCTCAGAGACATTCGAGGTGTGCTGCGGAGCATTGGAACTTCCGCCGTAGATCGCATCGCGCTGCGCCTTCGTAATCGGCGCGGCATTCGTCGATTCGGGACCTGGAGTGCCATCGGCGTTCTGGAATTGTTGCATCGCTGCTAACAACTCTTGCTGACGCTGCTTTTCCTCGGCGTCATGTTGCGCCTGCAACTGCTGCTGTGTCTCGAAGCTTGATACTTGCTGCGCACTGGGCGAAGCCGGACGCATCGGCAGCGCGCTTGTTGGCGCCGTCCTCTTGTTGCCGCGCAGAAGGCTGGTTACGTTAGCGATGCCGAGTATGGCGAGAATCGCTATCAACGCGATGACCACCGGCATACTCTTCTTGAGCGGCGGCTTCGCGTCTGGCTGCTCTGGAATTGTGGCGGGCGTATTGGGAATTTGTTCGGTCATGGCTACTTCGCGCCTCCCTCACGATGGAATTCGACCTTTTGTTTGCCGATGGCCAAATACCCGTGCTCCAACTGCTTCGGCACGGTGTAAAGCCCGCCGTTGAAATCGAAGTTGATGAGCGAGCCTTTGCCGTCCTTCAGCTCGTAAAGTGCGGGCGTTTCCTGGAACTGGCCGCGCAGGTAGGTAAACTTGTCGTCGCGCCAGATTTGCTGGAGTCCAAGTTCCTTTCCCTTGCGCTCGTCCCACACAAAGTCGAAGTGCAACGAGCCGGGGTATTCGCTGCGGTACTGCTCGGCCTTCGTCGCCTCGGCTTTGAGTTCGGCCTCCTGAGCGGCCTTCGCGGAAGCAGCTTCCTGTTTCGCCTTATCCAGTTCGGCAACCGGCACAAACACCGGAAGCTGTGCCAGCCGGTCCTTGGCAGCCTGATCGCCGGGCGCGATGAAGACTTTGGAATCAAAATGCGCATCGGAATCATCGGAAACCTCGCGAAGTGCAAGGGTGTATTCGTTTCCGTGATCGGAGACGATGTGAATGTCTGTGGCCGCGTTCGCTGTTTTGGGCTTGACGCTGATGAACCGCGAAGCCACATGGCCGCCGTCGAATATCCAATTCACCGTGTCGCCAGCAAAGACGTTGGCGACCTTCTCTTCGTTGGGAAGCACGATGAGCGTCGATTGCAGAAGCCCGGCGCGAATCTGCGGCGGCGTATCCGCCTCCGACACCGTGACCGTGCGCGGCGCGCTCGGTTGCAAAGAGTGGGTTTCGGTTGAGGCGTGAAGTTGGCCTGCGGCCAGCATCATGCAAACGGAAAATGAGACAAAAATGGTGGGGCGCATATTCTCAAGTCCTTTCTGCGGTGTGGTGTTGGGGTTATTCGGACTCGCCTTGAGCGAATCGAGTGATACCCTCCGTGAGTCCGTACTTGGCGATCAGCCTGGCCCGGCGCACGCGGTCTTTCGGCTTGGTCGAAAAGACTGCGTAGCTGCGGTTGTCGAGATTGAGCTTTACGACCTTGGTCAATCCGTCGCGGCGCATATAGAGACCTTCGCGGTCCTGCAAGCTCTCGAAGAGTGCAAGTTGCTGCTCGTTCATCTTGAAGAGTTCCGCGTACCGCTTCCGGTTGAAGGTGGCATCCTTCAGAAACAGAAACGACGTGCAGGAGTTCACGATGCTGTCGGCGTTCGCGCCGAGGTCTTCTGCGGACTGGCCGATCATGGTTACGCCTCCAAGATTCTTGCGCACGGTCTTGATCGAAGCGAGCGCGCCTTCGAGCAACTGCCGGTTCTTCATCGAAGAGAAAATCTCTTCGATCAGGATGTGCTTGGGTACGCCGAGATTGGCGGGGTTGTAGAGCACATCGTTGATGCGCCGCAGGAGCCACACCATCAGCGGTTCGATCAGGTCGGCGTATTGCTCGTTGTTGACGCCCTGAAAGTCGAAGCATTGCAGGCGCGAGAGCGAAAGACTGTCATCTACGTTGTCGAAGATGGCCGCGTATACGCCTTTGCCAACCCACTTCGATAAATACCGGTTGAGCTTCTTCGGGAGAAATAGATTCGAGAGCCGGCGGTTTTCAGGATCGAGCAGATACATATCGCGGACTGCCTTATGGATTACATCGTCGTCTTCCGGCTCCAACTCCGCGCCGCCGTTCGTGAGCAGTAGCTTGATGAACGAATAGAGAAAGGCGACGTTGCTCTCGGTCGGCTCCAGCCGGAATGGATTTACGCGCGGCCCATCCTTGCCGATGCGGTCCACGCGCCCGCCGTACAACTCGACCACACTCTCGTAGCTTCCGCCAATGTCAAAGATGTATGTGAAGCCGCCGTACTTCTGTTCATGGGCAATGGCCAGATTGCCGTGGACGCTTTTGCCGGTGCCTGTCGGCCCAAGAATCAGCATCACTCGCACGCCGTCCACGTACACGTCCTGAAAGAAAGGCGTCCGTGTGCGCGTCTCGAAGATGTTGAGGTACTCGTTATCGAGGTCTTCCGAATACGGATGACCGAGATTGGGCACGAAAGCTGACGAAAGTCGCGCGTGGTGGTCCTCTGCGAGCCACATGGGAAAGACGTTGAACTTGTGGTTGCCGGGGAAGATCGCGTAGAACGCGGAAAGATTGCCCAATGTTTCTTCCATGACCTGCGCCCGCGCATCGACGAAGACGCGATGCACGGCGGGCGCAATACCGCGCAGCTCGTCCACGCTGCGCGCGGCAATAAGAAAGCGAAGCGAGAATTCGCCCTGCGCCTTCTTGTCGAGCGAGCGAATGACTTCGCCCAGGTCATCGACCTGTGTGTTCGCCGCCCGCGCTCCTGCGCCAGTTTCAAGCGACGCAGTGTCGCGCCCGCTCATCACCCGCGTCAGTACACCAACTTTGAAAAAGGAGATGAACTTCTCCTGCGCGTCGATCTCGCTTCGCGCGGCGGTGGTGGACTTGGGACGCCAGGTCGTCAACAGGATGCTGTCGCAATCGAGCGCCATCAATCCAGAGAACAGGCAAGGCCGCGACGCTTCTGGCGTTGTCTTCAGCGAAAACATCTGGACGTACCGGCGGCCAATGGTGAGATGGTCACTGTGCCATGAAACCGGGCTGTTCACGATCTGGCGGTCCACGCCGTCATCGGCGGTCAATGTGTAGCCAGCAGCCCACTCTTCGAGATTGAATAGATAGCTGAAGAACTGGAAGACGGCGTTCTTTTCGAGCAGCTTCAGTCCGAGCGCACTGCCGAGGTGGCCTTCGAGCAGCGTGGCAGTCTTTTCCAGATCGGCCAGCATCCGCGTTGTGTCTGTGCTGTGCTCATTCGGCTTGCGAGCGAAAGCCGCAGCTTTGGGCGGCTCCAGCGTCAAACACCAATGCAGGTCAATGCGCCGGAAGCCTGCCGACTTGTCCATAAAAGCCAGCCGGTCATCGATAAAAACCTGTGTGACCGGATTGCCGTACTGCGCTTTACGCGGCAGGTCAAATCCCGACATCACGCGCGTGTATTGGTAAAGGCACGCCCCTTCCGGCAATCCTCGCAACGCGCCTTCAATCGAGCGCACCTGTGCTTCAAGCCCCTGATCGGTCACGCCTTCTTCGTCGATACCGGCGAGCGAAAAGAGGCAGCCATAGCCGCCGCCCTTCAGCGCGAAGATCCGTTCGTTGACGAAGCGTGCAATCGGAACAATGCTGCACGCGGCTCCGGCCTTGGCGAACCATGGCGTGTATCTCTGTTGCTCAGTGTTTACGCGGGTCATAGTAGGACCTCTGGCTCAAACTCAAGCCCCAAAGTTCGAACATCTTCGGATGTTTGCGGACGACGAGCCACGCGCCGATGGCCAGCGACGGGAAAGCGATCAGCGCCACGACGCGGAACCCCACGAGGAAAACCGTTACGCAGACGAATACGATCGCCATCCATGCGCTGAGGTCCAATCCGAGCTTGGCTCGTGGCCTATTGAGCGCCTGATTGATTGGTAACGGCTCTCCTCGCTTGGTCATGGTCGCCTCCTACTGCATCGTCTGCCCGGTGAGCGAACCAATCCAGCCTGCGCCCCAGCCCAGCACCGCAGCGCCAAACAGCGCGCCGAAGAGACCGGGAATCGCGTCCTGGAACCTTCCCGACATCATGCGGATTCCAGCGAAGATCAATCCGCCGAAGCAGATCACCGCACCCGCATAGATGGCGAAGGTTTTGAAGGTGTTCATCAGCGTGGTCGCGCCAGAGAAGTCCATCGTCCCCTGGGCATGGGCCACGCCGGCAAACGAGAGTGCAAAAAGGGTTGGAGCCATCGCGCGGATGGCCGAGTGGAGAGTGGTTTTGAGTGGTTGCTCCATCCACCGGTTGGCGGATGAATGCGGCTGCCGATTGCGACTGGCGTCGCGTCGGAAAATACTGCGGAGTCGATTCACTTTGCACCTCCGCTGACTCGTGCGTCAGCATTAGCGCAAAGTTAGAGCGGTTCCGAGTCCGCGTCCAATGAATTCCAGGGAGACCGTTATTCCATTTGGGAATAACGACCGGGTTTTGTGGGGGAGGATTGGCCTAGAATTTGTAGTCGCGGATGGTTTCCGGTGCCCCGGCGCCGCCCATATATAAGGTTGCTTCCACATCTGGACGGACCGCGACGCAGCAGGTGAAGCTGGTTCCGTCTGTCAACTCAATCTGGACGCGCGTTCCCTCCCCGACATCCCGATGAATGCGGAGCAGTTGAATCGTCTTGCCCGCAGCTTCCGGGCAATCGATGAAATCGGTTTCCATGAGTACTCCCTCCACTTCCTTAAGAATCGTACCCCTTCCACCTCAATGCTGGCTCAATCCGGTGAATTTCCCGTCAATGCGGTAGTTTTCGGCAACGCACAGGGCGAGAGCGGGGATGGATGCTACTCTGACCAGCACATTATCACACTCATCGTGTGTAGACGCATAGTGGTCAGCCTTCGAGCATGGAGATGTGGCCCCACGCTCCGTTAAGTCTCGATTCGGCACCAGGTTGCGGCAGCTCCGCGACGAGCGGGGCTATTCCCAGGAAGAGCTGGCCGAACGTGCCGGACTGCATCGCAACTACGTCGGCGGAGTCGAGCGCGGCGAGCGGAATGTGGCCCTTGAGAACATAGTCAAGCTGGCGAAGGCGCTCTCCGTCAAGCCCGGCGACTTGTTCGCGGATTTCGCATGATGGGCTATATTACTGATTACCTCCTCTGTACCCGTTTCAACGCAAAACCGCAGCAACCCCTTTAAGTTCTAGCAGCCCATGGATCCGGTCTCTCCTCATTAGGCGTGGCCTCCGCTACGCTTCAATGCTCAGAAATGCTTCTTTGGGAGACTGGTTCAGAAACTCCAATTCCAGGCCCCTCGATTTTCGAGGGCATTTTTGCGATCATTCCGCCGCCGAGCAGATGGTTCACATGGTTTAGTCAGTGAGCCGTCCAAGTGAATATCTTTCCTCTCCATTAGGCTGGGCATATAGTAGACGGTAAGATGCAGCTTGACCCACATGCGCTCCAAATCAATACGGATGGTTCCTGCTACCGCAATCCCGGTGGGAGTTCCGGCTGCGCTGCAATTGTTCAGTATCCTGAGCATCTCGGTCGTAGTGATGAGCAGATTGTTGATTTCGGCTGCTCTGAAAGCAGCAACAATCGAATGGAGTTACTTGCTTGTATTCAGGCTCTGAAGTGGATTCGTAGTAATTCGCCTTGGCCGGGTGTATCCCGTGTACAGATTGTGACAGATTCTCGATATGTGAAGGAGAACATTATTCGAGTGCCAAGCTGGCGGAAAAACGGCTGGCGAAATCAATATGGAGCGCCAATAGAGAACAGAGACCTTTGGAAAGAATTCCTCACTTCCCACCAAAAGGTAGGGACGACTGTTCATTTCGAATGGACAGCCGGAAAGAAATCGCCCATTCTGAAGTCCATTGACCGGGCAGCGAAAGCTGCTGCCAAGCGTGGAGGACAAGACATCGACCGAGGATTCAGGCCGGGAATCATTGCAAAGTCTCTCGTAAAAGGCGCGGCAACACCCTTTCCTGCAAGCGGTCAATTGGCTGTCATCCGGCCCTACAAGAAGACGCTGGCGGGAAAGTCTGAGAACAAAATGCGCTTCGATGTATTCTTGGAAGACTCCGGCGCGTATTCCCAAAGCTGCTACGCTTTTGCATCCCCGGCTCTAGCGGCAGAACTGCATCGCCAGCATGGGTATCGAGTCCGCTTCAATGACTCTCCAAACTACCCCCAGATTGTCGAAATTATCGAAGAGGTCGCGATTCCAAATCGAGTGAATCCTTGAACTATTGACGAGATGACTTAGAGCGGGATGGATACATTTACAGGCCGAACTTGGGCCGAAGTTCAAGACCCAGAGTTTGAATCAACTCCATACGGTCTGAAAATTCTTCTAAGTCCTTCTCTACTGACTGCTGTGCCCATGCCCAGAGACAGTCTGTGTTTATTGAAATACCTCCAAAATGAGCCACGAGTTGGGCGCAATCATTATTAAATGCGAGTCTATCGCCCTCTTCTCCGCCAGCATCTGTAGCGCCTAGCTTACGGGCAACCACACTACCCGCCACGCTTGCTCGTGCATCCATCTTAAGCCAGTCTTGCCAACTCTCAGGTTGGCAAGCGGCCTTATCAATTATCTCAACGCCTGCAAGAAACGGGATGAATTTCCCTGTCTTCGCATCGCAGGTGATTCTTGGAGGCAGCGGCTCGAATTGAGTCGTCCCCATCATCCTGTAATAAACAACGTGAGCTGCCTCGTGAGCACAAAGCAATAGGATAAAGCCGGGGGCGTTCAACTGGCGCATCATACCGGCATACATGGATTTGAATTCAGCGGTTGCCTTTTGTTCTTCTGAGAGTCCGCTTGTGTCTATCATCATGGATGAGGCTCCATTTTGAATCAGTCCAAGGTATGCGGGTTCGCTACAAGCCAAGCACGTAGCTCCTCGCTCTTGCTTAAGGCATACGGGAACGAGGCCGTGAGGAGACGAACGGAATCAGCGGAGACCTGACCAGTGGTCGGATGAACGGCGTCATTTCTTTGAGTCCGGACCGCTTCGAACATGGACATCAGGTGGGGGATGGAACCGTCATACGGGATGTTGGGCGTTCTGCGATTGCGTTCAAAAGCATCTCGAACAAACGTAAACAGCGGATTGAGCGAACGACCTTTCAGGTGCTGTTCAAGGGTTTGTCTTGCTTTCTGAGATTTCAGAGCATCAACCATGGCCTCGGCGAGAAGGTATAGGGTTTTCTCGGATGCTGCCCCTAGCATCACAGCAGCAGCGAAGTACGCTCCCCTTTCAAAGGCGATGAGACCGTCTGTGATGTACTGCTCTATCACTGCATCCAAATTGGGTATGCGGTCATGCAAGAACTTCATGTACCCAGCGATGTCCTCAGGCAAGGGTTCATTTCCTTTAGCCCATTCGATGCCTCGCAAAGTCACGTCATACCTGTCAAAGTTCGGGTGATTGGGATAACCACTAGGTGGCTGAGGACTAATGAATCCATTTCTGAATAGATAAAAGAAGGCTTCTGTGGCTGCGTTCCGCAAACCCGAAGGTGCGCCGTCCCAATTGATTTGTCCCGCCTGTCCGGTATATATAGTGTGCCTCTGGGCATCAGCTATTTTGTCTTGTTCCAGTTGCGACCATAAGTTGCCGAGATACTGATTGAAGTTCAAATTGCCGACACCGTTTAGTGCCCGACGCACGTAGGGCAGAATCCACGAGAGGGAATACGTTGGCTGGGTCATCTGGTGCTCCTCCGGACATCTCGTTAACAGTCAGCCGGGCGTTTGAATGCCGTTATTCCTTCATTCGAAAGTCAGTATCGCGCAATGTAGCCGTACTTACCCGTTTTGTCGTTCCCGATTCGAACTGCGGCCATCCCTTCGCTGAAATTTCCGGCCTCGTCAAACTGAGGGTTAACCACAAAGTGTCCCTGCTTGTCTATGTAGCCGTACTTGGAGTTGTCGCCAGAACCAACGTTCACTACTGCTAATCCACCGTGAAACTCATCCGTTTGGAGACCGGCCCAAATGGGTGGACCAAATTGCGGATTCACCGCAAACTTCCCCTGCGTGTCGATGAATCCCCACTTGCCAGTCTTGACATCGCCAATCCGAACCTCTGCTAAACCTTCGGTAAACTCCCCGGCCTCGCCAAACTGGAGGTTCACTACAAAATGCCCCTGCTTGTCGATGTAGCCGTACTTGCCGGTCTTGATATCGCCGATTCGAACTGCGGCCAGTCCATTACTGAACTGCTCTTCTTCATCAAACTGTGGATTCACCACAAAGTGTCCCTGCTTGTCGATGTAGCCATACTTGCCCGTCTCGTTATCGCCGATTCGAGCCGCTGCAATTCCGTCGTGGAAGGGTCCTGACCAACCAAACTGTGAATTCACTGCAAAGTGGCCTTGCTTGTCGATGTATCCCCACTTGCCGGTCTTCTGGTCTCCGGCCTGCACTGCACCAAGTCCCTCGCTGAAAGGAGCACACCAACCGAACTGCGGATTCACTGCAAAGTGGCCTTGTTTGTCGATGTATCCACATTTGCCGGTATTGGTATCACCAACCCACACTGCAGCAAGCCCTTCGCTGAACCCATTTGACCAACCGAATTGCGGATTCACTGCAAACTGTCCCTGCTTATCTATGAATCCCCACTTGCCAGTCTTGTCATTGCCAGTCTGAACTGCGGCTAGTCCATCTGCGAAATCCCCCGCAAAATCAAACTGTGGGCTGATTGCCATATTTCCTTGCTTGTCGATGAATCCCCACTTGCCAGTCTTGTCATCGCCAATCTGAACTCGCCCCAACCCCTCACTGAATTCTCCCGCATATTGAAACTGTGGATTGACCACTAAAAGACCCGTGCGCGAAGTTGACGATGTTTCGCGGGTTACCTTTGGTCTACAACCCACAACAGAGGCAACAGTGACAATCACAAGTGCCGTTGCTAAGGTTTGAATCACAAAATCATATCCAACTCTTCGGTTCATAATTCCACCTTGCACTTACCCCGTGCCCTACAGAAAACTACCTTGCTTGAAAAGCCCAACGAGGCTCATTCACGTTCATTTCTGGTTTATCTCCTGCTCCAATGCAGCGAGGACTTCCGTGATTTCACCAAATGGCGGCGGCTGCCCGAAAATCATCACGCTCATACTGCGGTAGTCCCTCTCCAATGCCACACGTCGCTCATCGGGCGGGACGAGCCGCAGGCTTCCAACCCGCGCCAGATCGTACCTGGCCCAGCCGGACGGATAGAACGTCTCCTTGTGGCGTACAACCTGATCCAAGAGGGCAAGGTCCGCAAGAGCTTCGGCGCGAACGGGGCTTTGCGCCAGCATCGCAAGATCGTAATAGTGCCGCGAATAGCGGTCCGGCAGCGCCTTCTCTGCCGGTCGATGAAACTCGGCATGGAGAATGGTCGCTTTTTCCCAAAAGGTGCGCTTCGCCAGAAGCGATGTCACGGCCACGTCGGGTTCGGCGAACATGGAAGGGAACTCTTCCGCCGCAAAGGCGCGCACCGTAAAGCGGTCGCGCGGCACAAATTCAGCATGGGTGCCGAGTTCCAGAATGACCTGAGGCTTGATGTAGTCGAGCGTCGGCGCGGTCGGCGGATACTGAAAGCGGACTATATTTCTGTCCTGCTCGCTAACTGCCAGAGTCCAATCTTCTCCATTGCCGAGAATCTCTTCGCAGCGCACCCGAAGAACTTCGATAAATTCACTGCCGATGTACTGCTGACAGGCGGCCATCATTTCCGCCAGAATAGCGGCGCGCTTGGTTTTAGACAGCCCGTCCCGGCGCGGATCGCGGTCGCCTGTGAAGCCAAGGGCGACGTAATCCACGGCCAGATCGATGTCTTCCGAAAAGCGGTTGATTGCGTGGTAGATTTTCGACAGAGAAGTGCCGCCCTTGAAAAGCAGGCGGTCTCTCAGGGCAGCAATCGCAAACAACTGTTTCAGCGTCCAGCAGACCCAGAAGTCCTTTTCAACGATGGCCTCGGAAAGGCCCCGTCTCTCCGCCGTTTCGGCGAACAAGTCCGCGCGGTCGCGTTTCGTCATTCGTGCAACTTTGTTCACGCGGTCTCCTCTGCAATCCGGATCGCAACTTCATAAATCCAATCCACGCCGAATCGGGCATCCCGAACGAAGTTCTTCCTCTCGGCCGGCGTGAGCGCCGCCCGCAGCACATCCATCTCGTGTGTCCCAACGTTTTCTTTGCCCAGATGACGCAATGCCTGGACGACGAGAGCAATCTTTCCCTCAAGCCCGGCGAGCACCTTTGGACGAGCGTGTTTGAATACAATGCTACGCCGCCCAATGGGTACTTCATTGTTCGGTCCGTCGGTCAGGTAGATGATTTTCGACGGCACCTGCGTCGAAAGCCCCAGCAGGTTTGCCGCCCATGCTCCGTCCGGCACGATCTTCCAGCGTTGCCGCCGTGCAATTGCGCGCGCGGCTTCGTCGATGTCAGGGCTGAGCGTTCCACCAAGGGCGGGATTAACGCGCGGCATGTCGTAGAGACCCCGGCGGATACGGCGTACTGTGCCCTTGTGCGCCAATTCCGCCAGAGTCACGTCAATAGTCGTTCGGCTGGCAATATCGAGGAAGTCCTTCGCCGAGAAGGCTTTTCCCTCGCCAAGTCGTTCAATCCGTCCAACTATCTGATCCCGCATGGATTCCATGCGATACCTCTCTTCTCTGTTAAGAAAAACTATACATCTTTTTCTTAATGACGCCTAGGTCCTATTTCATCCTGGACCAACTTCGGCACTCCATCGGGCTTTTCCTCTGTGCCGCCCCATCCGGCCACTTCAAAGTCTTCCGAATAGGGTTTTCCGCGTCACTTTGGCCGGCCTCACATGGGTCAGCAAGAGCGCGAATACTCGAAAGATCACGCTCGTCAGAGGACGAATCCTGCAGGCGCAGCATATCTCGCCGGTCAAACCACTGCTGCAAGTGGATTGACGTTTGCCCTCTGCTGGGCGAAGATAATACGAATAGGCTGTGGATTGGGTAGGGAGGACCTGCCGCGCCGAGGAGGTAGTGATGGCAGGAACAGGTGCATTGCGTTTAGGGCCGGCTGCGCGGAGGTTGATTTCACCCGACAGGTGGACCGACGGTTATCCGGGGCCGGTGGCATACAGCAGAGAGCTTGACGTGCTGCTCGACTGGGCAAGCCAGAGGAACTACCTCAAGCGGTTCGTGCCCAACATCGAGGCGAAGAATACCAAGCGCGACGAGGCGCTCAATGAATTGCGTCTCGCCTACCTGTTCGACCACACGGGCTTTCCAGTTGTGCAACTTGACCCGCCCGGCGCAAACAACAAGATCGGCGAGTACCTGCTCGACTCGCCGGAGAAGGCCAACGTATTCGTTGAGCTGAAGAGCCGGGGCTGGGAGAGCGAACTCTCGAAAGAAGAAATTGCGGCAGGCAGACAGCATCAGCCGAAGTACCGCAACCAAGTCGAAGGCGGCGCTGTCGGCAACTGGGACCCTGTCCAGCGCTGTATCGAGTCAGACAAGACATACCCGAAGTTCACCGACAACCAGCCGAACCTGCTCATCATCGCGGATGACTTGAAGGTGCCGCTGCACTTCTCGCTCATCCACGTCCAGGCTGCGCTGTTCGGTCCTGCACCGCCGTATCCGGAGGACGGGTACTTCAACTCCGGCCGCTTCGAGAACATCGGTGGCCTCGGCATCTTCGGCTCATCCTCGTCCGGTGCAGGTCTGGAGTACGAGTTCATCATCTACCCGAACCCGCACGCCCTCCCGGCGACTAGGCTGCCGCAGTCGTTACTAGACAAGTTCAACGAGAGTTGTACCTACAGCGTGAAAGGCACAGACCCGCGCAGGCCAGCGCCGGTGCTGTAGGAGGACAGCATGGGCGAGACAATCAAGGGAATGGTGGCGGCTCAGGGGAAGCTCTACGTTCGCGGGGAGCAGGGTCTCTACACGTTCAAGGACAACGGCAAAGAGCCGAACGAGTGGGACCAAGCGCATTTCTCCGCCGCGCCCGCCGACCGCCCATTCGCAGACTTCTTCTTCGACGAGATCCACGACCTAGTCAACGGCTCAACCATCGTCAATGAGGATCGGCAGGAACTACGCGACGCCATCATGGTCATGGTCACGGAAGGATTCCTGCCCGCGTATGAGGATCTTCGGGCGATCCGTGCCTACAAGGACGACCCACGAATCCCTGTGCTCAACCGCAAGAAGCACTATGACGACTTCGCGCGGGCGCTTTGGCATGGATACAAGGACCTGATGCCCAAGATTGCGGCGCTGCTCGGCTACGACATCGGCTTCCTATTCCAACGTGACGGAAAGTTCAAAATTGGACTGGAGGCGTTCGTCGCGGAAAACCGGGATCATCTTCTACTCGACTTGGCGGAATTTCTGCCCAGACAGCGCAACGGGTGGCAGCAAGATCTGAAGACGTTTCGCAACGAATACCTGGAGCATCGGGACGCCGCCGTCGCAGCGCAGGTGGAGAAATTCTACGAACCTGCCTGGGCCGAAAAGGTATTCGTCCATGCGTGGCGAACGACTGCCGAGTTGTTTGTGTTCCTGCTCGAAACCAGATTCCCACCACAGTTTTCGATCACGCACTGCACCGCTGAAAGGCAGTTCCCCAATCATCCACGCCTGTATGAGGTCTATTTGTGCGACCCTACACAGGTGCAGCGCCGCAGCTTCACAAAGATCGTCGCGTAGACTAACGAAGCGCGGCTCGAACCATCGGCTGAGAATAAACCACGGCGACATCAAATCGACGATGATAAGCCTCAAAGGCGTCCGGTCAAAGGATGCAGCTTATAAGGTGAACAGTGGCGAACTCGCAGGACTCGATGCCTAAAGATCCAATGCCAAACTTCGAGGTCGGTACGAATGATGTACCGGCTTCGACCATTTACTGTCCCTATGCCGACCGCGACATCCCAATCAGTGAGAGTAGTCCAGAGCACATCATTCCGTTAGCACTCGGCGGCATGAACGGCTTCACCCTCCCCGTCTCAAAGGACTTCAACTCTCGTGTAGGTTCTGAGATCGACGGAGCTCTTGCCAACGACTTTCTCGTAATGAGCAAACGCGATAAGCATGGAACCAAAGGACACAGCAAAAAGCATCCTGAGAACGTCTTCCCGAATGCGTCGAACGCCGAGACGGGCGAAACGCTTCATGTAACGCTCGGCCAGGTCCGAGGCCTTCGTCTATGGGACCCGAAGCAAAAGCGCGACGTGACAGGTCAAGGACAGAAGGTCAATATCGGATTCAAAGTGGATCTTGATGTTACGCTTCGCTTCGTGGCGAAGGTTGCCCTATCGGCTGGATACCTCGTATATGGAAATCATTTTCGGAAGTATGTGAAGCATGAGGATTTCCGAAAGATCATGAATCAAAGACCGACAGAAATGGGCGATCTTCTCAAGACGATCGAAGCGCAATATGATGATCGGTTCTTGGAGCCGCAGACAGACAATCAAAAAATCTTGAGGGTCATGATGACTGGATTTGGTCCTCATTCTGTCATTGCGCTCATACCCAATTCGCGCAGCCTGTCAGTTGTGGTCGGAGTGCTAGGCGACTATATCGGTATGCTCAGCGTGCCTGCCGACACAAAGACATTTCCGAACATTGGTGAATATCGACAGGGCCAATTCTTCGTTCTCAAGAAGCCGATTGTGATTCGCGATTCCATTTGGAATTTACGCGAACAAATGCTGAAGAGGGCGGAAGACATTCTTGCCAAGCAAGCTTAGTCGAAGTCGTTAGGTATTAGGTCTCCATGACACTGGCAGGGCATCTATATGGTGGCACCCGGAGCACGTTTTCGCGACAAGCTACCAGAAATGTTTTTCGGTCGCCAGTACGGAGCCAGCGTCACGCCGGGGAGGCGCTACCGGCCTCCGGTTCGCTGCTGGTGAACCACGAGTTGGTCAGGACGCCCGAGGAAGACCTCGGATGGCCGGTACTGCCTGACCTCGCCGCAGAGCGGACACTGGACGACAACCGACTGAAACGGAAATTCCTCACGGCCAGACGGCACGTCACGGCGGCACTGTTTGCATTGCACGACGAATGTTTTCCGGCCAGCAGGGGTTGGGAACATGGTGACAGGATAGGCGAATACATGGCGAAGATGCAAGGCGAGTGCTTTGGGCGGAATTTACCCAAGGATTTACCCAAAACCGATACGTCTTGCACGTGAATACATGTGCTTGGGCGGCATTCTATGTGCGGTTAAGTTGTTGATATTATAGGTTATATTGAGCTTGATACGGAAGAGGTCTATAGCCCGATCCCGACTGGCTATTGGCAGCCTGCTCGACACGATTAGAACTGCTTGGGCTGGTCCCACACAGCCAGCCCGGAAGCCAGTAAAGTTTGTCGCATTTTTGTCGCAAATACCGCCCAGTGGGCCGTTTTTGCCGGTTGTGCCGGTTTATAACCACTGCACCGTCAACAACTTGCGGTTTCGCTCACAACATGGCATGGAAGAGGTCATCGGTTCGATCCCGATCAGGTCCACCAATTCATTGCAACAAAAGAGCAAGTTATGAGCCAGCCGCGAGGTTGGCTTTTTCGCGTTATGGGCCCTGAAATGATGTGGCGCAACAGATCGCTAACTCTGCCGCCGCTTCAAATGTTAGAGCACTTTAGGAAATAGTGTGAACTTTATTAAAGCATTGCAGGTCGTCACTCCCTGATGGTCGCGCCGACTTGAGAGCATGGTTTCGGTCTACAGCATTTCCTAAAGTGCTATAGCGGGTGGAACGAACCAGTTCTCGGGCGGATCTACATCCCGCTGAAAGGCGCCGGCTTTCATGGCGCACATCCAGAGGCTCTCTGGCGAGCGCCCATAAATCAGTCCCCTCGCTCCCATCCCCACAGTATTGATTGCAGCAGGATGGGGCGAAGAGAGTCTTGCAGGTGTCGGTCAATGGGACTGGCCTCGCCCAGCCGGGGCACTGCGCAGATTGCGAATCTCGCTCCCGGCGAGCAGAAACGCGCCCACGCCATAGTTATAACTTGCCGAGGCTTTGAAGGGAGCCGGCTCCGCGCCGGTCTGCTGGATACAGCCCAAGCGACCATCTGCATATATATGGTGAAGCATGCCCGCCCAGGCTTTATTTATCACTGGGCGGTAGGTCTTTGCATCCAGATAGCCATCGTTTACGCCTGCCGCCATGGCATAGGCAAAGAGCGCGGAGCCGGAGACTTCGGGAAGATCATAGTTGGCTTGATCCAGCAGGCCAGCCCGCCACAGGCCGTCCTTGCCTTGCAAAGAGGCCACACGCGCGGCCATCTCGCGCAGTTGCTCAATGTAGAAAGCACGTTTTGGATCGTCCTGGGGAAGATAGCGCAAAGTACGCACCAACCCGCCCATGACCCAACCGTTGCCCCGTGCCCAGAACATCTTTTTACCGTTGGCTTCGGAACGGGTGAGGTAGCTGGAGTCACGTGCGTAGAGATGTTCCTGATTGTCGTAGAGGCGATCTGAGGTACGCGCCCATTCCTCATCGAGGTAGGTGAGATACTTGCGGTCACCGGTGGCGGCGTACATGCGAACCCAGGCCGGCGGCGCCATGAAGAGCGCATCGCACCACCACCAGGGGATTTCTTTGCCCGGAACGGTGGAGGTGTTCGGCGCAGCGATCAGGGCATCCATTTCGCGCTGCGTGGGAAGCATCATGGCCGGATCTTTTTTCAGCAGATAAAGCTCCAGATAGGTTTGCCCGATGCTCTGGTTGTCGGCGTCGGGAAGGTGGGCGCGCAGTTCCCAATTGAACTTGCGGCTCATTGTGTCCATGGCGTCGCGATATTTGGGATCGTTGAGAGAATCGGAAGCGGCCATGAAACCGCTGTACAGCACGCTCCATGTCCAGATTCGATCGAAGTAAGGCTGCGAGCGCTGCAACTGCCAGTCGGCAACCTTGCGCATGGCCTTGTCGACGGCAGCCGGTTTGGTCGAGTAAGAGAGGTCTTTCGCCAGTGAGCCGGGATCGTCGGGATCGTCCCCGAAATGGCGGGCATTGTCTTTGGCGATGCCTGCCAACTGCGTTGGCGTGGGCTGATGCTGCGCGGCCATCGGTACGGCCGCCCCTGTAAAAAAGAGGATGCCCGCCGCAATGGCGAGCATCTGCTTGCAATTGAGTGAACTCATCCCTATTTCCTTGCTGCGATGGGTGGAGTTTGCGTTAAGTTTCAAGAGCGTCCATGACGCCCGCTGCGGAGATTTGCAGCGGACGTCTGGCCGGTAGATCGGGTTAGAAGATCATCCTACCCGAGAACTGGAAGTCACGGTTACCGCTAGCGCTGGTGACCGTGCCGAAGGTCGAGCTTGAGGCGCCGGCCTGGATGCCTCCGAAGGTGACCTTGTTTTGCACGTTGGTGCAGTCTGCGGCGAACTGGAACTTCAGATGATCTCCAGCAATCGGGAAGGTACGACGGAGGCTGAGATTGAGATTCGGCACGCCCGGATTGCGCAGGTTGAAAGACCAGCGCGGCGCGTCGCCGATCATGTAGTAGGCGTTGCTGGCTACACCGGCGTTGCAGAATACACTGCTGCATGCCCCAGGAACGGCGCTGGACATGTAACCAGCGAGGTAGGAATAGCGGCCAAGGTTGTTGCCAAGGGCTCCTTTACCCCAGGTACCGTTCTGACGGATGGATTTGGATGTGTAACTTGGATTGATATCGGGCATACAGGTACCAACGGGGCCTGGGCAGTTGCTGGCAATGGCGTAGAGCGGAGTACCGGAGACATAGGTGCCGACCCAGGCCATCGACCAATCGTTCACAACCCACTTCAGCGCCGGAATTCCGCCTCCCGCCTTCTCCGTCAGTTTGGGGAAGGCCCAGGTTCCGTAGAATGCGAACGACTGCGGCACGCTGTTGGCGCTGACGCCGCGATCGATGCGGTTGGCCGGGAAGCTCTTCCCGTTCAGTAGTGCGGTGGAGGGAATGGCGTAGCCGATGCGCTGGTTGCCGGCATCATCGACATTCTTCGAGTAAGTGTAGTTGAAGTTGAAGACCAGGCCCTTTGTGAGCCGCCGGGAGAGGGAAACCTGGAGGGAATGGTAGTTGGCATTGGCAACCACCGGCCACTCGTCGGTGGAACCCGAAAACTGCGGCATCCAGGTGAGGGCGCGCTGTATCGTAGCCTTTCCGCCGCCTGCGGAGGTAGCCGCCGCCGAGGTGAACGACGCATACGGAGCATTGATTGTCGGCAGCCCCAGGGCGGCGGCCGAGTTGTTGACTGATGTGAGATTGGTCGAAGTAGCCGCCAGGCTCAACTGCGATCCCAGTTGCAGGTATTTGGGATTAATCTGGCCGGACTGCAGACCACGCATGGTGGCACTGCCGTTGGTGGTTGCGGCGCTGGCGATGAAGTGGCTCTCCGAACCGGCGTAATTCACCGTCAGAGTCATGTTATTGGTCAGCTCGCGCTGAATGCCGAAGTTCCAGAATCCGAACTCGGGAGCGCGACCGGAGAGGTAAGGATCAGCGTAGGCAGGAGCGCCTGCGGGACTGACATAAGCGCCGCTCGAGTTGACGGTGTTGCCGACGTTGAGCGTTTGGCTCACAGCGCCTGGCGCAGTCAGGGCGAAGGTATAGCCCGAGCCGCCGAAGTTCGTGTTGGCGATGCCGGCCGTAGTGAATCCACCACTGTTGTTCAAATAGAAGGCTGGTCCTGCCGAAGCACCGGCTGCGCCATCCGCCCAGGAGGGCGAGGAACTGAATCCAAGCTGACCGGTCCCGTTGTAAGCGCCACCCGCGCCACCTGTGCCGCCCGCGTGCGAATAAGCCAGAGCATAGCCGGCGCGGATAACCGTCTTGCTGTTGAGCGAGTATGCCAGACCGGCACGTGGGCCGTAGTTCTTCATGTAGTCGCGTACAGGCGTGCGGCAGTTGCAACTCACGCCTGCGCCGCCCGCATTGCCGGCAAATTGAAGCGCGCCAAGATTTCCGGTAACCGGGTTGGTAAGCGAGGGGTTGAGGAAAGACCAGCGATCCTTGGCTTCACGATAGGTGGGGATGTAGTCCCAGCGCAGGCCCACGGTCAGGGTCAGCTTGGGAGTGATGGTGTAGGTGTCCTGGAGGTAGGGCGCCAGTGCGTGGTAACGTCCGCCGAGCACACCGAAGGGCTGGTAAGTGAGGCTGGTGCTGCCCACCGCGCCGAGCATAAAGCTGGCATAGGAGTAGCCGGTACTGGACGTATAAGAAGGAACGTAGCTGCCTGACTTTAGGGTTTCAGTAATACCCGAGGTCTCAGCCGTGGCATAGTTCAGCTGCAAAGCGTTGGTCGAACCATCGGCGGCATCGGCGTTTTCTTCCAGCCATTGAAACTGCATTCCCAGGGTGAAGGCATGCTTGCCATGGATCCAGAGCAGGTTGTCGACGGCGGTGCTGCTATTGGTGACGGTTGTTGCGGTAACGCCGTTAACACCTTCACCCCATTCGGTCTGGGCGTTGGAGCCGGCAAAGGCCGTTGTAGGGAATTCGTTCGGAGCCTGGCCACTCGCGGGAAGTCCTGAAAAGCCGATTCCCATGGTCGTCGCTTCCCAAGCGCTCACACCCTGGGTAACGTTGCGGAGCGGCGGTCCACCAAAGTAGCTATAGCCGTACTTGAACTGATTCACGAGATTGGGGCTGAAGGTGTAGGCGTCGGAGAGATCGGCCCAACGGCCAACAATCGTCGAAAAGGTTGTGGGGATGTAGGGTGGGGGCAGAATCATGTTCGCGCTGGCGGTGTAGGGCCATGCCACGCGGTTTCCCCGGGCGAAGGTTCCAGCAATTGTCTGCTTGGACGAGACCGAATAGTCGATGCGCCCTGAAACCAGCCAGTTGTCATAACCGGTCGGTGTGCCGCCCAGATAGTTATTGGTGATGCTGCTGTTGATCGGGGCAGGAAGGAAGGACTCCATCTTCTGCGAGATCGGGGAAAGCATGCCCGGCGGGATTATGTTGGTCGCCGTGCCGGTTGGGTTGCCGTTCGGGCCTGCTCCTGAGCCTGCGGATTGGCCATAGGCATAGCGGCAGGGGCCAGTGGTGCTGTTGGCCGTGCAAGCTCCCTGCGAAGTCGGATCGTAGACGATGTAGTTAATGCCGGCCGTATTATTGGCCGTCAGCAGTTCAGAGAAATCGCCGGAACGCATCTTGAGCGTGGGAACGGTGGCCGTGGCCGGATTCACGCCATTGCGCGAATGCGCCTTATCGTAAGCACCATAGAAGAACAGCTTGTTGTGTCCGTTCAAGAAGTGCGGAATCACAACGGGACCGCCAACGGAGATTGAAAGCTCGTTCTGGTGCTCGACGGGCTTGCCTGCGGGGACGCTGGTAAGCACGCCATTGACCAGCGCTTGCTTGGTTGCGAACGGCGCAGTGAAGCCCCAGGTATCGAAGACTGTATTGCGAACATAGTCGGCAACCGCTCCGTGGAGATTGTTGGTGCCCGACTTCATGTTGTAGTTCACCGAGCCGGCACCCTGATACTCGACCGATTGGCCGCTGGTGAGGGCACCAACCTCGCCGATGGCGTCCGAGGGGATGACGTTGAAGATGGGGCGGTTGTCGCCGATCTGGCTGATAGTGGTCAGAGGAATGCCGTCCAGGTAGACCTCCTGAACGCGGTTGGCGGTACCGGAGAACAAAGACGACCGGCTACCAGCCTGCGCACCCGGCAACAGGTTGGAGAAACTGGTGATGTCGCGCTGCTGGCCGCCCATCAGCACCGGCAGGTCCATGAACTCCTGGGCTTCGATGTTGGCTCCCAACTCAGCGCTGACCGTATCCAGCGAGGGGGGCGCATCGTTAACCGTGATTGTCTGGTTCTGATTGCCGATCTTGAGTGCCGGGCTGAAACCAAAGACCTGATTCTGGGTCAGGACGACGCCTTCCTGTCTGAGCGTCTCAAAGCCCGGCGCGGAAACCGTCACAGTATATGTGCCCACAATCAGGGGGCTGATTTGGTACAGGCCGGCGGAAGATGTGACACGGGTGGTGTCTACGCCGGTCTGTTCGTTATGTGCTTTTACCGTCGCGCCGAGGACAACGGAGTGCGCCTCGTCCGTCACGGTGCCGGTAATGGCCGCTTCGCCAGCGGTCTGCGCGGCGCTGGGCAGGGTCGCCCATCCCAGGCAGATTGCCAGCACAAACAGAATCTGCACGATTCTGTCCAAATTAGCACTCCGCTCCTGCGGAGAATGGATGCTCTTAAAGAATGTTGTCATAGTTCCCGTGGACTGCCTCCGTAAATGCTGCTGCGTACTGAAGCGCGAATCATTATCTGCTCGAAAAACACACAGCTCTGAACACCGCCAAAACTTAAGCCATTCGCAAAACGAATGTCAATAGAAAAATTACTTGTCTTTCGAATCATAATTTTCCATTAAGCGTGGGGATGGAAACCTTAAGAATGGGGTTATCCACAGTCCAGAACATGGCGGTCTCAGCCCCTCCTGTCCGTCTCCTGTGCTTTCCTCCGCTCCCAAAATCAACGTCTTCTGGGTCGAATTCAGCGGGCAGGGCCTTCCAACAATCCGAAAGGAGGCCGATCAAAGGCGGCGACCCTCTGAAAATAATTTCGATAGGAAATGAAATTCTATACAGGAATGCGGCCTAGGTTGTATGGTATCTGCATCCGGTTTCATGGGCCGACGGCGGACTCCGGTTTTAGAGCATTTTCTGAAAGAGTGTGAGCTTTAGAACAGCGTTGCTCGACCAATTCCATGTAGGAGCCCTGCAATACCGGAGATCGTGGGCGAGAAAAGGGGATCTATGCGCGTTTGCTTTACGTTGCAAGTCAGGCCTGAAAAGCTGGAAGAGTACAAAAATCGCCACGCACAGGTGTGGCCCGAGATGCTGGATGCACTACGCCAGACAGGATGGCGAAACTACACCCTGTTTCTCAAGGGAGACGGGATGCTGGTGGGCTATCTGGAGACGGATGATTTTGAAAAGGCTCGGGAAGGCATGAAGAACTTCCCGGTCAATGCCCTCTGGCAGGCTGAAATGATGGAATTCTTTGCCGCCAACGACGACAAGCCGGCGGACGACAACATGGCTCCCCTGGAAGAGGTCTTCCATCTCGATTAAAGGGAAGGCCTGGACGATTGTGCGCGTACCAGGCCGATTCCTTCGGGATTTGCAATTCTCAGTGACCACTATCCGGCTGCACTGCCGTTCCCTTGGCAGAGAGATAGCGGTTGAGTGGACCACTGCGAAGCGCCTTGAGTCCCGCCACCACACATTGCGCGTTGAGTTCCGCGCCGGCGCGGCTGGTGTGGGTGTGCGGATCGCCAAAGAGCGGTTCAACAGCCGCCTCGCCCAGCGTGTCGTAACGCCGTGCGATGATCTCGTTCAGGTCGACGAAGGCTACCGGCTTTGCTTCCGCCACTTGCCGCGCCCATCCTCCGTAGCTGTCGGCGGCGCGCACAATCTTGCCGTTCTTCCATATCTTGCGCGGAATCGGCGAGCAGACGATGGGAGTCGCTCCCTTGGCCAGTGCGTCGGCAACGTACTTCCGCATATACCAGCCATAACTGTGCACCGTTTCATGCTTGAGGGTAATGGGATTGTCGATCTCCCGGCTGTCGTCGCCAACACCTGGCAGGGTGCCGCGGGCGCGACTGGTGTCGTCCAGCGGGCCGGGGTCGTTGTGCCCAAACTGAATCAGCACAAAATCGCCGGGCTTGAGCATCGCCAGCAATTCGTCCCAGCGCCCTTCGGTGATATAGGTACGGCTGCTGCGCCCGCCGATGGCGCGATTGACCACATTGATCTTTGCGGCATCGAAATAGTCCACCAGTGGCTCACCCCAGCCCCACTGTCCCCCCGCGCCGTCCGCCTTGCCGTTGCGCACCGTCGAATCGCCTACCAGATAGAGGGTGGGCAAAGCGGGGTTCTTTGCCGTCGGCAACGGAGGACGAACCTTCGCGCCGGGATCGGTCGCCTGGACCGGGCTGACGTCATGGCCGACAGCCGCGGGCTCCTGCGGCCGAGATGGTGTCACTGAGTTGGTATTCTGAGCGCCCCCGCTCACAGACCACAACAACGCCGTTGCAGCGCAGATCAACAGCTTCTTCATGCTCTTCCCTTCCCTCTTACCTTTTCCGGCGCAGTACAGCGTCAGAGTTGCCAACACAGATTCGTGCTATTTGGGTTCGCCAAAAGGAACTTCGGTGGGAATCTTCGCAGTGGAATCGGCGAAGACCAGCTTGCTTCCATCCGCGGTCTTGATTGCGATATCGCTCACCGTCCAATGGTGGGCGTTGGCGACAGCGCCCGCCGTGGCTGCTTCGATGTCAATATGGTCGAGGCGGAAATCGTCCAGCGTCGCGCCTGGATAGGCGCTCACATTGAATGCGCTCTTCGCTCCCGTGGCCTTGATATTCCAGATGTGCACATCGCTGAAGTGGGGTAATCCCTGCGCTTCGGGAACTGGCGTTGTGAGCACCTTCCAGTAGGCAGGAACATCTTTCATCCCTTCGGGCAGCACGGCATAACTGTAGCTTGGGTTCCAGTTCATGACGATGTGAATGGGGATGGCTACACCTACGAGCGTTAGATCGTGGATGCGGATATCGCGCCCTGTACCGCCGCGGGTGTGCGCCGACTTGAAGAGCACACCGGAGGGGACGCCGGCCAACGCTGTCAGGTTGTAGGCCTCGATATTGCGGAAGCCGCCCGATGTTTCGCTGCCGATGGTGATGGCCGCAGCACCGTGACGAATGATCGAGTTGCGAATCACCACATCTTCCGTGGGCCGATTGACACGCAATCCATCGGAATCGCGGCCCGACTTGAGACAGAGTGCATCGTCGTTCACGTCGATATCGGCGTCTTCGATCAGCACCTTGCGCGAGGAATCGATGTCGATGCCATCGGTGCTTGGCCCCTTACCACCCTCGTTGTTGCGAATGATCAAGCCCGCGACATGAATACTCTCCGAGTAGAGAATCTGCACCGTCCAGAAGCCCGATCTTTTGAGTTGGAGACCGCCGCCGAGAAAGACGTTGGTAGAGTTCTGCAAAAGGATCAGACGCGGCCGGCGAGCATCGTAGTCCGAAGCCCAGCGCAGGCCTTTGGGTTCGTAGATTGCGCGCAGATCCCAATAGGACTTCCACCAGATTGCGCCGTCGCCATCGATGGTCCCTTTGCCGGTAATGCTTACATCGTGTTGATCGCGCACATTAATCAACGCAGCGGGCCAGTTCATCTCGATGCCTGCTATGCGTGTGGGCAGCATCGGGTAGTCTTCCAGCTTCTCGGAGCCGATCAGCGTGACACCTTCCGAAAGATTCAGGGTCACGCCCGATTTGAGAAAGAGCGATCCAGTCAGATAAGTGCCCGGCTTCAGGCTAACTGTTCCCTTCACTGCCGCGGCCGCATCGATGGCGCGTTGAACGGAGGCGGTATTGAGCGCTTTGCCGTCACCGACAGCTCCGTAATCATTCGCGGAAAAGATCTTCGTCGTCGCTCCTGCGGGAATTGCATACAACAACACACCAAGGAATAAAGCTGTAATCGCTCTCACGGATTTTTCTCCTCCAGCAGATGAATCGGCCCCAGCAATCCCGATGGCACGGGCTGCAGATTGTCCATATCCTGCGGCTCGAAGCGCTTGCCGTAACGCTGATTCAGTGCGGTGTAATCGTGGCGCGGCTGGCCGGCCATTTCATTGATTGCGGTGTTGTAGACATGAACTTCAAGGCTGTTTTCGCCGCTATGCATCATTGCAGTCAAATCCAGACGATAGGGAGGATGCCACAGCGATCCAACCCGTTGTCCATTGACAAAGACAATGGCGGCTTCGCGAACCGGAGGATCGAGCAGTGCACGCATTCCCGGCGCATCCGGTGGACGCGGGTCTTCAATCGCGCGGCCTTCGCCGAAATCGAGAACGATGCGCCCGCCCGCTTGCGGTAGCCGGTCAAGATTGAATGTCCGGGTGTAGACCGCTTCGCCGGAAAAGTACTTGCGGCCTTCGATATCGGTCCATGAAGTCAGTTGCTGCAACTGCATAGCATCGTTGCCGGCAAAACGCAGCTTCCATCCAGAGCTGAGATCAACCAGAAGATGGTCTTCCGCGCTCTTGTCCGGCTGCGCAGATTGTTCGACAACAGGAAGCTTCTCCCGCGAAAGATCGGCAATCACAAAGACGCGCGACTCGTAGGGAGCAAGCCGCAAAGCGATGCGCGTCTTGCTGCCGAGTTCAGCAGCTGCGATGATCTTTCCGCTGTCCGCGTCCCAGGACTCGATGGCGGAGCGATTGGAGCGAAAGTGGACGCTTCCATCGATAGGAGAGTTTGAAGTGTTCGCAACAAAGTAGATGTCGCTGTTGGAGAGCTTTCTGTGGATGAAGCCCAAGCCAGCCGTCTGTCCCTCTGCGTCCATGTCAGGCAACACTGCGCGATGAAGCGCCTCGCTCAGCCCGCCCACGCCACTGAGCAGGATGCCCTTGCCATTCGCTGTCTGAAAGAGCTCTTGCGAGATCGCGGCAATCTCGCCGGAAAGATCTTGATCCATCAGTCCCGGCGTCAGGGTGGGAGTTTTTCCGATGGCGATGACTTTGCCACCGGTCCCGGCGAATGCTTCGATTTTTTTGTAGGCGCTCAGCGGCAGGCGGGTCACGGAGGGCAGAATCAGAACGGGGTAAGGAATCCCATTCAGTTTATCGATGGTCGCCGCGTCGATGTAATCGACGTTGTAACCCGCGTCGAGAATGGTCGTCATCAACTCCGGCGAGACTCGCTTCTTCATTTCGTCCGTGACCGACACGTGTCCCGGCGTGAAGGCGGCCTGCGCATCGTCCTGGGGAAGCAGAACAGCGATGTCGTTGGCCGGTTTGCCCTGGCGCAGCAACCAACTGACCCGTTGCAGATAGTGCGTCACATCGGGCATGACGGGAAACCAGGGATTGTGCGCATTCAAGGCGGCTGCCGCGTAGAGTGACCAGCCGGGTTCACCGGCAGCATCGGGCGAATAGGGATACCCGTGTCCGACAAATTGATTGACGCCAAGCAGAAACATGCGGTCGGCCTCCGCCTTCATGTCCAGCGGCGTGGCGCGAAAGGCGGGGGAATGAAGCCACGTCCAGGTCTCCGCGGAGGTGACGTTGCGCCCATAGAGATGACTGGCGGAAGAGGCCCACCGGGTAAATGAAAAGGATCGCCATTGCGGCCCTTCGCCCTCGGGAAGCTGGGGAACCGCTTCATCCGCAAGAGTCGCGGCCGGTGCTCCGTAGGTCTGCGAACGGAAACGTGTCCCTCGTGCTTCGGCGAAGTGGGCAATGGGCGCGAGGTAATTCTCGCGGATCAGATCAGAGAGGGTTTCAGCCCAGTCGTGACGCACCGCATCCGCCGTTGCTGAACCGCCCGCGAGCAGTTCGGGCAGATGCGGGATCAGATCGTAGCCGCGCCTGAGGCGAAATTCCGCAGGCAGGTCTGTCGTCCAATCCGATGAGTAGACCTCCAATGAATCGGAGAAGACCGCATAGGGAGGCTTGTCGCCAAAGGCATCGAGCAAAGGGGATGCGACTTCGGCCAGATGCGCATCGATCGCGGCGCGGGAGAAGTGGTCGAGCACATAGCCTTCGGCGCCCACCGCCGGCCGCTTGACGGTTTGGCGGGTGTGGCTGGAAAGGAAGAAGATCGCCGTGCGCAGGCCCGCTGCGGGCGGCACGGTGCCGGCACTCAGATCGATGCGTTGCGCTGTCGTGGGATCGAAGGACTTCATCGTACCGGAGACGGCAAACGCCGCAACGAAGCTCTCTCCTTCGGCCAGTGGGGGCAAAGTGATTCCAGGCCCGGAGATGGGAATCGCAATGGTGCGCAGACGGCCTGCCGCATTGGCCAGGGTTGTTTTGGAGCCGCCATAAGGCCAACCGCTGCCCAGCGTGATATCGACGCGCATGCCGAGGCCGCGCGCTGTCGTGTTGGCAAAGTGGACGGCATCGAGAAACTCCGGCGAGAGGTAGGGCAGATTGCGAACGTCTTTCTCCGCGCCGTCAAGCAGCAGCGGATAGACTGGCTGAATCTCCACGCCGCCAATGCCCGCATCGCGCATGGTTTGCAGTTCTTTTTGCAGTTCAGGCTTGTTCACGGCGGGACCAAACCACCACCACCGCATCATGGGGCGCGAATCGCTGGGAGGGTTCTGAAACTGGCGGTAAAGATTGCCGATGGAGTCCTGTGAAAACGAAAGGGAGGACAACCCCAGCAAAGATGCCACTGCCACTAGCCTGGTAAAACCACCTAGAGCCGGATGCGCCATACTTCTTTCCTTCCGTAATTTGCCGGTCTTCTTCACTACCGCTCCTCAACCGATCTAAATCTGCGGCGTCTTCGTAACATCCGCGCTTTTCATCGGAATCGGCGTGGCGGGCAGATGAAATAATGGCTGCGGATCGGGCCGCGCAGGATCGAATGCAGCGGCGTCAGGCCGCAGAAACTCCACGAGTGGAAGTTTCGCTTCACGCATGCCCCGCACCACGCAGCGCGCCAGCTCATAAGCGCCGTAGCTGTTGAAATGCGTGTCGTCGCTAATGGCCTGATCCTGATGAGGAAAGCTCTTCGCTGGATAGTGCATGAAGGCCTTCATTGCAAGATTTGGCCCCATGGCCTCGAAGAGTGTCTTGCTCATGGCATTGAGGTCGATCAGCGCAACTTGCTGCGCAGCGGCCACCTCGCGCATGGTTTGAGGATACGGCGCCAGCGAGTCAGTGATCTTACCTGCACTGTCGAAGGTGCGGCGATTCATGCTGGTCACCAGAATCGGAGTCGCTCCCATGGCCCTGGTTTTGGCAATGGCTGCAATCAGCAGCGCCTTGTAATCGGCGGGAGAAACAGCATTGGGCTTCTGGTCGTTGTGGCCGAATTGCAGCAGGAGATAGTCTCCGGGCTGGATCAAGGACATGATCTTTTCCAGCCGCAGTTCTCCATTGAAGCTGCGAATCGTTTCACCCGACTCAGCATGATTGGCAATCACCACGCCGGGAGCGAAGAAGCGCGGCAACATCTGTCCCCATGCGGCCCAGGGTTCCAGATCCTGATCGACCACGGTCGAATCTCCGGCCAGATAGATGGTGGTCTCGCGCACCGGTTCGATAGCGATGGAGTGGATGCTGGGATGATCGCCATTGAACTCCAAGGTGAGCTTGCCGTCCCAATCCAGGTTACCGACCTCTCGCGCCTTGAGCTTGACCTGACGGTGAACATCCGCGCCGATCTGCGGAGTTCGCAGATTGACATCGAAGATACGCGTCGCAGGGTCGCTTGCCGTGGTGACAACATGCTCGGCCATCAAACGCCGCGCCTCGGCCCGCACCGTTGTATCCGATGGCCGACTGGAGCCGAATTCGACGGTGACGCGATAGCTTCCCTCCGGCAGCGCCACCGAGAAAAAGAATGGCTGGTTGCTGGAGCAGAATCCATTCATGACTTCCGGCTGGGAGTTCAGATCGAATCCCGAAGTGGAGGCGGAAAAGATGGATTTCGCTTCGAGCTGAATGGCACCGGCCTCGTTCACCTCGGGCGGCCCGCAGACAAACTTCTGCGCCGAGGCGAGTAGAGTAACGCTCATCGCAGAGGTGACGAGCAGACCGCGCAGGATTGTTGGATATAGATTCCTCGTCATTTCGCATCTCCGGTGGGTGATAGAGCGCCGTGCAAATACCGGGCGGCCAGCTCGGGCGTAGACTGGATCTCCGCTGCCTCGGGATGCACAGCCTTCTCCACTTCCACGCCAAAGACATAGCTCTTGCCAAAGATGTTGCTGGTAAAGATCACCCTCTTCTTATCAGGAGAGAAGCGTACATTGGGTTCGAGCCGGTAGTTGTGCGCCGCCATGTTCACCAAATGCTCGGAGTGAAATACGCCCGGCTGCCACATCTCTGGCCCGTTGATTCCGTTGCTATTGATCATTTCCGGGCGAAAGAGCTCGATCCATTCGCCGTCGGGCGCCTTGGCCACCTGACCGGGGTCGCCTCCGTCACCGGTGAAGAGCGTCTCGCCCTGGGTCAGGTTGAAGTGAATCGACCACTCGTTCCGCTGCATGTGATAGGCGATTCTGCGGTGAGTTTCAAGATTGTAGCCAGCGAGGAAAAAATCTTCACCCTTGGGATACTGCCAGTCGTACCAGACGGTTTTTCCATCCAATCCCCAAAACTCGTGACCGGCGATCTCCATGGCCATGGTGCGCGGGTGGATGAGGTGGTTCTGCGTGCCGTCGGTGCGGATCATCCAGATGCGGTCGACCTTCTGCCATGGGCCTTCGTGGCAATACATCAAGAGTGCCGGATCGGTGGGCGAAAAGAGCATGTGGCCGATCCAGTCGGTGGAGTGCAGCAACTGCTTCACCTTGCCGCTGGAGAGATCGATCGAAAACAGGACGACCGGGGTGCGGGCAGCCAGGCGGCGTTCCATCATCTGGCCCTTGTTTTCGGATTGCACGAGAAATCCGCCTTCGGGCGAGGTCTTCGTTGTTGCCGCGATGGGGGAATGATTGGGGCCTGATTGCTGTTCCTGGGAGTCTTTGTCCTCATCGTAGGTGCCTACGGCCAGCGTTTCGTCGGCATTGATGGTGGCCACACTGGCCCCTGCGGGCAGCGCAACGAGCTTCTGCACCTCGCCTGTCTCCAGATTCGCTTTGAAAAGGAGATTCCTTTTGCTCTCGGAGTCGTACTGGCTATAGAAGACGGAGTTCGTCTTTCGACCGACGGCAATGGCGTGCACGCCGCTCCGAGAGAAGGCCGACCGGGCTGGAGCGGCATCGGCGCTGGACTTTGGATTGGGCACAACCAGACTGGTCCGCAAGCTGGACAAGTCCAGGGTATGAATACCGTCCAGAGCGTTGTATGCCATCAACTTGCCGTCAGGAGTAAAGGCATTGATATTGAAGTAGAAACCGGACGAACCGGGCTCGCCCGAGAGGCGCAGGACACGATGTCCGGTGTCCTTGTCCACCCAGGAAACGGGAGGATCGGCGGCCCAAAGGGAGGAACTCAACCCTACAAAGCAAGCAAATATGAGAAGCACAAATCGGTTCATGAGAAGCAGCAGGCTCCTTTGCCTTCAACGGTTCAGGTCGATTCCGCGAATTCGGCAAATCTGGGCGGAAAACGACGCTCCCATGCGTTATATACCCCTAAACTTGCAATTGACAAGTAATTCCTCAATTGAAATACAACCTGCTCAATCAAAACGCATATAGACATGGGGACAACTCCAGATTTGCACTCATAGTCTACGGAGTTGTCTGGGAGATCCATCACGAAAATCCAGCCCCTAGCAATTGCATTTGGATTTTCGCAGCGACAAGGCAGTAATGGATTTTGGACGGAGTTCCTGAACAGAAATCAGGACCGAGCATTCTGTTCAATTTAAACAATTTATATTTTTCCCTTGATTTTCTCAATTCCATAGGCGAAATTAGTTCTGCTATGGAATTTCACTGTGGGGCTATCCGTTACGGATGCACCCCAGGGAAATGAATGCAGGGAGGTGGCAGGCAGATGCAAGCCACAACAGATCAAAACGGGTACCATGTTGCGGTCGATCTGGGAGCGGGTAGCGGCCGTCTGATTCTGGGGCGGGTGCGCGCGGGAAAGATTGAGATCCAGGAACTGAGCCGCTTTTCCACGCCAGAGTCGACGGATGGACAAGGCAAGTATCAGAGTTGGGATATCGACGCGATTGAAATGCATATCCGCGAAGGGCTGCAGCAGTGCACGCAACCCATTGTGAGCGTGGGCGTCGATAGCTGGGGCGTTGATTATGTACTGTTGGACTTGAAAAACCAGAGGGTCGGCGCGGTGGTCTGCTATCGCGATGCGCGCACCGAGGGGATGATGGAATGGGTCCAGAGCCGGATGGCGAAGACCGAGATCTATCAACGTACCGGGATCCAATTCCAGCGTTTTAATACTCTCTATCAGGTTGCCGCATGTGCCACGCAAGAGAAGGCATGGCTTGACCAAGCCTGCCACCTGGCGATGATTCCGGACTATCTTCATTTTCGTCTGTGTGGCGTTCTGGCCAATGAATACACCAACGCCACGACCACGCAGATGCTCAATATTTCGGGCCAATGGGACACTGCTCTGCTGAAGGCGGCGGGCATGGAAACGAATCTCATGGAATCGCCCGTGCCCTCGGGAACGATTCTGGGAGCGATGAAGGCAGAAGGACCGGGCGTCACTGCCATTCAGGTGATTGCGCCAGCCACGCACGACACGGCTTCAGCGGTAGCGGGTGCGCCCCTGGAATCCATTGACGAAGCGTACATCAGTTCCGGCACATGGTCGCTGATGGGCATTGAGAGCAGAAAACCCTTCGTCAGTCAAGAAGCCATGCGCATGAACTTTACCAATGAAGGCGGTGTGGAACGGCGCTTTCGCGTGCTGAAGAACATCATGGGCATGTGGCCGTTGCAGCGTATCTGTAAGGAAGCAGAGATTTCTGCGATAGAAACCCTGGTGGCCGGCGCGCAACAGGCGCCTGCTTGGCGTAGCGTGGTGAATCTGGACGACGAAGTATTTCTGAATCCTGCCAGCATGACAGCGACGATTCGGGGCTACTGCCAAAGCACCAGTCAACCCGTACCCAAGGACGCGGTTGAATTGGCGCGCTGTATCTTCGAGAGCCTCGCGCTCTCCTATCGCAACGTGAAGGAGCAGTTGGAGACGCTGCGCGAAGGCCCGCTGAGCAGGATTCGCATCATTGGTGGAGGCTGCCGCAACGAACTGCTCAATCAGCTTTGCGCGGATGCCTGCCAACTGCCGGTCAGCGCGGGTCCAATTGAAGCTTCGGCGCTGGGAAATCTGTGTGTGCAGATGATCGCAATGGGCGAGATCGCGAATCTCGACGAGGCACGCGCGCTGATTCAGAGATCCTTTCCGGTGCAGGAGTATCAACCGCAATCTGCCGTGCCGGCGGCGGTTTGGGCAAGGTTCCAGCAACTTTTGCAGTACAAGTATCAGGCAATGGAAAGAGAGAGTGTAACGCAATGAGCTACAAGCCAAGTGAGAAGCAGACTCTGGCCTATGAGTTGGCCAAAGAGCGCTATGCGCTGCTGGGGATCGACACGGATGAGATGTTGAAAACCCTCGACGAAATCCCCATCTCTATCCAATGCTGGCAGGGTGACGATGTTCTTGGATTCGAGAATCCCACGGGCAGTTTGACGGGCGGCATTCAAACCAGCGGCAATTATCCGGGCCGCGCGCGCAATGCGGCGGAGTTGCGCTCGGACATGGAGCAGGCACTGGCGCTGATACCCGGCAAGAAGCGCGTCAACCTGCACGCCATCTATCTCGACTCAGAGCAGGTTGTGGAGCGCGACCAGATCAAGCCCGAGCACTTCGCGAGTTGGGTGCAGTGGGCCAAGGCCAATGATCTGGGTCTGGACTTCAATCCGACCTGCTTTTCGCATCCCAAGAGCGCGGACGGTCTGACGCTGAGCCACCCGGACGCGGCGATTCGCAAATTCTGGGTCGACCACTGCATCGCCAGCCGCAAGATCAGCGAGTACTTCGGCAAAGAGTTGGGAACACCAGCGGTGATGAACGTGTGGATTCCGGATGGGATCAAAGACCAGCCTATCGACCGTCTCACGCCACGCCTGCATCTTATCGCCGCACTGGACGCGATCATGCAGGGCTATGAAGGCGAGAATCACAAGGTCGCCGTAGAGGGCAAGCTCTTCGGCATCGGAGCTGAGAGCTACACGGTCGGCTCCAACGAGTTCTATATGGCTTATGCGGCGCTGCACAAGACGCTGCTCTGCCTCGACGCGGGCCACTTCCATCCGACAGAGAACGTTGCCGACAAGATCTCCACCGCACTGTGCTACTTGGATGAGATTCTGCTGCACGTTTCGCGCCCAGTGCGCTGGGACAGCGATCACGTAGTGCTGCTCGACGACCCGACCATTGCCATTGCGCAGGAGATTGTTCGCTGCCGCGCCATCGACCGCGTCAACATCGGTCTGGACTTTTTCGATGCCAGCATCAATCGCATCGCGGCCTGGACCATCGGTGCACGCAATATGCGCAAGGCGCTGCTGATGGCGCTGCTTGAACCTGCCGACAAACTGGCCGCGGCCGAAGCAAGCTTTGACTTCACCGCTCGCCTGGCAATGACCGAAGAACTGAAGTCGATGCCTTGGAGCTCGGTGTGGGAATACTACTGCGCCAGCAAGAATGTTCCCGCGGGTGTCGAATGGCTTGATCAGGTCCGCAACTACGAGAATCAGGTTCTCACCCAACGAGGATAAGAGAAATGCCGCAGTCAATCGTGAACTCCTGGTTTGTGCAGGACATGGTAAAAGCCACCTCGGATATGTGGCTCAAGGGTTGGGACGAGCGCAATGGCGGCAATGTCAGCCTGCGATTGCTTGATGTGGATATTGCCGGCTACATCGACCAGTTCAACCCACTCGAAGCTCGACCGATAGGCGAGTCCATTCCGGCACTCGCCGGTCAGCATTATCTGGTGACAGGCTCGGGCAAGTTCTTTCGCAACGTGCAACTCGACCCGGAAGAAAACCTCTGCATTCTGCGGGTCTGCGAGGACGGAAACAACTATCAGATCCTGTGGGGATGCCGCGGCGGCGGCGTTCCCACCTCGGAGATATCGGCACATCTTAAGTCGCATGAGGTGCGCCAGCGTGTGACCCAAGGCGCAGGACGCGTCATCATGCACTGCCATGCCACCAACCTGATTGCGCTCACCTTCGTATTGCCCACCAACCCGGCGGCAGTGACCCGCGCCTTGTGGGAGGGCAGCACAGAGTGTCTGGTGGTCTTTCCGGAAGGTGTTGGACTGTTGCCCTGGATCGTTCCCGGCACCACCGAGATCGGCGCGGCAACCGCACTCAGCATGGAGAAGCACCCCCTCACGCTGTGGCCCTTTCACGGCGTCTTTGGCACCGGCGCCACGCTTGACGAGGCATTTGGCTTGATCGATACGGCTGAAAAGTCGGCGGAGATCCTGGTGAAGGTCCTCTCCATGGGCGGGCTCAAGCAAACCATGAGCACGCAGAACTTGCTGGACCTTGCAGCGCGCTTTCAGGTGACTCCGGTTCAGGAAGCGATCGATCTTGAATCGTGGGGCGGCGAAGCAACGCAGTAACTCATCGCAAAGACAGGCCAGACTGAATCAAACAGTCTGGCCTGCTTAGTTTGCCGGTCTATCTGCAAATCGCTGCTCACAAACGTGATCAGCGATTTGCAGTTTCTGCCATCGGTTGCATTCCGTCAGTGCGCGGCCAGATAGTTTCCATAGCCGACAATCGCAGTCGATCCGACCAGTGTCAGCAGCGTCAGAAGCACCAGCATCTTGGTCCGCATGCTGACGCCGCGCCACTCCTTCAGGGCGATTCCCCAGAGTGTGCTGAAGATGATCACGCTTGCATTCAGAAGCGTCCAACTGGAGAATTTGTAATGGCCCATCTGCGATTCTCCCATGGTGTAAAAGAAGAACTGCATGTACCAAATGCCGCCGGCTACCGCCGAGAAGAAGTAATTGCCGAGGAGCGACGGGCGCTTGCGCGCACCGAACGATGAAAGCGTGGAAGTGCCTTCATCCACCAGTGGCACACGCAGGTATTCAGCGCAGCTGCGATTGCGCAGGTTGAGCGCGACGCACCAGATGAAATTGGTGGTGAAGCCACCGGCAAGCAACACCACCAGCACCGGAAGTCCTTGCCAAACCGGATTGCTTCCGTAGGCTACGGCAAGCTCTTTGATGGGATTGCCCGCGTCCAGGCCAAAGGCGAAGCAGGCGCTCAGAATGCCGGCAAAGATACCGACTGCCAATCCCAGTTTGAGATTGAACTCGCTCACGCTGGCTTTTTTCTCTTCGGCGGAGAGCTCATTTTCCTTGGAGATGCCGGCTGCGCCCGCCAGCAAGATACCCAACGCGCAAACGCCCACGCCGGCCAGGGTGACCACCCCGGAGCGCTGCGAAGTCAGCTGATGAAACTGGCCGTGAAAAAGCGGAGGGACAAGCGTGCCAAAGACCGCGCAGTTGCCCATCGCGACAGCCATGCCCAAGCCCATGCCCAGATAGCGCATGGTGAGCCCAAAGGTCAGTCCGCCGATGCCCCACAGAACCCCGAAGAAATAGGTCCAGAAGAGTGTAGAAGCAGGTATGGCCCCAAGAATCTGGAAGAAATGTGTGGTCAGGATTCCCGCAACCAGCCACGGAGCAACAATCCAGCTCATCACGCCAGCCGTCAGCCAGTAGGTCTCCCAGGACCATCCACGCACCTTGCGGAATGGCACATAAAAGCTCGCCGCGGCCATGCCGCCCAGCCAGCTCAAAAAAACTCCCAATATCGGATTCGCGCCCAAGGTCAGTCTTCCTTCGTGATTCAAATTTCTTATATGAACCAGTTTGTCATTGGAAAAACACTAAGCCGGAGGCGATGCCGTTGTCAAGGATTTTTCTTTCATTTCTGGAGGGTGTTTTGCATGGATTCATGATCCTGCAAGAAACTTTTCAGGTTGCTGTAAGAACATCATAATCAATGCTTTGTATCAGTAATTGCAGTGATTCGATTGCCTGGCCGTCCTTTGTCTGGACGGCCAGAGAATCGTGGGTATCGAAGGTGCACTTCATTCTGCCGGTGTTTCGATGGGGGTGGCCGCAGGTGATTCGATCGGTGTGGCCAGGGTTTCAGGAGTGACCACGCGATGGCGCACATAGTTGTAGGGAGGAACCGTGTATCCGCGCAGCAGGGAGATACCCAGTTGGATCAAGCGCGGGCCGTAGCTCTCGGCTTCATGGGAAACCGATCCGACAATCGCACTTTTCTCCCGGCGCATCTCTTCGATCACTTCGGGGATGCAGTCCTGTCCGGCAATGGCGAAGTCGCGTTCGCGACCGGCCTGACGGGCGGCATCGAGCACGCCGAGCGCGCTTGAATCGGTGGCGGTCGCAACCAGGATGGATTCACCGGGCCGCACCTTGTTTAGAAAACTGGCCGTCGCCTGTTGGCTGGGCAGTCGCATACCCCGGCCTTCGATCTGCACATATCGATCGGCGGGAATCTGGCCCAGGCGCTCGCGGATTGCGTCGAAAGCACCGGAGATTCGGCTCTGCACCAAGCTGCCAGCTTCGGCAAAGCCCACTCCGAGTACCCAATCGGCCTTTCCATTCCACTTGATAATCGTGTGTTTTGCCAACAAGGCGCCGGCTTCATAGCCGACTTCGAAGTTGTCCACGCCGAAATAGGTGGCATTGGGGTGGGGAACATCGATAGCGATGAGGGGGATTTCGGCTTTTTTGAAGATGTGGGCCACGCGTGGAGCAGCAGCCTCTTCCACCTGGAATTCCAACACCAGATCGACACGTTTGGCCACAAACTCGGCGGCGTTCTGGATGGCCTGGTCCGAGTCGTAGCGATTGTCGAGTTGCATGAGTTCAACACCCGAGGCTGCGGCCGCGGCTTCGACGCTTTGCGCCACCGCAACCGAAAAGGGCATCTCGGCGCTCAGCGAGGCAAAGCCAAAGCGCAGCCTGCGGGGCCGGGAAACCAGCCGGTACCGTCCATCCTGCGACTCAGCGACATAACCGCGGTGAACCAGAGTCTTGAGAATTCTGTACACACTGGTCTTGGAGATATTGGTCTGTACAAAGACCTCTTCCATCGCCAATGGAGTCTGATTCTGTTCCAGCAGTTCGATGACGTCGAGAGCTTTCGAGAGAATCGGGATGAGATAGAGTCTCTTGATCTTAGCTTTAGCCAAACTGTCGTCTCCTCAAGTTCATGCCGCGCGCGGCTCCGCCCGGGGTCTTACCTAATATTAATCCCCCATAACCGCAAGCTGTTGGCGGTGAGCTAATTGCCTTCGGTTGTCGCTTCAGTCATGGACCAGAATCACATGCAGGAAACGCGGCCCGTGTACGCCTTTGATGCGTGTCATTTCGATGTCCGCAGTGGCGCTAGGGCCCGAGATGTAAGTAGCCAGAGTCGGCGGATGCGGGCAGCGGTCGAAGTACTCTGGAAGAGTTTCCACCACCTGGCTTGCCCTGAGGATGCAGAGATGCCAATCGGGCAGCAAACTCAGAACCCGCCGGCCTTCGGTCGGGGAGTGATGGAGAACAATCGTCCCGGAGTCGGCAACGGCACAGAATGCAGCTGTCACCACGCCTTCCGCCCCTTCAATCTCGGAGATGGACAGGTCATTATCCATTCTCCAATCGTAGCCGGGAACCAGCCACCCAACAGGAAGACCAGCAGGAGCGACGAAGATTCGCTTGTTGCTGGCTTCCAGTTGCCGGGCAATCTCGGCGGCAAGCTGTGGGGGCGTGGTCTCCACCACTTCGGCGTCGTATTCGCGCAGGCGCTCTATCATCCGCTCCAGACAGGCTTCGCGAGGCATTGCGCCGCGGCGAACGTAATCACGCGGAAGAGCCGCATAACTGACCGCGACTACATTCGGATCAAGAGACCCGGTTGCCGAGCGCACTCGATTCAAAACAGTTTGACGAGCAGATGCGGTCACTTGGTCTCCTTTTTGCGGCGGATATCCCGCTGGGACCACCACTCGTGGAAGTTCTGACTGGGCAAACCACGCAGGTCGCGGGTCTGCGTCCACTTTGCGCCGACGCTGGGCAGACTGTGCATCCATCCATCCTTGCGAGTGAACAGCCGCGCGCCGATGCGTCCCAGCCACTGTGCGGCGTGGAATCGACCGGCATTGGCGAAGAGGAAATGCGCGACAAGCAGGCCGATATACATGGGGTCGAAGATGCGCCCCGCCTGCTTGCGTTCCTGATTCACCACCTGGGAGCGCAGTTCGAGCAGCACTTCGGGAATATTGATCTTGACCGGGCACACTTCGTAGCAGGCGCCGCACAAAGAGGAGGCAAAGGGCAACGACTGGGCGTGCTCCATGTTCATGAGCTGCGGGGTGAGAATCGCGCCGATTGGGCCTGGATAGACCGAACCGTAGGCGTGACCTCCGGTTTGACGGTAGACCGGGCAGGCATTCATGCAGGCGGCACAGCGAATGCACTTGAGCGTCTGCCGCTGACGGGGTTTTCTCAGAATCGCCGAGCGGCCATTGTCGAGCAGGACGACGTGGAAGCGCTGCGGGCCGTCACCGGAAGTAGTGCCGGTCCAAAGCGAGGTGTAGGGATTCATGCGTTCGCCGGTTGCCGAGCGGGCCAGCATTTGCAGCATGACTTCCAGATCCTGAAAGCGTGGAATCACCTTCTCGATGCCGGCCAAAGTGATGAGCGTGCGCGGCAGGGTGAGGCACATGCGGCCATTGCCTTCCGACTCGACGACCGCGACCGCACCGGATTCAGCAATCAGGGAGTTTGCGCCGCCAATGGCCGTGGGGATGGTGAGAAACTTCTGGCGAAGGTAGGTGCGAGCGGCGTTGGTCAGCTCTTTGGGATCGTCAGAGAGGTTCTTCAATCCCATGCGCCGCGCAAAGATCTCACGAACCTGACTGCGATTCACATGCAGAGCGGGGACGACGATGTGCGAGGGTTCTTCCTCGCCCAACTGCAAGATGATCTCGGCCAGATCGGTCTCAATGACGCCGATGCCGTTGGCTTCGAGAAAGGGATTCAACTGAATCTCTGCCGAAGTCATGTTCTTGATCTTGATGACTTCGGTCGCCTTCTCTTCGCGCAGCAGATCCAGGACGATCTGGCGCGCCTCGGCGGCATCCGTAGCCCAGTGAACCACGCCTCCGGCGGCAGTGCAGTGCTCTTCAAATTGTTCGAGATAAAAGCCCAGATTTTCCAGCGTGTGGGAGCGAATCGCGGATGCCGCCGTACGCAGTGCCTGCCAGTCGGTCTTCTCCGCCACCAGCTTGCCGCGCTTGGTTTGAATCACGTCGATGGCGTGGGCCACGTTTTTGCGCAATTGCGGATTGCGCAGCACCGGTAGCGCCGCCTGCGGAAAGGGCGGAGCAAAACGCGGATCGAGGATGACGCGGTTGGGGCCGTCGAGGCTCATCGACTCACCTCCACGGGAAATCTCTCGCTGTCCGATTCGGTCGAGGCCAGAATCTCGGCCAGGTGAATGGTCTTCATGCCCAGGTACTGGCGGTGCATGGCTCCGCCCAGGTGCATCAGGCAACTGTTATCGAGGGCGGTGCAATATTCAGCGCGGGTTGCAGCCACATCCTGCAGCTTGGCCGCCAGCATGGCTGAAGAGACCTCCGCGTTCTTGACCGAAAATGTCCCGCCAAACCCGCAGCAACGCTCGGGATTGGAGATCGGTGCCAAATCGAGGCCACGCACTTTGGCCAGCAAGCGATAGGGCCGTTCGCCCAGTTGCAGCGCCCGCACGCCATGGCAACTGGCATGGTAGGCAACGCGATGGGGAAAGTAGGAACCCACATCCTCCACGCCAAGCCGATCGATGAGGAACTCGCTCAGCTCATAGACCCTGGGAAGGAGCGTTTCGAACTCCCTGCGCAGGGAATCCGAGCCCAACTCCTCCATCAGCCCCGGATATTGATCGCGCATCATGGCCACGCAGGAGGACGATGGAACCACCACGGTCTCGGTATCACGATAGAGGTGAATCAACCGTTTGGCCTGAGCAAAGGCCTCGCTGCGAAAGCCGCTATTGGCATGCATCTGGCCGCAACAGGTTTGCGATGGGTTGAAATCCAACTCGACGCCCAATCGCTCCAGCAGTCGAACCACGGCCCTGCCGGTTTCGGGAAACAGGGTGTCGTTATAACAGGTGATGAATAGCGAAGCGTGCATGAATTGCCAACCATTCCAGATGAAGCGGGGATCAAAAGAGCGAGTATATTCCAGTGAAAGAAAAATTGTCTATTGCAGAGGGCAGTATTGCGCCGCGCTGGTCATCGATCGCAAAGATCCATGGATGGGGAGACTGACCCGCGCGGGTTCAAAGGTCCGGCAAGTCCATGATTTCGCTATTGAATATTTTTCTGCTTTCAGAATGTCCCCTTTAAGTCTTATGATGATCGGCGGTGCGGGACAGTGCTGGAGATCTCCCGCCAGGAGGTAGTTCGTCCATGATGGCAGCAGAAGTCCAACTCAAACGGTATGAGATGCTGATCGACGGAGATTTTGTCGCGTCGTCCAAGACCCTGCAGGTTGTGAACCCCACAACAGAAGCGGTGATCTCCGAGTTCCCCAACGGCACGGTAGAGGATGTGGATCGGGCGGTTCTGGCTGCCGAGCGGGCGCAGAAGTCCTGGGCTGCGCTACCAGCCGTCGAGCGCGGAGCTTATCTGCGCGAGATTGCCGTTTTGCTTCGTACGAACAGAGAAGCGCTGGCCCAGGTCATCACCGAGGAACAAGGCAAGATTCTCTCTCTGGCCCAGGTCGAGGTGGATTTTTCCGCCGACTATCTGGACTACATGGCGGAATTTGCCCGCCGCTATGAAGGCGAAATCATTCAAAGCGACCGGCGGGGCGAGAACATTCTGCTCTTCAAAGCTCCTATCGGGGTGATTGCCGGCATCCTTCCCTGGAACTTCCCTTTCTTTCTCATCGTGCGCAAGATGGCCCCGGCGCTGCTCACCGGCAACACCATCGTCATCAAACCCAGCAGCGAGACGCCGAACAACGCCTTCGAGTTTGCCAAACTGGTTGCCCAGTCCTCGCTGCCCAAGGGCGTCTTCAATCTTGTCTCCGGTTCGGGATCGGTGATCGGCAACGCTCTGGCTTCGCATCCCAAGGTAGGCATGGTGAGCCTGACCGGCAGTGTGGAAGGTGGAGTGGCCGTGATGCGCGCCGCCGCGGAAAACGTCACCAAAGTCTCGCTGGAGTTGGGCGGCAAGGCTCCTGCCATCGTGATGGCCGACGCCGACATCGATCTTGCGGTTCGCGCCATTTGCGCTTCGCGGATCATCAACAGCGGCCAGGTCTGCAATTGCGCCGAGCGTGTCTACGTGCACGAATCGGTGGCCGAGGAGTTCACCACCAAGATCGTTGCCGCCATGCGACAGACAGTCGTAGGCGATCCCATGAAAGCGGGCACCGAAATGGGGCCGCTGGTGAGCAAGCGCCAACAGGAACAAGTGGGCGCGATTGTTCAAAAAGCGATTGCCGACGGCGCGACGCTGCTGTGCGGCGGCAGTGCGGAAGAGGGCAAGGCGGGTTACTTCTTCCCACCCACCGTGCTCGGCGACTGCCAACAGCAAAGCTCCATCATGCAGAAGGAGACCTTTGGTCCGGTGCTGCCCATCGCCACCTTCAAGACCCTCGACGAGGCTATTGAGATGGCGAACGACTGCGAGTACGGACTGACCTCCTCGATTTACACGTCGAACCTGAGTGCAGCCATGCGGGCAGCCAACGAATTGAAGTTCGGCGAGACCTATGTGAATCGCGAGAACTTCGAAGCCATGCAGGGCTTTCATGCGGGCTGGCGCAAATCCGGCATAGGCGGCGCGGACGGCAAGCATGGCCTGGAAGAATACCTGCAAACCCACGTTGTCTACTTGAACTACAACCTCAACCAGCAGTAATCCGATTGTGTCGATGTTTTGAAAGGGCTCGACTTTAGTCGTGCCTCCGAGGTTAAAGCCCAGTTCTTATTGCGCATTTTGCAGCACGGCTAAAATCGTTCCCTTTCAAAATTGTTGATGAGATAGCTTCAAGAAGCAGGTCCGCTCTGGCGATCTACGGCTGAGTCGCATGAAGTCCTATGCAGCAGGAATACATGTCAACTTACATAAGACTCACACTGGCATCCCATTGAGTGAGTTATCGATCATGAACTTGACACGGGGAGATTTCACGCGATGCATCTCGTCGCCGCACTGCACCCGACTGCGATTTCAAAAGAAGTGTGCACTATTGCTCACATATTCCCACTACCCGCGAAGAATAGTTCCAATCGTCCGAGGAATTAACTTGCCAACCGAATAGAGAACCGAATTGGAGCTACAATGATCGTGAAGTGATGAACGCGTCGCCACTTCCGAGGGACTCGCGTCTGTATGCTGACTGTTGTTAGTACCGAACCCACCGTGATCGTCCGTGAACATTCAACCCTTTCAGACCGAGCAACTGACGAGATGGACGGCTGTTCTCCAGCGACGGCGGAAATCTCCGAGGTTCACCTGGGCCGTGCCGCAACGGTAAGCCAGGGTGTCAACTGGCTGACGCTTGGGGTCATCGTTGTCTTCCATCTGGGCGCGCTGGCAGCCTTCTTCTTCTATACATGGCAGAGACTTGCCGTCATGATCGCGCTTTATGTGCTGGCGATCAATGTGGGAGTCGGCATGTGCTATCACCGTTTGCTGACTCACCGCGGCTATCAGGTTCCCAAGTGGCTGGAATACTGCATGACCGTCTGTGCTTCGCTGGCGCTGGAGGGTGGTCCGATCTTCTGGGTCTCTACCCATCGCGTGCATCACCAGAAGAGCGATCTTATGGGTGACCCACATACGCCCCGCGAAGGGGGTTTCTGGGCACATACCGGATGGATTCTCTTTGGCAACGCGTTGCACGCGCAGACTGGGCTGCTCAGCCGGTACGTCCCCGATCTGAGCCGGGTTCGCTTTCATGTCTGGATCAGTAAATTTCATTGGATCCCTCTCACTGCGAGCGGCCTTTTACTCTTCGGCCTGGGATGGCTTACGGGTGGGCCACAAAACGCCATTGGAATGTTGCTCTGGGGAGCCTTTTTGCGGGTAACGCTTGGCCTTCATGCCACCTGGCTAGTCAATTCGGCCACTCATATGTGGGGCAGCAGGCGTTTCAATACACGCGACAACTCGCGCAATAACTGGTGGGTGGCGCTGTTTACAGGCGGCGAGGGCTGGCACAACAATCATCACGCCAATCCAGTCTCTGCGCGTCACGGACTGGCCTGGTATGAGATCGATGTCAATTACTGGGGCATATGGCTGCTCTCCAGGTTGGGCCTGGCCCGCAAGATCAAAATTGCAGAAATCGGCGTAGAGGCGCTCAGAACTGTCAGCCCGCCTTTATCGCATCGGTAGAACGCGCCACTGCGATTCTGCGTCGCGCAGATCCTGCCCCGGTTCACACTCCGGCGAGCAGTTATTTCCAGGCAAAAGAAGCACCCCACTCTTTTCGCGATAGAACGGGCGAAGAGGATGGGGTGCTTCTTTTTGTCGGTTAGGAAATCTCTGATCGAGTGCCAATCCCAGAGAAGCCTTCCCTCAGGGGCTAAAGCCCGAGGCTATTTTCAGCAACTTGCGGCACGACTAAAGTCGTGCCCTTTCAACACAGCACTTATTCAGAGTTGCCTTAGATGGAAAGGCTCAGGATGCGGTTGAGGCGCTGCACAAAGAGCGCGGGGTCTTGCAGGGCCACGCCTTCCATGAGCAGTGCCTGATCGAGCAGCAGCCATGCGGCGTCTGCTGCCACGGCATCGTCGGTACGCGCCAGCAGCTTTTTGACAATCTCGTGATCGGGATTGATCTCCAAGGTGGGCTTGGGCGCGGGAATGTTTCCCTGGCCCATGGCGCGCAGCATCTGCTGCATCTGCAGGGAAGGTTCCTCTTCGTCGCTGATGATGCAGGAGGGGCTGTCGGCAAGGCGCACCGAGGCGCGCACGTCCTTGACCCGGTCGCCGAGGGTGGCCTTGAGCTTGTCGAGCAGCGGCTTGAGGGCTTCGCTCTGGTCGGGCTGAGCGGCATCCTTCAGGTCTTCGCTGGTGGCGGCCTTGTTGACGGCCTTGAGGTCGATCTCGCTGTACTTGTCGACACCGGCAAAGACGATTTCGTCGATGTCGTCATCGAGGATGAGGACTTCGAGATCCTTCTTCTTGTAGATCTCCAGCAGCGGCGAGGTACGCAGCAGCGCTTCATTGCCGCCGGTGATGAAGTAGATGCTCTTCTGCCCTTCCTGCATGCGCGACTTCACATCGGCCAGGCTGGTGAGGCCCTCCACCTTGGTGGATTTGAAGCGCACCAGCTCGAGCAGCGTTTCGCGGTTGGCGAAGTCGCTGTAGAGGCCTTCCTTGAGCGGGCGATTGAACTCCTTGATGAACTGGAGGTACTGCTCGGGCTTGTTGGCCGCGGCGTTCTTCAGCTCGGTCAGGATCTTCTTCACACTGGCGGTACGAATGCTGTTGAGCACCTTGTTCTGTTGCAGCAGTTCGCGGCTGACGTTGAGGGGCAGGTCTTCGCTGTCGATGATGCCGCGCACGAAGCGCAGATACTGGGGCAGCAGTTCCTTGGAGTCGTCCATGATGAAGACGCGCTTCACATAGAGCTTGACTCCCACCTTGTACTCAGCCTGATAGAGATCGAGCGGGGCCTTGGAGGGAATGTAGAAGAGGGTGGTGTACTCCAGGCTGCCCTCGGCCTTGGTGTGGAACCAGAAGAGCGGATCTTCCCATCCACCGGCGACGGACTTGTAGAGTTCCTTGTAATCCTCGTCGGTGAGTTCGCTCTTGGGACGACGCCAGAGAGCGCTGGCCGCATTGACCTGCTCGGTGACGCGGGACTTGATCGACTTCTTCTCGGCTTCGTTCCAGTCGCTCTTGTCGTAGGTGAGGAAGATGGGGAAGGCGATGTGGTTGGAGTACTTCTTCACCACCTCTTGCAAGCGCCAACTGTTGGCGTACTGCTTGCCCTCTTCGTTGAAGTGGATCAGCACAGTGGTTCCGGCAACGGAGCGCTCGGCGGGCTCAATCTCAAAGCCGGAGGAGCCATCGCTGGTCCAGCGCCAGGCCTTGTCTTCGCCGGCCTTGCGGGAGACGACTTCGACGCGGTCGGCGACCATGAAGACGCTATAGAAGCCCACACCGAACTGTCCGATGAGGTTGGAATCCCGCTTGGCATCGCCGGAGAGCTGGGTGAGGAAGTTTTTGGTGCCGGAGCGGGCGATGGTGCCCAGATTGGAGATCAGATCCTCTTCGTTCATGCCGATACCGGTATCGGCGATGGTGAGGGTCTGCTTCTCCTCGTCCAGCTCCAGATCGATGCGGGGATCGAAGGGAAGAGCCTTATAGGCATCCTCTACGAGCGTCAGGTGGCGCAGCTTGTCCAGCGCATCGGAGGAGTTGGAGACCAGCTCGCGGAGAAAGATCTCCGGGTGCGAGTAGAGCGAGTGGATGATCAGTTGCAGCAGTTGATTGACTTCAGTTTGAAATTCACGCTTCGACATGGAATCGGACTCCCTATATAGATCCACTATAAAAGAGTGCGTTGGGGGTTGCGTATCCGTTCGTTGCGGAACAAAATGATCGCCGTGTGAAAAGAACGAGTGTTTTGACTCTAAAAATGATTGTCATCCTGAGCGCAGCGAAGGACCTGCTTTTGTTTAACTCAAACAAAAAACAGGTCCTTCGACTTCGTTTGACACAAAATGCGTGTCAACCTTCGCTCAGGATGACGGCATTTTTTGCACCTGCAGACTCTGTCGTATCCCCGGTCCCAAAAGCGGGACCGGGGGCACTCAGTTTTTCGTCGGTCAACTATTTATCGATGCAACTTAATCCCGGACCGGGGCGGGCTTGGCGAGCAGTGCGCCCAGGGCGCAGCTGGCCATGCGGGCCAGTTCGCCATCGGCGCGGCTGGTGAGGACCACGGGGACTTTGGCGCCGATCACTACCCCGGCAGCCAGCGCTCCGGCCAGGTATTGCAGTTCCTTGAACAAGATGTTGCCGGCTTCGAGGTTGGGAACCATCAACAGATCGACATCGCCCGCAACCGGCGAATTGATCTTCTTGATCCGCGCGGCGTCGCTGGAGATGGCGTTGTCGAAGGCCAGCGGGCCGTCGACGATAGCGCCGGTAATCTGCCCACGATCGACCATCTTGCAGAGGGCGGCGGCGTCGAGAGTGGAGGGAATGGCGGGATTGACCGACTCGACGGCGGAGAGAATCGCCACCTTGGGGTTGACCACCTCCAGCGTCAGCATCATGTCGATGGCATTTTGCAGGATGCTGATCTTGGTCTCCAGATCGGGCTGAATGTTGATGGCGGCGTCGGTCACGAAAAGCGTCTTGTGATAGGCGGGCACATCCAAGGCGAAGACGTGGCTGATGCGGCGGCCGGTACGCATTCCGCCCTCGCGGGAGACGACGGCGCTCATCAGTTCGTCGGTGTGCAGCGAGCCCTTCATGAGCATCTGGACTTCGCCGATGCGGGCCAGTTCGACGGCCTTGATGGCGGCCATGCGGCTATCGTTCACGTCAACGATCTGCAGATCGCCCAGGTCAAGTTTGAGGTCATTGGCGAGGCCGCGGATGATTTCCTCGGAACCGACGAGAACGGGAACGATCAGCTTGTCGGTGAAGGCCTTGATAGCGCCGCCCAGCGAGACTGCATCACAGGGCCAGGCAATCGCCGTGCGGACGGCGGGCCGTGTGGTGGCGCGGGCGATCATGCCGCGATAGCGGCGGTAGGGGTCGTGGACGATGAGTTGAGGGACGGGCAGGGTGGACCAGCGCAGCTTGGTCGCGGGGGCAAGCAGGTGGGCAACGCCGTTGAAGATGGCGGTACCAGCGACATTGTTGGCACTGCATGCAAAGATGATGGTCTTGGTAGCGTCTTCCTTGGCCGTTACCTCGACCTTGACCAGAATGCGGTCGCCGACCCGGATGCGGGTATGGAAGGTGAGAGCGACATGGGTCAATGTGCATCCCGGTCCGGGGATGTGCATGCTGAAGAGACCGGAGATGAGAGAGGCGCACCACATGTTGGGGCCAGTGGGAGGAACACCACCGGCACGCTCGATGAGTTCTTCCTGCGTCAGAACGGAGTCAAAGCCCGAGATCGAGGCAAAGGCCATGGCGTCATCGGTGGTCAACACGTGTTCGGTTCTGGCAATGTCTCCGACAGCAATTTCGTCGTAAGTCTTGCTTTCAATAAACCCCAGGTTCATGAAATCTCCTTGCCGCTCAGCGGCGTCGCGGGTGCGACTGGATTTCATGGTACGGCCCCGAGGCCACAGGTATCGTGACTGAGGTCACTTTTGGCTCAGGATTCACCTTTGGGAGTTTCGATACGGTTCTATTTATCGAGACGGAGCAGTCGATTTTTTGTAGGGAGGTGATCATCAGGGTCTATTTTTTGCGGGCTCCCACCCATTTCACAAGAAAGGCTGCAAAATGGATGGGGCACGATGCTTGCATGTGCTGATCGCGACTTAGTCGCAGCAGGCCAGCGCTCGGGGACCACAACTCTGTCAAAAGAGACAAAATGGACGGCTCTTCGATTGCGCAAAAAAGCCGTCCTTTGCAGTTCTTAGTTGACTGCCACCGTGAGCGTGTTCGATGCCGACGCCCCTGGATTGGTCGCTACTAGCGATCCACTGCCCGTGCTGGCAAGGTCGCTGGCTGGAATCGCTACTGTGACGTGCGTTGCATCCACGATGGTAGTTGTCCGATAGCTTCCATTCCAGGTCACTGCCACGCCAGGAACGAAGTTGCTTCCGGTAAGAGTGAGCAGTGTATTGCCCGCGCCATGGGTGATTGAAGGGATTGAACTCGATGCCAGGCTGGCGGCGGTGTTCTGGTTCAGCAGTTGCGGAACCACAAATGCTCCGCGCAGCAGGTAGATGTTTCCGCTGCTGGTTAAAACAGCCAGTCCATCCTGCCCCCAGCGAATCAAATCCACGCCGGTGTAGCCCGTGTTGCCCTCGATCTGCTCCATATTGAGAGACACACTGCCGATGCTCATGAAATTGTTCAGGTTGAAGGATTCGATCCCATCCACGATCGAGGTCGAAGAGCTGTTGGTCTGGGTATCGACGAGGAAGAAGGCACTCTGGAGCGAGGTGTCCGGGGCCAGTGTTGCCGTGCTGGTGAACTCCCCTCCACCAGTCACCGGGAAGACGCCCAACTGAGTCGCTGGGACGGTTGCGGGGTTGGCGACTCCGCCGGCATTGCCAAAGGCCAATCCACCGCTAACCTTGAAGCAGCCGAAGCCATTGAGGGTCGACTCGGTGTACTGGGAGTAGTCGTAGTAAATGAATCCGGCAGAGGTTACCGTATAGTGATCCAGGGTTGCGCCGGTGGTGTCAGTGTCAAAGGCCAACATGTCGCCCGCATCCAGGAAGGTAATGCAGGAGCCAGAGTATGGCCCCGAAGCTTCACCGACCATGGCCGCGGTTTGCGAGGTGAGATTGAAGTTGTAGATGGCATTGCCTGCCCAGGATCCAAGATCCAGAGCGACCGTTGTTTCGCTGCCGGGCTGTGTGGCAATTCCGCGCAGGGCTGGGCTGGTGTCCGAACCTGTTCCGGGTTGAACCGGATAGGTGTACTCTGCCGACTGCGTCAGCATGTTGAAGACTGCCACACTGTTGCTTCCAGTCAGAATCGTATACAGAACCTGGCCATCCGAGGTGAGAGCCATATCTTCCGGCTGGCTGCCAATCGAGACCGGTGATCCCACCGCTGCGGTCTGCGGCGTTATAGCGACGATCGAGTTTCCCGTCACGGTTGTTGAATCCGAAGAGATGCTGGCCATGATCCTTTGCGAGTAAGGATCATAGAGGATGTGGTTTGCGCCCAGAGCGATCACGCTGAAGACCGACAACGGCAATGCGTTGGATGTACCTCCGCCCGGCGTTGGGTTGAAAACCGTAACTGCCACCCATCCCAGTTTGGTCAGCTGTGCTGCGGGAACAGTAGCCGTCAGCGTTGTGCTGCTGGCGTAGCTGGTCGGCAGTTCCAGAGAGCCAAGATAAACGCTCGCGCCGCTGGCAAAGTTCGTACCGGTTACAGTGATGGTGGTATCGCTGGCGCCGGACTTGATGGCTGCGGGAGTAATCGCAGAGAGCGAAGGCATCAGGCTATAGGCCGAGCCGGTCACGGTCACCGTCGAAGTTGCCTGGTTGTTGCTGGTGTTTGGATCGTTCTCCGAACCGCTGACGTTCACGGTCAGCGTGCAGTTTCCGGCAGTGTTCTGCTTGACCACTATAGCAACGGTGACTTTGCCGCCATTGGCGATACCGCCCAGGTCGCAGCTGAGGCCATTACTGATCGAGCAGTTCCCCGCCGATGGCGTTGCGGAAACCAGCACGCCGGCCGAGGGCAATTGCGCAGTCAGAGCAGCGCTGGTTGAGGCGGAAGGCCCCGCATTGGTGACGGTCGCCGTGTAGGTTGTATTCGTCCCTGTAGTGGTTTCACCGCTCGCCGTCAGAGTCACGCCAAGATCTGCCGAGACAGTAGAGAGATCCTGCACGATGTTGGAACGGAAGCTGAATACACCATTTGCGGCTCTGAACGCGAGTCCATCGACGCCCCATCGTACGAAAGTATTGACGGGGTTTAGCCCATTCAATTCGGTTGCTGTGCTGTTTCCTGCTCCGTATCTGGTTCCCGATATTGCTCCATTCACTTGCAGCGTGCCGGGAGCGCTTGGCGTGAAATTCGATTCATTGAAGACCTGGATCGATGCGGATGCCGAGGACACATATGAATTTGTGCCCTCCAGGATAAATAACTTTCCCAGGCTGGAATCCGAAACCATGGGGCCAGTCGCCACCGTGGTTCCAGTGCTGTAGAAGGTTCCCAATTGCGTGCCTGTCTCGGCGTTGAGCGCCACTCCACTGTCGAGGTAAGCTACACCGTTATCTACCTGCAAGGCCGTTCCATACATGGCGTTGAAGTTGTAGGTGCCGGTGTTACCGGCGAGATTCTTCAGTCCGCTTGAGTTGTAACTGAGAACCTGGTATCCGGATTCATAACTGGTGGCGTAAATCTCCGCCTTGGTAGGACTGACGAAGATTGCGGGCAGAGTAGAGATCGTGGAAAGGTCAATCGTATTTGTGCGTGGAATGCCGCTATCGTAAATAACCAACATATCTTCGTAGGTGTATTGATTGTAGGCCGAACTCACGACGACGGAATTCGGAGATCCTGGCAGCACTGCGATTGCGTGCACCAGAGGAGGATAGGCGTAAACCCCGCTATTATTGTCCAAAGAAAACTGCATTCCAGCGGTACCGGTTGTCAGATTGACCTGGCGCACCGCGGAGGCTCCATCAAGGCCGACCCACAGAGTCGTCCCATCGGAGCTGATCGCAAGTTGGTCCGGCTCGCTGCCCACTGGGATCGGAGTGCCCAGCGCACCCGTCACTGGATCGACCGAGACCACGGAGTTACCGTAGGGAGCCCCTGCAGAACTCGGCACCGATACATAGAAGAGCCCATTCGTCGCGTTATAGGCCATGCCGTTGTTGGGAATGGCGATATATGCGGTATACGGCACGGCCGATGAGGTTCCTCCGCCCGGAGCCGGAGTGGTTACGGTCAAACTCACATTGCCGGGCAGGGTGAGGCTGGCGGCGGGAATCGTTACTGTCAGTTCGGTAGAGCTTACATAAGTCGCCGCGATGCTGGTTCCATTGAGAGCTACCGTGGAACTGGAGGTGAATCCTGTCCCGATCAGATTTACAATTGCCGCGGTGTTGATAGGCCCCGCACTGGGCGAGAGCGAGGTCAGCGTCGGCGCTGGGGGATTGGTGATCGAGACAGTCAGCGCGTTGGAAGTGGAGGGGGTCGCGGTTGCATCGCTTACTGTAATGGTCGCCGTACCTGAAGTGGTCAGCAGATTCGCCGGCAACGTGGCGGTGATGAATTCTGATCCGTATCCCGTGCTTCCCCATTGCTGGGCGGTCAGTGCAGTACCGTTCCACAGCAGTGAGAATGACGAGGAAACCACAGGGAAATTGGGAGATGAAACGAGATTGGAACCATACACGGTAATGGTAGTCGCGCCCGAACCAACAATTAACTGCGCCGGGTATACCTGGGTGATTACCGGAGTCGAGGACTGTGGAAGTACATCGAGCCATGCTCCCATGACAGTCCCGCCTCCCGGTGTTGGGTTCAAAACACTCACTAAATATTGCTGAGTAGCCGCTTGATCCGCCACTGTTAGTTGAAAGGTCAGTTGAGTTGAACTCACATAGGCTGTAGTTCGGGCAGATCCATTCAACTCAACGGTCGAGGTTGGAATAAAGTTTGCTCCCGTCACCGTCACCGTGGAGGGTTTGGATGTCCCCGTCAAAACTACGGTGGGAGAAACAGTGAAAGGCCCTGCCGGCGCGGGATTATTCACTGCCAGCGTTGCGGCAGTTGAGGTTCCTCCGCCGGGCGTTGCATTCACGGCTGTCAGCGACAGAGTTCCGGTGCTGGCCAGATCAGCGGCAGTCAGCGTCACGTTCACCTGCGTAGCGCTCACAAAGTCCGTGGTCCGGGCGCTGCCGTTCACATCGATCACCGTCGTTGGAACAAAACCTGTGCCGTTGACCGCCACCAGCGAGGAGGTCGATGTCGTCGTTAGCACATTCGGGGCCAGTTGGGAGATTGTCGGAGCGGGGTTGTTCACCTGCAGAGTCACTGCTGCGCCGGAGCCGCTGCTGGCGCTTCCATTCAGCGCCAGCACGGAGAGTTGGTCGCCGCTGGCCAGTTGCGATGCCGACACAGCCGCCGTCACCTGAGTCGCACTCACGTATGTCGTCGTTTCTGCCACGCCGTTAACTTCGACCGTCGTGGTCGAGAGAAAGCCTGTCCCATTCACCGTCAGGGTCAATGGCCCCGATCCTGCCACTACCGTTGTCGGACTGATTGAGCTAACGGTTGGGGCTTGCGCCTGTGTCGTACTCGTCGTGCCTCCGGAGTTTGAAGACGACCCTCCGCATCCAGTGAGCAGTGTGAACGTAATTACGCAGAATAGGGCAGCAAATCGATAGGGTGTTTTCATAAGACATCCAGTTTAAAAGATGAATCGAGATCAGCATATTGGCAAGTTGATACTTTCTATTTCCTCGCCTGTCCCGTTTCTCCGTAATGACAGCTAGAGAAAAGTAAAAGTTGCTATCTGCATTGCAATCGTCTGAAAGACAAAATGGGGCAGGAATCATCCTGCCCCATGGTAAAAGTAACAATTAGTTGCTAGCTGCATCCCGACGTTGACCCGCAGCTCATGCAGCGGTAGCAACTGCCGTTACGCACCATGATCGCGCCGCAGGTGGAGCAACTGGGAGCATCGCCCATCTCATACATGTCGCGCATGGCGTCGGCGGCGTGGAAGATACCGCGGTCCTTCGGCTCCGAACCGTGCGAGGAAGCTGTGGGATGCACGGTTGTCTCCTGAGCCATACCTCCACCTGGGGCTGAGGAGTGGCTGCTGACCTGATTGAGGCGCTTGGCTACCTCTTCGGCCAGCTTGGCCAGGTGATTCTGCGAAGCGCCACCTTCCTCTTCCGACTCGTCCTCATTGAGGATCGTCGGGGTAGAGGGAAGTTGCGGGGCCTGCGGAGCCAGTCCGGCGAAGAGCGTCAACTGCGTGCCGCTGAGGAAGCGCAGGTTGAGCCAGCGGAAGATGTAGTCCATCAGGCTCTTGGCGTAGCCGATCTGCTCGTTGCCGGTCCAGCCGGAGGGCTCGAAGCGGGTGTGAGCGAACTTCTCGCACAACACCTTCAGCGGCACGCCGTGCTGCAGGGCCAATGAGATCGAGGTCGCAAAGGCATCCATCATGCCCGAAACCGTCGAACCTTCCTTGGCCATCTTGATGAAGATCTCGCCAGGCTGTCCGGTGGGATAGAGACCAACCGTGATGTAGCCCTCGTGACCGGCGATGGAGAACTTGTGCGTGATCGAAGCACGCTCCTCGGGCAGGCGATGACGAATGGCGCGCGGAGGACCGTTGAGATCCTGCTTGGCTTCCGCCGTGGCGGAGGCGAGCGAGGCAGTGGGGACGGCCTTGAGCGTGGGCACGGCGGCGGCCTTGGCGATCTCTTCCAGCGCGCGCTGGAAGGCAGTGGCGGCGGCAACGACCTGCTTGGCGGTCAAGTCGATCTTCTCGGCGGACTTGGCTTCCAGCGTCTTGAGATCGTCCACGGCGGCGGCGTGGCCCAGGGCGAGGCTGGCCAGAACACGGGTACCGGCCACATCGAGGGCCGAAGGCTCGCGCTTGGCGTCGGCAGTCACGTTCAGCGGCTGCGTTCCCTTGGAGCCGTCACGATAGATGGCGACTGCCTTGATGCCCTGACGCCAGCTCTCGGCATAGGCCTCGGCTACATCCTCAACCGTGGCCTCATGCGGCAAGTTCACGGTCTTGGAGATGGCGCCGGAGAGGAACGGCTGGGTGGCGGCCATCATCTTGATGTGGCCCATGTACTGGATCGAGCGGGTGCCCTTGGCCGGCTTGAAGCTGCAATCGAAGACTGACAGATGCTCGGGCTTGATGCCGGGAGCGCCTTCAATGGTGCCGGTAGCGTCGATATAGCTGACGATGGCGTCGACCTGATCGTTGTCGTAGCCCAGCTTGAAGAGCGCCGCGGGGACGGTGTTGTTGACGATCTTGATCATGCCGCCGCCAACCAGCTTTTTGTACTTGACCAGGGCCAGATCGGGCTCAATGCCGGTGGTATCGCAGTCCATCATGAAGCCGATGGTGCCGGTGGGCGCGAGCACGGTGGTCTGGGCGTTGCGATAGCCGTAGCGCTCGCCATAGACCAGCGCCATGTCCCAGCACTCGCGGCTGGCGTCGATCAGGGCGTCCAAATTGGGCACGCTGAAGGGCTCGGAGCTGTGGCGGGACTTGCCGATCTCGTTGACTTCGGCGCGGTGCATGCGGATCACGTCAAGGAAGGGCTCGCGGTTGACATAGAAGCCGGGGCAAGCGCCGCCCTGATGCTCCACACTCGCGGTCAGCGAAGTCGCCGAGGCGATAGGCGGGCAGTTGGCGGCCACGATGGCCGACTGCAGATAGGCCTGGCCGCACATGATCGCGGTCAGCGAGGCGGCAAAGTCACGTCCGGCAGCCGAATCGTAGGGTAGTCCAAAGGCCATCAGCAATGCGCCCAGGTTGGCATAGCCCATACCCAGCGGACGATAGTCGTGGGAGTTGCGGGCAATGGCCTCGGTGGGGTAGCCGGAGTTGTCCACCAGAATCTCCATGGCGGTGATGACCACCGAGATGGAGTGCCGGTAGGCAGGAATGTCGAAGCCGCCCGAGGGGGTGACGTACTTCATCAGGTTGAAGCTGGACAGATTGCAGGCGGAGTCGTCGAGGAACATGTACTCCGAGCAAGGGTTGGACGCGTTGATGCGCGCCGTGTTCTTGCTGGTGTGCCAGCGATTGATGGTGGTGTCGAACTGCATGCCGGGATCGCCGCAAGCCCAGGTGGCCTGAGCGATCTTGTGCATGATATCCCGCGCCTTGTAGGTATTGACCGGCGAGCCGTCCTTGACGGAGCGGGTGGTGAACTCGCCGTCGTTCTCATAGGCGTGCATGAACTCGTCGGAGACGCGGACGGAGTTGTTGGCGTTCTGGAAGAAGATCGAGGAATAGGCCTCGGAGTCCGGGCCGGAACCATCGTAGCCCTGACGGACCAAGGCGAAGGCCTTGGCTTCTTCCTTGACCTTGCACTCGATGAACTCCATGATGTCGGGGTGTTCCACGTTCAGAATCACCATTTTGGCGGCGCGACGGGTCTTGCCGCCGCTCTTGATAACGCCGGCAAAGGCGTCGAAGCCGCGCATGAAGCTCAGCGGTCCGGAGGCCTGGCCGCCGCCCGAGAGCGTCTCCAGTGAGCCACGGATCGAAGAGAGGTTGGTGCCGGTGCCCGATCCCCACTTGAACAACATGCCCTCGGTCTTGGCCAGGGTCAGGATGGAGTCCAGCGAGTCATCAACGGAGTTGATGAAGCAGGCCGAGCACTGCGGATTTTTGTAGCCGGTCGCGGAAAAGGTCACGCCGCCGGTTGCCGGGTCCCAATGCCAGTTCTGGCCCTTCGCATCCGGCTCCAGGCGGTCGCAACCTACGTTGAACCAGACCGGCGAGTTGAAGGCCACCTTCTGGGTCAGCAGCATGTGCACCAGTTCGTCGTGGAAGATGGAGGCGTCTTCGGAGGTAGCGAAGTAGCTGCCCTTCATGCCCCAGTCGCGGATAGTCTCGGCGACGCGGCTCACCAACTGACGGACGCCGGTCTCGCGCTGAGGAGTATCCAACTGGCCATGCAGGTACTTGGAGGCCACGATGTTGGTGGCGGTCATCGACCAGTCAACCGGGACTTCAACCTCCTTCTGCTCGAAGATGGTGTTGCCCTTCTGGTCGGTGATCAGCGCCGTACGCCGCTCCCACTGCAGTTCGTGATAGGGGGAGACGCCTTCGGTGGTGAAGCGTCGGGTAAAGATAAGCCCTCTTTGGGTATAGGGGTTTTGCAGGGTGGCGGTTGAAGTGGAAGCGTAGGCCTCGTTCATGAAAATCTCCTCATAATCAGCAAAAAACGTAAAAGTTCCGTCCGCTTTCGGCGCCAGGCAGCCGGAAAGCGCGCAGTGGTCGATCTCGAACCAAGTCAGGATGTGGAAATCTATAGCATTCTCAGAAACACTGTAGACCGAAACCAATGACCTCAAGTCGGCGCCAACATTCGTGAACGACGACCTTCGATGCGGTTATAGAGTTCACACTACTTCTGAAAGTGCTCAAAAAACGCGGCCGACACTCAACTCTCGATCGTGTTCGGCGGAATTGTGGACCGCCGGGCTGAGAGTTTTTTTACAGCGTGTTCATCGGAGCGATTACAGCCGCAGTTGAAAAAGTACCGCCATCTGTAGGCGAAGTCAACAAGAAACCACAACATCTTGTATTTTCATGTCATTCCCAGCCGCAGATTACCAAATGCCAGCGTTTGCCTGTGGAAAGCGCAAACCGCCTTCCGGGGCGCGGGTTTCCGCTGCCGCCGCTGCTCCATTATTGGTGCAAGGGAAGAATCTGGAGCCACATCCGGAGGGTATGAATCAAGCCTATCCGTCGGTTGGATCGGGCACAAGGAGCAAAACCGGTGCATTTGAGATGAACGGCTGTGGAGATGTGGAGATCGGGGGACGGATTAGAAAATGGATTTTAAAAAACTAAGATCACGGCTCGAAGTGCGACTTGCCGGGGATCATCTGCTGGTAAAGGACCCTCATGACAAAAAACCCTGTGGCCTCCGGCTGATAGAAGATGACATGCTTGCCGACTTCAAAGCGGCGAAGACCGGGTAGAAGCCTCGCGCAGTTCCTGCCGATAGCGGGATTCTCTGCAAGGAGGTCAAAACAGTCTTCCAGCTTTGCCAAGTAGCGGTCTGTCTGACGCCACCCCCAGGAATGGGTTGTATAGCGGCGATCAGGTCAATATCCGCTTCAGCTTCAACGGATATGCGAGCGACCTTCATGCACATGCTTCCCGCTGCGGCAGGTTGTACTTTTGCCGAATCCGCTCAAAAGTACCTGGTTCGGCGACACCGCTGTCGAGTCCCACTTGGATTGCCGCACACAGAGCGGCCATCTTCTCGTCATACTCCCGCTCCTCGCGCTCCAGCAGCCGCAAGGCGGAGTTCACCACTTCGCTGGCGTCGGCGCAGGTGCCGTCTTTTACCTTGGAGGCGACGAATCGATCGAGTTCCTCGCTCAGCGTGATCTGAAGAGTGGACATGGGAGACCTCAATGACAGTGTAGGACGATTTTTCTTCTCTGCGCCAGAAAACCGGAAAGGCTTCGAACGCGGCACAAATGCTGGAGCATCTTCCGAAAGAGTGTGAACTTGATGACAGCATCGAAGGTCGTCACTCACTGATGTTCGTGCCGACTTGTGAGCGTGGTTCCGGTCTACAGGATTTCGGAAAATGCTATAGGCTGAATTCGTGACAGACTCCTTGGATTGGACCCCTGCTCCCCTTCCCGCGCCGGTGACCCTGCAAGGTCGCACGGTAACGCTGGCCCCGCTCAGCGCAGCGCTGCACACAGAAGCCCTCTGGCTGGCCTTCCAGGGCCCCGAACTGAACTGGAGCTGGCTGGCGGACTCGGCGCCCCTCAGCGAGCCCGCCCTGCGCACATCCCTTGCGGCAAAAGAGGCCGGCAGCAGCGCACTGTTTTTTGCCATCGTGCCGGTGAAAACCGGGCTGCCAGCAGGCTACTTCAGCCTGATGCGCATCGAACCTGCCCATGGGGTGATTGAAGTGGGCGCGGTGACTTTCTCTGCCGCCCTGCAACGCACCACCGAAGCCACCGAAGCCATCTACCTGCTCATCCGTCACGTCTTCGACGATCTCGGCTACCGGCGGCTGGAGTGGAAGTGCAACGCGGAGAATGCGCCCTCGCGGCGAGCGGCGCTGCGGCTGGGATTCAGCTTTGAAGGCATCTTTCGCCAGCACATGGTGGTCAAGGGGGCCAATCGCGACACAGCTTGGTTTTCCATGATCGACAGTGAGTGGCCAGACCGTAAACCCGCTTTTCAACGCTGGCTCGACCTGGGCAACTTCGACGACTCCGGAAAGCAACGTAAGACGCTCGAAGCGTGCAGGCAGGACAAAACAGGCAATGCAGATCCTTCGCTGCGCACAGGATGACAAATCGTTTATTGATATTTGCTTTGTCGAATATTCGGCATCCATAACTGCGAAAAAACGGTCGGATTGAGGATCATCGAACAATGAAAAACGCCGCCCGTTTCCGGGCGGCGTTTGTTTTGGATTACAAGAGAAAAACTACTTGCTTTCTTCGGTCTCGATCCGCATGCCGTAGAACGAACGGTGCACGAAGAACATCGACACCAGGAAGAAGACAACCGTCAGCACCTTGACCAGCATGGGGTTGCTCACGGTCAACTTCACGGCCAGTTCGACAGCCAGCAATCCGAACAGGGTGGTGAACTTGATGATGGGGTTCATGGCTACCGACGAAGTGTCCTTGAAGGGATCGCCGACGGTGTCGCCGATGACGCAAGCATCGTGCAGCGGTGTGCCCTTCATCTTCAGGTCGACTTCAACAACCTTCTTGGCATTGTCCCAGGCGCCGCCTGCGTTGGCCATGAAGATCGCCTGGTAGAGGCCGAAGATGGCAATCGAGAACAGATAGCCGACAAAGAGGAACGGCTCCATGAACGCGAACGAGAGGGTTGCGAAGAAGACGGCCAGGAAGATATTGAACATACCCTTCTGCGCGTACTTGGTGCAGATCTCGACCACCTTCTTGCTGTCTTCGACCGAAGCCTTCTCGACGTTTTCCAGCTGGATGTTCTTCTTGATGAACTCGACAGCGCGGTATGCGCCGGTGGTGACCGCCTGCATGGAAGCGCCAGTGAACCAATAGATCACCGCGCCGCCGCAGATCAGCCCGAGCATGAAGGGAGCGTGCAACAGAGAGAGCTTGTCCACGTTCTGGGTCAGTCCGTGGGTGAGGGCCATGATGATGGAGAAGGTCATGGTGGTTGCGCCAACGACCGCTGTGCCGATCAGCACCGGCTTGGCGGTGGCCTTGAAGGTATTGCCTGCGCCGTCATTGGCTTCCAGCAGGTGCTTGGCGCGCTCGAACTTGGCGTCGATGCCGAAGTCCTTCTTCAACTCGGCTTCGATGCCGGGGAGAGTCTCGATCAGCGACAGCTCATAGACGGACTGCGCATTGTCGGTAACCGGGCCATAGGAATCGACAGCGATGGTGACCGGTCCCATGCCCAGGAAGCCGAAGGCGACCAGACCGAAGGCGAAGACCGCCGGGGCGAGCATGATGAGGTCCATCGAGCCGCCGATCATGCTGAAGTAGTAGCCCAGTCCCATAAGGGCGACCATGCTCAGACCCAGCCAATAAGAAGACATGTTGCCGGCCACAAGACCGGAGAGAATTCCCAGAGAAGCGCCGCCTTCCTTCGAGGAGGTGACGACTTCCTGCACGTGAGCCGAGTTGGTCGAGGTGAAGACCTTGACCAGTTCGGGGATCAGCGCGCCCGCCAGAGTACCGCAGGAGATGATCGAAGCCAGCTTCCACCACAGCGTGCTGTCATTGGCGAGGTTGGGAATCATCAGATAGGAGACGACGTAGGTCAGGACGATGGAGACGATGGAGGTGATCCAGACCAGCGAGGTCAGGGGCGTCTCGAAGTCCATATCGTCGGAGTTGCCATACTTGGCCTTGGCGATGAAGCCATTGAGGAAGTAGGCAGCCGAGCTGGAGATCAGCATGGCCACGCGCATGACGAAGATCCAGACCAGCAGTTCAGCCTGGGTGGCGGGATTTTTCACGGCCAGCAGGATGAAGGTGATCAGGGCCACGCCGGTGACGCCGTAGGTTTCAAAGCCGTCAGCCGAGGGTCCAACCGAATCGCCCGCGTTGTCGCCCGTGCAGTCGGCGATGACGCCGGGGTTACGAGCATCGTCTTCCTTGATTTTGAAGACGATCTTCATCAGATCGGAGCCGATGTCGGCGATCTTGGTGAAGATGCCGCCGGCGATACGCAGGGCGGCAGCGCCGAGGGACTCGCCGATAGCGAAGCCGATGAAGCAGGGACCGGCATAAGCAGGATCGACGAACCGAAGAATGAAGAGCATGATGAGCAGCTCAACCGAGATCAGCATCATGCCGACGCTCATGCCCGCCTTCAGCGGAATGGCAAAGAGCGGGTACGGCTTGCCCTTCAGTCCGGCAAAGGCCACGCGGGAGTTGGCGAAGGTGTTGACGCGAATTCCAAACCACGCCACGCCGTAGCTGCCGGCGATGCCGACCAGGCTGAAGCCCAGGATGATGGGCAGCGTGACTGCGACATTACCCACCGGAGCCAGCCAACCAAAGTACAGCGAGATGATCACCGCGATGAAGGCCCAGAGCACCATGATGAACTTGCCCTGGGTAATCAGATAGGTCTTGCAGGTCTCATAGATCAGCTCGGACATCTCACGCATCGATTTATGAACCGGCAAGTTCTTCAACTGGTAGAAGATGGTCATGCCAAACATCAGTCCGCCGATGCAGAAGAGCAAGCCGATGAAGAGCAGAGCGCGTCCGCTGAAACCGAAGTGGCTGACAGCCGACAGATCGGGGAGCTTCAGGCTGGCTTCGCCGCCTGCGGATTCCTGTGCGCCGGCGAATGCGGGCAGCAGGACCATTCCAACGACAGCCGCCATGGTCTTGCAATGGCGCTTCAGAAATGCGCCGGTGCCGCTAACCTGGCGCGCGAAGAAAGCCATCACGAGCGAAAGCCCGCATACGGCCATAAAGAGATTCACCCAATACTGTGCAGTCACATGTCCTCCAAAGAAGTGTTTGAGTTCGAAGCGCAAGTGCCCCAGAGATAAACGACACTGCAAAACCGAGAAAAAAAGTCAGGGGAAGCGTAACACCCGCATAGAACGCTGTCGAGTGATTGCAATCACAGGGTTCCAAACGCCTGATTTCAGCGGCTAAAGCGCACATCCGGTCAGACCACCATAGGGAAAAACCGTTGACACGTAACTTTCTCTCTCAAAATTGCGCGCAAGTGGCCTGACCAATTTTCAGCTCCACACGGACCTCCCGAGCTGAGCCCGAGCGGTATTGTAATTACGAAGGCTGAGAGTCGTGAAGGCAATCATGTAGCTATACGCAACGAAATCCCATACTGCGAGATAAAAAGAAAGTCTGTGGGGCGCGCATTTCAGGCAAAACCAAAAGAAATCCCCGACGCCTGGAAAGGCAGCCGGGGATTTTTTCTTCCTTGATAACGACTATTCCAAGGGGATGCGAATCCTGTCCCCAGGAAGAGCGACCTGCAGGTTCATCTGGCCGGGCTCACGCACCAGGCCGTTAGGCAGGGGGTGCAGCTTGAAGAGCACCAGCACATTGCGCTCCGGATCGTCGAAGGTGCGGAAGCTGGCCACCTGTTCCAGAGAGTAGTGGTTGTGCAGGTCCTCCAGCGTGCCGGGATCGATGTCGTTCCAGGTGGCCCACCAGCCGGGCTGGTAGCGTTGCAGCTTGGCGACCAGTTCCTGGGTGCCGAAGTCGTCGCAAAGGGTGGGCAGGTGAGTTTCCATTTCGATCTGGTCGCCGCTGATGGAGACCAGCAGGCGATTGCCGTTGGGATGCTCATCTATATATTGAGTGAGCTGCCGGGCTGCAGTCACGAAGGTGTACTCGGGGTGGACGGCGAATTTGCAGGTCGAGATGGCATTGAAGCCCACCGCCATGATGGAGAAGCAGACCGCAACCCAGCCCAGCTTGCGCGGCGCTCCAGCCTGGCCGAGCAGTGAGCCCGCGCCCATGGCCACGATGAAGAAGCAGAAGACGGCGGCAAAGGCAAAGTAACGCGGCTGGGGATGGTTCTGATAGGTCATGAAGAGGATGTAGCCGGCGACCGCCAGAATGGAAGCTCCAAAGACGGGGTCCAGCAGCAACATGCCGCCCCAACCCTTGGCATTGCGCTTCACAGCCCAGGTGATCGCCGCGCCCAACACCAGCAATCCGGCCAGCGGGATGAGGATGTGATCGACCCACAGGCCGCCATGAAACGACCACCAGAGGCTCCAAAGCGGCCAGTAAAACTCTTTCGGCTTGTCATATTTGTTGATGAAGAAGAGGTACTTGTAGTCGGCGAGCAGTCCCTTGGCGATGACCAGCGCCATCCAGGCGGCGAAGGTGAGGGCAAAGGCTGAGGCGGCGGCCAGAGCACAGCGGATCAACTGGCGGCGGTTCTGCCACAAGGGCAAGAACATGGCCCAGGCCAGCGCCGGAAGCAGGAAGACGGCGGTGGTCTTGGTGAGCATCATCAGGGTATAAAGCAGGCCGATGCCGACTGAAGCCAGCAGCGGACGGCGCAAACGGGGCAGGCGGACGGCCAGGTTCATCGCCGCCAGCGTAAAGGCGGTCAACATTGGCTCCAGAATGGCCAGACGGCTGAAGGCATAAAGGAAGGGACTGGTGACCATGAAGGTCAGAGCCAGCAAGGCAACCCAGCGCGGTCCTCTGCTGCGGAGCAGCAGGTAGCTGAGCAACAGATTGAGGAAGAAAAAGCCGACGGCAAGGCCACGAGCGGCTTCGAGCGAGACGCCCGTGACGAAGAAAAGCAGCCACTCCAGCACCGGCCAGACCGGAACCGCCGGGGCGGGATTGAAGTCGCCGGGCAGATACCAGTTGCCAAAGAGGTGGGCACGCACGGCGGCGTTGCCGTACCAGCCCTCATCGGTGTACTTGGCCCAGTCGCTGAACCAGGGAGTGTGGTTGGGAAAGTCAGCGCCGAGATGAAGCGCGTGCAACAGAGCGAAGCCGCCGATCAAGAGCAGCCAAACGGCATAAAGGCCGCGTTTGGTCGAAGAATTCAATGGTTTTCCCCGTACTAGAGTTCTCCCTCCTGGGGGAGACGCAAGCGGAAAGTGCTCCGCTGAGCCGGTAGGATCCGCAGGACGGATCGAAAAACGCGCCTCGAAGGGGATGATGAGAGTATACCGCGCCGAAGAGATTCTTTTGATTTGAAGGCGATTACAGGAATAGTTCGAGCTTAAAATAGACGCGAAATTCTTTCCTGCGTTTACAGGATCTTTATATTCGATCGGTAGATTTCTTGGAAGGGGGACCTTGTCTCCGGTATCTATTTACGGGTTCCCGCCCTGGGAATACCGCAGGAGCCGAAGGAGCGGCAAGCCGCCCCGGCCTGGCATGTTGCCACTATCCCTGTTTGCTTGAACGGCAGCATAGCCAAACACTAACGCAACTACCTCTGAACGCATTTCCTTTTCAGGAGAGCCTCTTATGAATTTCAAATGCATACGCTTGGGCATTGCAGCTTTGATGCTCCTGTGTCTTTGCGCGCTGCCTGCCTTGGCGCAACAAACGCTGGGAAGTCTGAATGGAACTGTCACCGACAGTACCGGCGCAGCCATTTCTGAAGCCACAATCACTGCTGTCAGCGAACAGACCAGCCTTACGCGTTCCGCCACGTCTCAGAAAACCGGCTACTGGCAGATTCTTAACCTTCCTGTCGGCAGCTATCGTTTGACTGTGACCCAAAAGGGCTTCCAGACGGTAAACTTCCCCGGTCTTGACGTGCAGGAAGCACGCGCGACCACACTCAATGCCAAGCTGAAGCCAGGCAGCGTCTCCGAGTCGGTCACGGTAAATGCCAACCCGCTGCTCAATGCCACCGACACCACCAATGGCTACACACTGGACAAGGATCAGATTGCCGCGACGCCGCTTGCGACCGGCAGCTTCACGCAACTCGCCATTCTGGCGCCGGGCGTGAACGCACAGTTTCTGGCCGGCGTAGGCACCAACCAGGGTCTGGGCAACCAGGCGATCTGGGCCAACGGCCAGCGTGACACCAGCAACACCTTTACCGTAGACGGTGTGGATGTCACCAACCTCTTCAACGGCCAGAGTTCCAGTGAAGACGTTTCGCAACGCCTGCAGTTCAACATCGGCGAAGGCAGCACCACGGGCGGTCAGGCACAGGACAACATTGCTGTCTATGGTTCAAACGGCAACGGTCTGGCTTCGCCGCCTCCCGAGTTCATGCAGGAAGTAACTGTCTCCACCTCCATGTACGATGCGCAGCAGGGACAGACCAGCGGCGCTCACGTGGATGTGACCACCAGCGCTGGCTCGAACAAGTATCACGGCCAGTTGTACACCCTGCGCGGCACCAACTTTCTCAATGCCGCTCCGTTCTTCTACAAGCAGGATGTGGACCTGGGCACCCTGAATGCACCTGACGTCAACCCGGAGCTGCACAAGTGGGTAGCCGGTGGAACACTGGGCGGTCCGATCAAGAGGGACAAGCTGTTCTTCTTTCTGGGCTACCAGCAGCTCTACACCTCGGACCAATACGGCGCACTTTCGCAGTTTCAGGTACCTTCCGGCCTGAGCAGCGACCGCAGCGTGACGGGCTTGACGACGGCCTGCACCAGTTACGTGACCGCGACGGTGGCTGGCGGCGGCAAGAGCACCACTTGTCCCGCCAGTTCAAGCTGGAACGCTTCTGCGGTCGATCTGCTGCAAGCGAAGCTGCCTAACGGCCAATTCCTGATTCCGTCGGCGGACGCCAATGCCGTGAGCCAACTGGTCAACAAGCAGCCGGACGTCACGCTGATCGGCACTTCGACCTTCCAGGGAGAACAAGCAACCAGCTCGCTGGATTACGACGTCAACGCCAAAGATCGTCTCTCCGCGAAGTACTTTTATCAGCACATGCCGACGGTGAGCCCCTTTGCCACCAGCAACATGTATGGCTTCCCCGAAAATGAGGATACCGGAGCGCAGGTTTTTGCACTCAACAACTCCATCAACCTTGGGCCTCGGATCAACTGGGAACAGCGTCTTGGGTTCTCGCGGCAGAAGGTCTACAGCAGCTTCAAGCCGCAGTTCTCCGCATCCGACATGGGCATCGCCATGCCCATCGGCAACAGCCTGCCGGGCATTGAACTGGTGGACTTTGGCCAGAACAATTCCGACTCACAGACTTCCAAGCTGGGTCCGTATTCGGCCTTTGTGGACTCCGGTTACTTTGAAAACCGCATCTCGCCCTCGTCCAACGCCATCTTCTCCCTGGGCAAGCATACGGTGAGCGTGGGTTTCAACTACAACTACAACCAACTGAACATCCACAACCTGGACGAAGGGCACGCGGAGTTGGAGACGAAGGGATTCACCTCGTTCCTGACCGGCAGCCTGTACTCGGGAACCATGCTCAACGGCAACTCGAACCGCAATTACCGCTCCAACGACGTGGGCATCTATGCCATGGACAAGTGGCAGGTTCTCTCCAATGTCAGCATCACGGCGGGTGTTCGCTACGACTATGACGGTCCCCTCAGCGAGAAGAACGGCGATCTGTTCAACTTTGATCCCTCGCTCTATTCGGCTACGGCCAGCGCCGTCACCAACTCCGGCTTTATCGTCGCCGGCAACAACAAGCTCTATGGCACGCCCGGCGTGAGCGACTCGACGCTGAAGGGCCGCCAGTGGGGCATTGGACCGCGCATCGGTCTGGCGTGGACGCCCAAGGCGATGAACAACAAGGTGGTCTGGCGCACCGGCTTCGGCATGTACTACGACCGTGGAGAATACTTCCAGTATCTTTCTCCGCCCGCAGGACAGGGCATCAGCGGTCCCTTTGGCGTGACGGAAGAAGCCCCCTTCGCGGCCTATACCAATGAAAACGGCACCGGCCTGAGCAATCCCTTCAGCAGCCTCAACACGCCGACCACACCGGCCACCATTGCCGCCTCCATGCCCACGGTCAACTCGATCGAGAGCACCTGCACGGCCTACAACATCTACAACCACGTCAGCGGCACCTACTCCGGCTATAACTGCGGCGCGGTTCCACTGGTGATCGGTAACTACAACGTCAACAACAAACTGCCGTACACCGAAGACTGGACCGTGGACTTCCAGTGGCAGCCCCGCAGCGACACCTCCTTTGATCTCGCCTATGTCGGCAATCGCGGACGTCATGCGGTCATACCCCTGCCCTTCAACGAGCCGGGCATTGCCACGCCCACCAATCCCATCAACGGCCAAACTGCCTCTTACGGTGTGCAGGTTCTGAGCGGCGTGACCAACCCCTCTCCGGGCGGCACGAAGGTCACACCCTACGCCATGGCCGGTGAACCGTATGACACTTACAGCGGCGGCAACGTCGATCTGCGCGTGCCCTATGTCGGCTACGACCCCAACTCCACCTCATTCACCGCGGCGGGCAACTCTGCCTACGATGCACTCCAGGTCCACCTGGAGAAGCGCATGTCACATGGGATTCAGGCCGGCGTCTCTTACACCTGGTCGCACACTCTGGACGAGCAAAGCGATGTGGGCCTGTTCTTTACCGGCGATGACCCTGCTCACCTGCGCAGTTCTTACGCCAACGCGGACTTTGACGAGACCCACAACCTCACCTTCAACTACATTCTCAAGCTGCCCAACGCGCTGAAGAACCACGACAACTGGCTCAGCTACGTGACCAACGACTGGTCACTGCTGGGCATCACCGTGATTGAAAGCGGCCAGCCCTATAGTGTTTACGACTACTCCGGCTCGGTTGGCGGTCAAAACTTCGGCGGCAATATCGAACTGACCAACCCGGTTCTTCCCGTCAAGGCCGGAATCAACCCGAAATCGGTGAGAACCGGTAAAACCGGCGCTTACACCTACGGCACAGCCAACAGCACGGGAGGCGTCAACGCCAACTATGTGCCCGCACTGAACGCCGATGACTTCGAGATTCCGTTGTTGAATCCCGGTCAGAATGGCGTGCCGGCCTGCGATACCACCACGGCTGGCGGCAATGCCGGTCCTGGCGGCGGTCCGCTCTGCGACGTGTACGAAACAACCTTCGTACCCGGACAGCGCAACATCTTCCGCCAGACTTTCCAGAAGCGCGCGGATGTCACCCTGCAAAAGGATGTGAAGATCAAGCAAAACTATGGCCTGCGCTACCAGTTTGAGGTCTTCAACATCACCAACACTCCAAGCTTCGATGTCCCGACCAACAACATTACGTTGAATCCGCTCTACAGCGAACTCAACGGCAAGGGATACGGACACCAGGTTCAACCCACGGCCAGCAGCACCGTAACCACGCCAGATGCACCCACGGGCACGGCGACCTGCTCTGGCTCCTCACCGAATTGCGCCTACGAGCTGTACACGACGCCCGGCGCCAAGAGCAACAAACTGGGCGTAGTCACCAACACCCAGGGCAGCGGACGCATTATCGAAATGTCGCTGCACCTGATGTTCTAAACCAATCCGTAACAAGAACCGAAAGGGTCGGCTTGGCGCCGGCCCTTTCTTTTTTTGCATGCGAAGACAGACGCTCCTTACCTTCCTCATGCGCCATCGACTTCGGCGTATGATGATTGGCAAGGAGGAGCCATGGCTGCCGCAACTGTTTTCGTTTCCGTCGAGGAGTACCTGCGCAGCTCCTTCTCGCCCGATGCCGAGTATGTTGAGGGGCAGATCGTGGAGAGAGTCATGGGAGAGAATGATCATTCCGCCTGGCAGGCGGCGCTTTGCGCGTGGTTTCAGCCACAAGCTGTAACCGGCCAGATTCGTGTCCGCCCTGAACTGCGGGTGCAGGTAGCTTCGGACAGCTTTCTGGTTCCCGATGTGACCCTGCTCGACCGCAACCGCCCCACCGAGCCGATCGCCACTTACCCGCCTATTGCGGTCTTTGAGATTCTCTCTCCCGGCGATGCGCTGCAACGGGTGATGAAGAAGTGCTCCCGCTACGAGCAGATGGGAATTGGCACCATCCTGGTGCTCGACCCCGACGGCCCCAAGTATCGCTACAGCAAAGGCATCTTGCAGCCGCTGGAAGCCCGCGCCTTCGACCTGCCCGGTTGCTCCGCCCGCTTCGATCTGGACGAGATTGAGAAGCTGGTGGATTGAGACGAGGGAACAGGGAACAGGGAACAGGGATGGATGTTGAATCTTTTGCTCCTTGAGAGCAAAAATGGAAGAGGCGAACCGACATCGGTTCGCCTCTTCTACTGTTCCCTGTTCCCTACTCCCTGTTCCCTCGTCGCCCTATTCGTACGCCAGCGCGTCGATGGGGTCCTTGCGTGCAGCCATCCAGGCGGGATAAAGCGATCCGCAGACCGAACCGACAAAGGCGATCAATGCGCCACGGATGATCCAGTCCATATTCATATCCAGATAGAGGGTGGGAAACTTGTGCGCCAGAAAGGCCTTGACGGCAAAGGAAGCGGCGATACCCACAATCACGCCGACCACCGAGAGCAGCGCCGTTTCGCGCAGCACGACGGTGACGATGGTGAAGTTGGAAGCGCCCATGGATTTGAGAATGCCGATCTCGCGAGTGCGCTCCAGCACCGAGGTGTACATCGACTGGAAGATCACCAGGAAGCCGATGATGACGGCGATGCCCACGACTACCCGCATGGCGGTGTTGAGCGCCGGAATGCGGTCCGGGGTGAGCAGCGAGTACCACTCGTCCATGGTCATCAACTGATAGTCTTCGAGACCTTTGCGGGCGTGAATCTCGCTCATGACCAGCTTGTCGTTCTCCGGCCGGTCCACCTTGAGATAGTAGGCCGTCGCCCGGCCCTCGGAGCCCATCAGCTGGCCCATGGTGGTGATGGGGATCAGCTTGCGGCCGCCCTTGCCGTGTTCGAAGATGCCGGAGATGCGAAAGGGATGCTTCTGGATGAGGATCGTATCGCCGACCTTATGCCCCCCACCGGTTGCGGCATAAACATCATCCACAATCACGTCGTTGGGGTCTTGCATAGGTCCGCCAGTAAGAAAGACGAAGGGGCTCAGGCGGCTATAGCTGGGGTAATCGATGCCCCAAAGCACCTCCAGCCCGTCGCTCATGGAGAGGGTGGTATTCACCGGGGACGCCACGGTGACGTGGGGCAGGGTCTCCAGCACGCCTTCCAGCTTGACCGAGAGGACCGCGCCGCTGACACCGTTGAAGACCATGGCGTTGCTGGGACGCAGCAGCAGGTCGGCGCCGATGCCGTTGTTCATACGCTTCTGGCCAGTAAGCTGACCCATCATGATGGCGATGATGGTCAGCATCATGATGACCTCAATGGCCACGGCGAAGACGCTGATGATCGAGCGCAGCGGGCGGTGCAACAGATTGGCGATGATTAGCTTATTCATTCCCGGATCATGCTCCCAAGGGCTGTGTTTTCACCCAAAATCCTACACTTCAGGGTAACAGCAGCGGGTGGGCGCAGGATGAATGCCAGGGCCGTTTTGCCATTCCGGCAAGCTCGCCAACCGGGAAGAAGGGGGATTTAGCAGCCTGCCAAGGGAGGTGGAGACCCGGTAAATATTTGGTAAATACGCCAGCTTCGGGAAAAATTTCCCAGGCCGATGAAAGTAAAGGGAAAAGCTGGTTATTTTTTTTGACGGAACAGCCCGCCGGGTTTATCGTGAAGAGGAAAATGTTTCGGGTTTCTTGCCCGTTTTGTGGTCGCTGATGGGAAGCTTTGGAGAAGACCTGCGCATGGAGCGGCTAGCCCGCGGCATCGCGCTGGAAGACATCACGGCGGTTACCAAGATCTCGCAGCGCCACCTGCTGGCGCTGGAGCAAGAGAGGTTTCGCCTGTTGCCCGGCGGCATCCTGAGCAAGGGTATCGTGCGCGGCTACACCAGCGCCATTGGCCTGAACCAGGAGGCCTGGACGACGCGGTTTCTGCAAGCCGCCAGCGTGGCGGAGACGGACGGGGACGGTTGGACCGAATTTGCCGCCAATGTGGGCAAAGCCCGCATCCCGCATCACGACGCCATTGAAACCCGCCTGCGCTGGGCCGGCGTAGCCCTTTTATTGCTTCTGGTGGGCGCGGCGACCTATCTAACGGTGCGCTACTTTGGAGTGCGCGCCGGCTGGTGGCACACCTTGCTGCCGGTGGAAAACGCTTCGGCCAGGGTTCAGGCACTGCTTGGTCGGCTGCTTCTGCGTCTGGGAATCTGATTTCCCTGCCCGCCTGCAGAGCGGCTCAGCCACCCGCATTCGCCCCTGAGGGCGCTCTTTGCCCCATTCGCTGCCGGTCTTTGCGCCGGACCCTGTCTGCCAATTACCATGGTTGGATGCATCCCAAGGCGCAGGCCTGACGGTGCAGGTATGCCCTGCCTGAGAGTTGGGCCGAAGCGGGGAAAACTCCGCAGAGGTGATCCAGCATGAACCGGTCCTCATGGCAGGCTGCCAAAAATTGAAATCCCTGCAACGGGAGGAAAAATTGAGCGACCGTTTCTTATTTACCTCTGAGTCGGTGACTGAAGGCCATCCAGACAAGATTGCCGATCAGATCTCCGACGCCATTCTGGACGCATGTCTGGAACAGGACCCCTATAGCCGTGTTGCCGCCGAGACCCTGACGGCCACCGGACTTGTAGTCATTGCCGGCGAAATCACCACCAAGGCATATGTCGATTTTCAAAGCCTGGTACGCGGCGTGGTGGCCTCGATCGGCTATGACAACGCTTTGTATGGCTTCGACTCCAACACCTGCGCGGTGATCTCGACCATCAACAAGCAGTCGGGCGACATTGCTCAGGGTGTTGACACCGGCGGCGCCGGCGACCAGGGCATGATGTTCGGTTACGCCTCCAACGAGACTCCCGAACTGATGCCTATGCCCATCTCGCTGGCTCACAAACTGACCAAGCGGCTGACCGAAGTACGCAAGAACGGCAAGCTGCCCTATCTGCGTCCCGACGGCAAGAGCCAGGTCTCGGTGGAGTACGACGAGAATGGCAAGCCTGCCCGCATCGACGCGGTGGTCATCAGCAGCCAACATGCCGAGAGCGTCAGCAATGAAGATCTGCATGCCGACATTCTCAAGCATGTGATCCAGGCCGTGCTGCCCGCCGAGCTGCTCGACGAGCACACCAAATATCACATCAACCCCACAGGCCGCTTCGTTATCGGCGGACCCATGGGCGACACCGGCCTGACCGGACGCAAGATCATCGTAGATACTTACGGTGGCGCGGGCCGTCATGGCGGCGGCGCCTTCAGTGGCAAGGACGCGACCAAGGTCGATCGTTCCGCGGCTTACATGGCGCGCTACATCGCCAAAAACATCGTTGCCGCCGGCCTGGCCGACCGCGCTGAAGTCCAGCTTGCCTACGCCATCGGCGTGGCTGAGCCGGTCAGCGTACTGGTCACCACCTTCGGCACCGGCAAGATCGCCGAAGCCACTCTGACCGAACTGGTGCGCAAGAACTTCTCGCTGAACCCCAAGGGCATCATCGAGAGCCTGAACCTGCGCCGCCCGATCTATCAGAAGACCGCTGCCTACGGCCACTTCGGCCGCACCGAGCCTGAATTCACCTGGGAAGCGACCGACAAGGCCGCCACTCTGGCCGAACAGGCCGGCATCGCGCTGGCTGCCAAGTAAGCTGGGTTCTCTCCCGGCAGCTTCACCCATGGGACTCCTCGGAATCGGGGAGTCCCATTGCTTTTTTCGCTCTGCAACGTCCATGGACTAGAATGCTTGCGGGGCGACCTGTCTCTAGAAGCCATCCGTACCATCCGCTCGCTCCAGGAGATATTTATGCGCATTCCCGTAATAGCTGCCCTTCTGCTCGCCGCCGCCGCTCTGGTCACAGCTCAAAGCACCGCCACCACTCCCTGGGACTTTGAAGGTAAGCGGGGCGCTCTGGTGTGGGGAAAGCTGGACCCGGCCTACAAGAGCTGTGGACAGGGCCATCAGCAGTCGCCTATCGACATTCGTGGTGCACATCTGAACAAGGCGCTGCGCCCACTGGAGTTTCACTACATCGCCGGGCCGGTGCGGATGGAGAACAACGGCCATACTGTCGTGGTGTACGTCGATCCAGGCAGCTATATGGTGGCAAATGGAGTTCGCTACGATCTGGTGGAGTTCGACTTCCACCACCCCAGCGAAACTGCCGTCAAAGGCAAGCTCTCCGACATGGAGATCCACCTGCTGCACAAGAGCGCCGACGGCAAGCTGGCGATCCTGGCGATTCGCCTGGCCGAGGACGTCTCCAACCCCAACGCCACTCTGGCCACACTTTGGCAGCATCTGCCCCGGAAGTCCGGCGTCAACGCGAAGCTGACCGAACTGGTGAACCCCGGCGGCCTGCTGCCCGCCGACCGCGGATACTGGAGTTACGACGGCTCGCTCAGCACTCCGCCCTGCACCGAAGGCGTTCGCTGGTTTGTGCTGGAACAGGAATTAGGTCTGAGTCGTGACCAATTGCGCTACTTCGCCTCGCTCTACAAGGTCAACACACGGGCATTGCAGGATTCGCATGGACGGCGCATCGAGGCGAATGAATAAAACAGGGAACAGGGAACAGGGATCAGGGCGCACTCCAGTCAGTTTGCATCTTGCCTTGAGCGGCAGATACAGGTGTTGCATTAAGAGCATCACCTGAATAGAATCTCCTATGAGTCGACGCGGTGATCTTCGCAAGGATTCCGACTACGAAACTCGATTTCGTTGTGCCGGCGGCATCGGCATCCTTCGCGAAGAGGTATGGGTCAACAGTAAAAACGAGGTTGCTCAATACAATCTTGCATTTCTGTTGCCGCACCTTTCCCGGATCGACAAAGGCCGCGTATTGGACTACGACAATGCGCACGGCATCCACGAGCGTCATTACCTGGGCGAGGTGCAGCCTGTACCGTTCAACGGGTATTTGGCAACCGCAAAGCGTTTTTTTCGGGAGGCAGAGGCCATCAGGAGAAGCTATGAAGACTAAAGTGTTCCAGGACGGTTTTGAGGGCCACGTGCAGCGCTCTCTGGAGCGCGCCGCAAAGCGGGAGCATGGTGAGCCGCTTGAAGCGGAGAAGATCATCACCTTTGCGGACCCGCTTGACATGATCGAGTGCCTGACGGCGCAACGCGTTCGAATCTGCCAGGTGATCCGGAAGAAGCGGCTCAGCATTTCATCGCTTGCGGAGGAACTGGGACGCAACCGGGGCTCGGTAACCAGGGATGTGAACAAGCTCAAGAAGTTTGGGCTGCTGCGCCTCTCGGAGCAAGTCAATCCTGGACATGGAGTTGTTCAAATCGTTGAACCGATCGCGCAGAAGTTCGAGATGCGCATCGCCCTCTAAGCCAGCACGTCCAGAGTCAAAACCAGGCCCTCGTCTTCGGCGAGGGCTTTTACTACGGTCAAATCAGGGATCAGATGGTGGGCTGCTTCCAGATCTTCGACGGAATGCGAGAAGGTCGTCGCTATCACCGTGCAGCCAGCCGCCCGTCCTGCCTGAGAACCGGAGGCGGCGTCTTCGAAGACCACGCAATCGGCGGGATCGAAGCCCAATAGAGCTGCTCCAGCCAGATAGGGGTCGGGGTGGGGCTTGCCATTGGCGACCTGATCGGCGGTGATGAAGCGCTCCGGCACGGGGACTCCCGCGGCCGCCATGCGCACGCGGGCCAGACGCTCGGTAGCGCTGGTCACAACCGTCCAGCGCTCACTGGGCAAGGACGCCAGGAACTCCGCAACACCGGCGAGGATGTGCACGCCTTCGGTGTCTTCCACTTCCATATCTTCGATGATGGTGTTTTCGGCTTCGGCATCCAGATCGGGACGCAGGCGGCGCACTGTATCGATGCTGCGGCAGCCATGCACGATGGCCAAAGCCGCTGCCGGATCGACGCCACGCATCTGACACCAGCGGGTCCAACAACGCTCCACCGAGCCCAGAGACGAGATCAGAATCCCGTCCATATCAAATAAAACGCCCTGGCAATGAATCTGAAGAGAGGAAACAGGGGAAGAAGACATGGTTCTATTGTAGGGAATCATGCCTAAAAGTGTGGAACATCCCATCTTCACTGGCGCGCGTGAACCAAACCGCACGCTAAAAGCTAGCAGCTAGAAGCTAGAGGCTTCTTCTTCCGTTCGCCGAAAATACCGCTTGGCGCGCGCCACGTCCTTCATGATCTGGGCCTTGAGCGCTTCGGGCGAGGGCCAGGTCTTTTCGCCGCGCAGACGAAAGAGGAACTCCTGCTCGATGGGGGTCTCTTCGTCGATATCGATGGGCTCAAAGTTCAAAATGTAGGATTCAACGGCAAAGGAGGCTTCGCCGAAGGTGGGCCGGTTGCCGACGTTGGTGACGGCCTGAAAGCTGTGGCCCGCGATATTCATCCGGGTGACGTAGACGCCGAAGGCGGGCAGCAGACCTTCATAAGCGGCCAGATTGACGGTGGGAACCAGCAAGCGTGTGCCGATGCCGCGTCCCCGCGCCTGGGTGGAGAGCACGGCAAAGGGACGACCCAGCATCCAGCGGGCGCGGGTCAGGTCGCCTGCGGCGATGCGCTCGCGAATCGCGGAACTCGATACTTCCATCCCGCGTACGCAGACCGGCTCGTGAACATGAACGGCAAAGCCCAGTTCCGCGCCCATGTGGGACAACTCGGCAACTCCAGCCTGGGCGCGATGGCCAAAGCGGAAGTTTCCGCCCTCATGCAGGCTGCGCACCGAGAGCGCGTCCACCAGAATCGTGCGGACAAAATCCTGAGCGGAGAGCGCGGCCAGCGCGGCGTCGAAGGGCAGCGCCAGAACCGCGTCGATGCCGGTCTCGGCCAGAAGTCGCGCCCGCTCGGCCAGCGGCGTCAGGATCGGCGGAGCGCTGGGGGGATGAAGAAACTGTTCGGGGTGGGGATCGAAGGTGATTGCCACGGCTCTAGCCCCCAATGTGCGCGCTTCATCAACAATCGCGGAGAGAATCTCGCGATGGCCCAGGTGCACACCGTCGAAGTTGCCGATGGAGACAACGCTGGGACCTGCGGGAATTTCGGCAATCGAGCGGTATATCGGGATCATTGCGGTCCTAAGTCAACGGGAAAACTGAGGCCATCATGGGCCAGACGAACCCCGTCGGGGAGGGTCTGGTTGGTGGCTTCGTGGCCCAGTTCATGAGCGATGTGGGTAAACCAGGTCTGCCGCGCACCGATACGCTTCGCCCATCCCAGCGCCTGCTCCACCGTGGAGTGGCTGGGGTGGGGCTTGTAGCGCAGGGCGGAGAGGATCAAGCAGTCCAGTCCTTCCAGCAAAGAAAAGCTCTCTTCGGGAATCCCGCTCACATCGGTCAGATAGGCGACTTTGCCCACGCGGAAGCCGGCAATCTCCATCTGCCCATGGCGAATCGGGACGCGCAAAAATTCTACGCCGTGAACCGTCGTGCGCTCTGTCAGAGGATGGAGTTGGACTTTGGCGCGGTTGGGATAGGTGGCGTTGGGAGAGAAGGTGTAGTCGAAGACCCGCTCCAGCACTTCGGTCGCTTCTTCCGAGGCGTAGAGGGGGATGGGTCCGCCCTCGCGAAAGACGGTGAAGCTGAGCGGGCGTAGGTCGTCCAGGCCGAAGACGTGGTCAGCGTGGCCATGGGTATAGAAGACCGCATCAACGCGGGTCAGTCCAGTGCGCAGCGCCTGCTCGCGGAAGTCCGGGCCGGTGTCGATCACCACCACCCGCTCCTGGGAGCTTGCTGTCTTTGGAGCATCCGACGAGGAGGAAAAATCCTTCCAGCGCAGCAGCACGGAGGGGCGCAGGCGCTTGTCGTGGGGATCCGCCGAGGTACATACGGCGCACCGGCAGCCCAGCGTGGGAACCCCCATCGAGGTTCCCGTTCCCAGGAATGTAAGCTGACCTTGCATCGCTCTAGCGAATTCCGCCTGGAGGAGGCGGCTGAACGCCCTGCATGCTGATCATGCTGGTCAGTTCCAGGAAGGCCATGCGCACATCGAAGAGCACGGTCTGCAACATGCGCTCCTCGGACTCGTTGAGGTTGCCCCTGGTCTTCTCCGCCAGAACATCCAGCAGGTCGATGGTGGTGCGCGCGCCCAGAATATCCACGCGGGGCCGCTGCCCCTCCTGGGTTCCAGCGCCCATCTGGATCATGGCCGAGACGTAGATCTGCTGCACCAGATTTTCGAAGACGACCGGCGGCGGCGCGCCCATGGCGGGGTTCTGCGCCCGGATCAGCTCTTCCAAGCGCTTCGCCGCACTGTCATAGGCCATCTTCTGCTTTTGGCTCTCTTCGGCCGAGGGCGCGGGGGGCAGTTCGGGCTGCGCTTCCTGCTCTTCGGCCGCTTCAGGCTCGACTGCAGCAGGCTTGGGGGCCACCAGCTGCGGTCCGGCAGAGGGCACGGTCGGTTCAGAGGCCGTTTCCTTGTGGCTCTCGTGTTCTTCTTCCGCCTTCATCTTGCGGCGGTCAATGACTTCAAACTTCGGGGTATCGCTCATCGTTTCCTGCGTCCATTCTGCTTTTCTGATTTACCAAATGCTAACTTGCCAACCTGCCGACTCGCTGACCCGCTACTCCAGGCCCAACGGTACAGCCAAAACTCTCGCGCTTCCCTGCCCTTCGCCCACCGTATAAGTCAGCGGCTGGCGGCGCAACTCGGCTTCGCCGCGAATCATGGCCAAGGCCAGACGGCGCAACCCGCCGGGCAACTCCACGGCGCTGGTGATCGTGCCCGCGGGAGCATCGGCCCCAGCGGCGTTTTGAAAGGTCAGTTCCGTACCCGGAGCGGGCAAAGGCCCATCCAGCTCCAGTTGTCGAAGCTGGCGATGAACGCTGCCACGGGAGCGAATCCGTTCCACAATCTCCTGGCCCAGATAGCAGCCCTTGGTGAAGTGCAGCGCCCGCATCTGACCGGTCTCCTGAGGCAGGTCGCGCTCCACCATGTCAACGCCGTAGGTGGGAATGGCCTCGGCGATGCGCAGAGCTTCCAGAGCCTCCGCGCCAACCGGAGTCGCACCGGCCTGCTGCAAGGCGGCCCAAAGGGTAGGAATCTGCTCGGTTCTCAACCACAGTTCGTAGTGCGGGCCATAGCCGCGCAAAAGAAGCAGCGGCTGGCCCGCCCATTCCGCACGCAGGCTGGTCAGCGCCTCGGGCAGCACGGGCAAGCCCAGTTTTTTCAATACCTCGGCAACTTTTGGACCACTCAGGCCCAACGCCGACTCTTCGCCGAGCGGGAGCAGTTCCACATCGTCCATGATGATGAAGCGGTCGAAGTGGGTGAGGAGCTTCTCCACCTGATCGGCGGCTATCTCCAAGTCCAGATTGTCGGAGTCTTGCCCGACGCCCTCGCGCCAGACGTACAACTCGCCCTGAATCCGGCCCTGGGCGTTGAGCACCAGGTTCCAGGCTCCGGCATTGGCGGTCAATCCGCTCACGGTATTGGTCACCATGCCGCTCAGCCAGCGAAAGCGGTCTTCGCCGCGCACCGCAATGCGGCGCATCCAGCCCAGATCGTAGGCGGCTGCGCCGGTGGTCAATGCCACCCATTCCTTTTCTGGAGCGTCCAAGCTCTGCGGCGTCTGCACGCCACGATAGGCGACCAGCGGCACAGTCGCGTAAGCGAGCGAGGCAGCAAGCGGGGTGGCGAGAACAGCCGGGGAAGGCGCGGATAGGGTCATAGAAGTAGAGATTCCGGGGACGGACGCAAAGATTCCTCCCCTTTTTCCCTCCATGTGAAGGAAAAAGAAGAAAAAAGCCTGCCGAGCCGCATCCTGATTATAGCCTTGGAAGAAACCATGCGGCGACCAGAGCCGCTCCGGAGAGAGACGATGATCGAGCACCAGCGCACAATGAGTCGCACCCGGACCAGATGGTTTTTCTTGCTTCCTGCTGTTCTTGCTCTTGCTGCAATCGGCGCGGCACAACAACCCGGCGTTAGCGCGCCGTCCAATGCTGAAAAAAGCCACATCAGCCCGGACCAGGCCAAACAGCTCTTCGGGCTGGTGGACCAGCTGATTCAGTTCTCGTCTCAGGAGAGCGGTCTGCCCATCAAGGGCGTAGTCAAGCGCCAACTCACCAACCGCACCGCCGTCGAAGCCTATCTCAAAGAAAAATTCGATGAGGACGAGGGGACCAAACGGCTGCAAAGCAGCTCCATTGTGCTCAAGAAGTTTGGCTTGCTGGACCGTGACTTTGAGTTGAAGCCCTTTTTATTGGCCCTGCTCAAGGAGCAGATCGAGGCCTATTACGACTCCAAGACTAAAAGCATCTACCTGCTCGACTGGGTGGACATCGACGAGCAGAAGCCGGTGCTGGCCCACGAACTGACCCACGCCCTGCAAGACCAGCATAGCGATCTGGAGAAGTGGAGCGACCAGACCCCGGACAACGTCTCGCTCAACTACGCGCAAGACACCGACCACCTGGCCCGCGACGAGATGGACACTGCCCGCGACGCCGTCGTCGAGGGTCAGGCCACCGCGGTGATGATGGACTACATCCTGAAGCCCATGGGCAAGAGCCTGATCAAGGACCCCGAGGTGATGGATGCGATGAAAGAGCAGATGGACGGCGCGGGCGACTCGCCGGTGATGGCCCGCGCGCCGCTGCTGCTCTCCGAGTCGATGCTCTTTCCCTATCGCGAGGGGCTCAGCTTCACCCAGGATCTTTGGATGGATCAAGGCCAGGCGGCGGCCTTTGCCGGAGCCCTGGACCGTCCCCCCACCTCCAGTTGGGAGATCATGAATCCCCGCGAGTACGAGCACCACCACCAGCCCTCGGTGCCGCTGCTGCCCAACATTCATCCCCTGGTGGACAAGCTCTACAAGCCTTACGACATCGGCCAGATCGGGCAGCTCGATGTGCACATTCTGACCACGCTTTTCGGCGGCGAACAGGCAGCCAACGACCTGACGCCCGCCTGGAATGGCGGACTCTATTGGGCCGGGCAGTTGCGTTCGGCCAAGACTGAAGCCGAACAGGCCAGCACCAAGTCGATTGCTTTCTTTTATCTTTCCACGTGGAAGAACGAGGCCTCGGCGCAGGCCTTTGCCCAGGTTTACGCCAACAATCTGGGGCGTAAATATTCCGGGCTCAAGGAACTGCCCGCGGCGGCCAGCGCTACCGAGACCGTTGGGGACGTGGAGCAGCTCTACACCAGCAGTGAAGGTCCGGTGCTGATCGTGACGCGCGGCAAGATGGTCTTTGTCGCGGAGAGCTTCGACCTGCCGTTGGCGCATAAACTGGCCGCACTGCTGCTCGACGCACAAGGCTCGGGCGAGTTGCAGAGCGCGAGACTCGCAGAGCCTGACCTGCGTGGGTCGCAGAGGCTTGATTCCAACAGACTGCAACCGTTGACGGCTGGACTGGTCCGCTTCTTTTCGGAGTGTGGGGTAATGAAGGCGGCTGTAGCCGCAGGGACGCGCTCTGCCCGGTAGGGTTTTCCATTCATAAAAAGGGGACAGCCGATGAGAGGCTGTCCCGTTGTCTTGCTGACCGGCTTCGTCAGCTATTGATCGTCCCCACCCAGCAGCGACCCCATAATGCCGCCCAGCAGTGCGCCACCGGCCATGCCGCCGACGCTGGATGGGCGCGACTCGCCCTGCGGCAGATATTCGGCGATCTGGTGGGCCAGACGCGAGATGGGCAGGGTTTGCAGCCAGACCGTTCCCGGCCCGGAGAGTTCGGCCAAAAAGATGCCGTCGCCGCCGAAGATCATGTTTTTGATGCCGGGAACCATGGTGATCTGGAAACCTACAGAGGTCTGGAAAGCGCCCACATGGCCGGGATGCACACGCAGCACTTCGCCGGGGGCGAGATTCTTCTGGATCAACTCGCCGGAGAGTTCCAGCCACGCCGTTCCCTGCCCGCTCACCCGTTGCAGGATAAAGCCGTTTCCGCCAAAAACGCCCGCGCCCAGCGACTGCTGAAAGCCCATCCCGATGGCCACCTGCGGCGTGGCACAGAGAAAGCCGTGGCGATGGACCATGTACTCCGCTCCCGGACCGACTTCGACCGGCACAATGTGCCCTGGAACCTTGGTGGCAAAGGCCACCTGGCCGGGATACTGGTAGGCGCGATACTCGGTCATGAAGAGGCTGCCGCCGCCGGCTACCCGCTTGAGGATGCCAAAGAGACCTCCGCCACCACCCATCTGGGTGTGGGTGGTCATCTGAATCGATGCGGTCATCCAGGAGAGTTCGCCGCTCTCGGAAAACACGCTCTCATTGGGGTCAAGCTGCACTTCCAGAACCGGCATGGTGGTGCCCAGAATCCGCGTCTGCATGGGTGAATCCTCCTCTATAGAGGTCAGTGTATCCGCATGGCCAGCTTACGACGAAAAAGAGAGGTGAATTCCTGCGATTCACACTTGCAAACGTGCCGGATTCGACGCACTATGAAGCCAGAGAGAAGCCCATGCCGCTTGCTACCAGCGCCACCACCGAAGCACTCGCCAATACACTTGCATCCCTGCGCGGACTCACGCCGGATGAGGCGGTGGCCACAGCCTTGCGCGCGGAGTTGGATCGCGAGACTAAAACTACTGTTCATCGCAACCCTGGCGGCCAAATAGAACCATCCGTAGCTGAGATCCTGGATCGAGTGCGGCGTCTAGGTCCATGGGATGGGCCCGACAGCGCCCAACTCACCGATGAACTTTATGATGCCGCGGGGCTGCCCCGCTAGATATTTTCCTGATGGTAATCGACTCATCGGCGCTGTTGGCGATTCTTCTCAATGAAGCGGAAGCCTCCGATTTTCTGCATCTCATCAAGAACGCAACATTCCGCCAAATTTCGGCAGCAAGTTTTCTCGAAACTGGAATGGTTCTCCACCGCGACGCCACCGGTGGAAGACTAAAGATCTTTGAAGAACTCGTCGCCGAACTGCAAATAGCCATCACGCCAGTAACCGAGCAGCTAGCTCGATCTGCTCTGGATGCCTTCTCTCAATTCGGCAAAGGAAGCGGGCATCGCGCAGGCCTGAACTTTGGCGACTGCCTGGTGTACGCTCTGGCCAAAACCAGTAACGAACCTCTTCTCTTTAAAGGCAATGACTTTAACCATACTGACATTCCAAAATCGGTCTAACCTTCCAACCCCTCCGCCAACTCCGTCAGCCGTTGCCGGGCCATCTGGCCGACGGCGCGCAAGGAGTACTTGATCTTCAGTTGCCGCGCACCCTCCCGCGCCTGTTGCTCGGCCTGTTCCCGGTTCTCGTAGACCGAGCGCATCAGCGCAGCGGCATGCTCGATATTCGGCGCAGCCCACAGCATCTCGGGGCTGAAGGAGAAGAGACCAATCTTGTTTTCTTCGCGGGGAGCGGTCAGTTCGTAGTCCACCAGGTGGTGATAGCGGGCGTCGAGGTAGTCCATCGGCCCGGAGTAGCCGGTGGCGATTACTGGAATACCACTGGTAGCCGCATCGAAGAGCGGATAGCACCAGCCCTCGCCGCTGTGCAGCGAGACGTAGCAGTTGGCGCGCTGCGAGAGGGTGGTCAGTTTTTCTTCCGGCCAGATCTCACTGCAGATGCGGATACGCTTCTCGACCTGACAACGTTCCGGTCCGCCGGCCCGGTTGATGGCCGCCGATATCTGCGCGAGCGCGGTGAACTGCGGGACAAAGGAAAAACGGGTCTTGAGCACCAAAATCACATTGGGTTCATCCGGGTAGGCGCGCAAAAAGGCCTCGATGACCCCAGGCAGGTTTTTGCGCTCCTGCCAGGTGGCGACGCTGAGAAAGACAAAGTCGGATTCCTGGAGGTGGAGGCCCTCATTCAGCTCCGCGCGGTCGGAGGCGGCAAAGCAGCGCACCGGCACGGGATGGGGAATCTGCGTGACCGGCACGGAAAGCTGCTTGCGGAAGTTCTCCACGTTGTAGCTACAGGGAACCCATACCTCGATGGCGCGATTCAATGCCTCGACATACGCTGAGGGCAGGGTGTCGGCCTCCCAGGTGGTCATTACAATCATCCGCGGCGGAGGGTCTTCCATGGTGACAATGCCGCTTGGCTCGGTATGGCAGAGGTGAAACTGGGGGTCAATTTCGAGATCGAGCAAGGAGAGAGCCAGCGGATCGGGCACAAAACGGCGCTCCATCGTGCTGAGATTGACGACCGACATGGCGATGGAAGCACTATGCAGGGCATGAAGATAGGCACGGGAAGCCGCCCCGTATCCGGTGGGTGCGAAGAAATATCCGCCAAATGCGATGCGCAATGCTCGGTCTTGCAATGTCTTCTCCTGCTCCTGTACTTCCCGCTGCGCCAGACCGCCCATTTGCGCCAAAAATGGCTTCCCACCCGCTTGGACGAAGTTAACCTGAATCGGTTGTTCTCTGCAAAAGAAATAAGCGCTGTTCATCCCACCAGGGGCATTCATGCCCCTGTTCCCTCCGGGCATAGGCCAAACAAGAAGACGCAATCAGGTAAAGCTCCAAAAGCGATTGCCCTGACTGCGTGTCGATATACAGCTTCTCACACCCTTCGCTGCGCTAAACTAACAAGGCAACTGCCTGCAAATGCTGCACATTATCAGGCCCGAAGGTCCAATTACCTTGAAGGTGAGCGGCGACGTACAGTTTTCCCAACTGCAACTCCTGAGCAAGCGCGAAGGATGACCGGGAAGCTGAAAATGAGGGCAAACAGCCGGGCAGCGAAAGATTTCGGAAGCCACAGGGCGCGCTGGCGCATCTTTCTTAAGGGACGTAATGAATTCGAACGAACTGGTGCACCAAGATACGAGCCACCGCGATCAGGCCCGGCGCGACGCCTTTCACGAGACGTTGTTGAGCGCTCGTCGCACCATGGTCTTCAGCGAGATTCTTCGCATCGCCGCTGACAGCTTTCGCGCCTCCAAGCTGCGCTTTGCGCTGACCGCGCTGGGCATGGTCATTGGCACCTTTTCGGTGATCATGGTGGTCACCATCGGCCTGACCGGCAAGCAGTATGTCTTGCAACTACTGCAAAAGATCGGCACCAACTCGGTGGAGTTGGAATACGCCGGCGGCGGCGCTACAGGCTCCGAGCGCGCACAGAACAACGACTACCTCACCCGCGAAGACGAAAAGGCCGTGCTGGCGCAGTTGCCCGGCGTCATGTTCTCCTCGCCGATTCTGGAGATGCACGACCGCATCAGCTTTGGCGGCGGCATGGTCAAGGACACACTGGTGCTGGGCGTCAGCCCGCAATACCAGAACATTCGCAATTTGCTGGTGCCGGTGGGGCGCTTTCTTGACGATAACGACGATACCGGGCACATGAAGTGCGCCGTGGTCACGGAGATGTTTGCCCGCGAGCGATACGGCAGCTCGGATGCCGCAGTCGGTCAATCCTTTGAGATCAGCGGCATACCCTTCACCATCATCGGGGTCTTCAAGGAGAGCGTGAACGACTTCGGTCAGTCGGAGATCGCCGACCAGACGATTCTGATTCCCTACTCCGTAGCCCGCTATTTTACCGGCACGGAGGACGTGAAGCAGATCTACTTCTCCATGCACAGCATGGATGAGGTACCGTCCGCGGCCAAGGAGATTCATCGCATCGTGCAGGCCCGCCACCACTCCGGCTCGGTCTACAACGTGCAGACGCTGGCCGAGCTGCTGACCACCGCGGCCCAGATCGCCAATGCTTTGACCGCGGTGCTGGTGCTGGTGGCTGCCGTCACGCTGGCAGTAGGCGGCGTGGGCATCATGAACATCATGCTGGCCAACGTGCGTTCCCGCATCCGCGAGATCGGCATCCGCAAGGCGCTTGGTGCGACCTATCGAGAGATCCGACTGCAATTTCTGGCCGAGGCGGTGATCATTTCGCTTACTGGTGGCATTGTGGGAACTATTCTGGGCCTGGGCGTACCGCTTTCGGTGCGCTTCTTCAGTAGCTATGACCTGCCCATCTCCGGCTGGTCGGTAGCCATCGCGCTGGGCTCGGCCGTTCTGGTGGGTGTCATCTTCGGCACCGTACCTGCTACCCGCGCCGCGCAACTGGACCCGGTGGAGTCGCTGAAGTACGAGTAGGGCTGATCGAAGTACTGCAATCTCCATTTCCCGATGCGGAACGCACAGAGTTCTACCTTTGCGAATAATGTAAGGAGTATAGTGATGGTGGTAAGGAGCTTTTCGCCATGGCCACCATTGCAAAACCTCGTATTGCTCCAGTGATGACCGCCAAGGTCACCAGCAAGGGCCAGATCACGATCCCCGTCGAGATCCGAAGGACCATGGGAGTTCGGCCGGGAGACAGTGTTCGTTTCGAGGCCAAAGAAGATGGCATTCGTGTTCTCCGCAATACACAAGAAAACCCTTTTGAAAAATGGCGCGGCATCGGAGGGTTTCCTGGCATGGGCAAGGGACGCGAAGCCATTTTGACCTATTTCAGGGAGATGCGCGGCCATGACGATCTCGATTGACGCCAATGTCCTCGGCGCTCTGTGGAACGACAACGAACTGATGAATCCTGCCGTCACCCAGCTCCTAGGCGATCTCATGCAGCGAGATCAGCTTCTTGTCTCGGGAATCGTCTACGCAGAGTTGATGGCCGGCCCCCTGCGCAAGGAATCCAATCTGGACCTTTTCTTTCAAGAGACTGGAATCGTAGTGGATTGGAGCCTGGAAGAGAATATTTTCCGAGAAGCGGGGCGAGCCTATGCGGAATATGCCAGGCGGCGAAGGAAAGACGGCAAACCAGACCCACGGCGTATCCTTGCCGATTTCATGATCGGAGCACATGCTCTGGTGCGCGGCTATTCCTTGCTCACCATTGACGATCAGCACTTCAGAACAGCATTCCCCAAACTCAATGTTATTCCGGTATAGATTATCGGCGTAATGTCTGTCCCAGTTTATCTGTTGATCAATACAAGGGTTAGATCTGAATCAGACTGTTTTCCGCCCGTTCCGCGATCAGCACCGGAATCCCATCGACAATTGGGTAGGCGCGCTGGCAGTCGGTGCAGACCAGCCGGTCTTCGCCAAGAAAAAACCTGCCCAGACATGCCGGGCAGGCCAATCGATCCAGTTGTGATGCGTCGAAATACAGGTTCTCGGCCATAACAGACTACTCTGCCGCTTCCGCGGGAGCAGACGAGGAGTCCGCGCCACGCTTGCGGCGGCCTTCGAAGGCTCGCTCCATGCCGGCGTTGGTGCCGGCCTTGGCGAACTCGTAGGCTACGCGAATGCCGTTGTAGATGGCGCGGTCGTTGGAGGAACCGTGGCCGATGATGCAGATGCCACGCACTCCAAGCAGCGGCGCGCCGCCGTATTCCCGGTAATCCAGGCGGTGGCGGAACTCGTTGAAGGCCTTGCGGGAGAGCAACGCTCCCACCTGCGCGGTGACGGTGCGGGTCAGCGACTCGCGCAGTACCTCGCGCACGAAGCGGCCCACGCCCTCGCTGGTCTTCAGCGCCACGTTGCCCACAAAGCCGTCGCAGACAATCACATCAGCCAGGCCGCTAAAGATGTCGCGTCCCTCGACGTTGCCGATGAACTTGATGGGCAGCGCCTTGAGCAGCGGAAAGGCTTCGCGGGTAAGGTCGTTACCCTTGGATTCCTCTTCGCCGATGGAGAGCAGACCCACGCGCGGCTCTTCGATCTTGAGCACGGTGCGGGCATACATCTCGCCCATCAGGGCAAACTGTTCCAGATTGTGCGGCTTGCAGTCCACGTTGGCGCCCACGTCGAGCAGCACGCAGGGGTTTCCCGTGGAACTGGGCATGGGGTTGGCCAGCGCTGGACGATCAACACCCGGCATCGCGCCCAACACCATCTTGGCCGTAGCCATGGCGGCGCCAGTGTTGCCCGCGGTCACGAAGCCGGCAGCATGGCCCTCACGCACCAACTTGAGGCCAACTCGCATGGAGCTGTCCTTTTTGGTGCGCACGGCCTGCGCCGCCTTCTCCTCCATGCCGATGCGTTCGGAGGCATGGTGGATGACGATGGGCAGATCTTCGTTTTCCAGATGTTCGTCGAGGAGATCACGCAGCTGCGCCTCCGGCCCAACCAAATGGACACGGACGGGCAGAGCCCGGCAGGCGAGAATCGCCCCCCGGATCTCCGGCTCTGGTGCATTGTCGGCGCCTACGGCGTCAAGAACGATATCGATGAGCATCGGTGCTCGCCCAAGCAAAAACAGAGACAATGTATCCCGAAACCCAACCACTCAAGTCGGCGCGACCATCAGGGAGCGACGACCATCCAGAGTGCATTTCAGGAAACAGGCTCTCTGGTTTTGCTTTAGTTGGCTACTTCCTTGACGTCGAGGACGGCGCGGCCCTTGTACTCGCCGCACTTGGGGCAGGCGCGATGGGGCAGCTTCTTCTCGTGGCAGTTGGGGCACTCGGAAACGCCGGTGGCGGTGAGGAAGTCGTGAGAGCGACGCAGGGCGGTGCGGCGCTGTGAGTGGCGCCGTTTCGGATTAGGCATGGTGAAATTCCTTTCGTATCTCCGCCCGCTTTCCTCCCGCGCGACAACCGATCCTTGCGGAACGGTGCTGGCGATTGGGGCAGAGCGCCCTCCCTTTCGGAGGGTCTGAATTCATTTGGACTCGATCTGGCTACGAAGTCCGGCCAGTGCTTCCCAGCGGGGGTCGGATGGACCCTCATCGCAGGAACAGCTCTGACTATTGCGGTTCACACCGCAGCGCGGGCAGAGTCCCTTGCAGTCATCCTTGCACAACGTTCTGACTGGCAGGGCCAAAAGCACCTGCTCGCGCAGCACATCTTCGAGCAAAAGACTGTCCTTTAGATAATACCCGATTTCCGTATCTGATGCAGAGATGGCCCGTTCGGCCGCTCCGGCATCGGCGCCAATGGGACGGAAAATCAGGTCATAATCGGCTTCGACAGGCGTCGCCACCGGTTCGATGCAACGCGCGCAGGGAACCTGAAAGTTGCCGCTCAGCTTCCCGCGCAGGCGAATGTCGGCCACAATATCCTTGGGCCCGCGATGCTCGTGCAGCACTTCAGCCAGGCCGCTGGCCGCCAACACGCCGACCTGCTCGGCCTCTTCGCCAAAGTCGATCGCTCCGGCCTGCAACTGCAGGTCGTATTCAATCGGCTCCCGCTCCAGTTCACTTACGATGAATTCCATACTATGAGCCTACGGCGCACCTCCGACGGCGTCAATGGACTTTTACAGAGCTGCTCGCGGGAAGGGCTTTGCATTCTATTCAATGAGAAACTATTCCGGCAGGGAAACACCTTTCCCCTCCCGTTGAAGATTCCGGCACGCAAGTGAGTTCTAAACACCGAAGTACTCAAGTCCGGGGGGAAAGCGCCGATGTAAAGAGAGGATTGTTTTTGAAAGGGCATCTGGCATGGATTGGCTCAAAAATCTACCTGTTTCACGCAAGTTCCTCTATGCATTTGGCATCGTGTGCGGACTTTGCATACTGCTTGGCGCGTATACGTCCGTCACTTTCCGTGGGATCGCCACCAAGAGCGTGGATGTGAGCGACAACTCGTTTCCCAAGGTACTTGTCTTGTCCGCTATGCGCGGAGGCGCCAATACCGTTCGGCGAGAGGATCTGGAGTTGCTGCTCTGTCAGACTCCGGCCTGCACCACCGACCACGGCTCCAAGCGCCAAAAGGGGCTGGAAGATTACCAGTCCGGCTTGAAGAAATATGAACCGCTAATCAGCTACCCTGGTGAAAAAGAGAACTTTCAGAAGTTTTCGTCCACGTTTTCCCAATATATTGATGCCAGTACCCGCGCCAACGCGCTGCTGGCAGCAAGCAAGACGGGCGATGCGCTGGATCTGATCACCGCCGATGCGACCATGGCCTTCTTCACGACGGCGATGACCAGCCTGGACGACGATCTGGCCCTGAACGCCAAGTACGGCTCTGAGGACTCCCAAGGCGCAGCCGGCGCCAGCACCAGCGCGACCTGGATCGGCATCGTAGCGACCCTGATCATCGTGGCGCTCTGCGCCTTGACCGGTTCGATGCTCACCAAATCCATTGCTCCGGCATTGCAAGCCGCTACCGCAGCTCTGGAGCGGGTTGCCGAGAAGGATCTGACGGTGAATGTGGACGATTCAGGCACGGACGAGATTGGACGCCTGAATACGGCTCTGAACACCAGCGTCGCCTCGATGCGCAAGGTGCTGATCTCGGTGGCGCAGGGAGCGGAGACGCTCTCGGCGGCTACCACCGAGATGAGCGCGCGCTCCATTGAGACTGCCGGCAATGCCAATACCCAGTCCAGCAAGACCAATCAGATCGCAGCCGCAGCCCAGGAAATGACGGCAACCATCGGCGAGATCAGCCACAACGCTGAAACCGCCGCCAGCGCCAGTCGCGTCTCTGCCGACACCGCCAGTCAGGGTGGAGCAGTCATGCAGGCCGCAGCGGCCACCATGGAGAAGATCGCCGCCGCCACCAGCACCGTCTCCGCGAAGATGGATTCGCTGGCTCGCCGCTCCGAGGAGATCGGCAAGGTGGTCAGCGTCATTCAGGAGATCAGCGAGCAGACCAACCTGCTGGCTCTGAACGCCGCCATCGAAGCCGCCCGCGCCGGAGAGCATGGCCGCGGATTCGCGGTTGTCGCCGGCGAAGTTCGCCGCCTGGCCGAGCGCACCAAGGGCGCAACGGAAGAGATCGCCAGCACCATTCGCAGCATTCAGGAGGAGACTCGCGAAACGCTGCAGGTGATGGAAGACAGCCGGACCGCCGTTGAGAATGGTCTCGGTGAGACGGCCCATGCTCGCAAGAGCCTGGAAGCCATCATCGACTCCTCCAAGCAGGTTGAGCATCAGATTCATCTGATCGCTTCAGCCGCTACCCAACAGACTGCTGCGTCGAGCGAGATTGCCGAGTCTGCCGGGCAGATCTCACAGCTTTCCACCGAAAACGTGCATGGCGCCGAAGAGGCGGTCGAGGCTCTCAAGAACCTCGCCTCCCTGGCCAGCGACCTGGACGGCATGATCCGCCAGTTCCATCTGGAGACTGGACGGCCGGCCTCCAACAACTTCAAGAACAACTCCAGCAAGCCCCGTCCCTCCTATGGCTCGGGAATGCGCAACGTTTAACGATCCACAAAGAAAAGGGCGGCAGACCGGTCTCCGGTTTGCCGCCCTTTTTTCTTTCCCCGAAACGACACTCATTTGGACTGCACTATCCAGCAAAGTCCAAACACGCTCGCAGACTTCGTGTCCTGTAAACAAGCTCTCGCAGGGACGTAGAGGGTTGGTTTGCTATAGCAGTTGGCCCGCTTCGCGGGAATGCAAGTTGGCAGGTTAACGGGCTTCGATGTTTCACCAGCAGTTCATTGTGTCTGAAACTTGCTCAAACCAGGTAGAAGGTTCATTGCGAATTTGTCCTAGATCCAGCAGTTTGTTTCCGATATCAACCCTTGTCGAGCAGATAAGTAGTTTCATACCAATAACCTGTCATCCTGCGCAAAGCGAAGGATCGGCATTTTTCTGGCACGGCTTGGTAATGCAATCAACTGCCGGATTTAGGTTTGTAGGCATCTTTTACCCGAAAAGTGAAACGGGGTATGGACTCTCGCCCATACCCCACAAATCGCACATCGTTTGTGAATCCCGGTTATCCCCTGCGCTGGTAGGTTTTGGAGATGCGGTCATGCCAGCTAAGGTGGTCCTCGTCAAAGAGGGCCCAGGCCACGCCGAGTCCCAGAGGGGCCAGCGAGAAGAGCAGGGCGCACAGGCGGCCCATGGTGCGGGCGCGACTGGGGCTCTGATCGTCAAAAGTGCAGAGGCTGATGCCGGCATATCTCATGCCCGGTGTGGATCCGCCCAGTGCCAGAAAGACAGCCTGATAGAGAACGCCGATCACCATCAGAGCGGCAATCGCGCTGGCCTCGATCTGCTTGACGCCGGGCAGTTGGCTCATATAATTGCCTGCCACCAGGGCAGTCGCCAGAAAGACTCCCGTCATCAAGGCGCCATCGACCACTGCGGACATCAGGCGGCGGTTCATGGGAGCCAGTTGCAGGGTAAAGGAGCAGCGTGCAGTCGCTGCCTCTTCTTCGGTCTCGGCAAGAGGCTGGGCATCGAGTTCGATACCGGTCCAACGCGCCGCAACAGGCGCGGCCATGTTCTGCGCGCTGTCAGGTTCGGTGGAGATGGCGCCAGGGTCCACTTCAAAGATGCTCAGTTGCCCTTCGATGGTTTCAGACTGGCCAGCTTCGGCGAGCCGGGGACGTACTTTGCGGGTGGCTACCAGTTCCCGAGGAAACTCGATCAGATTGGCAGGAATCGGCTGGGCCGGCTCGATAGCCTCAATTGCTACCGCAGGCATGGTCTCCTGGGCAGGCCACCAATCCATCTGTGGTGCGTCCTCGTAGTCCAAAGCGCGGGAAGTATACGAGACGGACTGCTCGGTGGGAAGCGCCGGCAGATCCGGCTCCCAGCGCAGATCGAAGGAGGAGCGATCGTAGCTATCCTGCACCCAGGCTGCCGCGGAGGCAGTCAAGGCTGACTCGGGCGTGGTTTCGATGAAACGCGAGCGCTCTTGAACAGCAGAGGAAGTGAATGAAGCCATCTGCGGCTCCCACTGCGGCTCACGGGAGGCTTCCAGGTTAGCCAGGGCCTCCTGAGCCACTGCCTGCGCCTCTATGGCCACTTGCGTGGCGATGGCGGCAGCACGCACGGCTACCCGCGCTTCGGCGGCCTGCATCTGACTGTAGCTGGGAGCTTGAGCATAGCGCGCAGCCACTCGGGCGGCTGCCTGCGCGGCGCGGCTGCCGACATCGGCGCGCACCAGGGAGGGCGCTGCGGGCTGCACCGCTACAGGGCCCTTACGGCTCTTGTGTGCTGCCAGGCGGCGATTGACTTCCTGCTTCCAGGAGTCCGGTGTAGGTTGACTCAACGATGTGCTCACGGCTCCAGCATCCCTTCTGGCGCGGTTGGAAAGCTAATCAGCTCCCTGCCCGCTGTACTGGCCTGCATCTCTGGCTGAATCTGCCAGCGCGGGCGTTCATTCCTTGAAAGGGCAGAGGTCGAGGAGTAGAACAAAACGGGTTTGCCTGGTTTGGCCTCCTTGATTGCCCCGTGTGCTCGCGCTTCCTGTCCTGATATTGGGAACGAACGCAAGAGCGCATCGTTCCGAAGCAGTGACCTGAAGCCGCGCACGGCTGATCGAATGGCCCGTACCCGGTTCTGGAACCCGAATTTTCCTGTTGCCAGAGCTGAGAGGGGACAAAACCCACCAAGGTAGCCTGTTTTGCTATGCTGGCCTTGGCTCCGGAAATGCAACCTCGTCATTTAGTGTTTATCACGCTGCTGGCCCTCTGTCACCCGCAAGTTGGTGCGCAGACGTTTACCAATGCGATCCCTCCCGCTTTAAAAGGGCAGGTAAATGCATCCGGTTTTGAAACTGAACCGCAGACGGCACAAGCCGCAGGCGCTGCACTTCCCGACGATCCCAGCCAGGAGATCCTGCCCGTGGCTCAACCGGAACCGGTACCGCCCAGTGGCGAACCGATTCGCTGGGAGGCTCAGCGCCAGACCCGTATGGGCGATGAGTGGACGCTCGACGGCGCAGTTGTGGTCTATTACCGCGACTACGTGCTTCGCGCCAGCAAGGTGACCTACCATCAGTCCACGACCGAACTGGAGGCAGAAGGCCCCTTGCAGCTCGATGGCGGCCCCGAGGACGTGCATCTGACGGCCAAGCGCGGCGATATGCGCATCAACATGCATACCGGGCGGTTTTTCAACGTCACCGGCACATTGGGCGTGCGTGCCGCTGGCCGCTCCAATGTTTATTCCACGGCCAATCCTTTTCAATTCACGGGGCGGGTATTGCTACAGACAGGAGAAGGCCGCTACCGCATTGTGGATGGCACCATGACCAACTGCCGTCTGCCCCATCCCGATTGGCGGGTGATCTCGCACTCCATCGATCTGGTTGACGGCAAGGCCTCGACCACCAACTCGGTCTTCAAGTTTCTGGGTGTGCCTTTGATGGACTTGCCCTACCTGCGCCATCCCATCAACGAGATGGGACGGCAGAGTGGGCTACTGATCCCGGTAGTGAGCAACTCTTCCATCAAGGGATTTATTTTTGGCGAGCAGGTTTATTGGGTGATCAATCGCAATATGGACCTGACCGTCGGCGCAGAGTTTTACTCCAAGCGCGGCTGGGCTCCCAACGGCGATTTCCGTTACAAGGGACCGGGTCTGGACCATCTCACCGCCCGCTGGAATGCCCTGCTGGACCGTGGCGTAGAGGGAACGATTGCCGCCACGTCCACCACACCAGCCACAACCGGGCTGGTCAATCAGGGCGGCGTGGATGTGGCCGCTGACGGACGCAAGGACCTGACGCCCGACACGCGCGTTGCCGGAGTTGTCGAGTACCTTTCCAGCTACGTCTACCGGCTGGTCTTCAACGATAACTTTTCTCAGGCCATCAGTTCCGAAGTCTCCAGCGATGTTTCTCTGACCCACAGCGCCAACGGCTTTGTCCCGTCCGCATCGATGGATCGCTTTCAGGCTTTCGCCAGCTCAACGAGCGGCGATGAGGTCAGGCTGATCCATCTGCCCAGCCTGCGCTATGACGTGTTGGACCATCCGCTGGGCTCTTCGCCGTTTTATGCCGGGCTGGGATCGTCGCTGGGCTATCTGAATCGCTCCGAGCCGCACTTTCACGCACGCAACCTGGGGCGGCTGGATTTTTACCCCCATCTCACCCTGCCGCTCTCCGCAGGCGGCTGGAGTCTGATTCCCGAGGTCGCGCTGCGCAACACCTTCTACTCTGCCAGCCAGAACCCCGATCTAGTCGGCGCTAACAACGACGTTCCCACCATCCGCCACGATCTGATCGATCGGTCGGACGTTGAAGCTTCTGCCAAATTGCGCACCCCTGCCTTGGAACGAGATTTTGAACTACCGGGCAAACTTGGCGTTCTGCGCCACGTGATCGAGCCTGAATTCACCTATCGCTATGTCAACGGGATAGGCGACAAGGCGAGAGAGATTATTCGAATCGACACTTCGGACATTGCCACAGACACCAACGAAGCTGGTTTTTCGTTAACCCAACGCTTCTACGTGCGTTCTGAAAGCCAGCAGCCTTGCAATCCCGATGCTGTCGCTGAAGGCGGCCAGTGCCCTGCAAAGGCCCGGCAGTGGGCCAGTTGGCAAATCGCGCAGAAGTATTTCATCGATCCCACATTTGGCGGCGCTTTGATCACCGGACGTCGGAATGTCTTTGACTCGACGCTGAATCTGAGCGGTGTAGCCTTTCTGACCGCACCCCGCAATCTCTCCCCGCTGACCTCGCGACTGCGCTTTGAGGCGGTCGACAATCTGCGCATCGAGTGGGACATGGACTACGACCCCAAGGCCGGACGAATGAGCGCAGACAACGTCTTCGCCGGCTACAGCGTTGGCCGCACCACCTTTGGCGTGGAACATGCGCTGCTCAATGCCGTGGACGAGAACGGCGGATCGGCCTCAACGATCAAGAGCCAGCAGTTACAACCCTTCCTCTCTATCGGCAAGCCAACCGGCGCGGGCTTCAATCTTGCCGCGAACGGCGGCTACGACTTCGTGCTCGGAGAATTGCAGTACGGCGGCGTGCAAGCCACCTACAACTGGAACTGCTGCGGTCTTACCGTGGGCTACCGGCGCTTTGAACTGGGCTCGGTGCGCGATGAGACACAGTATCTGTACAGCTTCACCATCGCCAACTTCGGCTCGGTTGGTGACATTCGCCGCAGCAACTCCGTCTTCCGCGATCCCACCCTGCCTCCCGCCTATTAGCACCTGGCACCTGCGGTGCGGCAGAGGCCTTCGGCTTGGCCCGCGCCTGGAAATAAGGCGCGGGGTTGGAATTCCGCCCCCCTGCCTTTTGAATCTCAAGCCGCGCAAGCGGCGTCTGCCGCACCGCAGGTGCCAGGTGCCTGGTGCGTAGTATTCTTGGCTGAGAGGGATTCTCTTGTCGCGTATCCATTTTTTCACTGCCATGCTTGCTCTTGGCCTGGTGGTTGGCTGCAAAGCGCAGCCTGCCGCGCAGTCTGCCGCCAACCTCAGTCTTGATCGGCATATCGAGGTGATGGTCCGCTCCCAGTTCAACGTGCCCGAAGATTATGAGGTTACCCTGGGCGCACGGAAATCGAGCCAGGTTCCGGGCTTCGAAACGCTTCCCGTCACCCTGACGCGAGGCGACAAGACAACGCAGATCGACTTTCTGATCTCCACCGACAACAAGACGCTGGCGAGGCTGGAGACCTTTGACCTGACGAAGGACCCGTCCTTCTCGATCAATCTGGTTGGCCGTCCCATGCGCGGCAATCCCGCGGCCAAGGTGACGGTCATCAATTTCGACGATCTGGCCTGCCCCTACTGCGCGCGCATGCACCAGACTCTGTTTCCGGCCACACTGGATCGTTATAAAGACCAGATTCGCATCATCTACAAGGACAACCCACTCACCGAACTGCACCCCTGGGCGTTGCATGCCGCCGTGGACGCAAACTGTCTTGGCGCACAAAATAGCGACGCTTACTGGGCCTTTGTGGACTACATCCACAAAAACGGCCAGGAGATCAACGGCGACGAACGCAGCCTTCCCAAGAGCTTTGACGCACTCAACCGCATCGCGCGCCAGCAAGGTATTTTAGCCAAGCTGGACACCGGCAAGCTGGATAGCTGCATTTCCGTTCAGGACGAGACCCAGGTGCGAGCTTCTGCCAAAGAGGCCGAGGGCTTGCATATCGAAGGAGCCCCCTCTCTCTTCGTAGAGGGGGAACACATTAATGGCGCGGTACCGGAAAGCGTTCTGTGGCAGGTGATCGACCGTGCTCTGCGCGCTGCTGGAGAACAGCCACCCGCTCCGGCAACGCAACCGCAAGCTCTTGCCAAACCGTAAAATAGTTGCGCCGCCGGTATCGCTGAGGCGGCTTGTGGATTTATCGTGGATTGCTGGGGCCCTCGCGGCCTCTACAGGAGACATCAGGTTGCAAGTACAAACTTATCTTCGCGCCCGCTCTTATTCTGCTTTGCTCGTCATGGTCAGCGCTTTTCTGCTTCCCGCACTGAATGGTTGCCATCGCTCCCCCGCACCCGACGTGATGGCCACCGTGAACGGCAAGCAGATCCTGCGCGCCGATCTGGACCGCAAGTATGCCAACTACAAGGCAAGCCTCGGCAACAGCCCTCAGGAGCCCTCCGCGGCCCAGGCTGACATCGTTCGCCTGGCCATTCTGCGGCAAATGATCGACGACGAGATCTTGCAGCAGCGCGCAACCAAGTTCAACCTCACCGCCTCCGACGAAGATGTGAACGCCAAGCTGACCGAGATCAAGACGCCCTATACCCAGGAGCAGTTTGACGAGCAGCTTCGCGAGCACAACCAGACGCTGGACGATTTCAAGCGCGATCTGCGCCACGCGTTGACCCAGACCAAGCTGCTCAACAAGGAGATCGACTCCAAGATCAACATCACCGATGCCGAGATTCACGGCTATTACGATGTTCACAAAGCGGAGTTCAACCTGATTGAGCCGCAGTATCATCTCGCCCAGATCGTGGTCAGCAGCTCCCCGCAGCAGCAAACCGGCAATCTGCAAAATAACAAGGCTTCCGGCGACGCAGACGCGCGCAAGAAGATCCAAACCCTGCACAGCAAGCTGCAAAACGGCGAGGATTTCGGCTCTATCGCCATGAACTTCTCCGAAAACCCCAACACGGCCTCCAATGGCGGCGACATGGGTCTGATCCCCGAATCCTCGCTGCATGGAGATGCCGATGTCTACGCGGCCATCAGCAAGCTTGCGCCGGGGCAGATCACCGATGTGCTCCCGGTCTACGACAGCGGCGGCCCTGGGCGACATGCAATCGGCTACGCCATCTACAAGCTCATCTCGCACGAGCCTGCCGGGCAGCGTGACCTGAACGATCCCCGTGTGCAGCAGACGATTCGCTCGGGACTGCGCGAGGTACGGGCGCAACTGCTCAAGAACGCCTACTTCGAGATGCTGCACAACGACGCCAAAGTTCACAACTACTTCGCCGACCAGATTCTCAAGTTGGCTTCGAACTAGTTTTTCTGCTTCAGCCTAAAGGCCCTTCCCGTCGGGGAGGGCCTTTTGTTGTGCGGCGATGAAGAAGAGAGTCATGACGCCCAGCATAATAGCACTTTAGGAAATGCTGTAGACCTAAACCATGCTCTCAGGTCGGCGCAACCATCAGGGAGCGACGACCAACAATGCTTTAATAAAGTTCACACTATTTCCTAAAGTGCTCTAAACTGGCTTTCAACACTCCATGCCAGACATTGTTAGAGCAAGAATTCATTCAGGCTACTCTCCATCGAACCGGCCTTGCAGCAATGAACCTTGATCCTGTCGTGCCGAACAGACTGTTCACTCAATCTCGGCCTTCAGGCGCTGCATGAAGTATTTTGTGAGCAATAAATCTTCCAGGATGCATTCCTCCGAGGGCAGACGATCTGACACATCGGATTACCGCAGGGGCTGAAGGACTGATATTAAGACGCTTTATCGGAATGACTAAACTCGTGCCCTGTTACAAAGCAATTGCCGGCTGGTAAATCAAATTTACGGCGTGGCGCGGCATCTCAGTTGATTCAATATCGCGCACATCTATGCTTCTGTTCTTGCTGCATCGATACCGCAGCACACACGCAAAACGGCCTCCGCCGAGGCGGAGGCCGTTTGATCGAGCTGTAAGAAGAACTACTTCAGGTTGCCGCTGGAGTCCATGACGATGCCGCCGGGGCCCTTGGCCTTGGCTGCTTCGTTGGCCTTGCGGGTTCCCATGGCCTTGGAGGTCCAATCCTTGGCGGCAGCCATATCTGCGCTGACGGCCGCATTATTGCCGAAGTCCACATCGGCCTTGTTGCGGTAGATCAGGTTCAGATACTGCATGGCGTCGTCGTAGTTGGCGCGGTTGGCAACAGCCATGTTCAGATACTGCAGGGCTTCCTCAACCAGTGGACCGTTCTTCTCTTTGAGAGGATCCATCACCTTTTTGGGTGCCTTGGTATTGCCTTCGCCGTCGTCGTTGATGCCGGCAGCCTGGAGCGCTTCCAGCTTGTTCTTGTGGGCTTCGGTCCAGTCGATCACGCCCACGGTGTAAGCCGCTTCGGGATCCTTGGGATCAACCGCCAGAACCTTCTTCTGCCAGGCCTTGGCGTCATCCAACTTCTTGACGCTGAACTCGATGCCGGCAATCTGCTTCATGCTGTTGACATCGGAGGGGTCCTTGGTCAGGACATCCTCGAACATCGCGACAGCCTGCTCAGCGGTCTTCAGGTTTTCCGGCGATTCCAGGCCGGGAACCACATTTTGCGCCAGCGCGGTGGCCAGATAGCTCTTGGCCATGGGCAGGGTGGGGTCAAGTTCGGTGGCCTTCTGGAAGTGGCCAATGGCCTCTTCAAAGTGGGCGCTTTTGTACGCTTCCACTCCCTTGTTCAACTGGTCGCGGGCTGCCAGGCGGTTGCACCCGCTCATGGAAAGCACCATGCCGGCCAGAGCTACCGCGAGCGCCGTAGTACGTGCGGGTCCATTCATCTTCGTATCCTTCTCCTGCAGGTCACGTCTATTGGGCGTGTACCTGGAATTCTTCTGGCGCGAGCGGGAGGTACCGCAACCAGGATGAAAAAATTGTACTCCAGTAAATCCCGGCGAATTGGCGGTTGCCTGGAGCCACGCGGTCTTCGCCGTGGCCTGCTAACGCCAATCTATATCCCACTCGTCGCGAAGCTACTGCAAAACCTGTACCACGGATGAGACGAAGACTTCAGGCCGCACAGTTTCCCAATGAAAAGAAACTGCGCGGTCCGCTGCCGGTTATTGACCGGCGAGAATCTTCGGCGTCATCATGCCTACGTGATCCACGTTGGCAGCGCGCGCGATATCGATGACATCGGCCACATAGCGGAAGTCGACATCGTCGTCGCCCCGGACGAACATGATGCGCTCGGCGCGGTTGGCATAGATCTCGGTCAGTTTGGGCAACAGATCGGCCTTCTGAACGTCGGTCTCGTTGATCTTGTAGCTCGGCACGACACCCGCCTTGCCCAAGATCTGCACCACAATGGTGCGATCATTGTTCGGCGGCTGCTGTTGCGGGTTCTTGGGCGGCTGGGGCACCAGCGCGTCCAGGCCCTTCGGCGTGACCGGAACGATGACCATGAAGATGATCAAGAGCACCAGAAGGACGTCGATCATTGGCGTTACATTGATTTCGGACGAGTAGCCACCCCCGCCCCCAGTTGTCATACCCATGGCTTAAAACTCCTCGTTTGCTGCAAAGATCGTTAGTGGGAGCGCGTCGAGTGAATTACTCGCCGCCGGCGAGGTTACCCTCGCGCTTCTGCGTAAGCAGACCCACGTCATCAACGCCCGCCGTACGTACCGCATCGATGGCGTCTTCCACCTTGCGGAACTGCGCGCGCGCATCGGCACGAACAAAAATGGTCTTGCCAGGCTTGTCGGACAGCTTGTCGCGGACCTTGCCGCCAAGCTCACTCACGTCAACCCGGTCCTGACCGAGAAAGACCTTTCCATCGCGGGTAACGGCAACGACGATGGCATCTTCCTTGTCGGCATCGGGCATGGCGATGGCGTTGTCCACCTTGGCCATATCCACGGCAACCTTATTTTGAAGCATGGGGGTGATGACCATGAAGATGATCAGCAGCACCAGCATCACGTCGACCATGGGGGTGACATTGATGTTCGAACTAACATTACGACTTTCGTCACGAACCGCGACTGCCATTGTTTGGACTCCGTGTTCTTTGTGTTAATTCCGGATGGCTTCCGGGATCGCTTGCTAACCGTTTAGCAACGAGAGGGTTAAACCGTCGGCTGGGAGAGTTTGGCTCTCCCAGCCTTCGCAGTATCCCGCTCGAACCGTAAACCGCTTCGCTTAGCGCTTCTGGCTCTGCTTGATGAAGTAGTCAACCAGCTCGCTGGAGGAGTTATCCATTTCCACGTCGAACGACTCAACGCGGCCAGTGAAGTAGTTGAAAGCCATAACGGCCGGGATGGCGACGAGCAGGCCGAAAGCGGTGGTAACCAGAGCTTCCGAGATGCCGCCGGCAACCGCGCCGATGCCCGAGGTCTTCTGCGTGGCGATGGCGTTGAAGGCGTTCAAAATGCCGATGACGGTGCCGAGCAGGCCGACAAAGGGAGCGGTCGAGCCGATGGTGGCCAGAACCGAGAGGCCCCTCTTCAGCTTGGCGTGCACGATGGCCTCAGCGCGATCCAGAGCGCGGTGCGAGCTCTCGATGGCCTGTTCGGTCGGAGCGCCGGCGGAAGCGCGGAACTCCTGCAGGCCGGCGGTGACAACCTCGGCGAGGTGCGACTTCTTGTTGCGGTCGGCGATCTTGATGGCTTCGTCCAGCTTGCCGTCCTTCAGAGCGCCGGCAACCTTGGGGGCGAATTCACGCGACTGCTTGCGAGCCGCCGAGAAGTACAGGTAGCGATCGATCATCACAGCCAACGACCAGATGGACTCGATGAACAGGATGCAGGCAATGGCGCGGGCCGGTACGCCCATGTGTTCCCACAACTGCATGGGGCTGAATCCGACGGTCTGTTCCTCACCATCGAAAAAGAATGCCAAATTGGCGGCGGTGTGCGAAGCGAAGTGTGCGAGCTGAGCGAGAATCACTGAATCGTTCCTCCTAGGGAGTTTCTTGTGTACTGCGAACGGGTAACACGTGCTGGGAGTGCGCCGCCCGTAAGTGGCGCATTCGGGTCAAAATCGCGACTCCCGTAGCTTAGACGCAGACGGAAGTCAGGGAGCTCATCATCCGCCCAAAGTAAAGATCACGTTGATGGTGGTCTCAACTTCCACCGGCTCGTTGTTGAGCAGGTAGGGGCGGTAGCGCCAAGACTTCACGGCGTCCATGGCAGACTGCTGCAACATGGCCGGACCGGTCACGACGCGCAGATTGGTAATCGTGCCCGCCTTGGAGATGGTAGCCTGCAAGATCACGGTGCCGCTGACGCGAGCAGCCTTGGCGATGGGAGGATAGACCGGCTGAGTCTTCTGGATCAGCAGGCCAACCATGACACCGGCAGAGACCGGCACTTTGGTGGGAGCCGCGGCCTTGACCTTGACACCACTGCCACTGCCGAACATGCTGCCCATGGCGCCGCCAGCGGAACCGCCCATGCCTTCCATTCCGGCCACGCCAAAGCCCTGTGAGGGCGGCGCTTCCTTCTCGGAGACAACCTTAATGTCTTTGGGGATCTTGGTGGGAGCGACGAGCTGGTTGTTCATCATCTCCGACTTCACCTGAACCACCTTGACTTGCGGCGGCGGCGGCGGCGGTGGCGGAGGGGGCGGCGGAGGCGGAGCCACCAGGGCCATCTGCATGGCAGCCCTGGGCAGAGCCTCGGGATAGATCAGCGGGATCAGGATCAGAAGCAGCAGGATAGAACCATTGGTGACAAAAGTCGCAATCATCCAATACTTGCTCTTGCTCGCTTTGTTGATTCTGCCTGCGGATTCAAAAGTGGAATCTTCAAACATGGCCAGCCTCGAATCGGGTGTTGGGTTACTTCTTCTTAGACACCGCGGAAGTGAAAAATGTTCCCGCGGTTTGAAACTTTCCACCGGGGCGATATCAGCTATAGCAGAAACGCCCCGGTGATTGCAAAAGATGCAGTAAAACGTTACAGAACAGCCCGTAAAACCTTACTGACGAACGCGCTTGGCGGCCGGCAATACGGTGGACGTTCCCGCCTTCGCGGCGCGCCATTCCTGATAGGCCACCAGCATCGGAGCCGCGACGGCGATCGATGAGTAGGTGCCGATCAGAATGCCGATCACCAGGGCGAAAGAGAAGCCGCGCAGAACCGGTCCGCCGAAGAGGAACAAGGAGAGAACCGTCAGGAAGGTCAGTCCCGAGGTCAGCACCGTCCGGCTCAGGGTCTGGTTGATGCTGCGGTTGACCACCTCAGACAAGGTCTCCTTGCGGGTCATGCGCAGATTCTCGCGGATACGGTCGAAGACCACGATGGTGTCGTTCATCGAGTAACCGACCAGAGTCAGGATGGCGGCGATAACCGTCAGGCTGATCTCCTGATTGGTCAGAGCGAAGGCGCCAATCGTGATCAGCGTATCGTGAAAGACCGCGACCACGGCGGCAACGCCGTAAATCAGTTGAAAGCGGAACCACAAATAGACCAGCATTCCCAAAAGCGAATAGAGGGTCGCCAGAAGCGCCTGCTTTTCCAACTGCTTGCCCACGGTGGGTCCGACCACTTCCACGTGACGTACCGAGAAGGAGTTGGCATAGTGGGTGTGGAGCGCGTCCACGATCTGCTGACGGCCGGCATCGAGGGAGCTCTCGTCGCGCTGCTCGGGCAGGCTGATCAGCACTTCGTTGTTCTTGGCCTCGTCATAGCTGACGATGCGCGCATCAGGGATGCCGGCGGCCTTGGTGGCCTGACGGATGGCGTCGATGCTGGGCGCATTCTGAAACTGCACCTGAACCTGCGTGCCGCCCTTGAAGTCCACGCCCAGCGGAACCGGGCTGCCGATAGTGGCCCAGTGCTGGCCCATGGAAATGATGCCGGCCACACTGAAGACCAGAGAGAAGCAGAGGAAGTACCACTTCTTCCCCAACCAGTCGATATTTACGCTGCGAAACAATTCCACTTGAATTTCTCCCCTTCTTCGGGGCCGGAGGCCGATCGGCCCCCGGCATTGCTTGAAATCGCTGGAGCGTAATCAACCGCCCCTGATCCCTGTTCCCTGATCCCAGTTCCCTAGATGGAAACCATCTCGCCCGGCTCCATCTTGTTCAAGTGGGAGTCAAAGATCACCCGCGAGACAAAGACTGCCGTGAAGAGGTTGGCCAACAGACCGACGGTCAGAGTGGTGGCGAAACCACGCACCGGCCCGGTTCCGAAGAGGAAGAGGATGGCCGCCGAAACGATGGTGGTCACGTGAGTATCGATGATGGTGACCCAGGCGTGTGCGAAGCCCTGATCGACAGCCGCCACGGCTGCCTTGCCCGCCCGAATCTCTTCACGAATACGCTCGAAGATCAGCACGTTGGAGTCGACGCCCATACCGATGGTCAGAATGATGCCGGCGATGCCGGGCAAGGTCAGCGTGGCCGTCGAGACGCCCATGAAGCCCAGCAGGATCACCAGGTTCAGGATCAAAGCCAGATTGGCGTTGATGCCCGCTCCGCGGTAATAGATCAGCATGAAGACCATGACCACGGCGATACCGACGATGGCCGCCTTGACGCCGGCCCAGATCGAATCCTGACCGAGCGATGCGCCCACGGTGCGGTTTTCGATCTCGTTCAGCGAAGCAGGCAAAGCGCCCGTGCGCAGCAATTTGCTGAGCACCATGACTTCGTCTTCCGAGAAGCTGCCGTCGATCTGGCCGCGGTCGCGGATGGCGCTCTTGATGTTGGCGACTTCCTTGACGCGGGCGCCCATGACCACGGCCATGCTCTTGCCCACGTTCTGGCTGGTGTAGTCGTAGAAGCGGTCACCGGCTTCGTTGGTCAGGGTAAAGCTCACATTGCGCAGGCCGTTCTGATCGACCGAGGGGTCGGCGGAGCGGAAGTCGCTGCCGGCCACAACCGAGGCGCGCTGCAAGAGCCAGATGCTGTCGGTCTCGGAACCCGAAGCCATGCTACCCGACCCGTGCACCAGAATCTCATCCGGAGGAATCGCGCCGCCGGCAGCCGCCGCAGCGGCCTGCTCGTCCTGGTAGGGTCCACCCACCACGGCGTGAATCTCCAGGCGGGCGGTGGAGCGGATGATGTTGCGCACCCGGTCCAGATCGTCGATACCGGGCAGTTCGACGAGAATCTCGTCCTTGCCCAGACCGTATTCCTGAATCGTCGGCTCGCTGACACCCAGGGTGTCGACGCGGTCGCGGATGGTCTCGATGGCCTGGGAGACGGTCTTCTTCTCCAGCGCAGTCTCGACAATCGGCTTCATGCTGACGGTAAAGGAACCGTCGGAGCCGCCGCCGCCAATCTCGTACTCATTGGCAAACTTGTTGTCCAGTGTGGTGTGGACGGCATTGGTAACAGCCGCCGGCACGCCTTCCACCTTGATCAGGTCCGGATGGGCAACTGGATCTGGCTTGTAGACCTGGGTGAAGGTCTGGTTCGCCGTCTTCAGATCCTGCTGGATCAGGGCCACCGTGTTATCGGTTTCGGCGCTGATCGCCTCTGGCACCATTACCTGCAAGATCAGGTGAACGCCGCCGCGCAAGTCCAGGCCAAGGTGAATCCGCTTGACCAGGGCATCCGTCAGAGCCTTGCCGGAAACGCCTGCTGGCACACCAAAGATGCCATAGACGCAGACCGCCAGGACCACAATAATCAGGGCTATTTTGCCGTTGAGATTCTTCTTCATCGTCCCGTTTCTCGAGTGCAGTGGACAGTGGTCAATGGACAGTGGTCAGGACTGATCCCGGCTTGCTGTTCACCTTCCGCTGTTGACTGTCCGCTGTTCACCTTAACTGCTTACAGTTTACTGTTCCCTGTTTACGACCACCGACCACTGTTCACTGAACACTGACCGCTGTTTACTATTCGCTGTCCGTGGTCACCGAAGCGATGGCGCTCTTGGCGACTTCCAGCTTGACTCCATCGGGAGCGACACGAATGATGATCGAGTCGTCCTTGAGGGAGAGGATGACGCCGCGCATGCCGCCGGCCATGGTAACCCGGTCACCGGCTTTGATGCCGCCCAACATCTCCTGCCACTGCTTCTGGCGCTTCTGTTGCGGGCGAATCATCACCAAATACAGCATCAGGAACATCGGAACGATCATCAAAAGGGGAAGCATGCCTCCACCCGATCCCGCGCCGCCGGCAAAAACCATTGCTAAACTCGTTGCCACACTCATCCTCTATTCGCCCCTTTGCTGCTCGCCCCCGGCCACATCTTCGCTACCGGTCAGGGCACAGACATAGCCGGCCATAGGCCAGCCGTCCAATCAAAAAATTTGTCTCCGGGATTGATCCTGCTCGGCCCTGCTCTGGCTCCCGGCGTGACGCCTCCGGCCCAGACTTGGAAAAGCGGGTCTGCCTGTCGGCAACCCAACCGCCGTCTATCTCCTGTTCGACACAGCCTGCTTTCACTTTACAGCCTGTAAACGGAGATCTCCCCGCATAGACCGGCCAACCAGCAAAAGAATGCCTAGTGAAGATAAGATACGCGCGCCCTGCCGCGTGTCAAGGACGGGGAACAGGGATCAGGGAACAGGGATCAGGGATCAGGGGGCGGCGGATGCTCGAATTTGCTCCAGACAGTGCCTTTGCACTGATTTCGGTGCACTGATTGCCGACTGGTCGGTCGATTTTTCCGTCCTCGACGGTCGCCTGATGACCGCACCTCGCGTTTCTTTTCAATGCACCGCAAGACCGACGAAGCACGGCCTTATAAAGCTTTTACAGTCTCTCTATCCCATTCCTATTCGTTCGCGTGTCTGATCAGGTCAGACGCTTTCCCTTCCGCGCTGAACGCTTGCGTACCGGAAAGCGGGAAAGGACCGCGATGCTCACCTTCCCCGCCGAGTTGATCCTGCTGGTTCTGCTGTTTTTCTCCGTAGCCTTTATGGTTTGGGCCTTTTGGAACTTTCTAAAAGCCTCCCGCAGGCCTTGAGCACTTTTCTTTGAAGATTGATGATTGGCCTGTTTTCTACCTGAATCGCAAAGAACGCGGTGATGGTGGGGCACCCGCATCGACGCGAAGATCAGGGAGGGACATTTCAACGAGCCGACTTGCTATTTCGGCTCCTGGTCGTCCTCCGACTCCTCGACCAGCACTGCCGAGCCGGGAATCAGGTCGAAGCCAATTGCATCCATGCCGGCAGGATGGAAGGTGATGCGCAACGGCTCGCGCTGCCAATCGGCGGACGCGCAAACTGGTTGGGGGTGGTTTTCCGGGTCAAAGGCCGCCAGTTTTTTGGACAGCACCGCTTTGCGCGCCGCCACCTGCGCCACTACTGCAAAGAGGCTCTTGCCACTGGCGGTAACGCCGCAATAGGCTGCGTAGTCGCGAAACCAGCTCACCTGACTGACGCCGGGATCGTAATCGGGCAATTTCAACGCCGCGACCCGGCCGGTTACGCGATCCACCAGCAGCCAGGGGCCGCGCTGCCAGACCCACGGACTTGTCGAAGGCACAGTAGGCTTTTCCGTGCTTTTTTCCTGCGGTTTGTCGCTGGGTAGCGCATCGTTGAGCCGGATGGCGCGGCGCACCACAAAGCTGCGGTCGGTCACATCGTGCGCGTCGCCGGTGGTCCACTCCTTCAACACACCGTCCACCAGCAGGGCGCGAACCTTGAGTTCGGTCTCGCCGGGTTGCGCTCCAGCGGGGTCGCCAGCCCGCGAATAGGCCACCTTGCGCGCCGCGCCCAGCACTACCATGTGCGGCTTGCGGGGAACGGAAAAGGCTGGAAGGACGATCAGCAGAATCAACAGTAAACCGTAGCGAAATGAGATTTGCATGGTTTCGACTCCTACGCGATCGCTTCAAACACTCACAGCAGTTCCAGGAAGGATTCCACGGTCAATCCGGCCACGCGAATCAGCTTGCGCAATGTGCCGACAGAAAGCTCCTTGTGTTGCGGAATAGAGAGGTTGGCAGCCACTCCGGTCTTGGTCAGCATCACGGGGCTGCCCACCTGCCCGCGAACAAACCAACCGTCCCGTTCAAAGGCCCTGGTTGCGGATTTCCCGGATATATTGCTGAGATCACCCAGCGCAGCTCCGTAGAATCGAAACGGCACCAGAGTGGCCTTGCAACCCATTCAGTTTTGAGATTCAGGGGAGAACTACTCGGCACTAGCCCCTGGCGGAGCAACCGGCACTACAAACAGCCTTCAGACTGCAACGATAAATGGAATCTGATGGGGAGCGATGGAGCTGACGGCCTTTTGATCTTCGGCCCAGAGCCAGCCGGTAATCGCTTCGCAAATGTTCTCCAGAGCCTCTTTTTCATCGCGGCCCTGTGAGACGCAGCCCGGAAGAGCAGGACACTCCGCGACTACCCAGCCGTCCTCAGCGTGCTCCAGCGTCACATGAAACTTCATGGCGAGAGCTCCTTGGCACCGATTCTAGAGGATTTTAAGAGATCATGCCGCTTTAAAGGCAGTAAAAACATGAAAAAAGGGAAGGGCCTGCGCCCTCCCCTTCTGAATGCGCAAAAGCAGCCGTTACAGCCCAGCCGCCTCGACCGCCCGCGCTACGCGGAAGGCCGTCGCTTCCTTCAAATGACCCGCCAGCACCTGCATTCCAACAGGCAATCCGGCAGCGGTTGCGCCGCAGGGCACGTTGACGCCGCAGATGCCGGCCAGGCTGGCGGTGACGGTGTAGATGTCGGCCAGATACATGGCGATGGGATCATCGGACTTCTCGCCGATCTTGAAGGCGGGCGTGGGCGAGGTCGGAGTCACGATGGCGTCCACCTCGTTGAAGGCACGCAGGAACTCCTCGGCCAGCAGGCGGCGAACCTGTTGCGCCTTCAGATAATAGGCGTCATAGTAGCCGGCACTGAGGGCGTAGGTGCCCAGCAGAATGCGCCGCTTTACCTCGGGCCCAAAGCCCTCGTCGCGGGAGTTGCGGTACATGGCGGCTAGATTTTCCGCCGACTCGGTGCGGTGACCGTAGCGCACGCCGTCAAAACGGGCCAGATTGGCGCTGGCCTCGGCGGTGGCGATCAGATAGTAAGTGGGAACAGCGTACTTGGTCGTGGGCAGCGAGACCGGCTTGACGGTGCAGCCGGCAGCCTTCAGGGCGTCGATGCCCTTCTCGATGCAGGCGCGTACCTCAGGCTCCAGCCCCTCGCCGAAGTACTCGGCGGGAACGCCAATGCGCAGACCCTCGACGGGCTTGTCGCTCTCGACGGCGTAGTCCGGCACCGGAGCTGTGGAACAGGTCGCGTCCTTGGGATCAAATCCCGCGATCACACCCAGCAGCGTGGCGGCATCGCGAACATTGGCGGCAAAGGGGCCGACCCGGTCCAGCGAAGATGCAAAGGCGATCAGGCCATAACGCGAGACGCGACCATAGGTCGGAAGCACGCCCACCACGCCACAAAAGCTGGCGGGCTGACGGATGGAACCGCCGGTATCGGAGCCCAGCGTAGCCATGGCCATGTTGGCCGCAACCGCCGCCGCCGAACCGCCACTGGAGCCGCCCGGAACCCGTTCGGTATCGAAGGGATTGCGCACTGGCCCGTAGGCGGAGTTCTCATTGGAGCCCCCCATGGCGAACTCGTCGCAGTTCAACTTGCCCAGCAAAAGAGCGCCAGCCGCTTCCAGACGCTGCACCGAGGTGGCGTCGTAGGGCGGTTCCCAGCCCTTGAGAATCCTGGAGGCAGCGGTCGAAGGAGCACCACGCATCACCAGCGCGTCCTTGATGCCCATGGGCAGACCGGCCACCGGAGGCAGCGGATCGCCCTTGGCGGCCAGATCATCGATGCGCGCCGCCTGCTCCAGCGCGCGGTCCCTGGTCAGGCTGAGGTAGACATTGAGGCGTCCGTTCTTCTGCTCGATGCGCTCATAGTAGCCGGCGGCCAGATCGGCGGCCTTGCTTTTGCCCGCAGCCAGATCGGCGCGCAGGGCGGCCAGGGATTGCGGCATTTCTACGAAGTTTTCCGTCGCTTTCGCTTCGCTGGACAAGGTAGTATTCCTCTCTTCGCGGCCTGTCGATGGCCTTCTCAAACTGGGCGGGCCGCTGGACCACAACTCGATCTACGGCTTTTTGGTTCAAATTCGTTAAAAACACTGTCATCGCTGAGCGGAGCCGGGCGCGTTTTGTGTGCCTGGCGTAGTCGAAGGACCTGCGTTTTACGAAACAAACGATAACCGCAGGTCCTTCGACTTCGCTGCGCTCCGCTCAGGATGACACTCTTTTTAAGCGCGTCTTAGAAGCGCAAAACTAGCGCTCAATCACCTTGGGAACCTTGAAGAAGACCTGATCGGTCTGCGGCGCCTGGGACATCACGGTGGCGCGATCCAGCGAGGGCAGGATAACGTCGGGGCGCAAGACGCTCTCGCCGGCGGCGTTGGTCAGTTCGCTGACCTGGGCCAGCGGGACGATGCCCTTGGTGTCCAGCTCATTGAGTTCGGCCACGTAGTCGAGAATGGCGTTCAGGTCTTGCAACATGCGCGGACCTTCCTCCGGCGCAAGTTCCAGATGGGCCAGTTCGGCCACGCGCTGCACTTCTTCCACGGTTACTTTGGCGGTCATTCTCTTCCCCATTCCCGGCAGCGGGTCGCTCCGGTAGTCCTGTCGCCGCACCATGAACCGCTTGCGGCCTGAAAGTAAAGTATAGGGGATTGACCTACCTAGTCCACGATCAGCGTCAGCGTGATGTTCTGCATCACGCCGTTGGCCGAGACGGTTACCGGAACCGCATAGGTTCCCGCGGGGGTTGAGCCGGAGCCGCCGCTCGCGCCGCCTCCCGAACCGCCTCCCGAAGACGAACAGTGACTCAAGCCGCCCACCAGCAGCACCAGCAATGCTCCCATGAGCAGCCTCCGCCGAACCCGGCGCAGCCTCCAGGCCAATGGAAAAAGTCCGCACAGCAACGGTAATCCGGTCCAGGAAAAGATGCGGCGCGGAGGCAACTCAGCGCTGGCCACGCCGGTTTCAATCTCGACGATTTCATTGCCCGCGCCGCTCAGTGTCTCGTTCCCTGGATTGAAGACGCAAACCGCATGATCGGGCAGTGATCCACAGCTTAAGGAAAAACTGCCCTGCCCGCCTCCCTGCGGCGTGATCGCCAGGGTGTAATCGGCTGTCTGGCCGTTGGCGACGGTCTGGCTGCTGGAGCCAACCGCGGCTACCGTGAAGCTGAAGCCGGTTCCAGTAAGCGTCACCGTCACCGCGCTTACTCCACTGCCGCTTATCGTCAGGGTTCCCGCCTGCGCTCCGGTGGTGGTTGGTGCAAAGACCACGCTCACGGTGCAAGTGCCTTGCGCCGCAAGCGTGCTTTGGCAGGTGGTGCTGGCGCTGGCCAGCGCGAATCCAGTTGAAGGAACGAAGCTCAGGCCAGTCACACTGGCCGCCGTGCCGGGATTGCTGACGGTAACGCTCTGGGAGCTGCTGCTCGCCCCCACGCCGACCGTGCCAAAGGTGAGCACCGTGGGCAGCACGGACAGCGAGGCCGGAATCGCACCGCCATTGCCGGTCAACGGCACGGAGATTGCCGCCACTCCCGCCGTCGCCGAAGAGATGGCCAGCGAGGCAACCGCCCCGCCCGCCGTCTGCGGAGCAAAGCTTACCGGAATGGTGCAACTGCTTCCCGGATTGAGTGTCGCGCCGCAGGTGGTTGCTCCCAGGATGAAGCTGGTACCCGCCGCGCCGCCCAGGGTGAAGCTCAATGTGCCCATCGCTGTCCCACCGGTGTTGCTCACGGTCAGCGTCTGGGCGGCGCTGGTGGTTCCCACCGACTGCGCGCCGAAGTTGAGAACAGCGGGACTGACGCCGATCACCGGAGGCGACAGTCCGGTCCCGGTCAGAGCCACTGTTTGGGTCTGCATGGCGTCGGCAACGGTGAGCGCACCCGTCTGACCGCCCGCCGCCGTGGGCAAATAGAGCACGCTGATCGAGCAACTTGCTCCGCCCGCCAGTGCGGTTCCGCAGGTATTGGTCTGCTGAAATGGCCCACTCACGGAGATGTTGATCGATTGCAGCGTCAGGCCGCCGCTGTTGGTGAGCGATACGGTCTGTGACGCCGAGGTTTGGCCGACCAGAGTGGCGGCAAAGCTCAACGAAGTGGGCGAGAGCGTGTCGGTCGCCGCGGCCTGTCCGGTTCCGTTGAGAGCAACACTCTGTGTTCCCGCTGAATCGGTAAAAATCAGCGCGCCGGCTGCCGTGCCCCCGGTCGTGGGCGCGAACTCCACCAGCACCTGACAGGATGCGCCCCCCGCCAGCGTCGCGCCGCAGGCATTGCTGTAGATCTTGAAGGGCGCGGTAATCGCGGCCGCCACCGACGAAATGGTCGCCGTGCCGGTGTTTTGCAGCGTGAAGGGTTCGATGCTGGAAAGAGCATTGACGGCAACCGCGCCAAAGTCATAGCTCACCGGGGTCGCCAGCACCGCGGCTGCGGCGGTTCCGGTTCCACTCAGCGCAACCTGCAAGTCGCCGCCCGGCACATTGCAGTCAATCAGCAGCGCCCCGCTTCGCGCCGAGGCGACAGTCGGCGAAAAGGTAATCGCTACCGTGCAACTTGCGCCGGGTTGCAAGACGGTGCTGCTGGTGCAACTGCCGCCACTGGCCACGGCAAAGTCCGAAGGGGTGGTCGTGAGGTCGGTCAGCGCCAGCGCAATGCTGCCGGCGTTGGTCACCGTCACCGTCTGCGCGCTGCTGGTGTTGCCCTCGGCCAGAGCGGGAAAGGTCAACGACGCCGGAGTTACCGATGCCGACGACAGCACTTCGCCCGCGGTCAGCAGCGGAATCTGCCACAGCCCACGCCCGTAGGTTGCGGCGGTCAGCAACTGCTCCGAGCTTCCCCAATAAACGCTCAGCGCTGTAGCCGGAGCCATCGGCAGCCCGGCGCCGTAGGCCGTCCAACACTGCGTTGCGCCCGCGCAAGCGTCAATCTGCTGCGTGGCGTAGACGCCTACATCGGTAGCCACGTAGACGGTCTTGCGATTCTGCGGGTCCACGGCCAGTGCGCTGAGTGGAGCATTGGGCAGGCTATTTTGCAGGCTGATCCAGTGCGCACCTCCATCGGTCGAGCGATAAAGGTTGTGCACGACCAACTGCTGCGAATTCATCCCTTCGACCGTCCCATAGACGGTGTTGCCGGTGGGATCGTGGGCGTCGAGGGTCAGGCTTGCAATATCCAGCCCGCCGTTGTTGAAGGCACGAGAGCTGTTGGTCACGGGATTGGCGGTCAGATCGGTCCACACCGGCGCGGTGCTGCTGCTGGGATCGATCACTGCGCTCAGTACATGACCGGGCAAATTGGCGCCGTTGATCGCGCCATACATGCCCACGACGACAACTTCCGTACCATTGGCCAGAGGCAGCGCGGCCATGGAGCGGATCAGCGCATCGCCGCTGCAAGATGTGTTTTGACCGCCGTCGAGAATCGCGCTCACGGCATTGCTCGCCGTCCAGCCCACGCCACTGGCCGGACCGCGCCACACTCGACACGTCCCGATCAGCAACTGCGTGTCGTCCAGCTGGTCCACCAGAAACGGCGCGGGAGTGGTCATGGAGAGACCGTCCTCGACCACCAGAGGCAACGGCGTGGTGGAGTAGTCCAGCACCGCATTGAAACTGGCGGGCGGAGCTCCCGCAGACGCCCGTCCCTGCTGAATGGAGACGCCCGCGCTGTTATTGACGTACCAATGATTGCTCGCCGCATCGATGGCCACCGGTCCGCCCTGCCCGGTCAGAATCTGTGGCCAGTCACCGCTCGGAGCGGTCGCGCCATTCACGCCCACCGTGCCGTTCACTCCCAGCCCTGCCATCAGTGCGTAGGGGTTGGAGGAGGATTGCGCCAGCGTCGCGAGCTCGGTCAGCGAAGCGAATCCGCCATTGAGATTCTGAAAGTGTGTGGCGTCGGTGGGGTCGCAGGCTGTGCCGCTCTCGCCGAACTGGTCGGCGGACCTCCACAGCCCACCATCGTTGCCCACAATGATCTCGTCGGAGTTGACCGCGCTACCCAGCAGCGCGTGCTGATAGGCTGCGACTTTGGCGCTCATACAGGTGGCGGCGTTGGTGGTGTTGCTCCAGGCGCACCCTGTGGCCAGACTGCACTTCCACAGATCGTCGGCGCCGGCCAGCAGGATGGTGTCGGCCCCGGCGTTGAGCGCGTAGGGGACCGCGGCCAATGAGAGCGTGTAATCCCCATTGGCGATGGTGGCTGCACCGTAAATCGTGTTGGTTTCCAGTTTGGCGGTGCTGAGTTGGGTTGCGAAGGTGATGCCGGTATTGGCGCAGGCTGTGCCATTCCAATTGCACGAATCCTGCCACAGGCCCTGATCCTGGTTGAAGAAGTTGGTAGTCCAGGCAAAGGTGTCGCCGGTATATGGATTGACCGCCAGCGCGCCACGAAAGATGGGGCAGTCCTCAGAGCCAGGAAGGTCGGAAAGTGTCGGGCAATTACCGGCTGTCAGATTCGCTCCCGGCTGCGCGGCGAGGCGCGTCCAGTTCATCCCGTCCGTCGACTGGTAGTAGCCGTGATAACGCACCGCCGCGATGAACAGAGAGCGGCGGGGATTCCACACTACCGCCGTGGCGGCATTCCCGTCGTAGAGTTGCGAAGGGGGGTAGACAGCTCCCTGCACCACCTGACTGCCATCGGCGATGGTGGCCAGATTCCAGTTCACGCCGCCATCGGTCGAATAATACAGGCCCTCATAGCTGGCACTGGCCTGAACCGCATTGACCAGCGTCGCCTCGCGGGCCTGAGAGACAGCAGCTACCACCGTCTGCGGAGTGCTCCCGCTCCAGGCAAAGCCGGCAAAGCCTTCACCCACAAAGCTCCATGGCTGCTGATTGGCGGTGCTCTGCTTCAGCGTCCAGGTGCTGCCTCCATCTGTGGAGCGCAGAATCCCCATGCCGTAATAGGAGTCCAAGGCATCGTTGGGGTCTCCGGTCCCGGCCAGGACCACACCGGTTCCGCCCGGCTGCACCGTCAATGCGCCGATGCTGAACGAGGTATCCAAACCAAGTGTCGAGAGCGAATCGATCAACGGCGTGAAGGTCAGGGTGGGAGTGGCTGCGGTTTTCACGTAGGACGCTGACCACACCCCGCCGCCGGTGGTTCCCACATAGAGGGTATTGGTGGTGGAGTTGGACGTATCCAGCGCCAGCGAGGTGACCCGTCCGGTCACCAGCCCATAGCTGGCAGTAGAAACCGCCGCCGGTCCAATCGACTGCCAGGAGTTTGTATAGGAGGTTTGCGCCAGCAACGCCGGGAAGGCCAGAAACAGCGCCGCGCACAACACGCCCCAAACACGCTGCCTGATCCCGCACCGCGCCACAGATTCGGAATGCCGCTGAAAAGCCCGCATCGCCGCACACTTCTGCTGCTGGAGCTACCCTCTCCTCAACGTACGGGGAGGATTGGCTCGCAGCCTGATCGTTTCAAGGAAGGAAACGCGCAGCACCCGGGATCGGGACCGATTATAGTCCGAAAACGATACAGTTTTTTGCGTGAATTTGCGGATTTTGCGTACCAGATTCCGGGTGCAGACAGCCTCCTGAATCGGACACAACCAATCGAATTCCGCCCACCGCGCAGAGGAAGGACTTCAGGGACGCACTCACGGATTGCAGTTTCTTGAACAATCCTGCTGCCCCTTGTATCGCTTCGCATCGAACTTCCTGGCCAGCGATGTTCCGGTCATCGTCCGCACCAGCCCGAAGACCGGGCGGTTGAACCACGGACGGTCGTGTTTGCCGACAATCGCCCAGGCAATCCCGGCATAGCCGTTGGGGTCGCGCCCATCCAGTTGATAGCGGTCATTGAGCAGCACCGCCCAGTCAAAGGCGGTCGCGGGGGTTGGCGCCCACTCCAATATCTTTTTAGCCCAATACATGCGCATGTAGCCGTGCATCCAGCCGGTTTGCACCATCTCCCGCTCGGCCGCGTTCCATAATTCATCGGCGGTTTCGCCGCGCTCCAGTTGCTCCAGGCTGTAACGATAAGGACGCGGGTCTCCGGCGTGCTCCACAAGCGTCTTCCGCGCCCACGGCTCCGCACACTCCCAGTGATCGTAGTTGGGATTGTGACGCACAAAGAGAACCGCCAGCTCCCGCCAGCCAATCAGCTCATCAAGATACTTCTCCGCGACGGTCGCGTTTGCCCACCCCGCGCTCACCGCATTGCGCACCGCCAGCGCAATGGTCAGAGGCCCGATGTTGCCGAAGTGCAGCCACGGTGACAGACGGCTGGTGCCGCTTGACTCAGGGTGATTTCTTTTTACCGCATAGTCAACCAACTCGTAACGCACAAACTCATGCAAACGCGCCAACGCCGCATGGGTGCCCCCGCGAAAGCTGTCCACGGGCAAGATGCTGCGATCCAGTTTCGTGAAGCCCTGAGTGATCTCTTTATCGAGAGAAAAATCGAGAGAAAAATCGAGAGAAAAACGCGTCAAAGTCTTGCGCGGTGAAAAACGATGAAGCGGCATGGCCACTTCACTGGCCAGCAGATAGTTGGGCAGTTCCCTGCGCAGATGGGGGCGAAAGTGGTGCAGCAGAAAGTAGCTGCGGCCAAAGACGCGCGATGGAACAATTACATCTGCATCCACTGTCCAGAATGGCAGGCGCAGTTTTTTGGCCAGGACCTGACGCCAGCGCTCCGGCTCGCGGCAGGGATTCTCGTCGCCCACCAGCAGCGCCGCCTCCACTTCGGCCAGAAACGCCTGCAACGTCTCCGGCGAACGGCGCACCACAAAGCTGATCCCGCGCTCCGCCGCATCTTCGGCTACATCGCGCAATCCCTGGGCAAGAAAGTGATAATGGCGCAAGTTGGCGTTGGGATAGTTGGAGATGACCTGAAAGTAGATCACCACCGGCAGGCCCAGCAGGTTCGCCGCATGGATCGCCAGATCCAGCGCGGGATTGTCGAGAATACGCATCGCCCGCTGCATCCAGTAGACGACGCAGTGCCCCTCTTTCAACGGAGTGCCGCCCCGGCGCACCAGAACGCGAGGATCATCGAGTAACCGGGCAAGCTCTTCCGGCATATCTTTTGGTTGGGGCATGTGGTGATTGGATGCGCAGCAGAGGTACGGAGATGAACAATCCGTGATCGAGAGATTTGGGCTCCCACCCTTGCGACAAAAGCGCCGCACGGATGGGGCACGGAAGATGTTGACGCGAGTCAGGCTACTCTTTCATCAGCCTGGTTCAGGAGTCTTATCCTTTCCAAAAGGCGATCACCATTCCTCCGGCCACGATCAGCGAGCCGCCGGCGTAGACCGGCACGGTGGGAGTCTGACCGAAGCGCACTTTAGCAACAATCTGGGCCATCACGAAGAAGAGGGCAACATAAACGCCTAACAGCTTGCCGAAGTCCCAGCGGGGGATGTTGACAACTGAACCGTAAGCTGCCAGTACGGCGACTCCGGCGGCAAAGGCCACGATCCGGCCCAGCCCCGAGGAGCGATAAAAGCTATTTTGAAAGAAGGAGTCACCGAAGACCTCCAGAAAAGCGGCAATGGAAAGAGCGACAGCCGCCCCCAGCGGGGTGGCAACCACCCGGTCAAGAAGCTCCATAGGATGTGACCTCCAGTAGGATGGGAGGAAATTGCGGGGAAGCGCGATCTCCTCCGGTTAGACCCATCAAATACGACGTGTACCGTATCCTTGAGCTAGATACTAGATGTAGATGCATTAGAATTCCATCAAGACGCAAGCATCGGACGCCCATTAAGACAATTCATCGGTTTGCGGAGTCGATTCCGGTGGGCGGGCGTTTATCCATCCTCCGAGCTGCATCTGTATTCCCTTCGAGACCAGTGCGAAGCACCCCGGAAAGGAACGACCATGAAATACGCCGGATTGCTGGCCCTGCCAGCCGGATTTTTTCTGACCCTCGCCGCTTTGATTCTGTATCCAGCTCCCGCACCCCGCGCGGTGTTTGTTGTCTGCGGCTTGCTGGTTGAGTTTGTTGGCCTGGGTGTGGCCGTGCGCGGTCACATGGAATCCCGCGGAGGCCGTCTCTAATGATCATGCCTACGTCGCCCCTTCCTGTTTCCCTGACCGAATCCGCCTTTGCACTGACGCTCGCCCTACTTTTTTTGGCTCCACTGGCCATCGCCGGAGTGGCGCTGATCAATACCGGCCTGGGCCGCTCGCGCTCGGCGGCGCAGGCGCTGCTGGGCAATCTGGCCATTCTGACCGTCGCGGTGTTGGCCTTCGCCATTCTCGGCGCTACCCTGGCCGGCAGCCAGCCGGGCGCAATTGGAGCCGCTGGACTCACTTTCAACCTGGCCGGTCAGCCCTGGAACTGGGTTGGAACTGCTCCCTTCCTGCTGACCGGACTGGCTACTTCGCCGGCACAGGCGCAGTTGGCCGTGCTCTTTGAGTTTCTCGCCGTAGCTCTGGCGGCCATGCTGCCCTGGGGATCGGGCGCGGACCGCCTGCGTCTCACCGCTGGCCTCTTCATCGCCGGCATCATCGCCGCTCTGGTCTTCCCCTTCACCGCCCACTGGATCTGGGGCGGCGGCTGGCTTGGACAGTTGGGCGTGAACTTCGGCCTGGGAAAGGGCTTTCTGGACCCCGGCGGCGCGGCGACCGTTCACGCGCTGGGCGGACTGGGTGCGCTGGCCGTGGTTTGGATCGCCGGCCCCCGGCGCGGCAAGTTCCCCAAAGAAGGACTCTCCACAGCCATGCCCGGCCACAACGCCGTCTACGTGCTCTTTGGCGCGCTGCTGGCCCTGGTGGGCTGGCTGGCCTGGAATGGCGCTGGTTCGATTCTGTGGCTGCATGCGCCGCTTAGCTCGCTGCCGGTCACCGCGCTCAATACCCTGCTCACCGCTGCCGGAGCCCTGGCCGCAACCTATACGGTCACTCGCATCCGCTTTGGCAAGCCCGACGCCAGCCTCTGCGTCAACGGCTGGCTGACCGGACTGGTCGCCTCCAGCGCCAGCGCCGCCGTGCTGAATTCCGCTCAGTCCATTGTGGTGGGCGTCATCGCCGGCATCGTTACGCCGCTGCTGGTGGAACTATTTGAGCTGGCCCTCTCCATCGACGATCCCTCCGGCGCCATCACCGTCCACGGCGCGGGAGGCCTGTGGGGACTTTTGGCCGTAGGACTCTTCGCCTCACAGCCGGGGCAACTGGTCGCGCAACTGGTGGGCATCGCCACCCTGCTCGGCCTGGTTCTGCCGCTCTTTTACCTGCTCTTTGCCCTGCTCAATCGCTGGGTTCCCTTCCGCGTCGATTCCGACGGCGAACGCATCGGCATGGATCTGCACGAACTGGGCGGTGGGGCTTATCCGGAGTTCGTCATTCATCGCGACGAGTCGTACCGGTAGGGACTACTAGGGACTAAGGGACTAGGGACTGAGGGACTGGTTTGGACTGTGGTCAATGATCTGACGAAGCGGCGAGCCTTGTTCAAGGTTCGCCGCTTTTTTCGTCTTTCTCTACCGTGCTCCTGCATGAGCAGCCATGTGTGCCAAACTATCAGGCAGGACGAGGAGGAATGATGGTCCGCATCAATCTGGAATACCAAGGCGATCTGCACTGCAGCGCAATCCATGAACCCTCCGGCAGCCAACTGGCAACCGATGCTCCCAAAGACAATCAGGGCCGCGGAGAGAGTTTTTCGCCGACCGATCTGGTGGCCACCGCACTGGGCAGTTGCATGCTGACGATCATGGGCATCGTAGCCCGCACCCACAAGATTGAGATCGCCGGTGCCACGGCCACCGTCGAGAAGGAGATGAGCAGCGCTCCTCCCCGCCGCATCGCCCGCCTGGCAGTGAAGATTCACGTACCTCAGCCGGTCAGCCCCGAAGACCGCAAACGGCTGGAAAACGGCGTGCATACCTGCCCGGTTCACAAGAGCCTGCACCCGGAGATGGAGATCCCGGTCGAGTTCGTCTGGGGTTCCTGAGGAATCTCAGGCTTTGGCCGCGCCTGGCATGATTTCGTTTCCTCAGAACCACGCGACCGGAGTCCCCGGTACAATGAAGTCACTCAGCCCGCTTGGCTGTACTTCCCCCCCCCGGCCGATATGCCGGAACTGGATTGAACCCCGATGAAAAAGATTCTTTTAGGTCTGTATGCCGCCGTTACCGTCGCTTTGCTGGGCTGGGGCTACTATCAGGCCATCTACGTCGCCCCGGACGAAGCCACCATGCACGAGATCCAGCGTGTCTTCTACTATCACGTGCCCTCGGCGATGCTGGCCTTTCTCTTCTTTGTGGTCAGCCTGGCCGGCTCGATCGGTTTTCTGGCCTTCCGGCGCAACCATCCCAACCGCGCGCAGATCTCTGATGCCTGGGCGCTGGCCGCTGCTGAAGTCGGCGTCATCTATTGCACCGTGGTGCTGATTACCGGACCGCTCTGGGGCCGCCGTGCCTGGGGCATCTGGTGGACCTGGGACGCCCGGCTGACCACCACCCTGGTTTTGTGGCTGATCTACGTCAGCTATCTGCTGCTGCGGCGTTTTGCCGCCGGTCCGCAGATGCAGACGCTGGCCGCGGTGCTGGGCATCTTTGGCGCGCTCGATGTGCCGATCGTCTATATGTCCAACCGCTGGTGGCGCACGCAGCACCCCTCCCCGGTGATGGGCGGAGGCGAGAATTCCGGCCTCGACCCGGCAATGATGACGGCCTTTCTCTGGAACATTCTTGCCTGGGCGGCCTGGGGACTGCTGCTGCTGGCCCTGCGCTACAACGTCGAACGCGAGCAGCAAAAGCTCGCCGCTCTGGAAGCGCAGGACGCGCTGGAAAGCATCTAGGAGGAACCCATGGACACAAGAGCCATTCTCGACCACCAGTTTTTGATCGCTGCCTATACCGTTACCTGGGTTCTGCAACTGGGATATCTGGCCTGGCTGGGCTTGAAGTGGCGTGCGCTGAAGCGCGCCAACGCCAACCGCAGCAAGCGTTAGCAACCTGTTTTCAATGAATTGGAACACTATTGAAAAAGGCTCCCATCTCTCTCCATGAGGAAGTGGGAGCTTTTTTAGGTTCGGAACTGCGGCTCCCGTTACATTATTCAATCGAGTTTGTATGACGGCGTAAGACACATGACTCTCCATCCAGGTTGGGGAGTTTGCATTAACTGCAGTAAAATTTTTTATGCATCCCACCTATCGGGCAGCGGGTCTAACACGTTTCGTTCAAGAGGCGGTCTTGAAGTGGTATTCCCCGATCCAGTCAGCGGATGGATGATTCTCACGTGGCCGCACGTTTGGACACGAGGAGAAGTACCATGCATGATCTGTTGATTGCCCTGGCATTTATTGGAATGGTGATTGCCCCAGCAGTTGTAGCTGCCAAATCTGGCGTAGATTCAGACGATACTGACTAATTTTCGAGCGGTTTTCAGCTGTGGCGCCGCTTTCTGACTCTGCGATGCCCTGCGTAATCCGTGAGCTCTCCTGCCCGAGCGCGCATTGCCCTCCGCCACCCTGGAGATTAGACTTGGGGCTTGAGAGGCCCATCATGCTGGTCGTTATGAAGGCACAGGCGACGCCGGAGCAGATCCGGGCGGTCTGCGAACACATTGAGCAACTGGGCTTTCGTGCCCACCCCCTGCCTGGCGCACAGCGCACCGCCATCGGAATCACCGGCAACCAGGGTGAGGTGGACTGCGGCGATCTCGAAGACCTTCCCGGCGTCACCGACGTTATCCACGTCACCAAACCCTACAAACTGGCCAGCCGCGATGTGAAGCAGGAAGACACGGTCATCCGCTTCCCCGGCTGCGCGGCGACCATTGGCGGCAGCACTCTGGCCATCATCGGCGGCCCCTGTTCCATCGAAAGCCGCGATCAGGCGTTCACGATAGCCGAACAGGTAGCCAAGGCGGGGGCGCAGTTTTATCGCGGCGGCGCATTCAAGCCCCGCACCTCGCCCTATGCCTTTCAGGGACTGGGTCTGGAAGCGCTGCAGATCATGGCCGAGATTCGCGACCGTTTTGGACTGCGCATCGTCACCGAGGCCATTGACAGCCAATCGCTGGAACTGGTCGCGGAGTGGGCCGACGTGATCCAGATCGGGGCGCGCAATATGCAGAATTTTTCCCTGCTGAAACAAGCAGGACGATTGCGCAAGCCGGTGCTGGTCAAGCGTGGACTGAGCGCCACGCTGGATGAGTTTCTGATGGCCGCCGAGTACGTGATGAGCGAGGGCAACTATCAGGTGATCCTTTGCGAGCGCGGAGTACGCACCTTTACCGACCACACCCGCAACACCCTGGACCTGAGTATCGTTCCCGCGGTGCGGAAACTGAGCCACCTGCCGATCCTGGTCGATCCCAGCCACGGCACGGGCAAGCGGGACAGCGTGCTGCCCATGGCCCGTGCAGCCATTGCCTGCGGCGCTGACGGGGTGATGGTCGAGGTGCATCATCAGCCGGAAAAGGCGCTCTCCGACGGGCCGCAATCGCTCTATCCCGAACAGTTCGCGCGCATGATCAATGAACTGGAGCAGATTGCCCCGGTGGTTGAGCGGCGGGTGGTGCGAGGCACTCACGCCGAAACCACGCCGATCTAAACCAAAAGCAGGTTCTTCGCTGCGCTCAGTGATGACAGTTCTTTTTGAAAGAGTCGGCCTATCAAGGCCTTAGAAGCAGGAGCCCAATTCTGGCTTTTGATCCATGATCGGGCCATGAATGATTCCAGGGCCGCTACAATCGAAGCTAACTGTATTTCAGAACGCCGGATCACGCTATGACATTGTGGAACGCCACACCTTTCCGACTTTTTGCGCTTGCACTGCCGACTCTGGCGGCCTGCGCTTCGCTTACGGCTTGTCGCGCCCACGACTTTCCGCAATACCCGCCTGATTATCGCGAGTACGCCTATGTGACCAACGGCGGCAGCGGGACTGTTTCTGTCATCGACGTGGTTAATGTGCGTCTGGACCGCGAGGTGGCGGTAGGGTTGAATCCGGTGGCCGTGGCCGCCAGCCCCACGCGCAATGAAGTTTACGTGGTCAATGCCGGCCCGGAGAATGGACTCGGCTGGCTCACGGTGATCAATGCCGAGAACAACAGCGTTGCCGGCTCGATTGCACTGCACAAGCAGCCGCTCTCGGTCGAACTGGACCCCAACGGAGACGTGGCTTATGTGGCCAACTCAGAATCGAATACGGTTTCAGTGGTCGATCTGAAGAATCGCCGCGAGGTAGCGCAGATTGGCGCTGGCGAGGAGCCGGTCTTCTCCCGCCTGTCGCCTGACGGCAAGACGCTGGTGGTCGCTGACCGCCGGGGCAACTCGGCTACGGTGATCGATGCCGCCACGCGCACCACCCGCGCCGTCTTTGCCGGCTGCCCAGGGGCTTCGGACGTGGTGATTCTGCCCGATTCGTCCAAGGCATTCGTGGCCTGCGCGGCGGGCCATCAGGTGCTCTCGATTGCGCTGGCACATACGCCAGGCCATAATCCCGCCAAGCCGGATACGATGCCTGCTCGGCCCGACCGCATGGAAGCGCTGCTGGATGTGGGCCACAACCCGGTCCAACTGGCGCTCAAGCCGGATGGCGGCGAATTCTTCTCGCTCAATGCGCTCTCCGACTCTGTCTCCGAGGTAATCACCAACACCAACGACGTGAGCAACTCGACTTTAATGGGCGCTGGCCCAGTGCACGGACTGGTCTCGAGCGACAATTCCCTGCTTTATGTCAGCAATCAGCGTTCCCAGGAAGTGACCATCTACGCCATTGACGACGGCAAGCGGCGCGGTTCGATCCATGTAGGCGACGGCCCTTCGGCGCTGGCGTTTTCAACCGCGGGGCACTTGCTCTTTGTTGTCGATACGCGCTCTGGCGATGTGGCGGTGGTGCGCACCGCTTCGCGGTCGCTCTTCACGCTGCTGCCCAGCGGACGCAATCCCAACGCAATCGCAGTCAAAGCGTTCAAGGTGCAGTAGTTTTTGCGTTGTCGTTGTTGTGGAGCCAGAAAAAGGCCTCTGCGGAGATGAATCTTCGCAGAGGCTTTTTTCTGTGTATGAACCGCTCTCCCAGTGGGGAGTCTCAGAAATGCTAGATAAACAGAATGGTCATTCTGAGCGAAGCGAAGAAAGTATAGTCAGGGCGCGAACTTTAGAGACAAGATACTCGTGGCGAAAGCTGTGGCTGAAACAGCGAATTAGCCCGCTTCTCGGAGTTGGCACGTTGGCGGAGATGATCGCCCAGAGAAATTAAAGTTGTTGCGTTGAAAGCACCAGACGCTCTGCGACGGCCTCGACGATCTGCTCGTGAACTTCGTCGATGCTCAGGTTGCCTTCGATACAGACCACGCGATCCGGCTCGCGCTGGGCGATCTCGCGGTATTTATCCCAGACACGGCTGAAGAAGGCGTCCTTTTCGCTTTCGAAACGGCTTTCGTCCTGACCGGCCTGCTCGGCGACGCGCTGATTGCGGCGGCGGGCCCGTTCCAGGCTGGACTCAAGCGAAGGTAACAGGAGCAGGGTCAGATCGGGCTGCAGGTTTCCGCAGAGCAGCCGATGAAAGCCAAGAACGATCTCAGAGCCCAACTGCCGTCCGCCACCCTGGTAGGCCTCGGTGGAGTCGGTAAAGCGGTCGCAAAGGACGATCTTGCCGGCATCGAGCGCGGGCTGGATCACCTCGGCGATGGCCTGGGCGCGGTCGGCAAACATCAGAGCCATCTCCGCCAGGGGTGCAAGCCCCGTAGAGCGGGAGTCGAGAAGCAACGCGCGAATGCGGTCGCCGGTGGCCGTGCCGCCAGGTTGCCGGGTCATAACAATGGATTGCTGGGGCGTCGAGGCGGGCAGGTGTTTTTCCAGCCAGCCAGACAAGCGCCTGATCTGCGTGGTTTTCCCGGAACCGTCCAAACCTTCGAGTGTGATGAAGAGGCCGCGCTGCATGGGCTGAGTCTACCACTGTCCGCGAGGAAATGAGGAGACTAAGCTCCATCGGTTGTGTTACAAACAAGTAATTTTGAACCTTACCGGGCGCGGTCTGCCGCGTACCCCCTGGAGTTACATGACACTGAATCTTCGCACTTTGCACAAACTGGCCGCTTGCGGCATTTTCACCTTCGCCTTGACGCTTGCCACTCAACTCAACGCCCAGCACCTAACCCTGGAAGGCCAGACTGGCGGCTTCATCACCCCCACCGCCTACGTGGTTGACACAGCCAAGGGCAAATTCTTCTCCCATCCCGCCGTTGGCTTTCACTTCATCAGCGCCAAAGCAGTGATCGGCGATTTTGAGACATTCAGCGTTACCGAGGGTTTTGCCAATCGGGCCGAAGTGGGCTATACCCGCAGCGTGCATCAGGAAGGCAACGCGGCGGCGGCCACCGCCACCAATGCTGCTACCAGCAACCTCTGGGACTTCAATGGCATGAACATCTTTCATGGCAAAGTCGTAGGGATCAAGGATGGACAGTTCGGGCCCTGGACACCGGGTCTGGCGGTTGGCGGCGTGTTGCGCACCGACGACAGGTTCGTCTCCGGCGCGGCTCTCCCGCTGGCCGTGGAAGCCTACGATGAGTTCTGCGTTACAAGCAAACTGTGCACTGCGGAGGCTGTTCCGGCCGTCAAGTCCTATACCAACGGCGATGTCTACATCGCTGTCACCAAGACCTGGGCCAAAAAGCCGGTCCCCTTTCTGGCGAACTTCGGCTGGAAGGCTACCAATGCCGCCATCCTGGGTATCGGCGGGCAGAGCACGCGCTTTGGCGGAGTGTTTTTCGGTGGACTGGGCATTCCTCTGCCCCTCACCCACGGATTCGTAGCTGTTCCTTCCGCTGGATTCTCGCAGGAGCCGCACTCGGTCAAGGGTCTGGGTCCGAACTCTCCACTCGGCACTCCACCCAGTGCTATTCCGCTAGTCGCCAGCAGGGCTGACCTGCCCACCACGCTGGACTACGCTGTGCGCGTCACCCAGCGCGAACATCCGCACTTCAGCTTCGATATCGGCGTCGGTCAGGTTGCGGGAAATATCGGTTCCACGATTGTCCCTGTTGCCCTGCCATCTCCGCCCTATGTGACAACGGTCAATGTACCCGTTAATCTGAAGGCGCGCAGCGTGTTGGGCTTGGGCCTCAGCTACCGTTACTAAATTTCAACCCACAGAAAACCGGGCTTGCCGATGCGCTCTATGCGCTATGGCAGACCCGGTTTTTTATTGTCCGAAAGATGTACCGTCCAGGTAATTGCACCCCGCCGAGCAACTTCTTCCGGGTGGGCGGGTTGTTAGAAGGTAGACTTACTGCTGTAATGCGTTCTCTATTTTGTTGTCTTAAGCAGGTTTTGGAGGGTTTTCCATGCGAGTAATTCGTTCCGCACGTTGGCTGGTTCTGGCGCTGTTTATGGTTGTTCTCGCCGTTCCGTCGTTTGCTGGTGTTCTCATCAGTGTGAACTTTGCTCCGCCAGTGCTACCGGTCTATGACCAGCCGCCCTGCCCGGAGCCCGATCTGATGTGGACGCCCGGTTTCTGGTCCTACGGACCGGATGGCTACTTCTGGGTTCCCGGCGCATGGGTTCCGGCTCCCTACGAGGGCGCGCTGTGGACGCCTGGTTACTGGGGCTGGGCGGACGGCCTGTATGTCTTCCATGAAGGCTACTGGGGCCCACACGTTGGCTACTACGGTGGCGTGAACTACGGCTTCGGCTACATGGGCATCGGCTTTGTGGGCGGCGAGTGGCGTCATGGCTTCTTTGCCTATAACACGGCTGTCATGCACGTTGACGGGCGGTATGTACACACGACCTTTGAAGACCGAGGGATTGTGGAGCGCGCCTATGTGGACCGTAACAACCGCGTGGCCTTCAGTGGCGGCCCTGGTGGCATTCGCCACATGCCGAGCCCCGAAGAACGCATGGCAGAGCGTGACCAGCACATTGCTCATACGTCCTTCCAGCAACAGCACGAGTTGAGCTTCCGCAACGACCGCGGTTCCTATGTCAAGAACAACGGCGGCCATCCGCAGAATCTGGTTGTCTCGCATCCTCTGGGAGGGGAGTCTCATGCCGCCCCGGCTGGAATGCATCAGGAACGCCCGGACTTCCATAGCGGCGCACCTGCCAATCAGTCTGGGCCTCATGGCTTCCAGAATGAGCCTGCTCGACCCTATCAGGCTCCGCAGCAGCAGTCGCACCCTGATTACCAGCAGCAGCGGCCTGCAGGCCAATCGCAACCGGCATACCAGCAGCAGCGCCCGACAACCCCGTCGCAGCCTGCCGCACAACCACAACGGCCCGCAGCGCAGCCGCAACCTGCAGTGCAGCCACAGCGGCCTGCCGCGCAGCCACAGTCGCAGCCTCACACGGCACCGGCAGCGCGTCCGGCTCCTGCGGCTGCTCCCAAGGCAGCCCCCAGCAAGGACAAGGACAAGAAATAGCACTGTATTCAGCGCAGAAATGCAGCGAGGCCCACGGTTCGCCGTGGGCCTCGTTGCGTTTGGAAACTACAGCAAAACCGTAGTCGATGTATCCCGAAACCAACTCTCCCAAGTCAGCGCGATCATCAGGGAGTGATAACCTGCCTGAAAGCAAATCAGGATACAGTATCTCTGGATTTGCACTCAATCATGGCTTGACCAGTTCCATACCGGCGATCTCGATCTCCAGCCCACCGAAGTCGGGGTGGTCGTTTTCGCGAATGCGATAGGCGACATCGACGCGGGAGTCCTTCGCCAGCCCCAGTAACTGTGCACGAGCCGCCTGATCCCAGCCAACTGCTTTGATCGACCCATGCGTCGTTGGTCCAATAGAAATATCCTGGGACAGATCCAGCCGCAGGTGCCGTTCCTTCATGAAGCGCGGCGCGGTAGCCAGACGCGCATTGCGGGCGACAAAGACCGGCTCGGCGTTGCCGTGGCCGAGCGGCTCCAGCTTGCGCAGCCAGCCGGCCAGCACGGGAGTGATGCGGTCCAGCGGCAGCTCGGCATGAATCTTTAAGAGGTGTTCCGGTTCGCGGTCGGCCAGGTGCTCGTTGGCATAAAGGCGAAGGCGACGCTTCAACTCGGGCAGTGAGGCAGTGGGCAGGGAGAAGCCTACGGCGAAGGCGTGACCGCCGAAGCGGGTGAAGACATCCGAACAACTCTCCAGTGCGGGCAGCAGCGGAAAGCCCTCGACGGAGCGGCCAGAGCCGTAGGCCTCGCCATCTTCAATGCTGACCACCAGCGCCGGTTTGGCGGTGCGCTCGACCACGCGCGAAGCAAGAATGCCGATCACGCCGCGGTGCCAGCCTTCGCCGTCCACCACCAGCAGACGGTCGGTGGCTAGTTCCTCGTCGGTCTCCAGACGTTTCAGGATGGCGTTCAGGGCGGTCGCTTCGGTATCGCGACGATCGCGATTGAGCTGATCGAGCTTGTCGGCGAGTTCGGCGGCGCGGGCCACGTCGCGGGTGGTGAAGAGCTCGATCACCTCCGAGGCCACATCCATGCGGCCGGCGGCATTGATGCGGGGCGCGATGCGAAAGCCTACGTCAAAGCCGCTCACCGGCCTGGCCTTGGGATCGATCTTGGCGGTGGCAAAAAGGGCGCGCAGTCCGGGACCAGCGGGCTGGCGCAGTTCCTTCAAGCCCAGCGCGGCAATTACCCGGTTCTCGCCCTTAAGCGGAACAGCGTCGGCGATGGTGGCGATGGCGGCCATCTTCAAAAAACTGGGCAGAATCTTTTCCCGAGTGCGCACGGGGTCACGCTGCTCCAGCACGGCCTGGGCCAGCTTGAGAGCGATGGCCGCTCCACAGAGGGATTTTTCTGGATAGGGGCAGCCGGGCAGGTTGGGATTCAGGATCGCCAGGGCGTGGGGAATCGCTTCGTCCGCCGCCGGCAGATGGTGGTCGGTGATGATCAGGTCCAGCCCCAGTTGCCGCGCCGTCTCCGCTTCGGTAAAAGCGCGCATTCCGGTATCGACGGTGATGACCAGCTTGGCGCCGTCGACAAAGGCAGCCTTCAGAACATCGGATTGCAGTCCGTAGCCTTCCTTGAGCCGATGGGGTACATGGAAGCGGGCGATGCCGCCCAGCATCTCAATGGCGGTTTTGAGCAGAACGACGGCGGTGGTTCCGTCCACATCGTAGTCGCCGTAGAGCAACACCGGTTCGCGGGCGTCGATGGCCTGATTCAGGCGCGCGGCGGCCTTGTTCATGCCCAGCATTAGCCTGGGGTCGTGCAGATGGCTGGCTTCGGGATTGAGAAAGGCGTGTGCTTCGGCGGGCTGATGAATGCCACGAGCGATCAGCAGCTCAGCAAGCACCATGGGAATGCGCGCAGCGTGGGCCAATTCGGTGGCCTCGGCGGGGTGCGCTTCAGCCAGAACCCAGCGTTGGCGGGGGCGGATCAGGTTGCGCGGCGCGCCCGGCGGCGAGGAAGCCGCCGGGGTTGCGCCGGTTGGAATTGCTGCGCTCACGAGAACTACTCGTCTTCGTGGTCGTGACCGCAATCGCAGTCGTCGCCGCAGCCGCCTTCGCGATCTTCGAGGAGGATGTCCTGGAAGCTCTCAATGTCTTCCAGCAAGCTCTGGAAGCGCTCGTACCACTCGGTCGTGGTCTCATGCAGGAAGGCGACGCCCTGATAGACGTAACCAATCTGGATGTAGCCCACCTTGCCGGTGTACTTGCGCAGCCACTGTGCCTCGACCAGTTCGCTGGCCTCGTCGTCGGGGAAGTTCATCTCGCTGGCTTCTTCGATCAGCGCTTCCAGTTCATCATTCTCCAGCGTCATATCGCTGAAGGTGACAAAGGGAGCGCCAACGTGTTTGGCCATCTCGACGAAATCTTTCCAGGCGTCGGGGTTATCGCGGTCTTCCCATACGATGGAGGGAATTTCCTCGGTAACGTATGCGGGAACGCGGCGTAATCCGTGACCTTCAATGAAGGCCACCATATCGTCTTTCAGCGGAAGAAGGTTGTCTGTGCTCATAGTCAAGTCCCTATTTTCGCAGAAATGGCCGGCAGAACGGAGCATTCTTGTGAAAACTTCGACTTCCCTGGCCGTATCAGGCCGAAACGAGGAAGTATTCTGGAACTTCCCCGTCCTATTTTGGAGGTCTTGCCAGTGCCCGCATTTGAACACCACGTCTTTGTCTGCCACAACTCCCGGCCCGCCGACGCGCCCCGCACTTCCTGTACTGCCGACGGCAAGAGCGATCTGCACACCCAGTTGCAGCAGTTGACCAAGGCTGCGGGATTGGGCGGCAAAGTGCGCATCAACAAGGCCGGCTGCCTGGACCAGTGTGAACACGGTCCGGTGATGGTGGTCTATCCCGAAGCGGTCTGGTACGGCAATGTGCAGGCCTCCGACGCCGCCGAGATTGTGGCTGAACACCTGATCGCGGGCCATCCCGTCGAGCGGCTGCGTCTGAACGACGAGTGCCTCAACAGCAAAAACTGCCCGCACCGCGACTGATTTTCGATTTTTTATTGATCCGAATCGCAGGTACCGAGACCTCGTGCCCACAGAGCGAGCGTGACCAATCACATTTATTTATCAAGTAAAACGATTTAGTTTAATTGCAGCGAGATTATTCGGGTGCTCCAAAGGCTTCGTGTGCCTGCAGGCAGCGGCCACACTCTGTATCCTTTCCACTTTTCTTGTACATTGAGCCCGCTCATGCTGCACCTTGAAGCGCGCAGACGGTCTAGCAGACTGGGGACACCGGGGTATTCCAGAAAAGATGAAGCGTGTTCAGAATACTTCAAAATGCTTCAGAATACTGTTGACAATCTTTACAAAAAACTCCTAATGTGTTGCTGGCGCGTTTACTTAATCGTTTTGGTTGTCACCTTAATCGATTTTGCGGAGACGCTTCCGTTCAAACCGCCAAGCACTTGCACAACCGATCGGCCGCCAACCTTCCAAGCACGGAGGGCATGCCGTTTCTTGTGCCCGCAAAGCCGCATGACGCTCCCACAAGGGGCGCCAGCAGCTACTACATCCACTGTTCCACAACTTAGGAGGATGCATGACGCAGTTCACTCAATCCCGCGCAGGAAAGACATCGGGCTTCACCGCCTGGTGGACCGTCCTGAGCCTGGGACTCTGTCTTTTTCTCGGGTCCGCGACCGCTTGGTCGCAGGTCATCACCGGCAGCATCTCTGGCCAGGTATTGGACCCGTCCGGCGCGGTTGTCGCCAAGGCCAACGTGACCCTGCTCAATCAGGAGACCAAGGACCAGCGCAAGTCGGTCAGCAATGACACCGGATACTTCACCTTCGCCGGCGCCATTCCTGGCAACTACTCGGTCATCGTGGAAGCCAAGAGCTTCAAAACTCTCAAGAAGACCGATCTGGCCCTGACCGCCGGCGATTCGTTGCTGGTCTCCGGATTGCAGTTGTCCGTCGGCGCCTCGTCGGAGAGCGTTATCATCTCCGCCGATCAGGAACCGCTGATCAACACCGAAAACGGCGAGCGCTCCACCGTAATCTCGTCGGAAGACCTGCAGCGCCTCTCGGTCGAGAGCCGCAACGCCAGCGAACTGATGAAGATTCTGCCCGGCGTTACGACCGTGGCCAACAACAATCAGAACAGCACCAGCGGCTCCTTTGACTTTGAGAATGCTGGATCTACCGGCAGCACCATCGGCGTCGGTCTGAGCCCCAACGGCGCACCCTACCGTGGCGGCGCTGCTTACATCATGGACGGCGCCAACATCATCGATCCCGGCTGCAACTGCTGGTCGCTCGCGGTCGTCAACCCGGAGATGACCCAGGAAATCAAGATCCAGACCTCCAACTTCGCTGCCGACTCGGCCGACGGTCCGGTCATCTTCAGTGCCATCAGCAAATCCGGCGGAGCCAGTTACCACGGCGAGGGCTATTTCTTTGCCCGCAACGGCGTACTCAATTCCAACGATTGGCTGAGCAAGTACTACGGCAGCAAGCGTGTCGCCGACCATTACTACTATCCCGGCGGAAACATTGGCGGCCCCGTCCGTCTGCCTTTCATCGCCCCCAACTACAACAAAAACAACAAGCTGCTCTTCTGGTTCGGCTATGAGTCGATGCGCCAGATGCTGGGTGGTTCCACGGTTCTTCAGTCCACCATCCCCACTGCGGACATGTTGGCTGGCAACTTCACCACCACCACCGCCAACAGCCAGGTTTGCACTACTGGTTTCAGCGCCACACAGACCAACTGGTGCGGCGACCCGACCGGCGGTTTTGCTCCCAACGGCACCAAACTGACCAGCGGCAACATCGCCGCCTACATCAATCCTGGCGCCTTGGCCCTGGCCAAGCTTTGGCCCACGGCCAATGTCTCCAACCCCCAGGGCGGCTACAACTACTACCAGGCCATCGCTTCTGTTCATAACGGCGATGTGTACCGCGCCCGCGTGGACTATAACCTGAACGAAGACAACAAGATCTATGTTGCCTACCAGCAGGGCAACGATACCACCTCCAACGCTGCCCACATCTGGTGGACACCTGGATATTCTGTTCCCTACCCCGGCGGCACCATCGAAAACCCCACCACCTCGCGGGTGTTGACCGTCAACATGCTCAACATCATCACCCCGACCCTGACCAACGAATTCGTCTTCGCCTGGGGCTATGCCGCCAGCCCGCTGGCGCCCAACAACCTGAAGGCCGCCTATTCGACGACCATCGGCTACGGCTATGGCACCGTCTACAACAGCTCGCTGCTGGCGCCCAGCGTCAATGGCACCCAGGGCTTGCCCGACACCTCCCAGCCCGATCTCTGGTCTGCCGGCGGGGGCGTGTATCCCTCCAAGAAGGCCACTCCTTCGTTCTCCGACAACATCACCAAGGTTTGGAAGGGTCACACCTTCAAGGCCGGCCTGTTCACCGAACTGGTCAACAACTACCAGGGCAACTACCAGAACCTGAACGGCGTCTATAGCTTCGACCACAAGGTGCAGCTTGATTCTGTGAGCGGCAAAACCACCGGCACCGTCAACCCCACCGCCAACTTCCTGATGGGCATCGCCAGCGGTTTCTCTCAGACCAACTCCGACCCGCTGACCAACATGGCCTTCCGCACCACCTCCGGCTTCCTGATGGACGACTGGAAGGTGACCCGCCGCTTCACCGCCAACATCGGCTTCCGCCTCGACCACATCGGTCGCTGGTATGATCGTGCCGGCGTAGGCATGGCCGTCTGGCTTCCGCAGCTCTATGCTTCCGACGTGGCCAGCAACACCGCATGGCCTTATCCTGGCGTACGCTGGCATGGCGTTGACCCTGGTATCCCCAACAGCGGATCGCCGGTCGGCATCGCTTCCACTTCGCCCCGTCTGGGCCTGGCCTATGACCTCTTCGGCAACGGCAAGACCGTGGTTCGCGGCGGCTGGGGCATGTATCGCTGGAACGACCAGTACAACGATTACGGTGGTCCCAACACCACTGCCAACGAGATGAAATCCTACAACAGCCCCGGCGGCAACATCACCTTTGGCGAAGTTTCGGCCATTGGCAGCGCCGGAGGAGCAGGCAGCCTGGGCGGCCTGAGCGGTGTTGCTGATCCCAACGACCGACTCATTCCCACCACCGAAGCCTATAACCTGACCATCAGCCAGCAGACTCCCTTCCACACCGTGGTTGAAGCCGCCTATGTCGGCAATTCATCAAGCAACACGTTGATGGGCGGCCAGAGCAACGGCTCCGGATTGGCCAGCGGCTTTGTCAACCAGAACAAGATTCCGGTTGGCGGCCTCTTCAAGGTTGACCCGGTCACCGGCGCGGCCGCGCCGACCGATCCGGAAAACGTCAGCAACCTGACCGACTACTACCCCTACTACAAGGGCTACGGCCAGAACAGCATCAACATGAACACTCACGCTGGCTATGCCAACTACAACGCCTTCCAGATCGCCTGGGCCAAGAAGTCCGGCGATCTGACCTTCAACCTCAACTACACCTGGTCGAAGGCTTTGGGCATCGAAAACACCACCTCGGACGCCTTCACCGTGCACGGCAACTATGGCGTGCTCAACATCGACCGTCCGCAGGTCTTCAACAGCTCCTACGCCTACACCCTGGCCAAGCCCTACAAGGGCGACAACCAGCTGGTGAGCCAGGCTGTCAACGGCTGGACGCTCAGCGGCACCACTACCCTGCAGTCCGGTGCCAACCTGCAGGCGCAGACTTCGCAAAACCTGGGTCTGAGCATCACCACCCCCACAGAGAGCCTCACCACCAAGACCTGGTATGGAACCAACAACGGAACCATCCAGCCCACCATGCTCTGCAATCCCAAGAACGGCCTGGCTTCGCATCAGTACATGAATGCCTCCTGCTTTGGCGTCCCGACTATCGGCGCCCAAGGGCTGCGTCAGTTCCCCTACCTCAGCGGTCCGGCCTACAGCAACACCGACCTGACCATCTACAAGAACTTCCGTGTGCATGAGAAGCAGACCGTTGAGTTCCGCGCCGCGGCCTTCAACGCCTTCAACCATGCGCTGTGGGACTACAACTACAACGGAAATGCAACCTCTTTGTCCTTCACGACCACGGACAAGACGCATTTCACCAACACTTCGGCAGCCAACTTGTCGAGCTCACAGCCGGTTTGGGGCAAGACCTACTACAAGTCTGGCCGCCGCGTTGCCGAGCTTTCGGTAAAGTACAACTTCTAACCACATCCCCCGGCGCGTCGATAGCGCGCAGGACAGGGACTAACCGGGCGCGGAGAATCTTCTCCGCGCCCGTTTTCTTGCCCGAAAAGCGCCCTAATCCGAGGCTGCGCGGTTCCGGAATCGGTGGACCCGGAGCTTAATCCTTCAAGTCAGCAGCGAGTGGCGACCTTCCACAATCCATCCTGGGCATAGTTATTCTGGAACCGCTCCTGGGTTCTTCGTTTCACCCCGCCGCGAGAGGCGAAGAAATGAAGCGTTTGAGTCGCCTTTTACAAGGGAATGAATCGAGAAGTGTACACGAGTATCCACGATGGTTTATGCTTTCGATTAACCCATGATCTTCTCGCGCGATTACATCGGGTATCTGGCCCGCCGAACGGCTAAGCACCTCATCGATGCCAAGATGATCACCTCCAGCAACTTGAAGGTGGTCGAAGAACGCGTCGCTGCAGGGCTCATCGAAGAACTCTCCCTCGAAGACCGCATCAATGACGAAGTGCGTGTGATTCTGGAGGCGTACTCGGAAGAGATGCGCAAATCCGGCGCGCAGTACGCCGAGATGTTCAAAAAGGTCAAAACCGAGCTGGCCAAGAAATACAAGGCGGTGCTATGAGGATCAACCGCGACAAGCTCAACAAGTTGGCCCACACCGTCGCTGACACCCTGGCGGAGATCGACTCGGTCGGCTTTCTGGAAGAACGCAACGTGATTCGCCAGGAAGCCCGCAAGATCCTCGAAACCCTGCTCGAAGAAGAAGCCAAGATCGATGTGGCGGCGCGGCAAAAGATCGCCAACCAGCGCAAGGTCATCGCGGAAGGCTCGCAGGAGTGGGAGATCTTGTACCGCAAGTACTACAACGACGAAGTCCGCAAGCTGGGCATCTAGAGCGGTTCCATCTAAGATCCCCACCGCCTGTGGAAGCCTTTTCCATTCAGTCCCACGCTGTAATTCCCGCGCCTTTTTCCTGGGCGCGGACCAGCCGAAGGCTGCGCACCGCAGGTGCTTTGGCAATCAGCCGGATTTTTGTTACAGTAGAGAAGTGGCCGAAGAGGCTGCTCCCCGCAAGTGTGGCGCTATCGTCTAGGGGTTAGGACGTGAGATTCTCAATCTTAAAACACGGGTTCGATTCCCGTTAGCGCTACCATTACTAGGTTCTCCGGAGTTCGCGGAAGTTCAAATTCTGACTTAAATCATTGAAAATATTGAAACTTTGGTTTTCCGGCGTTCGCTGACGTTCGCCGAAATCCGTTGACTTCCGCAACAAAAATGGGCAACAATATGGGCAACTTCAAGATGCCCTGGAAAGTTGCCCATTATGGCCGCAAGAAATATCCTCACTGCACTACAGGTCGAAAACGCCAAACCCGGTATAAATCCGGCGAGGGTTGCTAACAAAACCGGCGGCTCCGCCAAGTCTAAGTCCAAGCCAATTTTCATCGATAAAGACTACAAGATGTCCGACGGCGGTGGACTGTCGCTGATCGTAAAATCCAGTGGCAGCAAATGGTGGCATTTTCGCTACCAGTTTGAAGGGAAGGAGAACAAAATCTCACTGGGTGTTTTCCCGGAAGTCTCCCTGAAGGTTGCGCGCAAAGAGCGCGACGGGTGCCAAAGTCAACTATCCAAGGGGATTAATCCCAGCACATTGCGCAAAGAAGCACGCAAAGCGAGTGGACAAAACAAAATCAACACTTTCAGCGCCATAGCGAACAAATGGCTCACAGAGATCTTCTCTGGTCACAGTAAATCCTCGGATCACGGAAAGCGTGTTAGGGCTCGATTTGAAAATGACCTCTTCCCAGCTCTTGGCGAGCGACCAATAGCCGACATTACTGGAACGGAAGTTCTGGCTGCTATCCAAAAAATCGAAGGTCGTGGCTGCCTGGAAACCGCCCAAAGGACCCTCGGCAGCTGTAGTGAGGTTTTCGCGTATGCAAAAACGCTTGGCTATTGCCCAGGCGACGTGACCATCGGCATCTCTAAACTGCTGCAAAGACCTGTCCGGGCACACTTCCCGGCAATTACAAAGGGCGAAAATGCGGCCCCATTGCTGCAGGCAATCTGGAACTACCGAGGATCAGCAGTGGTGCAAAGCGCCTTCCGATTGAATCCGTACCTATTCTGTCGGCCGGGAGAGCTGCGAACCATGGAATGGCAGGCAGTTGATCTGGACAAGCGCCAATGGCTCCTTCCGCTGGAAAAAGATGAGGCGCGAGAAAAGGCAAGAACGAAGGGAGAAGCTATCGACGATTGCCTGATAGTCCCTCTTGCTCCTCAAGTTTGCCAGATTCTTCAGGAGCTTAAAGGAATCACGGGCAGCGGCAAATATGTGTTCCCCGGGCAGCGGTCGATAGATCAACCAATGAGCGATGGCGCAATCCGCGAGGCGTTGAAGACAATCGGATACCCAGGATCCATACACACTGGTCATGGTTTTCGCGCGATGGCCAGAACAATGATTATCGATGAGCTGAAGATCCAGGAACACCTTATCGAACACGAACTTGGCCACATTCAGCGGTTTCCCAATGGCCGTGCTTATGATCGTGCAAGCTATATACAGGAAAGGGATCTCATGATGCGTGAATGGGCAGATTACCTTGGCCACCTCAGGGAAGGGAAGCCTGTACGTGGAAGTGGGCCCATGGAAGATGTCCGCGCGATCCAAAAATCTCAGTACTACTAATAGAGGTGCCATATTCCCGACCTGTTGTGTAATGCTCCCTTGCACGGTTGGAGTCGGCATAGGTAGCACCTTTGAAGCCGACGGTCAGCACACATGAATCATTCGGAGTTGGTTGTCATCGCGCTTGCAAAGTTTCCAATAAGCTGAGATGACATGAGGCCTATGTCCAATAAAACTTTGCCGGATTTTTTGTGGAGGAAGACAGGGCGCCCCATGATCTCCATGCCGGTGGGAACCAGAGAATCATCAAAAGTGGCCGGTATTTCACGGTGGTTTAGCAGGCTTTTTGTTTGCTTCGCGGGCGCCGGGAGAGTCCGAGACGGTGCGGAGATGGCAGCCACTATGGCCGGTTTTGCTACCTGCGCTTTAGGCGAAGCAGATTGCGGGACTCCGAGTCCAGCTTCGTAGTTGGCGATCTCCTCCTCCAACCAGCCAACAGATCGGCTATTGGCCATGAGTGGCATCTGCTTTGGAAACAAGCCTTCTTCAATCATGCTGTAAAGCTTTGTTTTTTTCACCCCCACGCGCACCAGCACCTCAGGGAGCCGGAGCTTCCTTGAGTGCTTTGTGCCTTCTTTTATGTGCGCGCCCTGTGACATGTTGTCATAGTATGTAAAGCCAACCGAAAGCGGAATGTGAGCCAGAACAGAAAATGCATTCCTTGGTCTGAAATCCGACTTTTCTCATTCCAACGCACAGTCCTGGTACAGAGCGACAAGCCAAATGGCAGAAGACATACGGATTTCACGGATATTACTGGCTGGTGCCTGGTCGCTGCACTGGTGGGAGACAGCGCAAGCCTTCCTGAATGTGAAATCGCAAAGCGCCGCCGAAAATGGACAGACCGTCTATCGCCTTACCGCGGCCCACTTTCTTGGTAAAGCGCTGTCGAGGCGCATATAGTCTCGGAACTCTTCCTCAGTGAATCGATTCCCATGCTCCATGAACGGAAGCAGTGGAAGATCGGTTGTTGGAAAAGAACGGAGCAAGGGAACATTCTCCGCGGCAGCTTGATTCCCTTCACGCTCAGCCAGAAAGAGGCTCAAGCCATTTATCCCGTGCTCTGGTTGGAAATGGCTTGATTGTTTAAATAGAAAGGGAATGCTCTTTTCCTTACAAAGGTCATGCATCTCCGCAGCCCACTGCAATTGCAAATGGTGCTTTTTATTCAGTCGACCGCTCATGCCACCGACGGCTACCCATCCGATGCCGGTGAGATCAATGTCGGCAATGCTCTCCATAAGGGGCTCGATGCTGATGAAACGCAAGGAGCATGGTATGGAGCGCAAGATATCAACCCTCTCAAAACTGCTGCGGATGCCACAGGTCGTTCCCAGCCAAACATGTTTGTACTTTTCTTGGTTGGCCCAGTCATCGGGCAGGCACTCCACAATCCTCTCCGGTCGTTTGGTCAGGAGCATGAAGTTGACATGCTTGCAGTCTTTAATAATCTGCCAGGCATCAGCCCTCCAATAATCTGCATTCGCATGAAAGAAGTCGGATAGCGAACACACAAAACAGATTGCCTGTTTATTTTGGCATTCCGCTTTAGCATTGAGTTGATACGGCGTCTTAAAAGTTTGCGTAGGTGCCAGCACGCCGAAATTGCGCCCGTGAAGTTCCAGTTGCGCTTTGGCGTAGCAACCGTCGCACTCATGACTGACCCATTTGCATCCTGACCACGGGTTCCAGGTGGCGTGAGCCCAGCTTATCTTTGTCTCTAGCATCTCGAATCCTTCCTTTTTTGACCGTTCATCGAAAGCAGGGATGGCCGCGGCGTGACTTCGATGGTAATAGGCTGTCTGCTTCCCCAGACTTGATACATCTCCTCTTCCAGTGCCGCAATGAGCGTGGGAAGCTTTTGGCCATCCTCGAAGTTGTTCAGTGCAGTCCGAATCTTCATTCGTACGCTGAAATGCGCTTTTTCTTGTCTGGTCAATTCTTCGAATAGCTCATCAGTACTGGACCCTTTGGATGTTCTCGCTATGGCACTCAAAACAATCTCCTTTGCCTTCGAATCGCTGAGACTCGCAATGGATGCGACTTCGGCTTGAATGATCGCTACTGCGGGTGCGTACTTTTTCCGTGCCAGTTGAATTTCGAGATTGTGCGATGCCTCGATGATCTTGGCCGGAAGAGGCTTGACCCGTTGGTAGTCGGAAATGATGTTTCGAACAGTTCGCTCATTCTTGTGGAGAGCTTTGCCAATCGCATCTGCGGCTTCCATCCAGACTCCATCGTTTTCGTAGTGCCTTTTGTACCTCTCAA